>ENA-UESD01000962-UESD01000962.1-human-gut-metagenome-genome-assembly--contig:-NODE-962-length-24670-cov-12.236693_pt1 | contig 24670 bp, 22 predicted proteins | sample MGYA00242985_ERZ507986 | MGnify/ENA primary metagenome ERZ507986 (study PRJEB26167, sample SAMN06115408) | human gut metagenome | host: Homo sapiens | place: China:Guangxi | collected 2016-04-06... | reverse complement strand
ATGGCAAAAACCTGGGCAACAAAATGTTGCTCAGGAACTTATAAAAATAATTATCAATTATGTTGCGGAATTAAGGGGAGAATCAAAGGAAACAGAAACCTCCTGAGTCGCCAAACAACTTCAAGGAAAGTCGCTTTTGCGTCAAAGGAACTAAATCACAACAGCTTATGAACAGAAAGGGAAAAGTCGTTGGTTACTGTCTGCTCACCTTCCTGACTGCATCGCCGGCCTGGGCCCAGGTGCAGATCAGCAAGAATGCGAATACCGTAACCATCGGAAACCAGTATCTCAGCCGCACATTCAGCATTGCCGACGGGGTATTGAAGACACAGAGTATCGAAAACAAGCGAACAGACGGTAAGGCAACAGTCTACACTCCGGCTGCCGGCAGTGAAGAATTTGTCATCCGCGCTCTGGGAAAACCGGTAGCTCCTATGACCATCGGTCGCAAAGGATGGACGGCCACAGCCTCAAGCTGGTGCAACGACGGTCCGAAAAGCGGTAAAGCCGAATATATTATCGACGGGGACAAACAGACCCTGTGGCACACCAACTACCGGGATGACGGAACCGGAAGCAAGGATTTCCCTTTCTGGTTCGACATCGACATGAAGAAGGAAAACACCTTCAAGAGCTTTGCCTACGTGCCGCGTCAGGGTGCCGAGAACGGACGCATCAAGGGATTCGAACTGTATGTGTCCAACAGCCTGAAGGATATCGAGCAGCCTCAGAATCTGGTGATGAAAGGCGAACTCACCATGAACGGTGATGCCGCCTGCTGGATGAATCTGCCCAAGGAAGCCAAAGGCCGCTACATCCGTTTCAAGGAGATTTCTTCGCAGAACGGACTGAAATACGGTACCTGCGCCGAGTTCTATGTGAGCAAGGACAACTATATCGACGGCAGCTACCAGCTGAAACCATCGGCCATGAAGCTGAACGGTGTGAAGGAAGAGAATATCGAGGGCGGAAAACGTCTGGTCTTCGATCTGGCTCCTTATCAGGCCAACAACATCGACTGGGATGTGGATGTGGTTTATGAAATGAAAGACAACGACCACTTCATGCGCAAATACCTGCGCATCGCCGCTCCGCAGCAACAGCAGGCACAGGCCCGCATCGACTATATCGACATGGAGCACCTTGGAGTGGCTTCTGCCGACAACACCTGGACTCACCCGGAGATGGGTGAAGGTGTAGGCGGTATGTCGGGCTACCACATTTCTTTGGGTCAGCCGGTCTATATCGACGGTATGTTCCTCGGTTCGGAATTCCCGCAGACCGAGAACGAGATTGCCGACCAGACCGCTCATGTGCGCTACTACAGCGGCAAGTCTCTGGCTGAATTAGGCCAGGAAAACCGTCTGGATGCACAGGGAGCCTTCACCACCTGGAAGAATGTCTTGGGAGCTACCCGCAGCGCCACCGATATGGATGTGATCCAGTCGGACTTCTTTGCCTATATCAACAGCATTGCCCGCCCGGCCAACCTTCGCATCCAGTATAATTCCTGGTTTGACTGGATGATGGACATCACCGAAGAAAACATCCTTTCTTCCTTTAAGGAAGTGGAGCGCGGTCTGTCGCAGCAGGGCATCCGTCCGGTGGACAGTTATGTGGTAGACGACGGATGGAACGCCTACGGTCCGTATGAGAAAGAGAACACCACCGGCTTCTGGCAGTTCAACAGCAAATTCCCGAACGGCCTGACCAAACCGAGCGACTTTGCGCACCGCGTGTCTTCCAACTTCGGTATCTGGCTCGGCCCGCGTGGTGGTTACAACTACCAGTACGACTTTGCCAAATTCCTGGAGAAGAACGGCAACGGAACGGTCAACAAGTCCAACTACGATATTGTTACCGGCGACAAGCAGTATCTCAAGAAGTTGCAGGAATTCTTCCTCGACTGCCAGAACAAGTACGACGTGAACTACTGGAAGCTCGACGGATTCTGTGCCAAGGTGCCGCAGCCTTCTGAAAACGGACGTTACATCACCGGCGGCAAGAATGGCATGTACTACATGACCGAACACTGGGAGCGCTGGGCCAATCTGCTCGACACCCTTTATCTGGATGCCGACAAGCGCAACAGCAACCTGTGGATCAACCTGACCTGCTACATGAACCCGAGTCCGTGGCTCCTGCAGTGGTGTCAGTCCGTATGGTTACAGATTTCTGCCGATATGGGCCGCATCAAGGTGGACGACCAGCGCGACCGTGAACTCGATATGCTGCTGAGCTATCGTGACGACCGTTACTTCGACTTCATCAAGACCCGCCAGTTCCAGTTCCCGTTCAGCAACATCTTCAACCACGATCCGCTCTACGGAAAGACCTATTGCGTGGCTCCGAACTCCATGGACGATGAAGAGTTCCGCACCTATCTGTATATGATGGCCACCCGTGGTGCTGCCTTCTGGGAACTGCTTTACAGCTACAACATGATGGACGAGGGCAACAAGTGGATGATCAATGCCGAAGCCCTACGCTTCCTGGAGAACAACTACGACATCCTGCGCCATGCCAAGCTGATCGGTGAGACTCCGGCCAACGGAAACTGCTACGGTTACTCTTGCTGGAACGACAAGGAAGGTATCATCTCCGTGCGCAACCCGAAGAGCGAACCGCAGACCTTCACCATCAAGCTGAACCGTACCATCGGTGTGCCGGAGCAGGCCAAAGACCTGTGGCGCACGCTGGTCATCAACCATAACAGCAAGAGCGAGGACGACAACAGCAAGCCATTCCAGTATAACGACGAGATCAGCGTCACCCTGCAGGGCGGCGAGGTACGCATCTGGAAGTTCTCACCGGACAAGGACACCACTCCTGCCGAACTGGTTTGCCTCAAGGCCAGCGACGACACCATCCGCGCCGAGTTCAACGAGCCGGTCAAGGTTACTGCCGCCAACTTCAGTCTCTCCGATGGCACACAGGCTGTCAGCGCCGAGACGTTGCCGGACAACCGCACCGTGCTGCTCACCTTCGGTAAGGAACTGAAAGAAGGAAAGGCCTACAAGCTCAACCTGAACAACATTGCCGACTGGAACGGCAACAACACTCTGGGCGAATCACCGGAATTCTACGCCTACGACGACCAAGACATTCTGGAGCTGGACGATGAGCGCCAGCTGAAGAGCAAGAAGACCGTCAAGGCCAAGATGAGTGTGAGCGGTACTGCCGACTTCAACGTAAGCTGTGCCGTAAACACCACGACTATCGAAGGAAACCTCATCAGTCAGGAAGGCGCTTTCAGTGTGGTTCTCGAAGACGGTAAGGTGAAATTCACCGTAGGTCAGCTGTCTGTCACTTCCAACACCGATGTTGCCGACGGCAAGTGGAACACCATCTCCTGCTGCCGTGAGAAGAACGGTATGCTGAAGATCTACATCAACGGTGTGCTCGACAAGTCAGTCTACAATGCCGACATTCTGAACGAGAACCTGTCTTTCGCCCCGGTAACCATCGGTCAGAAAGGACTTACAGGAAGCATCAAGGATGTGGAACTGGAGAACAAGGCCCGCACCTTTGCAGAAGTAGACTAATCCCCGAATCCCTTTCGGGCCCTAATATTAAATGGTTTTTAAAACGCCTCGAAAAGCGTTTTAAAAACCATTTAATCATTTATACGACCATCAACCCAAAAGGATCAGGACATCACAAAATATTTAACGGCCAGTCCACAAGCAACCGCTATACCAAAGCTCAAGAAGGTACCTGCCAACACATATTCTGTTTTTGCCGTATCTGTATCTTTAAAACGAAGCAAAGATTTTGCAGCCACAATAAAACCGATAGCTTCAAACTGTCCGATCAGAACAAACAACAAAGTAAGCATACGTTCTAGATTCCCGATTAAGCCTCCTGCATTCTTTATATCCTGACAGGAACTGGCTTCACCTATTTGATAACGCTCCAGAATAAGCTTAATCATAATATTGGTCGGTTTCATACAGAATAAGACGGCCAGAAGTAATCCGGGTAAGAAAATGTCAGGCAATATGTCCAAATACTGTAACGGCATAGCTTTCTGAGAAGCATAGTTTGTTGCAACCAAAAACAAAATCACAAAATGAAGAAGCTGATCCAAAAGAAAAGCCCACAGTGTTGGACTCAGATATGCCTTTCCGACATCAATCAGCCAGTGGCTTCCTACAATCAACAACGCATATTTCCAAAAATCAAGTTCGGGAATCGCCACCCAGGATACAGCACCAATAACAAGGGCGTGCAAATACATAAAAGGACTTTTTACCTTCCGTTCCGCTTTTTCCCGACAAAATTTGTCTTCTTGAAAATAAAAGTCAGCAATGATATGCGCCAGACACAAGCTCAATAACACCCAACTATTCATGACCGGAAAAATTTAATTGTTCCCAAAAGTTCAAAGTTTCCTCAATACAATACCACTTGGCAGAGGTCGAATGCTGATTCACTCCAGACTGGTTAATCCCCAGTATATTCGCAATTTCCTGTTCACTTTTTGCCAGCAGTTTATAATACAGCACCTCACACTGACGGCTGGTCGCATTGTTTAGAAGCGCATCTATCAATATCCCCACTGTGCGCAAGGCAGATTCCTGCTGCTTGTTTGTCGCACCAATCAATAAGGTAATCTGCTTATTCGAAACCGGCATTGCATTCAGTGTCCGTCCCGACAGATAAATGGCTTCTCCATCCATAATCCCCTGTTCCCGATCTACAAGGCGCATCTCCCCCAATCCCAGGGCCATACGCACCCCATAAGTCAGAAACAGTTTTTTTCCTTTTGTATCATGCACCGGAAAAGATTTGATACGGGTTTTAAGAAGCAAACCAACCCGCAAAGCATCCTTTGCCGACGGCAACAGGCACTCAATATAATCCCCTTTAATCAAACGCCCCCAAAAACCGGGATACCTTCCTTCAAGAAACAGAAACAAATCTTCTATTCTTTGCTTGAGAACTATTGTCTCGTCAATGCTCAATGTCGTAGAAGAAACGATATCGGCAGAAATAGCAGCATACATCATTCACATTTTTATTAAACATTCCCTTGCAAAGATATTAAAAAAACTTTCCCACGCAAGCATTATTAGCCAAATAACTTATAATCGCTAAATATAAGCGATAAAGCTTATAATTTGATAGAATCAGCAATAAAACTGATTAACTTCAGGGTCAGAGGCAAAACCCCTCCTCAAAAGACAGATAATTCCCCTGAATTTTGTATCTTTGCTCCGATGAACCGAATGACACGACATATCCGCCCCGTAATCCGTTTCCGCCAGTGGAGCCGGAAAGCCTATGCTGCCTTTGCCAGCCTGGGCCGCGAGGTCGTCATCAGTCGTGTGGGAAAGAGCATTACCGAAGCTTCGCTCTGCAAGGTAACCAAATACACCGTGCGCGAGATGCGCCACTATATTCCCGGCTACGAAGCAACCGAGACCGAGCCCGCTCCCCCTGATATCGGAACTCCCGAACTGGAACTGATGCTGCTTGTTGAACCGACGATCCCGGCGGTTCCGGCTGCTTCATACCTTATTGATAACTACATCGCAGTGCGTCCTGCGCTTCAGCCCTTAACCGGCCGGAGCGCAGGACGCATTGTTTTTATCTATAAAACCTATTGACTATGGAATTACCAGAAGTATTAGAAAAACTGAAAGAGAGTATATTGCAAGGTATTCAAGCGAACCAGGAAGAGATTCTGGCTTTAGCTGCGGAACTGAATGACGCCCAGGGCACCGAAGCCCTGTGCCAGGCCGCGCACGAGATTACCGTGGCTTGTGCCAGCCGCCACTTTGATATGTGTTCCATCATCAACGCCAAGTCCGGCCGCTGCAGCGAGAACTGCAAGTGGTGCGCCCAGTCGGCCCATTACGGCACAAACGCCGAAATCTACGGACTGGTATCCGAGGATACCATCATCGAGCACGGACTGCACAACGAGTCCAAGGGCGTGGAGCGCTTCTCGCTCGTCACCAGCGGCAAGAAACCCTCCAACCGTGAGGTGGACGAGATCTGCAGCCGGGTACGTGCCCTGAAAGCCAAGAGCCGTATCCGGGTGTGCGCTTCGCTCGGTCTGGCCACCGAGGAACAGCTCGTCCGTCTGCGTGAAGCCGGTGTGGAACGCTACCACTGCAATCTGGAAACCGCACCCTCCTACTTCGACTCCCTGTGCACCACCCACAGCCAGGCCGACAAGATCGAAACCCTGCACGCCGCTCAGCGCGCCGGCATGGAAATCTGTTGCGGCGGCATCGTGGGTATGGGCGAGAGCGAGGAGCAACGCATCGAGCTGGCCTTCAAGCTGCGCGAGCTCGACACCCGCTCCATCCCCATCAACATCCTGCACCCCATCCCCGGTACTCCACTGGGCGACACCCCGCTGCTCAGCGACGAAGAGATCCTGCGCACCGTGGCCCTCTACCGCCTGATCCATCCCAAGGCCTATCTGCGTCTGGCCGGCGGTCGTGCCCGTCTGAGCGAGGAAACCATGCAACGCGTGCTCCACGCCGGAATCAATGCCGCCATTGTGGGCGACCTGCTCACCACCCTCGGCTCCGGCATCGACGAAGACAAGAAGCGTTTCACTGAAGCTGGTTATCAGCTCTAAACAAGCTTCCGACAGTACTTTATTTAAAGAACAATCAAACAAGAAAAAACATGCTTACTCATTCCGATTCTATCCTGTTCGATTCCTTCGACCGCAACCACCTGTGGCATCCCTATACCTCCACCACCAACCCGCTGCCCACGTATAAGGTGCGCAGTGCCGAGGGCTGCACCATTACCCTTGAAGACGGCACGCAGCTCATCGAGGGCATGTCCTCCTGGTGGTGCGCCGTGCACGGCTACAATCATCCGGTGCTGAACCGTACCATCGAAGAGCAACTCCGGAAGATGGCCCATGTGATGTTCGGCGGACTGACCCACGAACCCGCCATCGAACTGGGACGCCTCCTGCTGCGTCTCGTTCCGGACAACATGCAGAAAATTTTCTATGCCGACAGCGGTTCCGTGGCTGTGGAGGTAGCCCTCAAGATGGCCGTGCAGTATCAGTATGCCTGCGGCCATCCGGAGAAGAACAACTTCGTGACCATCCGTTCGGGCTATCACGGCGACACGTGGAATGCCATGTCCGTGTGCGACCCCGTAACCGGCATGCACAGTCTTTTCGGTAGCGCTCTGCCCGTGCGCCACTTTGTGCCCGCTCCGAAGAGCCGTTTCGACGGAGCGTGGGACGAGCGCGACATCGAACCGTTGCGCCAGACCATCGAAGCCCATCACCAGCACCTGGCCGCCCTCATTCTGGAGCCTATCGTGCAGGGAGCCGGAGGCATGCGCTTCTATCATCCCAACTATCTGCGTGAGGCCGAAAAGCTCTGCCGCCAGTACGGTCTGCTGCTCATTTTCGACGAAATCGCCACGGGATTCGGTCGCACGGGCAAACTCTTTGCCTGGGAACATGCTGGCGTGAAGCCCGACATCATGTGCATCGGCAAGGCGCTGACGGGCGGTTACATGACCTTCTCGGCCGTGCTCACCACCGATCAGGTAGCCGATACTATCTCCACCCATGAACCTCACGCCTTCATGCACGGCCCTACGTTTATGGGCAACCCCATGGCCTGTGCCGTGGCCAAAGCCTCCATCGAACTGCTCCTGTCCTACGGATGGCAGGAGAAGGTGGCCCGCATCGAGGAACAGATGCGCCGCGAACTCGCTCCCGCCCGTGCTCTGCCTCAGGTGGCCGACGTGCGCGTACTGGGTGCCATCGGTGTGCTCGAAACCCACCGCCCGGTCAACATGGCCCGCATGCAGCGCCGCTTTGTGGAAGAAGGCATCTGGGTGCGCCCCTTCGGTCGCCTGGTCTACATCATGCCTCCCTTCATTATCCGTCCGGAAGAACTGAGCCGTCTGACCGAAGGTCTGCTCAAAATCGTGGCCGAACCCGAGAACTATTCGGAGTAACGCGCCGACAAGAACAAGAGACTACATCCGAACGCCCCAAAAACAGAATGATTCCAAACAAGAAAAGAAAGACCAAGACCACAAGAACCATGTCATGAAACCAATTACAGATAAAGAGGAACAACAAAGCGTATGCGAACATGAAGCCGGTGCGCAAAGCGTACGCAAATCCCAAACAGAGCTGCAACCGGCGAGCGATTATGAAAAAGAACTGCAACGGCTTGCCGACAGTGGCAATCTGCGCGACCTGCCGCATCTGCATCCCGACGGATGCCGGATGCACACCTCCGAAGGATGCCTATTAAATCTCTCGTCGAACGATTACCTGGGACTGGGCAACCGCACCGACTGGCACACAGAATTTCTCCAGAGCCTGAAGCCCGAAGAATGCCTGTTCTCCTCCACCTCATCCCGCCTGCTCACAGGCAACTACCCCATCTACGACGAGGTGGAACAGCTACTGGCCAACCTCTATGAGCGCGAAGCCGCCCTGTTCTTCAGCAGCGGCTATCACATGAACACCGGCATCCTGCCCGCACTGACCGACAGCCGTTCGCTCATTCTGGCCGACAAACTGGTGCATGCCAGCATCATCGACGGCATCCGCCTTTCGTCCGCCCGCTGCATCCGTTACCGCCATCAGGACTATCGGCAACTGGAGCAGTTGCTCGAAAAGCATCAGCACGACTACGACCGCATCTTCATCGTGACGGAGAGCATCTTCAGCATGGACGGCGACATCGCCCCCCTGCCCCTGCTGGTGGACCTGAAGAAACGCTATCCCAATGTGCTGCTCTATGTGGACGAAGCCCATGCCGTGGGCGCACGCGGTACCTGCGGACTGGGCATTGCCGAGGAACAGGGCTGCCTGGCCGACATCGATCTGCTCTGCGGCACGATGGGCAAGGCACTGGACTCGATGGGAGCCTTTGTGGTGTGCAGCCACACGCTGCGCCGTTACCTCATCAACAAGATGCGCACCCTGATCTTCACCACCGCCCTGCCCCCCATCCAGATGGCATGGACCCGCTTTGTGCTGCTCCGTCTGGCCGAACTCAACGACCGGCGACAGCATCTGCTCCGCATGAGCCGCACCGTGCAACAGACTCTCACGGCCCGGGGCTATACCTCGCCGTCGGAGAGCCACATCCTGCCCGTGATCATCGGCGACAGCCACGAAGCCATCCTCAAGGCCGAGGATATGCGCCGCAAGGGCTTCTATGTGCTGCCCGTGCGCCCGCCCACCGTGCCCGAAGGCACCTCCCGCCTGCGTCTGTCGCTCACCGCCTCGCTCACCGAGGCCGATGTGGAACGGCTCATCCAGGCCCTCTGACCGTTGTTCCCAAAACATAATCCTCTTAAAAAACGAAATCCCGTATGAAGCAGATATTTCTTCACCGCACCGGACAGCCCCGCCTGTTGGTCCTCTTCGCCGGCTGGGGCGCCGACGAACATCTCTTTCCCTATACCCCGCCGGCAGGCTACGACCTCCTGCTTTGCTACGACTATACCGACGAAGCGTTCGACTACAGTCTGCTGGAGCCATACACCGAAATCCGCCTTCTGGCGTGGTCGCTCGGCGTGTGGACAGCCGCCCGCACCCTGTCCGGCCATACCGACCGACTGACGCAGTGCCTGGCGCTGAACGGCACCATGCATCCCATCGACGACACACGCGGCATCCCGTCCGCCATCTTCGAAGGCACGCTGATTCGCTTTACCAAACAGAATCTGTATAAATTCCGGCGGCGCATGTGCGGCACAGCCGAGGGGCTGACCACCTTCATGGACCACTGTCCGCAACGCACGCCCGAGAATCTCCGCGCCGAGCTGGCCGCCCTGCATCATCGCATTCTGTCGCATCCCGAGCCGCTGTCCTTCCCCTGGGACCGTGCCCTGATCGGAGCGCAGGATCTGATCTTCCCCACCGCCAACCAGCAGAACGCCTGGAGCGATGTGCCCCAGCTTGTGCTGCCCGGAGTGGCCCACTACGACGAACGCCTGTTTGCCGGCCTCATCGAAGGAAAGGAGGAACTATGGACAAGTCGCTGATCCGCAGCCGATTTGCCCGTGCCGCCGCCACCTATTCGGACGAAGCCGTGGTGCAGGCCCGCATAGCCCGCCGCATGACCGACATCATGCTCCGCACGGATTTTCCCCGCAGCGGAGCGCAAGTGTTGGAATTCGGTTGCGGTTCCGGCGGCTTCACCGCCCTTTGGACCCCTGCCTTCCGCCCCGCACAGCTGTGGCTCAACGACCTCTGTCCCGAGGTGCGCCCGGCAGCCCTGCAAAGTGTGGCGCCCGGAGTGCCCGTGCGCTTTCTCGAAGGCGATATCGAACAGTTGCCGTTGCCCGAAGCGCTCGATGCCGTGGTGTCCTGCTCCGCCCTGCAATGGCTGGAGCATCCCGAAGCCTTTCTCCACCGTTGCGCCGCCAGTCTGCGCCCCGGCGGTTATCTGGCCTTCTCCACCTTCGGCCCGCAGAATGTGCACGAAGTGACGCAACTCACCGGTGCCACGCTGCCCTACCGCTCCGCATCCGCTTGGACCGCCCTGCTGGAAACGGACTTCGAGGTGGTTCATCAGTCCGAAGAACAGCACCGCCTGACGTTTCCCGATCCCGTGAGCGTGCTGCACCACCTCAAAGCCACCGGAGTGACCGGCATCCGCAAGGAGCGGTGGAACAAGACCACGCTGCGCACCTTTGCCGAGAGCTACCGCAACCGCTTCGCTCCGACACCGGACGGCGTGCAGCTCACCTATCATCCGGTCTATCTTGTAGCCCGAAAAAAATAATCAACGCATAAACATACAGAACAATGAAAAAGAACGTATATTTTGTCAGCGGCATGGACACCGGCATCGGCAAGAGCTATGCCACCGGTTTCCTGGCCCGCGAGTGGAACGCCCGCGGCATCCGCACCATCACCCAGAAGTTTATCCAAACCGGCAACACCGAGCTGTCGGAGGACATCGAGCTGCACCGCCGTCTAATGGGCACCGGTCTGCTGCCCGAGGACCACGAACGGCTCACCATGCCCGAAATCTTCACCTATCCCTGTTCGCCGCATCTGGCTGCCGAGATCGACGGCCGTGACATCGACTTCGACAAGATCGAGCGCGCCATGAACACCCTGAGCGAACGCTACGATGCGGTACTGCTTGAAGGAGCCGGCGGTCTGATGGTACCGCTCACCCGCCGCTATCTCACCATCGACTACATTGCCGACCGCCAGCTGCCTCTCATCTTTGTGGCATCGGGCCGCCTAGGCAGCATCAACCACATCCTGCTCAGTCTGGAAGCCATCGAGCGCCGCGGCATCCGTCTGCACACCTTTGCCTACAATCTGTATGAGGACCGCGACGGCGACGACCTGATCCGCAAGGACACCCGCTCCTATGTGCAGCAGTATATCAGCGAACACTTCCCCGAAGCGAAGTTTGTGGAAATTCCACGGCTGACGGATGTGCCGCCATTGGAGAAATAGAAAAATTTTTACTGAATCATATGAAAAAATCCGGAAAAATCATACCTTTGCCAAAAACAGAAAAGATATGAAACCGAATATTTTAATTGGATTTAGCGGATGGACTGGTCCATCGTCAGTTTATGGTTTATTTAAGTTTTACAATCAAAATCTTGAGGACTCCATAAAGATAGAATCTATCATTGTGGCTCACGAAGGGACATGGATTGACAAGAATGCAATGAGTTGCCATCGTGATTTTGAATATTATGAAGATGTTCAGAAGGCATTGGGCAGAGGATTAGAGTTTGTCGGCAAGGAGTATTCAAATCTTCTGAAGCGGTCGTTATTCAAATTCAAAATCATTCATGACGATGCCCAACTAGTCGTTCCCGCCACCGGTGAAGAAATATCTTTCGAGATCTACGGAATAGATCGCATAGGCAATTGGCATCTTCTTGTAAAACAGGAACTATAAAATGAATCCTTAACCGGATTGGTGACAACAGCATTTCATCGGCAGACGAAAAGAGCTGTTCCGAACAAGCGGTAAGATTTTCCTATGGAATTCAGAGGATGAGAGTCGACACATTGTCGGCCTCATCCTTTTTTATATCATTATACAAAGAATCATATAGCAAAAAACAACATTCAAACATCTAGCCCGAAAATATATACTTTTGCACATTTTGCATAAAATATTTTTATATTTAATTTATAATTCATATATTGCGCTTCACATAAACAAACGAATATCAGCATATATACAGAACAAACAAGAATCCAGGCCATACAAAATCTATTTACAATAAAAGAATATATCAATCCTTGTCATCAAGAAAGAAGACAGAAATGAATGTATTTATTTCTCATTTCTGGTAGAATCCAATAATTATAAACCATGGAAATCAATTGCGGAAGCAATCTGACTTCCCCAATAAATCTCAGAATTATGAAAGAATTTTTATTAAGTACAACAATCCCCTACTGGATTGTTTTCGGTTTGGTTACGGCAGCAGGCGTTTTGGCTCTGATCAATATGCGTAAAAACACTGTATCCAAATCATCCGTTCAGCTTGTAACGCTTCTTGCTCTTGCCGGAACTATTTTAGGACTGGCCATTTATTCCGTGGCAGGCGGTAGCAGTATCTGGTGGTGTACGTCAAAGGACTACAGTTTCTTCGGAAAGTTGCTCCGTGCCATCCCATTGATCATCTTTGTGGGCATCCAGCTTGCGCAGGTGTTTGTCTATAAAACATTTGTGGAACAGTATTTTCAAAAGGAGCTGTCCATAAAAGGATCATTCATTTCGCTCATTGTCATCGTTCCCGCATCCTTCGTCCTGTATATCGTCCTTGACATCCTTGGACTGGAGAAAGGAACAAGAGATCTTATTTTTTATATCATTCTCGGCATTGCCTTAATTGCCGGTGTCGGCTGGGCCATGGCGCTCAACGTCAAATCCATCGGCAAGAAATACGGAAGCATATTCACGGCTGTCACACTTGTCATGATCATTGGCGGTCTGATGTCCATCGTACTTCTGATAAACGCATTGATGGCATTAATCCTGCAAGTTCTGATGGTTGCAGCCGTTGTAGTCGCCGGCTTCTACATGTTCACTAAGGTGATGGGGCCGGCTGTAGATACCCAGTCGCGCACCGACCTGAGCGGAAAAGTCCACGACACACAATGGGAAAAGCAAAATGCCGACGCCCGAATAAGAAGCCAAAGAGACAACAAATGATCCCTTCTTAGTACACATATTCTAATAACCTGTAAAATGAATCAACCATGAAATGGAGAATACTGCTTTTTATCTTCCTCATTCCAATAACCGGGCATATAGGGGCACAACACCTCATCGACGGCCAATACCTGCCGGAACCGGTTCTGCAAACCGGTTCTGATGATCCGAAATATGGTTATGCCATTTATAAACTGGAAAAGGGAGAAGGCCGGAAATTTACACTTGTCATAGGCTATCAGTATGACGAAGCATACCCGTTTTCAATGCCTGTAGGACTGGCCCGGGTAAAAATCGATGGCAAATACGGCTTTATCACAACCACGAACAAACTGAACATACCGGCACGCTACGAATGGGCTGACAACTTTAATAAAAAAGGCTTCTGTCGGGTTATGCAAGACGGAAAGTACGGAGTGATTGATGAAAAAGGAGCATTTGTCGTTCCGAACAGATACGATACGATGGACGATTTACTGAATGGCTGGTATGAGGTATCAAAAGACGGTGTCTGGGGATATGTGCATCGCACAAACATCTATGTTTCCAGTTACGATGAATATCGAAAAAAATGTGATGCAGGCCTATGTGATTCAGACTGACACAAGATTTACCACAATTATTTAAAGGGATGAGGTTTGACATTTTGTCAGCCTCATCTTCTTTTTTATATCATTAAGTAAGCATAGCTGTTAAATTTTTCCGATATAAATTGAACCATCTGGAAGAAATTTTGCATATTTATGCGGTATATTCAAGGGAGTTTTTTGCATATATACCTAAAATATACAGTTTCCGTCTGTGTTTTCTTAAGCTGAATACCGCGGTCTGGTATCAGAAACACCGTGGTGATTTCTAAAAAGCACCACGGTAAACTTGGAAAGTCATCAGCATCTCTTTCAGGAACAGACAAAACCCCTGCTTTTTTTCGCTAGATAAAGTTTCTGTATTTTTATTATCTTTCTGAATAATAATGGATTATACCATTTTTACTTGCTGAAATTCTCATTTTTCGGACAAGGGGACGAGATGAGCGAAAATTGGGAAGTTTTGAGAGGGAATTTTGGGAGAGATTTTAGAAAAGTGACAAACTAACAATCCTCTCATATAACAATTCATGATTATATCCAGTAAAATTCAATTAACAATCACATATACAAAAAGATATCTTCTGAAATCTATAAATAAATGGAATCGTTAATTAGCATATTCTCCTTATAAAACATTATAAAACTAATCTTCTACAGATTAATCATAACTTTTCAGCACATAACAACAAAATATCTCCTATAATTTTCCTTTTTTTAATTAAAATATTTTTTTATTTTTGACATCTGAAGGAAATACTTTTCTATCCTAATAGTTTTAGATATTCGAAAGAATAGATAACTATTACAAAAGCAAGAGATTAACAGCAATTATCAAATAACAAAAAAGAATATATAAAATGGCATTATTTAATATTGGTGATAGTGTTATTCTAGTTACTACAAATTTGCATGGAACTATAGTAAAAGTACTGCCAGAAAGGCGTGGTAGGCAACTATATACAGTTGCATTCCCTAATGGAGCTACTGATGTACTTGAGGTAGAACTAAAAGCAGATTTTAATGAAAGCGATCCATTTGAGCGTTGTAAAAGTGGCATCTATGGCAGTTTCTCTGAGTTCTCTAAACGTAATACTACGTTTAAAATTAAAAGTTCAAATAACTCAACCATATCATCTCTGAAGGCCTCAAAAACTCTTTTCAGGCCTTATCAGTTTAAACCCTTGCTGAAGTTTCTAAACTCACCTAATCGTCGACTTTTAGTTGCAGATGAGGTTGGTTTGGGTAAAACAATTGAAGCAGGTCATATCATGCTTGAATTAAAAGCTAGAAATGAACTCAAGGATGTATTAATTATTAGTCCTAAGTCATTGCAAGAAAAGTGGAAAGCTGAATTATATGAAAAATTTGGACTTACATTTAAAATTGTAGAAAATACAAAAGACCTGATTGCAGACCTTTCTTCAAAATCTGGCATCGTAAGAGCCATTATCAACTATGAGAAAATACGAATGCCTAGAATAAAGAATAAAGATGAACATAAACAAACCGATAAAAAATTCACAAATTTAGTTGACTATTTATCAGAATTCCCTCATCGTTTTAGTCTAGTACTATGCGATGAAGCGCATAAAATGCGAAATAAAGAGACTCAAACCTACAGAGGGGCTGAGTTTATTATGAATAGTGCAGATGCAGCACTATTCCTAACAGCAACACCCGTAATGATTAACGAAGAAAATCTCTATAATCTTTTGCACTTGTTAGATAACTCACGCTATTTTAATTATCAGATTTTTGAAAATCGTCTGAAAGAGAACAGACCATTCATCGAAGCAATCAGTAAATTGAATCATAATTTCCCATTCAATGATATTGAAAAAGGGCTTTTGTCTTCCATTGTAACATCACGTTTCTCAGCTGATGAAAAAGAAATTTTCTCTACAGATAGAACCATTGAAGAAATCTACAAAGAAGACCCGATATTTGAAGAATTAATAGCATTGCTCAAAGGGGAAGACACCCTTAAAGTACGTGCTAGAATACAATATCTACTCTCTTCTATGAGCGTAATGAATACTATTTTTTCTCGCACTCGTAAAAGAGAGGTTACGACAGATATGTCTCAAGCAGAACGGTGCCCGCACATATGTAAGGTTGTACTACATGAAGACGAACAAAAACATTTTAATAGTGTAATCGAGGATTATAGGGATGATAATTCCTATGATGATGAATGGGGTGAAGAACATCTAACACAAGGTGGAGCCTTAGGTTTGGTTCAACGTAAACGCCAAGTAGCAAGTAGCGTATGGGGGTTCTTAAATACAGAAAACGATCTAGACAAAGGTTTAGATGCCTACAGAGACTACCCTGATGCCAAGGTTGAGATGCTTGAAAAGATCATTAAAGAGGTTTTTAAAAGCGGAATCAAAAAGCTTGTTGTCTTTGCATTATTCCGTAGAACACTTAAATATCTTAGCATTCGTTTACAAAGGTTGGGATACCAATCCCTTATTATTCATGGTCAGGTTAATAATCGTGCCGAGATCTTAGAGCGTTTCCAAAATGATAATAATATACATATCTTGCTATCATCCGAAGTGGGTAGTGAAGGTCTTGACATGCAATTCTGCAATTCTATGGTAAATTATGATTTGCCATGGAATCCAATGGTTGTTGAACAAAGAATAGGACGTATAGACCGTTTTGGCCAGAAAGCTAAAGTAGTTAATATCTATAATATTGTTGTGGCAAACTCCATCCAGGAGGAAATATATATACGCCTATTGGAACGTATTGGGATATTTCGCGGTACTATTGGTGATATGGAAGCTATATTGGATGCATCATTTAACGGTACAAATCTGACAATTCAAGATGTATATCGAAATATGGAAAAGGAATTCTTTACAAAAGAACTTTCCAAGGAAGAACAAAATCAAAAAATAGCAGAAGTAGAGAGAGCAATAGAAAATGAAAAAGTAAATCTACAACATTTGCAAGATGGTTTAAGTAACACTTTAACTAATGATGCTTATTTCCGCGATGAAATAGAGCGAATTCTTCATAAAAATGCTTATGTCACAGAAGAAGAGTTGCGTAACTTCATTGAGTCGGCTATCAGTCAGCACCTCACTACTTGTAGTCTTGAAGAAATTGATAAGAATATATTAGAGTTCAAGTTGCCATTAAGCCAACCATCTGTTTTAAAAAACTTTCTGGTACAATATTGTGACAACCATGAAGAGTCTACTATCAACCTAAATCAATTTATGAGAAAAATAGATGATAAAACATCATTCAAACTTACCTTCAGTCAAGAGATTGCTTATGAAAATCGTTCTATAAACTATTTGAATATCTATCATCCAATGATTCAGGCATGTTTAAACTATTTTATCAAGCATGATGACAACAAACAAACCTCATTTAATTATGCTATAACTGAAGATGATACTTTAAAAGCTGGTTCTCGCTATTTTATGGGGTTATACCAATTGAAAACAACCAGAATGGTACAAGGAGTAAAAAAAGACAACGCAGAACTATTACCTGTCGTATTTAACCTTCAGACTGGAATGATAGAAGAAGACCCATCTTTAGTAGATTGTTTATTCCGCCGCTCACAGATAGAAGGTAAGGAACGAAATTTATCTAATGACGAAACTAACGCAGAATTTATTGATGAAATGCGTTACGACTTTGCTGATTTTATAAGTAAAACAAAATCGAAAAAAATAGAAGAATTAAAAAGGCAAATTGAAAGTGACCGGCTTAGAAACAGACAACAAACCATAGAGTATTATTCATCACGTATCAAAAACCATGAGACAAATATTAGAACGTGGGAAGGATTTTTAGAATACTCATTCTCTGATGAGAAAGAACTACGACGTTGGCAAGGAGCTATTCGACTTGCTAAAGCTAATATCATACAACTTGAGAAGGAGCGTGATGAACGTTTGAGACAAATAAATGAAGACAGCCAACTTATGATTCATGAGAAATTGATTTCCTTGAATCATATAACCATTATTCAATGATAATTAAATATGATTACCGTAGGATTAGACTTTGGCACTCACCAAACCAAAGTATGTATTGAAAATAAAGAAGGTGTTGAATGCTCATATTCTTTTATGAAATTTAAAGATGAATACCAATGTGAACACTATACATTGCCTTCCATTATCAATGTCGGAGAGAATGGATTACTATCTTATGGATACTTACCAATTAAAAGTAGTGGTAGGTTGATTAGATACTTTAAACAAGCGGCATTTTGCGTTAATTCTCACATTGAAATGCCCCAAATCAATGCTATGTTCTTCTCTTGTTGGTATCTTGCATATATTTTATTTGATTTAGAGAAACAATATGGTACCAATTTCACAATACAAATGGGTGTACCGTCTGATAGTGAGCACTTAGACGAAACAAAGCAAATCGCAGTACGTATTTTAGCTAGTGCATACAAATTAGTAGAAGAGGTCTATAAAAATGATAAGGACGCTTTTTTAGCAACCAATATGCGCACACTAGTAGAAAGAACAAAAATAGAACCTTACTCCGATGAACTAAAAGATGAATATGGCATCCTCGTTTTCCCAGAAGCATATGCTTGTCTTATGCCACTCACAAGTAAAGGTAAAATCAGTACAGGCATGAATCTTATGATAGATATAGGGGGAGGTACTACAGACATATCTTTTTTTACTATTGAAAACAATAAGCCACAAGTTTATGACTTTTTCTCTATAGACAAAGGACTAAATTTTTTAACGGAAGCCAAAGCCTCAGATATGAAGTCACGACTAGACTCAAATGTGAATTCACAAAATGAAATTAAAGAGCCTTTGAAACAAATCTATATTCGCGAAATTAACGAGACATGCAGAAGTCTACTACATAAATTAACCAAAGAGTTTAAAAAACAGACAATATTTAGCGTAACCGCATTAAATAATGCCTTGGAAAATCGTCCATTAATATATAGTGGAGGTGGTAGTATGTTCAAAACCCTACAACACACATATAGTGGCTTTAAAGATAAAAAGCAAATATCTCATAATGAATGGGATACAAAATTCATAGATCAAATTGATGAAATTATTAGAGAAGGATTATGCCCCATCTTATCTACCGCCTATGGATTATCTATAAGTGTAGCAAGTGATAATATTGAACAAAAATCATTCGAAGATATCTTTGAAAATATAAGAAATAAAATATCGCAACAAGCAAAATTAAAATCTTATCATTCTAATAATAAAATCAGCTTATATGACGATTGGGACAGCATTAAATAGTCATTCCTAGTTGTGTCAGATAAACTGTGTCAAGGTTAGTTTTTATCCCTAAAAACTCATCGGCAGGGGAGCGCCCGCACGGCAAAGGACGGGCCCTCTTCCCAATGAGCTAATTTTTTGACCCTGTCCATTTTTAGTGGACAATAGTGAAATATTATATATTTTAACCCCTTATTTTGTTCTAAGTTTTCACAAACTTATCAAAAGATATTCGCAACTTCGAAATACTTAATTAAATTAATAATAAACTATCTAATATCAAGAATAAAGGATTAAAAACATACAATAAAAACTAAACATCATTTTTTGTTTCTAATAACTTATTATAATGTTCCAAATATTCATCTTCAGAGAAACTCTCCGAACAACTCTTTGAATGCATCATAACACGTAAGAATTCCTGAAATAACACTTCCTGACGACTCATTTGAGAACCAAAATACTTAGGGGAATAGAATCTATCTATTTCAGTCTGTTTTAGATTCTTATATCCGAGACTTACAGCCATTTCAGAAAGTAAGTCAAGAAGAAATGCATTATTACTTTGGAAATGAGGTGATTTTTCATTCAAACTATCAAGATATTCTCTCCATGCATGTCTAACCTTGTGATTATCCTGAAAAACGACATCAATAGTGTTTAAAGCATCCACCCATTCTTTGGTTATAGGATTAGACTTTCTATTAGCCATTAACGTAAGAAAGAGACTTAACTGTGCATCCTTTTTAGCCTTTCTGTTTTGATATTTTATACCACCGACCCATATAAAAATAGGAATTGCAGCAACTGCTATTATCTGACCAACTCCGATCAATAACTGAATAAATTCCATATAACTCATAGTTCTATTTATAATAATTCACAAAATCCTCTATGTAAAATATAATCAATCATTTTAGTAAATTAAGAAAAGCTACTATCACAGTGCCAAAATGACAGTAACTTTTAGGGTTATTTATGCCACCGTTACAGTTTTGGAAACAGCAACCTTAAACTATTTAGGATATTGCTTACCTTTCGAAGAATTTACTTTACTATTCATTGGTTGCAAATTATTTAAATGATCTGTACCACCAAGAACTTGAGGTTTGGAATGATCAACATTCCATCCCATAGCGCTAGTTTTACCGTAAGATGGTTTATACATAGTATTTCCGTATTTATCTTTTCTATACAAATCTGGATTCTTTCCTCTAATTATACTTCCTTTATCCCAGATCTGATCAAGTCTTTTATCTGAATAATTAGCCATAAAATTTACTCATTTAAAAATTAAACATACTAACCTATCTAACTAACGAAGAAGAACTCCGCCATCTTAATTACAGAAAGATTGGGCAAACTGTCGTTATATCCAAAAATTGAATTTTAAGCATAACGATATGCCGATGGCACTATTTTTTACAAAACAAAAAACGTGCCAAGAAATCTACGAAACCTAATTTAAAAATCAAATTAGATCTCATAGATTTATTGACACCAAAACTAATTCATTTTAAGGTGTGTTTTGCATCAATATTTCTGCTTCCCCGGAATAACTCCACGCACTCCCCCTTTCGGATTAGGAACATCGCCTTTATAGCGCGGTATCAGGTGCATGTGCACATGAAAGACCGACTGGCCGGCTGCTTCCTTCACATTCACACCGATATTGTAACCATCCGGATGGAAGCGTTCATCGAGTATTCTGCGGACAAACTGAAGCATCACATTCATGGCCTCACGCTCGCGGTGCGTCAAGTCAAAATATGAAGCCACATGCCGTTTGGGAATGATCAGAGCATGTCCGGGCGACACAGGGTAACCGTCATAAAAAGCAACACAGGTGGCCGACTCACAAATAATCTCCACACGACGCGACAAACGGCAGAACGGACAAGTCTCACCTTCCTTGCGAGGCAAACGGTTGAAATGCTGATATTGATACAGCTCAAAACCGGAATTGCACTCCAGACTTTCGAAAGGCAGACGGACATGGCACTGATAGGTGTACTGGCGGTAAATGGCATGCAGACGGAAACCTTCTTCCTTCAAATCACGACGCACGGCAAAATAGGCTTTCCCACCCGGAGAAAGCAAATGGGTGACTTGCATCAGAGCCTCAGCCTGTGCATAGGGTTCGAGTACATTGAGCACATAAATGCACAGAATGGTGTCGAACTTACCTTCGGGCAGTTCGGTGCGGTAGTAGCTGTCATAACCGGTGATGTCATAGCCCATACGGCGCAGCTCGTCGGTATCATAGCCAAAACCGCAACCAAAGTCCAGAATGCGCCCTTGCAGCAGATGATGCTGCAACAGATAGCGTGCCGGAGCGGAAAGAGCGGTCCGCTTGATGGCGGTCAGGTGGGGATGGTTTATTTTTTCGGGTTCCATAAAATCAGTATTTCCAGGTTTCAAAGCCCATATTCAAAGCAATCTGTATCATCGGAGTAAAGGTCTGGGAGAAGCAGTCCAACAGGTGTTCCCGATCCATATCGGCAATTTCCTGCGGAGTATGTCCCAAAGAAAGATAGTCTTCCAGAATCTTGTCTTTCCGGGGTTCGCCAAGGCTGACCTTTATGGCTTGCTGATGTGCTTCTGCCAGCCGGGGAAGATACAGATTCAGGTCGGGCAGTTTGTTGCTCTTCGAACTGTTTATGCTGGAATCGGCCGGCATCAGATTCCAAAGCAGATCATGGGAAACAAAACTCCAGGGAATGAAGTGGTCCAGATCATAATGGCCGGGCACTAACAGACGATCGGTATAAAGGCAACGCACCTCTACCCCACGGTTCATGGCCGTGTTCCAGAACTTCCGCTGTGCGGTTAGCGGACTTCTTTCTTCCTGTCGGATCAGTTTCCCGGAAATGTTGGGCACATTCGGATTGCGGTTCTGCAAAAAGTTCGTCAGTCCCCAATAGGCAAAGGAAGTCAGAATGTCGTAGTTTTCTTGCAGATAGGTCAGCCATACGGGATTCAGTTCTACCCACAAGGTACCGTCCATACGCTCCAACCGATACAGGCAACCGTTCTCATAAGTCTGCGAACGGAGCACCATTTCACGGTCATCTGAGGTGTTAATCCACGGACGCAGAAAACGGAAAGGAACATTCTGCTGCAAGAAGTTCAGCTGTTTCCGGATTTCGGGACGCTGAACCAACTGTTCCAACAAAGTGATCAGGTCGGGAATGCGTATGTTTATCGGAATCTGATTCTCCCGCTGTAAGGTCAGAATGGCCCGATAGAGCGATTCGGAATTTCCGAAAGAAAGACGGAAATAGTTCACGGGATACCAGGCATGGGCCACCATGTGAATCATGATGTCCCATACATTCATCCGCGTTTTTCCTTGTTTCACAAACAGGTCCAGTATGCTCAGAAACCAATAATATTTATAGGTGGCCACCGTATTGTCAAACACGCGGTTCAGGTATCTTGTAGTCAGTTGTTCGGATTGTGGTATTCGCATCATTAATCAGTAAAAAACATGAGTTCCCATTTTAGGAAGCGTTTACACAAATATACATTATTTTCCAGAAACAGAAAAGAAAAGCTTCACTTTTATACAATATCTTGTATGCAATACATAAACCTTTTAAAAATTATCACAGAAATGACGTTCGTTATAAATGGCATTTTTAGGTTGAATGAAAAATATACACTATATTTGCTAAATAAAATTCATCTCTCATGAAACTTTTGAATCTTCATATAAAAAATATTGGTCCATTCAAAGAAGCTTTTTTAGACTTCGCAACAGAATTCAGAAAGGAAACAACAGAACCTGTAACAATCATTACCGGTATTAATGGTGCAGGAAAGTCTATCTTAATTGATGCCATTCGTGCAGCATTCTGCGGAATGAGTATTTTGGAACGCGATATTATTGCTGACGAGAAAGATTACCAAATTAAAATGGAATATGAAGAAAACGGGGAAAAAGAACACTACTTCACTTCATCATTAGACACCGACCATCCATTAGGATTAAACGGCAGTATGGAAGTCATTGATCCGGCAATCTGCAAAGCATTACGCGACGGTTATGAAGAATCGGACGAAGTGTTTCCTTGGGTTGTGGATTTCTGGTCAGCTAAAACACCTTCCGGCTCTTTCCAGATAAGCAATATGATGAATATCAATCATCGTGACGTGCTGAAAAATGCAATGAGCGGTGTAAAAAGCAATATTGATCTGGTCAATTTTATTTGTCAGGTAGATTATTTGCGTAACAGCGAAATGCCGGAAGAAAAGGCACTGGGTGAAGTGGTCTACAACAAACTGAAAGAAATTATCGAAGCATGTCTGGATAACGGTACATTCAAGTACGTGCGCCGAAGCAACCTGACTCCCATTGTGGAACAGAACGGTGTGGAACTTTCTTTGGAAAAACTAAGTAGCGGCAACCTGTTCCTTTTGGAGCACCTTTTACTGCTCTTGTGCAAAATGTATTCCATATCCGTATTAAGAAATACGTCACCTGAAGAAATCAGCAATACACCCGGTGTACTACTGATAGATGAGATAGAAACGCACATGCACCCTAAATGGCAAAAAAAGATTGTAGGTATTATCCGTCACTTCTTCCCGAACCTGCAAATCATATTAACCACTCACTCACCATTTGTTGTGGCATCAACAGACGGAGCACGTATCTACACCTGTGTCCCGCAAACCGGATACAGCGAGGTGCATGACGAAACAGAGCGCTATGCGCACATGTCGGTAGAAGAGGTCCTGATGTCAGACGCATTTGGAGAAGTACATCCGTTTAATGATCAGATAACCGAGCTGATGCATGAACGGAAAAGACTGATTGAAAGCGGCCAAAAAGAAGAAGCAGAAAATATCGCCAAAAAGCTGTATGAGATCAATCCGGAATATTTTGCTTATCTGAATTTTGAAGGGGGAATCTGAAATGAGACATATTGACCGATTGCCAAAGCCTCAAATCCTCGTGGAGAAACAGGATGCATGGCAAGAAAAGTTTAACGGAAAAAGAGCGGAGAATCCCAAGGCACGACCGGACAGCAAGAAATATGGCCATCCACAAATCAGAGAAATGCTTAACAGCTGCTCATACGGCAAATGCTTTTATTGCGAAACCACCATAAAAAATGACATGCAGGAAATAGATCATTTTAAAGAAGTGGCCCTTGCTCCTGAACTTGCGTATACATGGGAAAATCTGTATTTATCCTGTCATAAATATAATGACAAGATACCTCATGATGAGATTCCTGTAGAAAAAGTGCTTGACCCATGCAAAGATTCGGATGAGGAAATTCAAAAGAATATCACATTCGAAGGTGAATGTATTTATGCTCTACACGGCTCTGAAAGGGGTTTAAATACCATTAAGAAGTTTCATCTGAACTCTAATGCTCTTGATTTAAAACGTAGTAGATGGCTGAATTTTCTCAAAAATGTGATCATAGATTTTCAGAAAAAGGGTATGCAGGAACAAAGAACAAAGCTCACAGATCAAGAAAAAAACAGATTGCTTATGTTTACCGAGCGTGATCAACCTTACAGTCTGATGTGTAAAATCTATTTACGGAAGTGTTTACCGGAAATTTTTCAGCCTTAAATCCGCAACTCCATTCCCGAAGTGCTACCTACATAAAGAGAAATGGACTTTTGATTCGTAAGATAACCA
>ENA-UESD01000947-UESD01000947.1-human-gut-metagenome-genome-assembly--contig:-NODE-947-length-24826-cov-11.630935_pt1 | contig 24826 bp, 19 predicted proteins | sample MGYA00242985_ERZ507986 | MGnify/ENA primary metagenome ERZ507986 (study PRJEB26167, sample SAMN06115408) | human gut metagenome | host: Homo sapiens | place: China:Guangxi | collected 2016-04-06... | reverse complement strand
AAATTTTATTAGTTATATTACGTTAATTAACTCTCTCATTTTCAATCGATTACATAAGAATTAACAGAGTATTGATAATATAATATATGTTTTAAACCGATTACAAAGATAATGATAATTTTTTATTTATCTTATAAAAAGACAATAAAATCGCATGTTTGTTCACGAGAATTTATAAAATAAAGAAGGTTTTGTGCGAATTGTTAGCTTTTTTTATTCATTTTGTTCATCGTATTGAATAAAATCAGCACTTTTTTATTCAATACGGACGAGATATTGAATATTTTTCGTATCTTTGCCCCCGGTTTAATCAATGCGACGGAAGAGAAATGAGAACAATAATCAATAACCAGAAAAAGGAACGGGATATTCTGCTTTCCCGTCCTTATCTTACACGTCATACCAAGTATGATGTGGACGAGCTTTTGGCGAGTAAGCAAATCAAGTTGATAACAGGGCCTAGAAGAACAGGTAAGTCAACAGAGGCTTTGCTGATGTTGAAGGGCAGGAACTTTGCCTATCTGAATTTTGATGACGGAAAGTTACTGAATGCCTGGGACGATGATTTGGTTTGGGAAACTCTGCTTGCCGTTTATCCCGACTTCGAGTTTCTTCTGCTTGATGAGGTTCAAAATATGGATGGTTGGGATTTGTGGGTCTCCAAGCTTTACCGCATGGGAATCAACATGGTTATTACGGGAAGTAACGCCAAACTGCTGAGTAGCGAAATGGCAACATTGCTTACAGGTAGATATATTCAGATAGAGATGCTGCCTTTCAGCCTTTCTGAATTCTTCATCTGGAATCACAGAAGTCTTGCAGAAGTATCAGATATGAAAGATAGCGCATCCGACTTCTCGCTTATGGCAGACTATCTGCACCATGGTGGCTATCCGGAGACAGTAGCAGCAAGAGGTCTGACTCAAAACTATCTTTCCACTCTTTTTGATTCCATCATCTGGAAAGACATAGCCAAGCGTCATAGAGTGCGTAATGTAGAGGATTTAAATAACCTGGCCATGTATCTGGTATCTAATTTTTGCAATCCTTTCAGTGCCAATGAACTGTCAGAAGAACTTGGATTTTCCAGCGTAGCTACAACCAAGAAATTTATGGGGTATTTAAGAGAACCCTATCTCTTATATTATCTGCCGCGTTACAGCAACAAGTTGAAAATGATGAAGAAGGCTCCACAAAAAGTATATGTGGTTGATAATGGCTTTGTAGAAGCCAAGGCTTTTAGCGTGAGTGAGAACTTGGGCAGGTTACTGGAAAACCAGGTCTTTATCGAGTTGGTTCGCAGGGGGTATCATACGGAAACCTCTCTTTTCTATTACCGTTCCCGTAATGATAAGGAGACGGATTTTGTAACCAGGCAAGGTACACATGTAGAGAGTCTCATTCAGGTATGTTATGATCTTTCTTCCGAACGGACACTCAAGCGTGAGGTAGATAGCATCATAGAATGTGCCGGAGAACTCAAATGCTCCAATCTAATCATTGTCACGATGAGGGAGGAAAGGGTAATTGAGAAAAATAGATATAAGGTCAGGGTTTTGCCTATATATAAGTTTTAATGAGCTGCAACACGGATTACGCACGGAATTTAAACGGATTTGGCCTTACGGCCATTGGGCTAGCGCCGTATAGGCTGGCTTGCGATTGCACAGTAATGGCAGACTTTTTCCAGCTATAGGGGGTATCGCCACGCCGTCAGGTCGAGTTTCCGTTTAAAATCCGTGCATAATTTTTTATTTCTATTTACCATAACTGCCCTTACACGATAATAGAATGTCAAAGGAAAAAAAAATATATAAATTTGCAACTAAAACGTGCTGTAATTTCCGTATTTTCCGTCGGGAAATATTTTATCTGAAATACAGGAAATATGAAGAGATTCCGTTTCTCACTGCAAATCAACGAGTTAGCAGAAAGTAAAGAATTCAAAAAACATTCATTTTTCTACGAGTGTACGGTTGAATACCCTACAAGTGTACGGTCGTAGCGCTACGAGTGTACGAGCATACACTATATAACCGTACGGTCGCAAGTTTACGACCGTACACTCGTAGCCCATTCAGTCTCGAAATCGCAGCCCAAGCCATCATGAAAGTATAGATTTCCAGCCTCATCGCCATCTGGATGGTAAGTTTTGAAATGCACTTTTTTTTAAGACTATACTTGACAATCCCACAAAAGTTACATTATTCTTTGTCCCACAGATTTTTCTTTATCCCACAGATTTCACAGATTCACACAGATGATTGGTGATGAAATCCCCGATTAATAGTTAAATAACAATAACAAGCAACTAATTGTTGCTCAAACATTTGGAATTATCGTTCAGAAAGATTATCTTTGTGAACGATAATAATAAAGCATAGCATTATGGAATATAATAGATTAATAGATAGAAAGGCGGAGACAGACCGAATAACAGAAGCTCTGAAACGAGAGAACACCCAATTTATCGTTATATATGGTCGTCGCAGAATAGGAAAATCTACGCTCATCAAATATCTTGTGAATAGTCAAGAACAGGCTATTTACTTCTTGAGCGATACTTCTACAGAGGCAGTACAGCGATCTGCTTTTGCCAAATCTGTGGCAACAGTCATTGATGGGTTCGACAAGGTTATCTATCCCGACTGGGAATCACTTTTCCGCAGTATGAACAATCAACTATCTCAGAGAATCATGGTATGTCTGGATGAATTTCCTTATCTCGTAAAAAGCTGTGAGGCACTTCCTTCCATCATCCAAAAGCTCTTGAACGAGAAAATCTTAAAGTTTGATTTTGTTCTTTGCGGTTCTTCACAACAATTGATGCATGGCTATGTGCTCAATCGCCAGTCACCACTCTATGGTCTTGCCAATGAGATTATCAAGATGCAACCGATTGCGGCTCAATATATGAGGGAGGCAATGAACTGTGATGCCGTGCAAGCGGTAGAAGAATTTGCAATATGGGGCGGTGTGCCCCGCTATTGGGAATTGCGTCGTGACTATCCTGATACAAAAACGGCGATTCGCAAGGTGTTGCTTGATCCACAGGGCCCCTTGATGGAAGAACCTCAGCGACTGCTTCGTGATGATATGCGAGATACCGTCCAGGCATCAACCTTACTCACTATTATCGGTAATGGCGCCAACAAACTTTCAGAAATAGCATCCAGGGCTGGTAAGGAAGCCAACTCCTTGTCAGATCCCCTAGGCAAATTAAGAGATTTAGGGTACATAAGCAGAGAAGTGCCTTTTGGCGACAATCCGAAAAAAAGCAAAAAGGGACTTTACCACATCAACGACTCGCTTCTCAGATTCCATTATCAATTTATCGTGCCTTATCGCTCTATCCTTGAGTTGAGAAAGATTGATACGGTGATGCAGGTTGTGGAAATCCAGCTACCGCAGTTTGTTGGCCAATGTTGGGAGTTACTATGCCGTGATTACGTAAGTGGCAATATCATAGATGGCATTGCCTACAATGTAGCTTCCCGATGGTGGGGTAAAATTTTTCCGCCAGAAGAAAAGGATGGTAAAATGGTAGAATTGGACGTTGTGGCAGAATCAATAGACAAGAAACACATATTGATTGGCGAATGTAAATGGACACACAATGATAGTGCCGACCGCCTGATGGAAACTCTTGAGCAAAAGGCGAAATATCTTCCTTTTATCAAGAAAGGACAGCAGGTACATCTTGTCTTGTTTATGAAAGAAGCCCCTACTTATATGAACGAAGAAGCTAAGATACTTCTACCTGAAGACATCATGCAATAGGTAAAAGGGTCTATATGCCACGATGAACGGGTGGCATATAGACCCTTTTTGTTGTATCAGGGATACCGAAGGATGGCTCCACACGCCCTGAATAATACTTAGCAAGTTGACCCCACACGCCCTGTTTGCAGATATAAAGATTTTCACCTCTTTATTTTTCCAAGTGCAAATATAATAGAAAGGACAGAAGCCACAAGCCAAGGGCGTGTGGGGCAAACAAGGCGAAAGTTCAGGAAAGATCTGCGTCATCTGCGAAATCAGCGTGACAAAACAACAAAGAATAAATCTGCGAGACAAAGGACAAAACATGTTTGCATGCAAACATGCAAACATGCAAACTTACAGGCATCGTAAACCCTGTCTACGATTTCTATATTGCTTAGTCTTCTTCCTCTGCGGCTTCCTGCTTGATTTCAAGCAGTGTACGTTCATACACCTCCTGCAACTGATAACTTGCCACACCTAACGGAGTAGTGATGCCACGCAGAGACCATTCTACAACAGACGAATCTTTGTCCTTGCAAAGAAGAATGCCAACACTTGGATTGTCTCCTTCGCCTCTAAGCAACTCGTCGGCTGCCGAAACATAGAAATTCAGCTTGCCGATGAACTCAGGCATAAAATCCACGATTTTCAACTCCACCACCACATAGCATTTCAACCGAGTATGATAGAATACCATGTCGGGGAAGTACGCCTTGCCACTTGGCGTATCAAGTTCCATCTGCCTACCTACATACGCAAAGCCCTTACCCAGTTCCAAGAGGAAACGAGTAATATTGGTTGCCAACTTATTCTCCAAGTCCATTTCACTGAACTTGCTCGGCAATGAGAAGAAATCCAACTTATATGGATCTTTTATAATCTCTGTAGCCAATACGTTTTGCGGTTGTGGCAATGTAACCTCAAAATTGTTCAACGCCTTGCCAGTATGCTCATACAGTTTGGTTTCAATAGCATGTACTAACTCGGTTCGGCTCAAGCTATCAGCAAGAACCTTCTTGAGATAAAAAGAAGCCGTTTCTATATTTTCACATTTGGATACTATTACTGTCTGATGTCTCCAAGGCACACCAAGCAAGATTTCTGGCATTGGTGTTGCTGAATTTTCTACCTCTTGTAATTTTTTACCAGCTTGGTAAAAAAAGTCTGTATGTGAGGAATAAAAAACAAACCAACGCTTGATATAGTACAAATTGACAACAGAGAACCCCCTCTGCCTGTGGAAATTCCGCACGCAAATCGAGGCTTAACCTTTTCATAAAGTTTGCCCCCCACTTATATTGTTTCTGTTTCTCACAAATGTCCTCGCCCAAACTCCAATAGAATTTGAGCATTTCTGTATTCACTTTGACTGCAGCTTTAAGCTGTGCCACGCGAAAGCGCTTTTTCAAGTCAGACAACCACTTCACATAGTTCTTGTCTGCCATGAATGAGTCGCTGTTCACAAACTGCGGTATGTTGCTATTTTCTGCCATAATACCTATATCTTATTTTCTTTTTTATCATTACACTTTCGCTTTGTTCCATTCTGAGCCATGATAGCCATTTCCCCTATAAAGGCTGATAGAATTGGAGTGTTCCCAGCTTCCATAACTCCCCGTTCCGGGCATACCGGGCATCCGTGGCAGGATGAGAAAGGAGGATGAACTCACGGAGCAGCAGTTCGGGATGGAAACTCGTCAGCTCAAAATAGGGAACTCGGGAGGTATCTACCTCATAGATACTGCCACGCTGAAAAGCTGATAATGCCTTGTAGCCTTCATACTCCTGAAGCAGTTGGGCCTTGCCCAAGGGAGCACCGCCGAAATACTTGAATGCCCAGACATCAATCTCCCTACCCTTCGCCAGAATCTGCTCCGGACTCATCGCCAGACTTCCACTGTGATCATCATCTGCAAAAACATAGCGGGCATGGGCATCCTTCAGAAGAAGGGCTATCGTGCTCCTGCCGCCCGGCACATACCATACCCCACCCGTCTTGCGCTCGGTCAACACCGAAAGACCTTCGGGCAGTTTCCCTGCCACCGACTTCAGCGACTGATATTCCTTTTCTATCCCGGCAAAGAGCGAATCTGCCTGACGGCTGCCAAAGAGCATGCCATAGAATTTCATCCACTCTGCCCTGCCCAATGGCGATGTCTCCATATAGTCGGCTGCTTCTATCAGGGGGATGCGAAGCTTATCGAGCTTACCGTATCCGCCACTGTTCTCGAAAGGCGATACAAGGATTGCCTCGGGCTTCAGGGCGATGATGCGCTCAAAGTCGGGCGCCATACTGGAACCGCAATCCACGATAGAGGATGATGATACGCGCTTCCTGATATCGGGAATATTGATATAATCCAGATCGCATACGCCACGGATGGCATTCCACACGCCCAACTCATACATCAGCTGGCAATGCGGAGCCATGAATACGGCACTGCTTTCTACGGGTGTGCGCACGGTATCCGTGGTGCATCTTACGCCCGACGCCCTGCGCCTGGCAAGCTGCGCCACGGTCTCATCCCCCTCCTTGCCCTTCGGCACGAGGATATAGCGATGCAGCAGGGTGCCAGCCTTCCAGGGGTTGGCTATCATCACTTCATCATAAGTCCCCTCACCATGCCTTACGATGGTCAACAACCGGGCATACTTCATCTTCAACGTATCACCCCCGTCCCCATCACCAGATGCCGTCTTTCTGCCCTGGCAGGCAAACAAAGCTAGCGCCACAAGCGCCATGAATATACAGTTATATCTTTTCATCATAGTTATATCTTTCTATCATAGTTATATCTTTTCATCATATATTATATCTTTTCATCACGCAGCAAAAGTACGATAATTTTTCGAGACCCGCAAGAAAACATCGCAAAAACTATCTGCCATTCGTCATGTAGATGTAATTCCACTTTATGCAATGAGTAATTTGTGCAATTATCTGCGATATCTGCGTGACAAGAAATAAAAAAGTCTGCCAGCATCACTGCTCGCAGACTTCTCTTTTCATTAACCGAACCTAAAATTACATCTATTTTTCAAGATATGCAATAAAATGCAAATGATAAACCTAAATATAAACTTTTACCTTGATGAAAACTATTTTTACTCTTACCTATTTTCTATATATACGCACTGCAAAATGCGTTGTCATTATGTTGAGAAACGAATTTATCTGATTCAAACACGCTATGTATTGTTGCAACATACATGCCAAAAACTGGCAAAACATGTTATCCTGCTGATTTACTGCCACTTATCATTTTTCTACCCTTCAAACAGAAGTGGGGAAACTGGGGAACATGTGGGGAATTATTCCCCAGAAATTGGGGAAACGTAAGGTAGATGCACCAATCATGAATGAAAGAAGAAATACACAGCAATAAGAGATACACAGCAAAGAAAATCGCCCTGAAAGTACAGACGCTTCTGCACCTTCAGGGCGATGAATTTACCAAAAACTATTCACAATCATAAGTATAATCTGCCGGGCCATCAGCATCAACAGGCCAACCCGGATTCTGAGTAAGGATACTCTTGCCGGCTGATGTTGGGGTGACACCCTCAGGAGATACACTCAGCAGGAACTCAGAAATTGGAATAGGCTCCAAATAATGAGGCTTAGGGAAGGTGTAACCCTGATAAGCAGGTGATGTGGAGTTGATCTGCAATGGGCGGATGTATTCTGATACATTGCGCTGAGAGATAACCGATGGATCTATCTGATTGGCAGAATACATCTCCTCCATCGGCGTATTCCACAGGTGCATGCCCTCTGGCTGATAATTCTTCATCATATCCAAGGTTCTCCAGCGGCGAAGGTCGTCGTAACGGAAGCCCTCGGCTATCAGCTCGCAGCGACGCTCACGACGAATGTTGTAAAGCGTCTTGTCTATCTTCTTGCCATGAGAATAAATCGCCAGGTCGTTCTCCTTATCCAGGTCGGTGGCATCGATGGTCTTCTGGAAATCGGTGTCTACACCGGCTCTTGCACGCAGTGCCTTCCAGTAGCGGGTAGCCTTGTCGTTCAGATTGCCATAGCGCTCGTAGTATGCCTCGATGTAGTTGAGGTAGCACTCGCCGGCACGGAACAATGGCACCGCCGTGGTGGTGTAATACTGCTTCTGCTGAGCTTCATCGCTGCTCAGCCACTTGCAGAGGTCGTAACCGGTGGTTGCCTTCTCGATTCCGGCTGTCCAGAGCTGAGGACGGTGGTAGTAAATGGTATCATTTTCAAACTTACCCGTCTCTGGATTCTGGGTGGTATTGATGAAGCTACCTGCTGCACGAACCGACTGGGTAAGACGGCCGTCGCGACCCTGCAACTCCTCGTAGGTGGTCTGGTCGCCCTTATATCCTGCCTGTGCATCGTAGATAGGCAAACCGTTCTGCATGAGGAAGGTGTTTACGGCTGCTCTTGTCACGCCGCAGCCACCACCGTTCTTCAGGAGGGCAGAACAGCTGTGGGCAAGCACACCATTCTTGTAGTAACGGGCGAGAATCACCTCGTCAGTGTTGCTGAACTGAGTCTCCCAGTTGTTGAACATGCCTGCATAGTCAGCATCCAGCGCACGTTTGTCGGCCACCTTTTCAGAATACTCAATCGCCTTGTCGAAGAAGAAGTTGCACTCAGCCTCTGCACTTCCGGCAGCAAACCGGAACTCAGGCCATGACTTGGCACCGAGCCACTTAGAGTTGCCCGGCACGAAGCAGGTACCTGCATGATACTTTTCCCAGGTAGCCTCGAACAATGCCACGCGGGAGATGAGGGCATAGGCAGCATCCTTGCACAGACGGCCTGATGCCGGAGCCTGATCCTTCATCATGCCAGCAGCCGTTTCCAGCTCCTCGATGATGAAGCGGGCCACCTCGTTGCGAGGATAGCGCTTGCAGTGCTCAGCCAGATATTCTGCGTTATCCGGCATCATCTCCTTCAGGATAGGAGCATCGCCGAAGGTGCGCAGCAGGCGGAAATGATCGAAGGCACGGAACCAGTGGGCCTCGCCCACATAGTGGATGGCCATCTCCTTATCGTCGCTGATACCATCCAATGTCCCATCCACCTTTTGGAGGAAGAAGTTGATGGCACGCAGGCGGCTGAAATACCACTGGGATGAACCCTGAGGAACGGTCTTGTAGTTGCCGTCGCTCAGGAAATCATGTCTGTAGCCGCTGGCAGCCTGGTTGTCGCTCTGAGTATCGGCTGTGTAAAGACCACCCCACATGTTATTGTTGGTTGGCAGATACTCATAGAAGGCATTCACCGACAACTGATAGTCGTTGGCTGTCTTGAAATAGGTAGCTTCACTACCGTATGAAAGAGGTTCTCTCTGCAGGAAGTCATCACATGATGTGAACAATGCTGCTGCCAGCAGGAGACCTATACCTATCTGTTTTTTCATATCTTTGCTTGTTGTTAAAAATTAGAACTTGATGTCGGCACCGACAGAGAATGTGCGGTAGTTAGGATATGACTTACCAGGACCCCATGCGCCATTGATAGCCTCTGGGTCGAAGATTCTCAGATTGGTGAATGTAAGCAGGTTCTCGCCTGATACATAGATGCGACAATGCTTGATGTACTTCTTGGCTGCCTCAGAGAATGGGATGGTGAATCCGAGCTGCACGTTCTTCAGACGGCAGTAGGCTGCATTCTCTACGAAGCGGTCGCTGATCTTGGTGTTGTTGCCATCGATACGGATACGGCCGTAGAACGGATCCTGGTTGGAACCAAGCTCTGATCCGGCAAAGCGGAAGTAGTCGAGGTGCTCCTTGTAGAGCGTACGCTGCCACTCTGATGCGATACCGAAGTATGGAGCTGAGTTAGGGAACACGTAATCACGCTTTCCGATGCCCTGGAAGTAGACACGGAAATCGAACCACTTGTAGCTACCATCGAGGGTGATGGAGTAAGCATAGTGAGGAGTGGTGTTACCGATGCGCTTCAAGTCGCCATGGTCGTCGAGGGTGTAGCTACCGCCATCCACCTTGTGGTCGCCATTGAGGTCGGCATACATGAAGTCACCACCACCCCACTTGGTACCCAGGGCTGCCTGGTCTACCTTAGCAAGATACTGATCCATCTCGTCGTCGCTCTTGGCGATGCCCAGAATCTGGTAGCCCCATATTTCGCCTACCTTCTTGCCCTCGTACCAGTAGGTGCCGTTGTTGGCGTCTGTGCACTGGCCTGTAGAGTTGTAGTACTTGGTTACCACTGAGTTATAGTCAGAGAGGCTGAAGCCGATGCCGTAGTTGAACTTGCCGATATTGTCGCGCCACTTCATTTCCAACTCCCAACCGCGTGTACGCAGGGTGGCATTGTTGGTTCTAGGAGCTGATGCACCATAGAGGGCTGTGAGTGCTGCAGCAGGACCCACCATGTCCTTGGTGGTACGCTGATACCAGTCGAAGGAACCGGAGAGACGGCTGCCGAACATGGCGAAGTCAACACCGAAGCCTGAGTTCTCGATGGTCTCCCAGGTGAGGGTTGTAGAATATGGAGAATATACAGGGAGCTTGTTCACCTGTTCTCCGCCAAAGACAACAGAAGCGTTGACATCCTTCATCTGCTGATAGTATGGATAGCAGGAAGAGGTGTTCTGGTTACCCAGTGTACCATAGGAACCACGAAGCTTCAACATATCGAGGAACTTGTCGCGGATGTTCTTCATCAATGGCTCCTCTGCCACGTTCCAACCGGCTGATACTGATGGGAAGTAACCCCAACGCTGGTCGGTAGGGAAACGGGATGCACCGTCGGCACGGATGTTCAACTCCAGGAGGTAACGGTACTTGTAGTCGTAGTTAAGACGGGCGAAGAAACCCAGAGATGCCCAGTCTTCCTGATAGTTGGTAGGTTTCATCTCGTGGCGGATACCCTCGTCGGTGTACTCCTTGGTTTCATTGTCCTGAATCTTGGAATAGTAGTAACCCGAACGGTTGGTCTCGCGCTTCCAGTACTCCGACTGCTCACCCAGCAGGATGGTGAAGTTATGAGCCTCGTTGAGACTAAACTTATAGTCGGTATAGACATTGGTATTGAAATAATGTACCTTGGTTTCTGCATCCTCTGCATAGGTCTCACCATAGTCTGGCACTACACTGTAAGTACCATCGGCATTCACCTTGTGATTGGCAACGACGCCTTCGTTAACCAGCATGTAGCCAATCTTGCCGGAAGGCAGATGATATGGCAATGGGTTGAAGCCTCGGTCATATGGGTTCCACTCCAAACGGCTGTTAGCCTCTGCGTGGATCTTCCAGTTCTTGATAGGCTCGATGACGATGCTACCCTGGTTGTAGAGTTTCTTGGTCTTGTTGATGACACGTCCGCCATCCTTTACGGCAGGAATCATGGAATCGGAATGATACTCGCCGCTCTCGGAGTTGATGACTGGAACCACTGGAGCACGGCGACCCAGGTTGTGATAGAACAGACCGTCGAGGGCTGATGGCTTGTCGTTCTTATCCATGGCAAGACGGACGCTGTAGCCCAGGGTAATCATCTTGTGTGGCTTATACTGGAACTTACCGGCAATGTTGGCACGCTGGTAAAGCTCGTCGGCATAGTTGAAGAGACCGGTCTGGCGCATGTAGTTGCCGGAGATACGGTAGTTCAGCTTGCCCAATCCGCCGCTGATGGCCAGGTTGTGCTCGGTAGAAACCGTCTGGTCCTTGATGTAGACATCATACCAGTCGGTGTTACCGAAGCACGCCTGGTTCTCATACCACTTATCCAACTTCATACCTGCGAGATAAGAATCACAGTTCTTGGTAGACTTACCCTCCATGTAATCCTTGATTTTCTTGATATGTGCCGCACCGAAAGGAGCATTACCTCCTGAGTTGATGTAAGCATCGTTCATCATATAGGCAAAGGTAAGACCATCCACCATTTCAGGCACATCCATAGGCTGGTTGATGCGCAGGTTGCCGGAATACTGAATCTGAGGAACAGTGGTCTTTCCGCCTACACCACTCTTGGTGGTAACGAGGATTACACCGAAAGGAGCACGTGAACCATATACGGCTGCAGCTGCAGCATCCTTCAATACGGATACGTTCTCAATATCATTAGGGTTCAATGTGCTCAAGTCACCCTCCATACCGTCGATGAGGACGAGAGGAGAAGAATTGGAACCGTCGCCCAGGTTACCCACACCACGGATGTTGATGTTCATCTTGGAACCAGGGGCACCACCACCATCGGTAGTGATGTTAAGACCTGCAACGGCACCCTGGAGCGACTGTACGGCATTCACCGTAGGACGGTCTTTCATCATCTCGTCGCCGATGGTCTTTACGGAACCGGTGGCATTAAGCTTCTTCTGGGTGGCGAAACCCACAACGACCACCTCGTCGAGGTTGGTATTGTTGGTCTTCAGGTTCACGGTAACCTTTGTACGGTTCTTGAGTTCCACCTCCATAGGCTCGAAACCGATGTAGGTAATCACGATGGTAGAAGTAGGCTTCGACACGGTGAGTGCGAAGTTACCATCCATATCAGTAACAGCTGCATTGGCAGGTTTTCCCTTCTCAACTACGGTGGCACCGATGGCAGTTTCGTTCATATCGTCAAAAACAACACCTGTCACCTTGTGCTGCGCCATCATGGTAACTGACACCAGCAAGCAGCCGAGGAATAAGATAATTCTCTGTTTCATAAAGTTATTTCCTTTCTATTTTTTCGGATCCTTTTCACCCTTCTGGGCAAATACAAAATGATACATCACAGTAGAGTCGGATGTGAAGATATACTGGTGAGCCTTCTCGAAGCGTGACTTCTTCTTGTTTCTGATGGTTCGGAAGTAGAAATATCCGTCGCCACCGCCATAGAGCGAAGTACCGTCGGTCTTCAGGTTGTAGTTGAAGAACCACTGTGTCTTCTCCGGCTTGAACTGCGGAGCCTTCCACAGGGCGTTGCTCTTGATGTGCACCGTGAAGGTATCAGCATAAGAAGGCAAGGTAATGGTGTCCATCTCGTAGTAATGTGCTACTTTGCCCGTCTTGAAATAGATGGTATCGGTCTTGATTTCAAGCTTTCCGTCAGAACCGATCACCGGATTACCACTGGCGTCTTTTGTGGTATCATTCTTGGTATAGAAACTCACGAACGCCGTGTCCTTCTCTTCGCGAACCTTGAATTCATAGGTGATGCCATCTACCTTTGACAAGGCACTGGCTGGAGCGAATTCCAAAGTAGACTTGACATTGAAGTCGCCCGGATTCTCAAAGCTGTCCTCGCAAGCTACGATTCCGCACAAACAGAATCCTGCCATGGCAAAAGATAATAATTTTCTCATAATTCAATTTATTTTCTTATTTTTTTAATTTCATTGAAACTGATTTTCCTACATAGTTCTTGCCTTTAATGAGATACATCCCACTGGGCAACATGCTCACTGCCTGCTGAAAAGTGGCGGCCTTGGCAATCTGGATTCCAATCATATTATACACCCAGACCTCGCCCTTCATCTCCTTTTCACGGGAGGAGAATTCTACATTCGAGATGCCGGTGGATTCATAAGGCAATACATCTACATGGGTGACGAGCTTGTCTACATTGGCGTTCAGGCCGTAGCTGCACCACTTGGCGAGATTGTAAGGATGCTCCACCGGCACATCATTGCCCATATCCCAATAGAAGATGCCGCGGTAAAGATGGTCGGTGACGTACTTGGCGCGGCGGTAGGTCTGCAGAGGACCGGTGAAATAATACTGGCTACCATCCGGATGATTATATACATCGGTTTCTTCCTGCGGAACAAAATCGCCGTCCATCAGTCCCTTGCGCACACCGGTGATGATGTGGCCTTGCTGCGAACCGTTCTTGTAAGGGCCCGAGGTGGTGGTGCTGTAGGATGCATAGATCTTCTCCTTCGGATAACCATACTTTTCCATTCCGGCAAGGGTCTGCTTGTAGCGGCTGAAGTAGAACCATTGCTTCTGCGGTCCGTATTGCTGCACGGTGAAGGCATTGGCCAATCCTATCTTCTCCTTCGGATAGTTGTAGTTGTAGGCATGCACCGAAACCTCGAAGGACTTGTCTGCCGGCAAAGCCTTGCGGATTTCTTCGGCAAGCAATCCGTAGCTGTACCAGCTGCTTGCCCACTCCAGGTCGAGCTCTACCCCATCGTATGGCTTGCTCAGTTCTGCCAGGTCGGCAGCGAATATCTCTCGCTTCTTCTTCGAGCTGATGGTGTTCTCCCAACCGTCGTGACTCTTCACCGAGATGCGGAACCGGGCGCCACGATAGCCTTCGTATGCCGACTTCATGATGGCAAGCCATTCGTCCTGCGAATAGGAATCGTAACCTGGCTGGTCTTCCTTGTCGAACTTCCACAGACTGTTGCAGCTGTGCATCAGGTCGGCAGTTACTTCCTTGCCGATTCCCGGCATCAGGAAGTTGCCCTGCATATCGCGCCTTACTCTTTCCTCATCGTATGGACGGTTGTTCCAGATGAGCACATCGTCCATCTTACCCTTCAGACCTTCTCCGATGAATGCATCAAACTGGCTGGTGTGGGTAGGCATGTTGTCGGCAACTGGGTTGCACATGCTCTTCTTGCCCAATACCATCTTGCCGTTGTATACGAATCCGAACTGCTGGGTTGGACTGGATGCTGCACGGGTAGCGATGCCGAAATGGGTCCACTCGCCTACTTTCAGCTTGCCTCCATGGCCATAGTCTCTTCCGTCTACACGCACGATGACCTGCTGCTTTGCGGCATCACCCAGTCGGATGCTCAGCCCCTCGGTACCTTCCTCGTTTTCCTTGCGGAAGAGATAGGCTCCTTCTGTCCATTCGTCCAGATAGATCCAGCAATCGAAGGCGTAGGCTCCGGTGGATTTTTCATCCTTGTTCTCGTTGAGCTGCAGGGCATCCCTGCCGGCACGCATCCTGCCCTTTCCATCCAGGGAAAGCACACCCTGGCGACCTTGATATTCGTCGAGTCTTACGCAATTTTCCAGGGTTCCATGATTGCATGGGGTGCAGTAGCGCAGATGGCCGTCGCTATAGGATTGGATACCTAATATAATCAGGTCGTTGCTGAGCAGATATTGTCCGCGAGGGATGGCACGGTCGTAGAAACGCTCGTTGGCGGTATAGGCTCCATTGATAAGATAAGGCAATCCATTATTGTCGGAAACCTTCTCCTTGCGGGCATCGCCACGAAGAATGCCATGGTAGTTGTAGCTTGGGCTGCTGGTAAGGTCGCCCTTGTCATCGGTATAGATTCCCTTGTAGTCTACCAGATTCTCGCAGAGTTCCTGGTCCATCTTGTAATAGGCTACCAGATGCTTCCAATGGGGATTAAACTGGTTGAGGGTGGTATGGCGGAAATAGTTAAACTCGTCGGTGAGTGCCGTTTTCCAGAAACGCATCTCGTCGAGACGGCCGTTGAATTTCTCGCCGATGATAAGAGGAGAGTTCGTAGATGGGATAGCCGGCAGGTTGCCTTCGCCACACTTGACGTCGTTGGCAAAAACCTGGGCCGTTCCATCATTGCAAACCAGGGTTACCTGGGTCCATTTTCCTGCAGAGAGTTGCTGGGTGGCAGTGGCGGAAAGACTGGTATTGCCCACCTTGAAGATGATGCTGCCTTCTGTGCCTAATCTGGCAGAAAAGGAATCGCCGCTGCTGAAGACTGTAGCCCCATTGGTCCAGACATCCGGATTCATCCAGAATTGCAGGGTGTATGATTTCTGCTGCTCCATGTCAACGAGTTCGCCGCAGGTTACGCTACCCTTGCCCGAAAACCTGAGGGCATAGTTATCAACCTGAGCTTGGGAATATTGCGCCGCGGAGAGGAGCAATAAAACCAGGACTAACGACTTTCTCATAGTTTTTGGCTTTATAATATAAATATGTATAGGTCATTAATACGTTTAGGTTATTAATTATAAAAAGTATGGGGAGCAGAACTCTCCCCATACCCTAAATACCTAATTAATTTCCCGTCTAACCTAAAAGGTTATGTGTTACTTAACAACAAACTTCACGCTTACGTTGTTGATCTTAGCTACATAAACGCCTGGAGTAAGCTTACCCTGAGTACCGCTAAATACCTTCTTACCCTCGAGAGTATAAACATCGGCAGCAACAGGAGATGTAAATGTGCCGTTAGCTACGCTAAAGTTCTTGGCTGCCTGAATATTCTGGATAGCTGCTGTAACCTTGTTTGGATCAGGATTATAAGTCTCAACAGTACGCTTGTGGTTGTCCTGAGACTTGAACTCCTCGCTGTCTGTAGTCAAGTCTGTGGTCTTGAAAGAAATCTCCTTGATGAAGAGAACTACATTACCGAAACCACCTGTCCAAAGCTTAGCCTTGATAGCGTTAGAATACTTACCGCCTTCACCCAATGTTCCAACATAAGTTGTTAAACGCATCCAGCGGTTAGGATCGTAGATTGGATTATCAAAATCATCAGTCTCGAGGTCGCCAGCTTCATCTACCTTGCAGAAGTCTGTGATATCAAGTCCATTAGCTTTCCATGCATTTGATCCGCTAGGATTTACAGAGTTGTCAGAAGTCATGTAATAGAAGTTCTTCCATACGTGCTGACTTGCACCCAAATTAGGAGACCATGCGTTAACAACAAAGTCTGACTGAATAACAGAAGCACCTGGAGTTGTCTCAGGATCTGAGTAGATATTGAGCTGCATCTGGCCAATCTTTCCCTGTGGAGCATTCTTCACCTCGCCAAGACCTGCTGCTGCATAAGCCTCGTTCAAGCCTTCCATGCTGGTACCAGTAATAGCAAGCACGTGACCTACGTTACCACCGAGGTCTACGATGCATGATGCGTTCATCACATCTGCCTTGGTACACATGTTGGCTGAAATAAAACCACCTTCTGGCGCAAATGACTTAATCTGATCAGAGCTCATAGGAGGAGTATTCCAGTCGCCAACTTCATCCTGAACCTGGAGCTGCTCTCCAACTGCGCGATTTGCAAACTGATAGGCCTTAGGAGTGATGTCTTTCTGCTGTGCAGAAACTGACAATGTAGCTGCGATCATAGCAGCGAGAAGTACATTTTTCTTCATAATTGTTTAAATTAAATAGTTGAATAAGTTTAAATAAAATATCTTTGTTTCTTCGTTATTTCTTTGTTACTTCATTTCTTTGTTATTTCAAACGGCAACCGGTTAGTGTATATTCTCTGTTATTGGTTTTAATGAGTAGCTGTCCGTTTTTAACGATCTTCTTGACATGAGGAGTTTGGGTTTCTGCAGCAATTTCTGTGATGCCGGAAATGATGCCATCGTCCAGCTTGATCAGGTTCCACCAGGCAGAAGCCTTGGTAGTTCCTGATACGGAAATGATGTTATTCTTCTTGGCATTGAGGATAAGCGCTCGTGAGCCATCTGAATAAGTGAACGGATATTCCTTCTTTGCTGCATCGAATGCCACACCTTTTGCTTCATCCTTGATGACATTGTATAAGATGCCCTTATCATCAAAAGGAACCTGCTTGTTGGTGATGTTGATTGTAGCTACATACTTGCCTGACAGGGTGCGGATATATTTCTGGGTTCCCCAATCATCCTGGGGAAAGCAGAAGGCTGAATTGGGATCAGGATTACTGGCATCCACCTTTTCTGTTCCTGCAAATCCCTTATCCGTAGCTGTCATATAGTAGGTGGGATTCTCAGCATTCTGAATGAGATAGTAGCTGAGCTTCTCCTCTTCCTGGTCGGTCTGGAAGATGCGTACATACTGCACGTCCATCTCGTATCTGTAACTTGGGTCTGGATCTTCATTTCCCCAAGATGCATTCTGGCCGAGTGCCTGGTCGAGAATCATATAGAATTCCTCGTTGTATGGGAACTGGGCATGTTCATACTGAGGATGGTTGACAAGATCAAGCGTCTTGTCCTTGGCATATCTGAACACTTCCTTGCCGTCGCAATAGAAGATGAGACAGGTCTTGGTCCAATGCAGGGAGTAGATATGGTAATCGTTGTTGAACCATTTGTTGCCCGACCATGCGTAGCTCTTTCCTACGTTTTCGCCGTAGCGGGCTCCCAGGTGCACGGTGCTATATACGGTGCTGCTGGTACCAATCTGCTCCATGATGTCAATCTCACCGCAGTTGGGCCATCCGCCCTTAGGGTTGGAAGGCATCATCCATACGGCTGGAAAGTTTGACTTGTGAGGATTGCATTTTGCCTTGATTTCGAAAATGCCATATTTATATCCCTGCTTCATCTGGATACCGGATGTGATGCAGTTTTCCTTGGTACCATCCAAAGAGAGGGCATACATCTTCAGGATTCCATCTTCGCAAACATGTACCTTGGCACGGTCTTCATCATTCTGTGCCATGCGGCAGTTCCATTTGGAAGTTTGGCGAGGGCAATATTTCCAGTTACGCTCAAAGTTCTTGGTGCTCATAAAATCGCCAGAACAATTAGCCTTCTCTTCATCAGTGAGCGTGAGTTCGGCCGATGCCTGCTCAGAAGTCTCTGATGAATATACCAGCGTATAACCGGTCTTATCGATTTGGGCTGTTGCCGACATACCGACAAACAGTAGTGAAATTAGCAATGAATAATGCTTCATGATTATTTATGTTTAGTTATTAGTGCGGATAGTAGATGCACATAGATTTCTGGTGCAAAGATAACAACTGTTAACCATCAAGCCAAGATTAATAACATACATTAACGGATATTATAGATTCTTAGTGTACATTTCCGTTGTTTTACAGTCTACAAAAGTGTAGTTTTTAGATATACATTATTATATATAGAGCAGATCATCAAGATTAATGCCTTCGCTTATGACGATTTAAATGGGTCTATATGCCACGATGAAAAGCGGCGTATAGACCTCGAAAGCAATGCCACGCCATGAGGCAACATCGCTCTCCTTCAAATGCTGCTGCCAATAATCATTCTGCTTAACAGCCTTCTTTTCCTTGAAATGAAGCCAGAACCAGCAAAAGGAATCGATGAGCTTGTAATGCTCCTCGCGCTGGCTGAAACCGAAAGGAGTATATTTCACCACAAAATCACTACCCATCAATGCCTTCAGCATCTTGGTAAAATCACCATTGGGATTCAAACCGGTACGCTCGGCTATCTCCTTACGGGTAAAACCAGAATGGCGGGTACCCAAAAAACGAATGATCTTCATACAGTCCTCGGCATGATCAAACACAGAATTGAAAAGCCTTTCAAACTCATCCCCCAACTTCGCATTGCGGGAAAAGAACAAGGCATCTATGTTCTGAGCCAAACTATAGGAAGGATTAAAGAAATTCATATAGAAAGGTATTCCGCCCATAATCATATAAGCCTGCATGATATTATAACGGGACATTCGGATGCCACGGCTCTGATAAAACTCCTCACATTCTTTCAATGTAAACGGCGAGAGTTTTATCTCTCCTGTCAAACGGCCATACAATCCTCCTTTATTGTTGATTAGATTGTCAAGCATCCAGGAAGTGGCGGAACCACAGACTACGAGCAACAGCTGATGACGCATATTGCCCCAACCATTCCAGAAAGCCTCCAATGCCGTAAGAAAACCGGAACGTGCCGTATCCATCCAGGGCAACTCATCGATAAACACCACCTGCCGGGAACCATTATCGCAAGTTTCCAAAAAACGTTCCAGCAAAAAGAATGCCTCCATCCACGACTTAGGCTGCGCTATATCCTCCATGCCATGACGAAGAAGCGAGAAATAGAAATTCTGCAACTGGTCTTTCAGAGTTACCTTACGACGACGGTCGTAAGGCGACAGTCCTGTATGATGAAACACCATGTCATCGTGAAACACCTCATCAATCAAGAATGTCTTACCGACACGGCGACGGCCATACACTGCCACAAACTCAGCCCTACCACTTTCATAGTAGCGCTTCAATTCTGCTATTTCCTTTTTTCTACCTATTATTTCACACATAATCATTCCCTATTAGTACTGCAAATATACTACTAATTTCGGAAATAGCGAAAGAAAATAGCGTTTATTTCGCTACGAAGCAGTTTTTTTGCCGTTCGTAGCGGAATAAACGCTATTACAACCTACCAAGATGGAGAGATAACGAAAAGATGTTTGCTTTCAAACATGCTTGCATGCAAACATGTTTGAAAGCAAACAGACTATAGATTATTCATATACTGTACCAATGCTTCCCGAAGGATATCCTCGTATTTCTTTTTGGTTCTAACCTTCGTCAGCATAAGCTGTTCATATTCCTCGTCCGACAGATAGGTCTGAACTCCATGCATCGATTTCCTCTTCTCTACCTGAGTTACCTTCTTTTTATCCGCCTCCCCTACTGGCTGCACAACGCCAGGCTGTGCTACACCTGACTGAGTTATACCTGGCTGCACAACTGCAGACTGCCCAACACCTGGGCGAACAGCTTTATTCATATTACTGAAAGCTGCATGAAAATCCTTTCCCATTTTTCCTAATTTGTCTAGATATTAAACAATTCATTAATAACCAATTCATAGTCTATGGCTGCCGAGCAATAAGGCGCATAATGAAAGAGATCTGTCATTTCTGTCTGCGACTCGTTCACCTTGACGCAGCGGCGGATTCCATGCGACAATACCTTATCGCCATAATTCTCCCGAAGATATTCCATTGCAGAACGCACGATGCGTGGGCGCTCATCCAGCATAACAGGCAACAGGCCCAGAAGCTCCAGTTCCTTGTTCAGGGCAAACCTGCCATTCTTCACCTCCTCCATGGCTGCCAGCACTGCCGCCAAACCATTTACTGAAAGTCCTTCCATCTGTACAGGAACCAGCAGATGACTTGCTACCACCATGGCATTATAGGTAGACTGTGACAGGGCTGGCGGACAGTCGATGAAGATGTAGTCGAAATAGTCGATAGGATTGCCGATGCCTTCGCCCGTGAAATCCATGCAGTCGCTGTTGAGACAAGCTCCCAATACCTGGCGTGGTGCACCCGTGTTCTGCAGGAAAGGATCCACATCCTGCATCTTGGCAGAACCTGGAACGTAATACACCCCTACCCCATTTTTATAGATGGGCAACCCCTTGCAGGCTATCATCGAATCAAAAACAGTGGCACAATCTTCTGGCGCATGATTCAGAAGAGTTAAGTTACACTGAGGATCCAAGTCTATCTCGAGGATTCTTAGATTCTTATCCTTCCGTAACATGCCAGTGGCAAGATTCTGCACTGTTGTTGTTTTGCCTACGCCACCTTTATTATTGACGATAGCCAAGATCATTTTCAGTTTATTTTCCATGTCTTTGACTTTTAAATATTAAACTGCGTGCAAAGGTACATGAATTAATTGAAATAACCAAGAAAATATGCCGAAATGTTTGCATGCAAACACACAAACATGTTTGAATGCAAGCATGCAAACATGTTTACAGAACTAATAATGTATTGGTTTTCAAGTATAAAGGCTTTTAATATGCGGGGCAACAAACATGCAAACATGTAGGTTAACAAACATGCTTGCAAGCAAACATGCAAACATGCAAACATGTTTGCAGACTTCTAAAAAGGGCTTTAAAACGTATGAAAAGTATGCCTTCAGATGGCTGAACTAAGTATCTGCGACAAAATTATAAGCTATTTCCTCCGATTATTGCCCATTATGGCCCGTTTATTGAGAGAAAATTAGTAATTTTGCAGCCGGAAAGATAATATATACAGATATTTAGCAGATAAATTAGCAGATAAAAAATGATAGATTCAATTCAGAACATCTTTGTTCAGGTTAGCGATTTTCTCTGGTCGTATATCATCATTGCCGTTTTGATATGCTGTGCCGTGTTTTTCACTTGGCGAACCCGTTTCGTTCAGTTTCGTCTCATCAGGGAGATGGTGAGGCTGCTGCTCCATCCCGATAAGGTTCAGCCCGACGAGATAGGGCAGGATGAGCTGTCGATGGATGTGAAGGTGGATGGCGAGATGAAGCACATCTCTTCCTTCCAGGCATTCGTGGTGGCACTGGCAAGCAGAATCGGTACGGGTAATCTTGCGGGTGTGGCCACAGCCATCAGCGTCGGTGGTCCAGGAGCCGTGTTCTGGATGTGGATGCTGGCTTTGCTGGGTTCTGCATCTGCCTTCATAGAATCCACGCTTGCCCAGCTTTACAAGCGTAAGGGCAAGACTTCCTTCTATGGCGGACCAGCCTATTATATGAAGTATGGATTGGGCAAGGGATGGATGGGTATCCTCTTTGCCGTGCTGATGATCATCACCTTCGGTTTTGCCTATAATTCCGTGCAGAGCAACACCATCTGTCTGGCATGGCAGAAGGCCTTCGGTATCGATCCTGCCACCATGGGCATTGTGCTCACGGTGCTCACGCTGCTCATCATCTTCGGCGGTATCCAGCGAGTGGCTAAGTTTTCTTCCACGGTGGTTCCAGTGATGGCAATCATCTATCTACTGATAGCCGTGGGCGTAGTAATCTGGAACATCACCTGCCTGCCTCAGGTATTGCTCACCATTGTGGAGAATGCCTTCGGATTCAATCAGGCTGCTGGCGGAGTGCTTGGCGTAACAGTGATACAGGGCATCAAGCGAGGCCTGTTCAGCAATGAGGCAGGCGAGGGTAGTGCTCCTAATGCGGCTGCGGCGGCCACGGTGAGCCATCCGGTGAAGCAGGGACTCATCCAGGCTCTGGGCGTGTTTACGGATACCCTGGTGGTATGTTCCTGTACGGCATTCATCATCCTGGTGAGTGGGGTAGACGTCACAGCATCCAATGGTATCCAGCTTACGCAGGATGCCCTGACCCATGAGATAGGAAGCATCGGCAATCCTTTCGTGGCTGTGATGATATGGCTCTTTGCCTTCAGTAGCATCATCGGCAACTATTATTATGGCGAGACAAACGTGAGATATATCAAGGATTCCAAACTGGGCGTATTCATCTATCGCCTTGCCGTGGCAGCGATGGTGATGATTGGTGCTGTGGTATCATTGGATTTTGCATGGAGCTTTGCCGACATCACGATGGCGCTTCTTACCCTCTGCAATCTTGTGGCCATCGTTTTGCTATCCCGCCAGGCCGTTTTCCTGCTGCAAGACTATCGACAGCAGAAGAAGGAAGGCAAGAATCCGGTGTTCTCCAAGGATAAAATGCCAGAGATTGCCGATCAATTGGAGGCTTGGTAAACTGGAGGCTGGCAACTGGAGGCATGGCATGCAAAACATGAGTCATATTTCGGTTAAAACTTGAAGATTTTGTCTCTTCACATAAAAAAAAAGGTGGATATATTTTCTAATATCAGGTATTTTACTTACTTTTGCAACAAATATATAGAATATAAGTACTTATATAGAGCATAAGCACATTTAGACAAGTACCGGATATGGCAGATAAAAAAAAGGAAATAGCAAAGCCCAATGCAGGTGAACAATGGATTAATACTCCATTCAGCTTCACAAAGATAGATAAACAATGTACGCTCGCACAACAGCATATATTGTTTTGCGTAAGCTCGCATCTACAGGAATATGTAACGAGATTCTTCAACGAAAAGCGTGAGAAAGGTAATCTGCGCTCAGACTATATGTTTGAAGTAGATAAAGAACATGTTGCCATGAATGTACCTAAAATCAAACTGAAGTTGAATGAATTAGGTATTGAATCAAGCCACTATAAGGATCTGCGCAAAACCCTGAAGGAGCTTCTGGACTTCAGCGTCAGGATCAAGATAGATGGCAAGGCCGTCATACAGCACGTCTTTTCTAACATAACAGAAGATATCGTAACCAATGGTTATACCACCAAGCAGGGTGTCACATACGACAGGTCTAAAGGAGAGGTTGAGCTGAAGATTGACCCAGTTGTTGCCAAATATGCCTTCGACATGAGCCAAGGATTCATCCATCACATCGCCTTGATTGCACGATATGCAAGCAGGCAGAACACTCCAAGGATATATCTGTTCTTACTGCGCCAAATGGGAATAAACAATGGGAAAATGACCATAAAGGTGCCATTCATGCAATTGAAGGAATACCTGGGCATGGCTAAAATTGCAGAAGACGGAACTGTTATAGAAGAACAGTATCCGAAATTCTCGCAGTTTAAAAAGCAAGTATTGGATGCGGTGCAGGAAGATTTTGCCAAATTAAGCAAGGAAGACAAGGTTGATATCATGTTCACCGACTGTACACCCGTATATAAGAGGGGACAGTCAAGAGGCAATCCTGAAGCACTGATATTCAAAATCAAGAGAACTGCTTTGGGAAAAGCCCATATCAATGGCAATGTCTTGGATAAGGATAAGCAAGGACTGCCTCAGAGCAAGGAGCCTGTAATGGGCGACTTGTTTGCCCATGTAGCAACGACAGAAAATTCAAAGATAGAAATGGAAAAGGGTGGGGAGGACAAATGGAAAGAATTCCTCTCCATGATAATTGATCCTTCACAAGCAGCCTTACTCAAGAGGGTGAAATTCCTCGGTATGAAAAACCAGAGGTTCTGCGTCAAGGCTTCAAAAGAAGACTTTGAATTACTCAAAACACTGGGAGTGGAGAAAGTTGCCCAGGAATACTTTAAATGCGTAGGCTCCTTCGCTCCAACTTTCTACGAGGGGTAAACCTATAAAGAGTCGCAAATATAGCTTTATATGGCTTTTATTTGCGACTCTTTTGGCTATATCTACGAAACCATTTACTATAAAACACATAACATACTATATTTCAGCACTTTACATACACTCAAAAAGGTATAAAGGTAAAAACAGAACTCTTTAAAAATGCAAAAGTTTATTTTCGCTATCTATCTGTTTATCAGATGTTTATATCATTCAAGGTAAATGGTTTCGTAGATATAATGATTGAAAAAGCTTACATATCTACGAAACCATTTACCTTATACTTACTAATACGCTGATGTTCAGATTGTTACGTTTTTCATTTTCGAGCATAAAAATATGTCATGATTAAAAAGATGGATTTACTATATATAATCTACGAAACCGTTTACCTGGTTTACGTTAACTTATTGATATACTGCATGTTAGCATTTATATTTCTGAATTTGCCGGGCGGAAATGCTTAAAAAGCCTGATAAACACA
>ENA-UESD01000931-UESD01000931.1-human-gut-metagenome-genome-assembly--contig:-NODE-931-length-25091-cov-165.573639_pt1 | contig 25091 bp, 20 predicted proteins | sample MGYA00242985_ERZ507986 | MGnify/ENA primary metagenome ERZ507986 (study PRJEB26167, sample SAMN06115408) | human gut metagenome | host: Homo sapiens | place: China:Guangxi | collected 2016-04-06... | reverse complement strand
ACATCAACCCCTACTGTGGCGACAAGCCCGAGCACGTAGCTGCGAACCGCACGCTGCTGGCAGCCGAACTCGGCATCAGCACCAACCGCCTCATACTGCCCCACCAGACGCACGGCACAGAGACACGCATAATCGGCGAGGAGTTCTGCGCCCTGCCCGAACGCATACGCCAGATGCAGCTCGAAGGTGTCGACGCGCTGCTCACCAACGTGGAGGGCGTGTGCATCGGAGTGTCGACAGCCGACTGTATCCCAGTGCTGCTCTACGACGAGGAGCACCGCGCTACGGCAGCCATACACGCCGGATGGCGCGGCACACAGGCACGCATCGTGAGCAAGGCGATTGCTGACATGGGCGTGGCTTACAAGACCGACGCGAAGAAGCTGAAGGCGGTTATCGGTCCGGGCATTTCGCAGAAGAACTTCGAGGTGGGCGACGAGGTGTACGCCGCCTTTGAAGCTGCAGGCTTCGATATGACAACACTCGCAAAGCAGGAGATAAAGCGCAACGCAGATGCCACCGACCCCTCCAAATTGTTTGAGAAGAAGTGGCACATCGACCTAATACTCTCTAACCGACAGCTGCTCGAGTTCGCAGGTGTGGCTCCAGAGAACATCAACGAAAGCGACATCTGCACGTACGACAACGTAGACAACTACTTCTCGGCACGCCGCCTCGGCACCGAGTCGGGACGCATCTACACGGGCATCATACTATAGACCAAAATAACTATAATGCGAATAAAGAAACTACTATTAGCCATAGCCACACTCACACTCGTGTCGGCAACCCCCGTCAAACATCAGTTCACCGCTGCCGAACAGCAGCAGATAAGCATATCCACACCCGGACTCTTCAGTCGTTCTAACGCCTTCAACATCGACCTCGATGCACTGAAGCCGAACGAATACTCTTTCCCACTGCCCGTGGGCAAGGCGACGCTGCGCAAGAACAACGTAGTGGAGATAACCACCAAGGACGGCGATGCCGTGAAGGCAATGTTCGACGGCACGGTACGTGTCTCGCGCAAGTTCCCCGACATGGGCTACACCATCGTGATACGCCACCGCAACGGACTCGAAACCGTCTACGCCAACAACGCCGAGAACGTGGTAGAGGTGGGACAACACGTGCGTGCCGGACAGACCATAGCCATCGTCGGACAACGCGGTGGCAAGTTCTACTGCGACTTCTCTATCATGATCGACGGCAAACGCATCAACCCCACCGCCGTTGTGGGCCTCGGCAGTCACCGACTCCACCGCCACACACTGCTCTGCGAGAAGCAGTACAACTACATAAACGTGTCGACCATTGGCGAGAAGGTAGACTTCGACGACAGCAAGAACTTCACCACCGAGGACGTCTTCACCAAACAATCGACCTACAAGTGGAACCTCGAAGAGATGAAAAAGGGCACATGGGCATACCCACTGCCTGGCGCAAAGGTAATAAGCCCATACGGAGGCAAACGCCGACACAGCGGAGTAGACCTGAAGACGAAGCCGAAGGACGAAATAGTGGCAGCCTTCGACGGCGTAGTGACACGCTCAGCCACACACTACGGCTACGGTCTGTGCATCGTTATCAAGCACGCCAACGGACTCGAAACGCTCTACTCGCACCAGTCGAAGAACCTCGTGAAGGTGGGCGACAAGGTGAAAGCCGGACAGGTTATCGGTCTGACCGGACGCACCGGACGCGCCACAACCGAACACCTACACTTTGAAACCATATTCAAAGGACGCCGCTTCAACCCCAACCTCATCTTCGAGCACAAATCGCGCGGACTGCAGAAGGCTACACTCATACTCACCAAGAACGGCGGTATAACGCAGAAGCGCAACTAAAAAAACAGGCAGACAAAGCCATCGGAACATCTGCCAAAAACAACCCTCAAATTGCCACGGCGTGGCAACATTGTTTGCTTAGCATGTACAACGACATTGCCGCAGCAGGCAAACAACCTTGCCACGCCGTGGTAATTTGAGGGATGTAAAACTGCTATAAAACGAAAATCTCGAATACACCATTTTTAGTTATAGGATGTTAAAACAAGAAGTTTTTTTCATCAAACATTTGGTGGTTACAAAAAAATGCTATACCTTTGCACTCGCTTTCAAGAACAAAGCAATTGTGAAGCAAGGGCGTTTAGCTCAGCTGGTTTAGAGCATCTGCCTTACAAGCAGAGGGTCGGCGGTTCGAATCCGTCAACGCCCACACAAAGCGAACAAGTTATACAACTTGTTCGCTTTTTTTGTTTACCTACTACGCATTAACACCACAAATCACATTATTTCACAAAAAAACTACACACAAATAAAAACTTATTTGTAATTTTGCACCCGTAATTACACATATTATATATAATAGCAATTATGAAACTTGATTTGCTGACAGCCATCTCGCCGATTGACGGCCGTTATCGTGGCAAGACCGAACGCCTTGCCGACTACTTCTCTGAGTATGCACTGATACGCTACCGCGTACGTGTGGAAATCGAATACTTCATCACGCTCTGCGAGTTGCCATTACCGCAGCTTGCTTCGTTCGACCATCAGCTCTTCGAGCGTTTGCGCGACATCTATCGCAACTTTGGCGAAGAAGAAGCCCAGCGCGTGAAGGACATCGAGAAAGTGACTAACCACGACGTGAAGGCTGTAGAGTACTTCATAAAGGAGGAGTTCGACCGCATCGGCGGACTCGATGCTTACAAGGAGTTTATCCACTTCGGACTCACCTCACAGGATATCAACAACACATCAGTACCCCTCTCTATAAAGGAGGCGTTGGAGCAGTTCTACTATCCGCTCTGCGAGGAGCTCATCGCACAGCTCCGCGAGTACGCAGAGGAGTGGGCAGCAGTGCCAATGCTCGCCAAGACCCACGGACAGCCCGCTTCGCCCACACGCTTGGGCAAGGAGGTGATGGTGTTCGTATATCGTCTGGAGGAGCAGCTGCGCCAGCTGAAGGAGTGCCGCCTCACCGCCAAGTTCGGTGGAGCCACCGGCAACTACAACGCCCACCACGTAGCCTACCCCGAGTACGACTGGAAGGCGTTCGGCAACCGCTTCGTGAGCGAGAAGCTCGGTCTGGAGCGCGAGCAGTTCACCACACAGATCTCCAACTACGACTGCCTCGGCTCGGTGTTCGACGCAATGCGCCGCATCAACACAATCATCATCGACCTCGACCGCGACTTCTGGATGTACATCTCAATGGAGTACTTCAAGCAGAAGATCAAGGCAGGCGAAGTAGGCTCATCAGCAATGCCACACAAGGTGAACCCGATCGACTTCGAGAACTCGGAGGGCAACCTCGGCATGGCAAACGCCGTGCTGCAGTTCCTCGCACAGAAGCTGCCCGTGAGCCGTCTGCAGCGCGACCTCACCGACTCTACCGTGCTGCGCAACGTAGGCGTACCGTTCGGCCACGGCGTAATCGCAATAGAGAGCACACTCAAGGGTCTGCGCAAGCTCATCCTCAACGAGGAGAAGCTGCAGGAAGACCTCAACAACACATGGGCAGTAGTGGCAGAGGCTATACAGACAATACTTCGTCGCGAGGCTTATCCGCATCCGTACGAGGCACTGAAAGCACTCACACGCACCAACAAGCACATGACCGAGGAGACCATCCACGAGTTCATACAGACACTCAACGTGAGCGACGCTGTGAAGGCGGAATTGATGGCTATCACACCAATGAACTACACAGGCATTTAAATCACCCCCGGATATAATTCGACAATAGCCGTGAGGCTATATACATAAACAATAAAAACCAACAAGTAACTATGGATTCAGAAAACGTAAAGAATCAGGAACAGAACACAGCGGATCAGACTACTGGCAATAGCGAGAGCTACGGCCGTGCCGCAGGAAACTATCAGAAAGAGTATCGCAGCGTGACGGGACGTCGCCCGCGTATTCACACACAGCACTCGGCTTCAGCCTCATCACAGAGCGAAGACGGCGGCTTCCGTCCGGAAGGCTTCGGCGCAGGTCTCGGCTCGCAACAGCAGGGCGGCTACCAACCACGCCAGGGCGGCTATCAGCCACGTCAGCAGGGCGGTTACAACCGTGGCGGCTATCAGCAGCGTCCTCAGGGCGGCTATCGTCCACGCTACAACCAGGACGGCGAACAGCAGCAGGGCGGCTATCAGCCGCGTCAGCAGGGCTATCGCCCACGCTACAACCAGGACGGCGAACAGCAGCAGAACGGATATCAGCCGCGTCAGCAGGGCTATCGCCCACGCTACAACCAGGACGGCGAGCAGCAGCAGGGCGGATACCAGCCACGCCAGCAAGGCGGCTATCAGCAGCGCGGCGGCTACGGTCAGCGTCAGCAGGGCGGCTATCAGCAGCGCGGCGGCTACGGCCAGCAGGGTGGCTATCAGCAGCGCGGTGGCTACGGACAGCAGGGCGGCTATCAGCAGCGCGGCGGTTACAACCGCGGTGGCTACGGTCAGCAGGGCGGCTACAACCAGGGTGGCTACCAGCAGCGTCAGCGCACACCGGGCTACGACCCCAACGCTAAGTACAGCATGAAAAAGCGCATTGAATACAAGGAGGAGAACTACGATCCGAACGAACCGCTTCGTCTGAACAAGTTCCTCGCCAACGCAGGTATCTGCTCGCGCCGTGAGGCAGACGAGTTCATCCAGGCAGGCGTGGTGACTGTGAACGGAGAGGTAGTGACCGAGCTCGGCACCAAGATCAAGCGCACAGACGAGATAAAATTCCACGACCAGCCCGTGAACCTCGAGAAGAAGGTGTACGTGCTGCTCAACAAACCAAAGGACTGCGTGACAACAAGCGACGACCCACAGCAGCGTAAGACCGTGATGGACCTCGTGAAGAACGTGTGCCCGGAGCGCATCTACCCCGTAGGACGCCTCGACCGCAACACAACCGGCGTGCTCCTGCTCACCAACGACGGCGACCTCGCTTCTAAGCTCACACACCCGAAGTTCCTGAAGAAGAAGGTGTACCTCGTATTCCTCGACAAGAACGTGACAGCTCACGACATGCAGCAGATTGCTGAGGGCATCGAACTGGAGGACGGCGAGATACATGCAGACGCTATCGAGTACGCAAGCGACACCGACAAGAGCCAGGTAGGCATCGAGATACACAGCGGCAAGAACCGCATCGTGCGTCGTATCTTCGAGCACCTCGGCTACCGCGTCGTTAAGCTCGACCGCGTGCAGTTCGCAGGACTCACCAAGAAGAACCTCCGTCGCGGCGACTGGCGCTTCCTCACAGAGAAGGAAGTGGAGATGCTGCGCATGGGAGCATTCGAGTAAAACATAAACAAGTTGAAGTGGTGAGGTGTTGAGATGTTGACATCGCACCATTTCAACTTTCCAATTTAAACAATATAATGGAAAGAACAAAAGTTATTGACGCTCTCCGTAGCACCGACTTCGGAAGCCAAATCAACGTAAAGGGTTGGGTGCGCACTCACCGCAGTTCGAAGGCTGTAGACTTCATCGCGCTCAACGACGGTTCTACTATCAAGAACATACAGATCGTGGTAGACCCCACCAAGTTCGACGCCGAGATGCTGAAGCAGATCACCACCGGTGCCTGCATCAGTGCCGTAGGTACGCTCGTAGAGAGCCAGGGTGCAGGTCAGACATCTGAGATACAGTGCGAGAGCCTCGAGGTGTACGGACTCTGCGGCAGCGACTACCCGATGCAGAAGAAGGGACAGTCGTTCGAGTACATGCGCCAGTACGCCCACCTGCGTCTGCGCACCAACACATTCGGTGCCGTGATGCGCATACGCCACAACATGGCTATGGCTATCCACACCTACTTCCACGAGCACGGATACTTCTACTTCAACACTCCGCTCATCACCGCAAGCGACTGCGAGGGTGCAGGTCAGATGTTCCAGGTTACGACCAAGAACCTCTACAACCTGAAGAAGACAGAGGACGGCAAGATCGACTACTCTGACGACTTCTTCGGCAAGCAGACATCGCTCACCGTGTCAGGACAGCTCGAGGGCGAGCTCGGAGCCACAGCGCTCGGAGCCATCTACACCTTCGGTCCGACATTCCGCGCAGAGAACTCGAACACTCCGCGCCACCTGGCTGAGTTCTGGATGGTAGAGCCTGAGGTGGCATTCCTCGACCTCGCCGGACTCATGGACCTCGAGGAGGACTTCATCAAGTACTGCATCCGTTGGGCACTCACCAACTGCAAGGACGACATCGAGTTCCTCAACAAGATGATCGACAAGAGCCTCATCGCACGTCTCGAAGGCGTACTCAACTCCGAGTTCGTTCGTCTGCCTTACACCGAGGGTATCCGCATCCTGCAGGAGGCTATACAGAACGGCAAGAAGTTCGAGTTCCCATGCGAGTGGGGCGACGACCTCGCTTCGGAGCACGAGCGTTTCCTCGTGGAGGAGCACTTCAAGAAGCCAGTCATTATGACCAACTATCCGAAGGCTATCAAGGCGTTCTACATGAAGATAGACGCAGAGGAGAGCGGCTTCGGCGGCAAGAGCGGTCAGACCGTTCAGGGCACCGACGTACTCTTCCCGCAGATTGGCGAGATCATCGGTGGCTCGGTTCGTGAGGAGAGCTACGACAAGCTGATGAACGAGATTGAGGAGCGCAACATCCCGATGAAGGATATGACATGGTACCTCGATACACGCAAGTACGGCTCATGTCCGCACGCAGGCTTCGGCCTCGGCTTCGAGCGACTCATCCTCTTCGTAACGGGTATGCAGAACATACGCGACGTCATCCCGTTCCCGCGTACTCCGAAGAGCGCAGAGTTCTAAACGACTTTATTAAAGACACACTATAATAATGTGGGTGCAGCAGGCAAACACCTGTTGCACCTTTTTTTCATTTTGTCTGTAGCGATTAAGCATTTACCGATTTTTATGCTTATCTTTGCAAACAATACAAAATACACAAATCAGTTTATGACCGATCTTGCAAGCTATTTCCCCATAACCGACCCCACCTTGATATTCTTTGTGGTGATGCTCATCATTCTGTTTGCCCCAATCATCATGGGCAAGCTGCGCATCCCGCATATCATTGGCATGGTGCTCGCCGGAGTAGCCATCGGCAAGTACGGCTTCAACATCCTTGCGCGCGACGACTCGTTTGAACTCTTTGGCAAGGTAGGACTCTACTACATCATGTTCCTCGCCTCACTCGAGATGGATATGGAGGGCGTAAAGCGCAACAAAGGGCGGTTCTTAGGTTTCGGCGTGCTCACGTTCGCCTTTCCGCTCATCCTCACCTACTTAGCCAGCACCAAGCTGCTCGGCTACCCGGTGTTCGCCTCGCTACTGTTAGGATGCCTTATGGCATCGAACACGCTCATCGCCTACCCCATCGTCGGCCGCTACGGTCTGCAACGCAAGCCAAGCGTCACACTATCGGTAGGCTCCTCAATGATTTCGCTACTCATGGCACTCGTGACGCTCACCGCCATCGTCGCCTCTTATGGAGGCGAGACGAGCGTGTGGTTCTGGCTGCTCTTCGTGGGCAAGTTCGTGGGCTACTGCGTAGCCATGTTCCTGCTCATACCGCGCTTCACACGCTGCTTTCTCAGACGTTATAGCGACTCCGTCATGCAGTTCATCTTCGTTATGTCGATGCTCTTTATGAGTGCGGCAGCGAGCGAGGCGGTAGGGTTGGAAGGCATTATCGGTGCGTTCGTAGCCGGCATCATTCTGAACCGCTACATACCGCACGTGTCGCCACTAATGAACCGCATCGAGTTCATCGGCAATGCGCTCTTCATACCCTACTTCCTCATCGGCGTAGGTATGCTCATCAACGTGCGACTGCTCTTCGAGAGCAGCACCATAATCATCGCCATGCTCGTCATCGCAGGCTTCGGAACGCTCGGCAAAGCCATCGCAGCCTATAGCGCAGCCTCCATGTTCCGCCTGCCGAAGTCGTCGGGCAATATGATGTTCGGACTCACCTCGGCACACGCAGCCGGTGCCATCGCCATGCTTATGATCGGTATGCGCGTAGAGCTGGAACCAGGCAAGCTGCTCGTCACCGACGACATGCTGAACAGCGTGGTGCTGATGATTCTCGTGACGTGCATCATCTCAACAATGATGACCGAGCGTGCGGCGCAACAGATTACGCTGCGCGACCGTGAGATGCCGAGCGACGAGAAGCCAACAGCCGAGGAGAAGATACTCATCCCGCTGAAATACCCCGAATACGCGCAACGCCTCGTCAACATGGCGATGCTCATGCGCAACCCGAAGAACACCACACAACTCGTGGGCTTGAACGTGGTGTACGACGACGACGACATGCAGCGCAACATGGAACAGGGCAGCCGACTGCTCGAGCGCATGACACAGTATGCTGCATCGGCAGATATGACCATGCAGACGCAGGTGCGCGTGGCAGCGAACATTGCCAACGGCATACGCCACGCCTTCAAGGAGTTCCGCGCTACGGACATCATAATAGGTATGCACATGCACCCAGAGGTGTCGCAGAAGTTCTGGGGCGCGTTCCACCAGAGCCTCTTCAACGGCCTCAACTCGCAGATAATAATGGCTCGTCTAAACCAACCGCTCCCCACGATACGCCGCATAAAAGTGGTAGTACCGTCGAGAGCACAGTTCGAGCCTGGCTTCTATCGCTGGCTCGAACGCCTGTCGCGCTTGGCGTGCAACATGGAGTGCCACACGGAGTTCCACGGACGTGGCGACACACTGCCGCTCATAGCCGAATACATCAAGCACCACTACCCCACGATGCGCTGCTCGTTCACCGAGATGGCCCACTGGAACGAGATGCCACGCATAGCGGAGAGCATACAGAAGGACCACCTCTTCGTAGTGGTTACGGCACGAAAGGGTACCGTGTCGTTCAAGAATGCGTTGGAGCATCTGCCCGAAGAGATAAAGCACCACTTCTCTGGCTCGAACATCATGATCATCTTCCCCGACCAGCATGGCGACGCAATGGACGAAATGACCTTCGCTCAGCCGCAGCATACCGAGGATCAGAGTGCATACGAGGCAATCGGAAAGTGGATAAAGAAGAAGTTTTGAATTTTGAATTAAAAGACTAATCTCAACACCTCACCATAACAACATCTCAACACCATATGATCGACATAAAAGGAATAACCAAGAGTTTCGGCTCGCTGCAAGTGCTCAAAGGCATCGACTTGCATATAGACAAAGGAGAAGTAGTGAGCATTGTCGGCCCGAGCGGTGCCGGCAAGACAACACTGCTGCAGATAATGGGTACACTCGACAAACCCGATAGTGGTGCTATCAGCGTTGACGGCGTCGACGTGATGCGCCTCTCGTCGAACAAGCTGAGCGACTTCCGCAACCAGCACATCGGCTTCGTCTTCCAGTTCCACCAGCTGCTGCCGGAGTTCACCGCCCTCGAGAACATCATGATACCCGCCTACATCGGTGGCAAAGGCACGGCGGAGGCGAAGAAACGCGCCCTCGAACTGCTCGACTTCATGGGACTTGCCGACCGCGCCAACCACAAACCCAACGAACTCTCGGGTGGCGAGAAGCAGCGCGTGGCTGTGGCACGTGCACTGGTGAACAACCCGGCAGTGGTGTTCGCCGACGAACCTTCAGGCTCGCTCGACTCGAAGAACAAAGCCGAGCTGCACCAGCTCTTCTTCGACCTGCGCGACAAGTTCGGACAGACGTTCGTCATCGTCACACACGATGAACACCTCGCCTCTATCACCGACCGCACAATACACATCGTGGACGGACAGATAAAGGTGTAACATTAGTGAACATCATTAACAAGGGTATGGCAGGAATGCACATACCCTCCTACAAGCACCTACAAGCAACCAAACGAACAACAAAACAATATGATAAAACTCGGCGACTACAATAAAATGACCGTCGTGAAGGAGGTGGACTTCGGCATCTACCTCGACGGCGGCGACGAAGGAGAAATACTCATGCCGAAACGCTATGTGCCCGAAGGCACAAAGCCGGGCGACGAACTCAACGTGTTCATCTACCTCGACCAGGACGAGCGACCAGTGGCAACGACAGAGACACCGCTGTGTAAGGTGGGCGACTTCGCCTACCTCGAAGTGTCGTGGGTGAACGAGTACGGAGCATTCCTCAACTGGGGCTTGATGAAGGATCTCTTCTGCCCGTTCCGCGAGCAGAAAAAGCGTATGCAGAAAGGTGAGAGCTACATCGTACATGTACACATCGACCCAGAGAGCTACCGCATCGTGGCATCGGCTAAGGTGGAGAAGTACTTCGCAGAGCGTCACCCGTTCTACAACCACGGGCAGGAGGTAGACCTACTGGTATGGCAGAAGACAGAGATGGGCTTCAAGGTGATCATCGACAACTGCTACCCGGGTCTGGTCTACGAGGGACAGGTGTTCCGCTACCTGCACACCGGCGACCGCGTGAAGGGATATATCGGCACCGTCCGTCCCGACGGAAAGATCGACGTTACGCTGCAACCTACCGGACGACAACAGACACTCGACTTCGCCGACACGCTGCTGCAATACCTCAAGGATCACGGCGGCAAGTGCGACCTGGGCGACAAGAGCGATGCAGAAGACATCAAGCGACGCTTCCAGGTGAGCAAGAAGGTGTTCAAGCGTGCCGTTGGCGACCTCTACCGCCAGCGACTCATCAGCATAACACCCGACGGACTGACACTCAACTAACTACTCTTGAAAACTAAAACAAAACACAATGGAGCCGAACAATCTACTAAACTGCATAAAAGCATTCGCTAAACGAATATGCGCAACGCTTCTCGCCGCACTCGCTGTGTCGCTACTGACCATCGGGTGCGGCGACAGAAGCGCACCCGACGCTAACAATAGCGACTCAACACGCATAAACAAACTCAAGCAGATTGACGACTCGGTGATGACCCTTGCACCTTCTGTCAAGCAACTCATCGCCGACGGCATACGCACCGCGCCCGACAGTATGACCGCCTACGAGTACCGCCTGCGCGAAGCACGCTACCTAACGCTTACCGACCGTCCCGAACGCTTTAAAGACAACATCGAGAACATACTGCGCTTTGCCGAACAGCAACAAAAACGGGAACTGAACAACGCAGAGAAGCGACGACTCAACACGCTCATCGCCGGTGCATACAACTGTCGCGCGGCTTACTACCACAACTTCCATCGCAAGCAGCATCAAGCCATACAACTTTATAAGGCAGCTTACTCATTGCTTGCCAACAGCGACTCCGAACACAACATGCCGAAGGTGTGTGCCAACCTTGCCGATGCCTACATACAGGACAACAACATGCCGATGGCAGCGCAATGGTATCGACGTGCACTCTTCCTCGTCGACTCGCTCGCACTGCCCCCGAAGGAGAACGTCACGCTCTACATGGGACTGGCGCAGATATACCTCTCGCTGCACGACTTCGACACCGCACTACATTATTATAAAGCTACAGAGGAGCATTTCAACATGATGTCGCCGTCGATGCAGGCTTACTTCCTAAACAACTTCGGCAACTACTACTACTTTAAAAAGAACTACCGACAGGCTCTTGACAAGTTTCTGCGTATGAAGCAGAACCTCGAACGCCATGGTATGCAGAACAATTTCGACATGTACCTGTGCAAGGTGAACCTCGCCGATGTCTATCTCAACCTCGACAGCATCCGCACAGCACAACGCTACCTCGACGAGGTGGAGCCTTATTTCCACAAGCGCGACGACTTCACGGCACTCCACTACTGCAAGACAATACGCATCGGCATAGCCACGAAGACGGGCAACATCGCCACCGCGCAACGCCTGATTGCAGACAACGACGAAACACAACACCCCGTGCAGTACACACTCGTGAACTTGCGCAACCGCTACCTACAGAAGTACTACGAGCAGGTGGGCAACTTCCGCCGCGCCTACGAACTGTTGCAGAGCAACTACGCATACAACGACTCGCTCGAACATAACCACTCCAACATGCGCTCTGCCGACATCATGGCACGCTTCACCAGCGACACGCTGCAGCTGCGCCACGACTTGATGATTGAACACAAGAACGCAACCATCGCAAAGACGAAAAACCAGCTGACACTCGCCATCGCTATCATGCTGATACTCGTGTTGATACTCATACTGTGGTTCATGTACATCAAACGCAAACAGCTGAAGGCACAGATGGATATTATGAACCTGCGCCTCAACATCGTGCGCAACCGCATCTCGCCCCACTTCGTGTTCAACGTGCTGAACAACAAGATCGTCAACTCCGAACAGAGCGAGGCTACGGAGCTGCAAGACCTGACACGCCTCATACGCACCAACCTCGATATGTCGCGACAGCCTGCCGTGACGCTCGCCGAGGAACTCGACTTCGTGGAGAAGTACATACGCGTGGAGCGTTTCATGTTAGGCAGCGACTTCGTGTGGCACATCAACGTTGCACCCGACGTAGACCGTGAGCAGGTACGCGTGCCGTCGATGTTCCTACAGATACTCACCGAAAACGCCATCATACACGGACTGAAGGGATGGGACGGACACAAAGAACTGACCATCGACGTACACCGCGAGCAACGCACTACCGTCATCAGCGTAAGCGACAACGGACCGGGCTTCAACGCCTCTAACGGAACGTTCAAGAAGAAGACCGGAATGGGCATCATATCGCAGACCATAGCGATAACCAACATGCATAACAAGAACAAAATACGCTTCGAGATTACCAACATAGAGAACAACGGAACTGTCTGCGGATGCCGTGCCACACTGCGCGTGCCCGACGGAGTGAGGTTCCTATAACAACTAAAAAGAAAAGACTTATGATGAAGATCGTAATTGTAGACGACGACAGAGCTGCCGCTGACGCACTCGCCCAAAAGTTATCCGCCTTCGACGAGACACAGCTATGCGGCATAGCTCTCAACGGCATGGACGGACTGCGCCTCGTGAACGAGACGCGACCCGACGTACTATTCCTCGATATCGAGCTGCCCGACATCTCGGGCATTGAGTTTCTGGAACGTGCCAACATTCTGCCACAATACAAGTGCCGCACGGTGATGTACACCGCGCACGACCGCTTCATGCTGTCGGCGTTCCGCAACAAGGCGTTCGACTATCTGATGAAACCCATCGACGACACCGAGCTGCGCAACATCATACGCCGCGTATGCATCGAGATGGCTGGCATACCCGATGCGGACTACACCTCTGCTGCTCATCAGCCTACCGACACAAGCTCACCAACTGCCGACTTTGGCAACTACAACGCGCTTGATGCTGACAACGGCATCACCTGCCGCAACGACGGCAAGTTCATCGTCTACACCAACTCCGTCGACTTCCGACTGGTGGACATACGCGAGATTGGCGTGCTCACCTACAACCGCGAGCTACGCCTGTGGGAGATGACACTCTCCAACCAGAAAGCACCTATACGCCTGAAGCGCAACGTTGGCAGCGATGCATTGCTCTCGCTGAACAACCAACTGGTGCGCGTGAGCCAGAAGCACATCATCAACCTCGGCTACCTCATGGAGGTGACAAACAACACCTGCCGCTTCTATCCGCCGTTCGACAAGGTGGAGGACGTGAAGGTGGGACGGCTCTTCCGCAAGAAACTCATCGACCAGTTCTGCAACCTATAAACAACAAAGCAGAACATATCAACAAGAGGTATAATAACAACAAAAGGCAGAAATACGCAATGTATTTCTGCCTTTGTTTTTCTTGTTGTCTGATGGGTGATTACTCAGCTGAAGGAGCAACAACGCGACGCTCAGCGATACGTGCCTTCTTACCAGTAAGGTTGCGGAGGTAGTAGAGCTTAGCGCGACGTACCTTACCATGCTTGTTCACCTCGATGCTCTCGATGTTCGGCGACTCGATAGGGAAGATACGCTCTACACCTACTGTGCCTGACATCTTACGAACGGTGAAACGCTTCTTGTCTCCGTGACCAGAGATTTTGATAACTACACCACGGTAGAGCTGAATACGCTCCTTTGTACCCTCGATAATTTTGTAAGCGACTGTGATTGTGTCACCTGAACGGAACTCAGGGAACTTCTTGCCGGTTGCAAATGCTTCTTCAGCAACTTTAATTAAATCCATTTCTTTTGATAATTAAATTTGTTTATCGTTCTCGCGCAACATAATCGGGCTACTCATCTTCCCGTCATCGGTTACGCCGAAAAGCGGTTGCAAAGTTACGACTTTTTATTCGTTCGGCAAAATTTTATCAGAAATAATGAGTATCTTTGCACTATGTTTATATAAAGTTTAACATTACACTATTAAAATCAAAACTCACATATAATGAACCGATTACACACCATAAGCCTTTCGGCTGCCGCCCTTGCGCTCGCCTTTGCTTCGTGCTCTACGAAGCAGTACCAGGTAGCATCAGTGGAGCGCACACGCATACTCATCGACTCGCGCTACGACAACAGTACCGACCCAGAGGTGCAGAAAGCCAACGCCGCCCTGCTCGTACACAAGAAGCAGGTGGACGCGGAGATGAACCCCGTGCAGGGCTACGCTGCCACCGACCTGTGGGTGAAACGCCCGGAGAGTCCGCTGTCGAACCTGCTTGCCGACATACTCGTATGGAGCAGCGCGAAGTTCGACGAGCAGCCAGACTTCGCCATATACAACGTAGGCGGAATACGTGCCGCGCTGAGCAAGGGTGCCGTGACACGCGGCAACATACTCGACGTGGCTCCGTTCGAGAACAAGATATGCTTCCTCACGCTTAAAGGCAACGACGTATTGGAGCTGTTCGCGCAGATAGCCATGCGCCACGGCGAAGGACTGAGCCATTCGCTGCGCCTCACCGCCACGGCTGACGGCAAGCTCGTCTCTGCCACTGTCAACGGCAAACCCGTCGACCCCAATGCTAAGTATCGCGTGGCTACACTCGACTACCTGGCACAGGGCAACGACCACATGGAGGCATTCCGCAAGAAGACCGACGTGGTGTCGCCCACGGGCGAAGAGAACAACGTGCGCTTCCTCATCGAGCAGTACTTCAAGGCTGCCAACGACAAAGGCGAAGCGGTGAGCCGCACCGTGGAGGGACGCATGACAATCGTTGAAAAGTAAAAGAGTAAAAGAGTAAAAAAGTAAAAAGAATAGGAGGTATGGGCATCTTGCCCATACCACGCAGCCTAAAAGCTTTTAAAAGTAAAAGAGTAAAAAGGTAAAAAAGTAAAATGAAACGATACATACTTACCATATCCATTGCGCTTGCCACCACGCTCAGCGCGGCAGCGCAGAAGACCATAGAGATACTGCACACCAACGACACGCACAGCTGCATCATGCCGCTCAACCCCAACCTCGCCGACACGCTCGTAGCCGGCAGAGGCGGCTTCATACGCCGCATGGAGATGATACGCCAGGAGCGTGAAGCCAACCCCGACGTGCTCGTCTTCGACTCGGGCGACTTCTCGCAAGGCTCGCCCTACTACACCCTCTTCAAAGGCTCGGTGGAAACGGAACTGATGTCGGCGATGAAGTACGACGCTGTGGCGATAGGCAACCACGAGTTCGACTTCGGACTGGAGAACATGGCACGCATCTTCCGCGAAGCTAAGTTCCCCATCGTATGCGCCAACTACGACTTCCGTGGCACCGTCGTCGACGGACTCACCAAGCCCTACGTCATCCTGAAGCGCAACGGCTTGCGCATCGGCGTGTTCGGCATATCGCCGAAGCTCGACGGACTGGTCGACGCGACGAAGTGCGTCGGCGTGAAGTACCTCGACCCCGTAGCCACAGCCGACAAGGTGGCACGCGAGCTGCGCCACGACAAGAAGTGCGACGTGGTGATATGCCTCTCCCACCTCGGCTGGGACATGCAGGACGACGTCGACGATGAGGACATGCTCGCCAAGAACCACGACATCGACCTCGTGCTCGGCGGACACTCCCACTCCTACTTCACCGAACTGAAGTATGCGCCCAATGCCAACGGCAAGCCAATCCCCGACGACCAGAACGGCAAGCACGCCGTGTTCGTGGGCAAAATAAAACTCACGCTGGAGAGAAAATAAATGTTAAATGTAATACCTATTTGTAGGTATCTCAAAGAAAAACACTACCTTTGCAACTACTACAAAAGTAGGTATTAAGCAAACAATAAACATTTAACAATAACAATTTAAACATTAAAGATTATGGCTTACGTAATTGGTGACGACTGCATCGCATGCGGTACATGTATTGGCGAGTGCCCGGTAGAGGCTATCTCAGAAGGCGAAAAGTATTCAATCAACCCTGACCTCTGCACAGAGTGTGGCACATGCGCAAGCGTTTGCCCGCAGGAGGCTATCAGCCTTGGCGAGTAAGGTAAGGATTTGATTTTCGATAAATCAAGCATAATGGTCGGTTGGCTCAACGCTAACCGACCATTTTCATTTTAACACTTCTGTTTCACCGAACAGCAACGGTTGAGAATAAAACATTACAATGCAATCTTTATTGTCACACGCACTTGTTTATATGTCAATTAATTAGTAACTTTGCGTTGTAATACATCAATAACAGAATATATTCAAGCGGAACAAAACAAATTCAAGCAAAAAGAATAAACAACTAATTATAAACAACTAAAAAACCAAGCATTATGATTAAACATCTACGCTTTTTCATGCTAAACCTGCTCGTGCTCGTTAGCGCAGCGGTTATGGCGCAGACGACCATCGACTTTACAAAGCTAACATGGTCAAATCCTTTAGTACAGTCTCCCTACACATTCTCTGCAGATAAGAATAGTGGAAGCACTGCACCTACACAAAACCCAAACTCTAAAGACATCCGTCTTTATGCCAAAAACTCACTCACCATTTCTACAAGCAGTGGGAAAATATGCAAAATCGTTTTTCATATTTCTACTAATGGATTGAAGCAGTGGGCAGATTTTACACCTAACAACGGTTCAGTAACTGTATCAAAAGAAAAACAAACCGCAACATGGGAGAATGCAGAAGGAGCCACTTCTGTTACTTTTACTGTTGGAGCCAAATGTAAATATGGTACAGCAGCAACAACTAAAGCTGGTCAATTCTTCTTTAACAGCGTTGACATAACAGAACTTGGCGGTACTTCCTCAACAAGCACATCGCTCACCTTCGGTGCGGACGTTGACGGCAAGACATTCACCGTACGTCAGGGCGACAGCTTCGCAGACAAGACAGCTACAGTTACCCCAGCTGACGCTAAAGGCTCAATCAGCTACGCAAGCGACAACGAAGAGGCTATCAGCGTGAACCCCACAACTGGTGCAGTATCATTCCTCGCTTTCGGTAAGGCTACCATCACAGCCACATTCACTCCAGAGAAAGGCTATATCGGTTCGTCGGCTTCTTACACCATCGCATACCGCCAGGCTGCCGACCCGACAAAGGTGCTCTTCGACTGCAACGAGGGAGCTTTCGACTGCTTCGGCAATGAAAACAAATACAAGGAGGGCGAGTTCGACTTCGTAGACCTCAACGGCGACAGCTACACCTTCACCGTTCACAACGCTATGCTCAACAACTTCGGTGGCGGATTGCAGCTGAAGAAAGTTTCTGCCTCTGACGCTACACAGCAGGGCTACGCCGTTTCACCGACATTCAGCAAGTTCCCGTACGGCTACCGCGTAACAGTGAAGTACAAAGACAGCAACGCTCCTGAACTCAAATGTGTGAACTATTCCGAAAAGGTTGCTGTAACGGACGATGCAAACGGCACAATCACCATGGACGTACCATTCGCTGACGGCACATTCAAGCTCTTAGGCGGAAGCCAGGTAGCTTACGTCCAGAGCATCGAGCTTACTCCGCTCGCTAAGAAGGAGACCACAACGATGTCGTTCCCGAAGGAGGAGTACAACCTCACCGACATCAACGCCATCCGCAACTTCAGTTCGCCGAAGGCTACCGTGAAGGGCGAGAACGGCGAGGCTATCGAGGGTCTCAAAATCGTCTACACCTCAGACAACGAGGACCTCGCAGATGTTGACGAGAACGGCGTGGTATGGCTCAGCGACAAAATCGCAGGCACAGCCACCATCACAGCCTACTTCTACGGCAACGAGAAGTATGCGGCTTGCCAGGCTTCTTACAAGATAAACGTAACTAAGAAGGAACCTCAGCCCGTAACGATGACATTCCCGCAGGACGTTTACACCTGCTACACCAACGAGGCTCCGCTCTTCGACGGCTTCCAGCCGACCATTAAGAACGCAGCTGGCGAGGAACTCAACCTCCCCGTTAAATACTCAAGCAGCAACACAGACTTCTGCATGGTAACCGGTAGCGGCACGGTGCTGCTCTCGCAGAACCCGGGCGAAGTGACCATCACAGCCAAGTTCGCCGGCAACGACGACTATCTGCCGGCTCAGGCTTCGTACGTCATTAAGGTGATTAAGAAGGAGAAGAAGGACGCAGGCATCTCGTTCGAAGACACAATGATAATGATAGACCTTGCAAACCCGAACACAACTGTTAAGGACCTCGGCTTCCTGAACCCGAACAACCTCGCAGTGACATACTCTTCCAACAAGACCGACGTTGCAGAGGTTGACGCAGAGGGCAACGTGACACTGAAGAAGGCTGGTCGCGTGAACATCGACGTTACATTCGCAGGCAACGACGAGTACAAGGCAGCTTCTGCTTCTTGCACACTCATCGTCAACGACTACCGCACCACACCAGAACTCTCGTTCGACAAGGAGGAGTACACAGCCAACATGCGTGAGGGTAACACCTTCAGCGGTGCTACACTATACAACGAATCAGAGGTTGCTCCGCTCTCATACACCAGCTCTAACGAAGAGGTGGCAGAGGTGGCAGCCAATGGCGTTGTAATACTTCGCAGCACTGGCGAGACAACAATCACCGTATGGTTCGCTGGCGACAAGAACTTCAAGGCGGCTTCGGCTTCGTACAAGCTCAAGGTTGTCGACGAGGTGGTTAACGGCATCCAGAACATCACCATCGACAACATGCCTGAGGACGCAAAGGTTTACAACCTCAATGGTCAGCGCGTGAACACAAAGGCTCTCAAGAGCGGTGTCTACGTAGTGAACGGCAAGAAGGTAGTGCTGAAGTAAGTGCTGCTTTAGCTGTGCCAAAGTGCTACTTTATAGATACTAAAGCGCAGCTTTATAGATACTAAAGCGCAGCTTTATTCATAAACTTACGGAAACCACAGCACCTTGTTTGGTGCTGTGGTTTCTTTCGTTTTGCCACCGCTCGCGTTCGCCACCCAATCGGATTCCGTTCGCCACCCGATCGGATTCCGTACGCCACCCGATCAGATTCCGTTCGCCACCCAATCAGATTCCGTTCGGTGAACGATGACTTGCATAGGCATATTGCACTGAAAAAAACATTATTAAGATATACAAAAGTTTCGTGTTTCAGAAACTTTTATATATCTTTGCAGCAGTAAACAAACCAATATGAACGATAATAAATTCAGCGTTGTCTTGACGGAAGGTGCGCAAGCATTCTTGGAATCCTTACCCCATGAGGCTAAAGAAAAAATAGCCTACAACATCCGTCGCGTAATGGCAGGCGAAATGAATAACGAACTTTTCAAAAAGTTAGAGAATTCTGATGGCATTTGGGAGTTCCGCACCCTTTATCGTAAAATAGCATACCGCCTATTTGCTTTTTGGGACACAGAGAATGAGACATTGGTGATAGCAACACATGGCATTATCAAGAAGACACAGAAAACTCCATCAAAAGAAATAACAAAGGCGGAGGATATAAAACGTAGATATTTTGAAATAAAACATAGGAGGGTTTAGTAATGGAAGAAATGAAACTGACATCATTTGAGGAATTCCAGGATAAGAATTTTGGAAAGATTGGCACTCCCGAACGCGATGCGTTTGAAAAGAAAGTGGATGATGCCATACAAGCATACAGAATAGGAGAAGCCATTAAACAGGCTCGCAAGGCAAACAACCTCACGCAAGAACAGTTGGGAGAGAAAATAGGTGTGCAAAAAGCTCAAATCTCAAGATTGGAGCGTGGACATGGCATCACTTTCGCCACTATGGCAAGGATATTCAAGGCAATGAATATTCCTGCATGTCTTGACATGGGATCGATAGGAAAAGTAGCTTTATGGTAGCCCCTGTTGACCTTACTTTTCCTACTGGAAACCACCTATACTATTGACATACATCAAAAAAGCTTCTGTTACGATATTAAAAGCATAAGAAAGAGGCACTAAAATTTGGCGATGTGCCTCAAAATCAATACCTTTGCAATGTTTTTCATGGTATTAGATTTAAGGTTAACAAAGGTTGGGACTCGGCGGAGCCCCTTTTTTTGTGCCCATAGGCTAAGTACGCAGCACTTTTTGATGACTTTATTTAGTGACTTTATTATTGCTATCCAGTAAACAAAAAAATAAACACGCTTATTTTGTATTGTCTTCAATTTGCACTAACTTTGTAATTTGAAAAAGAAAAGCAAAAAACCGAAGATATGAAGATTCTAACAGGAGCTCAAATCAGAGAGCTCGACAAATATACAATCGAACACGAACCCATAGCATCCATCGACCTCATGGAGCGCTCGGCAAGAGCCATCTGCAACGCCATCTGCGAGCAGTGGACACAGTCGACACCTATCGTAGTGTTCGCCGGTCCGGGCAACAACGGCGGCGACGCACTCGCCATGTCGCGTATGCTCGCAGAGAAAGGGTACGTGGTGGATGTGTTCCTCTTCAACATACACAACCACCTATCGGAGGAATGCGCAAAAAATCGCGACCGCATCATCGGCGAAGGCTTAGTGCGTAAGTTCACAGAGATAACTGCCAACTTCGAACCGCCACAACTCACCGAGAAGACGCTCGTCGTAGACGGACTCTTCGGGTCTGGACTGAAGGAACCGCTGACGGGTGGATTCGCCTCACTCGTGAAGTACATCAACCAGTCGCCCTCGCAGGTGGTGAGCATCGACATACCATCAGGATTGATGACGGAGAGCAATCGCCCGCAGGAGGAGCCTGCCGTGGTGAAGGCAAACATGACACTAACGCTGCACATTAAGAAGCTCGCCATGTTCTTCGCCGACTGCCAGCAGTACTTAGGCGAGGTGCGCACGCTCGACATACGCCTCTCGAAATACTTCATCGACACATTCCCCTCGCTATACGACACCATTGAGACCTCGTACATCAAAGGTCTGATGCTGAAACGCGACGACTTCGCACACAAAGGCTCCATGGGCAACGCGCTGCTCATAGCCGGCAGTCGCGGCATGGCGGGCGCAGCAATACTCGCCTCGAAGGCGTGTATGCGTAGCGGCGCAGGAAAGGTGACTGCACTCACACCGCAGTGCAACCTTAACATCATGCAGATGGCTGTGCCGGAGGCAATATGCCTCGTCGACCGCGAGAACTACTACTCGGAGGCTATCGACACCGACTGCTATCAAGCCGTGGGCATAGGCCCCGGACTGGGCAAGGAGGAGAGCACCGCGCTCGCACTCATGTCGCAGCTGCAGCAGACAAACTGCCCCATAGTGCTCGATGCCGACGCACTGAACATGCTCGGCGCACACGGCTCGTGGGTGCAACAGCTGCCTAACAACATGATTATGACACCACACCCGCGCGAGTTCGACCGACTCGCTGGCAGACGCATCACCTCCGACTACGACCGCCTCACATTCGCACGCGACATGGCACGCGACCTCTGCGCCTATATCATACTGAAGGGTCATTACTCGGCACTCTGCCTGCCCGACGGAGGCGTGGTGTTCAACACCACCGGCAACTCAGGAATGGCAACAGCCGGCAGCGGCGACGTACTCACCGGCATCATCACCGCACTGCTCGCACGTGGCTACTCGCGCAAGAACGCCTGCCTCATGGGCATGTATCTGCACGGAATGGCAGGCGACATCGCCGCCAAGCGCGTAGGCAAAGAGAGTCTGATAGCAAGCGACATCATCGACAGTCTGCCCGAAGCATTCAAGAACTTAGAGAAATAGAATATGAAACACATCCTTTCAACACTAATCCTCGCCGCACTCACCACCCTACCAGCGTTCGCAGGCGGCAAGAAGGAGGCTGACGGACTCGTCTACTACCTCCCGAAAACGGCAGTGCGTGTGCACGTGCTCGTAGAGAAAAGCGTCACCACACCCGGACAGCTCAACGAGTACTCGGACCTTTACTTCAAGACCGCAGCACCGCAGGTGACAACAACCGACTACCGCATCGTTGGCGTAACGTTCAGCACAACAGCTATGCGCGACGAGAGTCAGCGCCACGTCATAGGCATCGACAAGAAGCACACTGTGCTGTCGGTAGACTGCGACGCGAATGGTGTACTGCGCGCCATCAACACAAAGGCACCGGCAGCAAAGGAGGAGGAACCATTCCGCCCCGCACCAAAGGCGAAGCCGCTCAATCCGCGCGACTATATGAGTCAGGACATCCTCGCCGCAGCCAACCAGCCAAAGATGGCACAGCTCGTGGCACAGGAGATATACGACGTGCGCGACTCGCGCAACCTGCTCTCGCGTGGCGAAGCCGACTTCATGCCGAAGGATGGCGAGCAGCTCCGACTGATGTACGAGCAGCTGAACCGTCAGGAGCGCGCACTCATGCAGCTCTTCCAGGGCACCACAACGGTAGACACAACAGAGTATGTCGTAACGCTCGTACCCGAGAAGAAGGCACAGCGCGTCATGGCGTTCCGCTTCTCGAAGAAGTTCGGACTCTCTACCACCGACGACCTCTCTGGCGAGCCCTACTACGTGGATATAGCAGAGGAGAACGTGACGGCAGAACCGCCCGTCGTGCACGAAATGGCTAAGAAACTGAAAGACGAACTGCAACTCGCAGTGTGTCTGCCCGGAAAGATACGTCTCACACTCTCGAACAACGACAAGAAGATAGCTCGCTACGAGATGTGGGCAGCACAGTTCGGAAAGATAGAAATGCTCAACGGAGCTCTATTCGGCAAGAAACTAACATCGAAGATACTGCTCGACAGCGCAACGGGAGCAGTAACAGAGCTGACAACCGAACCGCTCGAATAGCACCGAAAGTCTACTATCACGACTATTAAACCATATAAATAAAAAGTAGCGAAGACACAAAAGTCTTCGCTGCTTTTATTTGTTCAAATCATTATTTCTTATTTCTATTGGCACGCTGCTCGCGATACTTCGCCTTCTGACGTGCCGAACCACTACCATGGGCACCTGTGATGTATTTCTTCTTCTTTGCCTTTGTCTTTACTTTGCCGTCATCATCTTTTCTGTTCGACGCTCCACCACGGCCCCATGAAATGCCATTAGCAATGATTGCGTCAATATCGTCACCTTTGCTCATATTTGTCTTTATTAGTTATTCAAATCGTTTATCGGGTGAAAGCCTCAACATATATCAACATCTCAACCTCTCACCACTTCAACTCATCAAATTAATGATGGAAGAGGCGCACACCAGTGAACGCCATTGTGATGCCATACTTGTCGCAGGTATCAATAACATTGTCGTCGCGAACCGATCCGCCTGCCTGTGCGATGTACTCTACACCGCTCTTGTGCGCACGCTCGATGTTGTCGCCGAACGGGAAGAACGCATCTGAGCCGAGTGCCACGCCGCGATTCTCTGCTATCCATGCCTTCTTCTCCTCCATGGTGAGCACCTCGGGTTTCTCCTTGAAGAAGAGCTGCCATGTGCCGTCGCGCAGCACGTCGTCGTGGTCCTCAGAGATGTACACGTCGATGGTGTTGTCGCGGTCGGCGCGACGGATGCCGTCAACGAACGGAAGGTTCATCACCTTCGGGTGCTGACGCAACCACCAGATGTCTGCCTTGTTGCCAGCGAGACGTGTGCAGTGGATGCGGCTCTGCTGACCGGCGCCGATGCCGATAGCCTGACCGTCCTTCACGTAGCATACAGAGTTCGACTGTGTGTACTTCAGTGTGATGAGCGAGATGATGAGGTCGCGGATAGCTTCCTCGGTGAAATTCTTCGACTTTGTAGGTATGTTCTCGAACAGTGCAGGGTCGTCGAGGCGCACCTCGTTGCGTCCCTGCTCGAACGTCACGCCGAACACCTGCTTGCGCTCAATTGGAGCCGGCACGTAGTTCGGGTCAATCTTTATTACGTTATATGTGCCCTTGCGCTTCGCACGGAGGATCTCGAGAGCCTCGTCGGTGAAGTCGGGAGCAATAACACCGTCGCTCACCTCACGCTTGATGAGTGTAGCGGTAGCAGCGTCGCAGGTGTCGCTGAGTGCCACGAAGTCGCCGTAAGAGCTCATACGGTCGGCACCACGAGCACGGGCATACGCACATGCAATCGGAGAGAGCTCCATTTTCACGTCGTCAACGAAGTACACCTTCTTCAGAGTGTCGCTCAAAGGCAGACCAACAGCGGCTCCTGCAGGCGATACGTGCTTGAACGATGCTGCAGAGGGCAGACCGGTAGCAGCCTTCAGCTCCTTAACGAGCTGCCAAGAGTTGAACGCGTCGAGGAAGTTGATGTAGCCAGGACGACCGTTAAGTACTTCGATGGGGAGTTCGCCTTCTTCCATGTAAATGCGTGAAGGCTTCTGGTTCGGATTGCATCCGTACTTGAGTGCTAATTCTTTCATATAGTAATTATAAGAATGAGAAATCTTTCCAACTGCAAAATTACTACTTTTCGACTAAATTCTGCGCTTTTAACCACATTATTTTAAAAGCGAAGGGAAATCAAAGGGGCGCAGGTATCCCAGGGGGTGCAGTTGTCTTCAGGGGGTGCAGTTGTCTCCAGGGGGTGCAGTTGTCTCCAGGGGGTGCAGTTGTCTCCAGGGGGTGCAGTTGTCTCCAGGGGGTGCAGTTGTCCCAACTGCACCAACAAAGAAGTATGCGTTTTAAAAATATCGGTGCAGTTGAGACAACTGCACCCCCTGAGATAACTGCACCCCCTGAGATGGCACCCCCAGACAAAAAAAAATCCCCGCAGTCCCGAAGGACCACGAGGAAACACCCCTGTGGGCGTTGACGGATTCGAACCGCCGACCCTCTGCTTGTAAGGCAGATGCTCTAAACCAGCTGAGCTAAACGCCC
>ENA-UESD01000913-UESD01000913.1-human-gut-metagenome-genome-assembly--contig:-NODE-913-length-25389-cov-16.675964_pt1 | contig 25389 bp, 12 predicted proteins | sample MGYA00242985_ERZ507986 | MGnify/ENA primary metagenome ERZ507986 (study PRJEB26167, sample SAMN06115408) | human gut metagenome | host: Homo sapiens | place: China:Guangxi | collected 2016-04-06... | reverse complement strand
TAGAATGTGCCGGAGAACTCAAATGCTCCAATCTAATCATTGTCACGATGAGGGAGGAAAGGGTAATTGAGAAAAATGGATATAAGGTCAGGGTTTTACCTATATATAAGTTTTAAAGGAAAATTTGGACACTTCTTTTACCATTGTGGACGTTGTCATTTAAAAGATTAGCTGCCTTATATGAAGTAAAAGAGGGTGTGTCATAATGCATGACACACCCTCTCTCTTCATTTATCCGGAAATATGATTTCCTCTACATTTCCTTATCGCTACATATTATTCTGAAACTACATATTTCTTTCCATTAATAATATATACACCCTTTACCAACTTCCTGAGTGTCTTCACGGTGGCGTGGGCGTCAATCAGATAGCCGTCGATGCTGTAGATTCGCAACTCCTTGCCATCAGCCAGAATATTCTCTATTCCCGTCATGATGTCGATGTTGAAATCGTATGGCGACGTGCGGCTGCCCAATACATCCTCCTTGAATGTCAAGGCATCCTGTACCAGAATAGACTCCTGGGTCTGCAGGTTCTCTATCACCATGTTCAGCTTCTCGTCCTTCTCGCCGTACATGGTGAGGTAGTACTTGCCGTCTATCAGCTGGCTGATGCCACGGCATTCATTTCCTACCATCACGTAAAGACGATAGTCACTGCCTGTCATGTCGGCATCCTTCTGAGTCAGCTTGCCGATGATGTTCATCGTACTTGGATATTTGCGGATCTCTACTTCCATATCCTGCTGCTCATCATCAGAGAACTGAGATGGAGTGGTAGCTTCGGCAAACTCCAGGTTGTTCTGCTTCATTGACTTATACAGATAACCCTGGTTGGTGATGAGCTGCTTGAGCGTTCCTTCCCAGGTGCCGGCATAGAATTGTGCAAATCCTGTCTGACCCACGATGTAGTCGCCCTCGCTGGCATTGCTGATGGCAGATGCCAACTCCTGGTTCTCACGCAGTGGATAACCCAGCCAGTTCCAGCCGGCATTGATGCCCACTGGGGTGGTGCTTGCTTCAAACAGGCGGCCCTTGCTTTTGCTGATGAAGCTGGTTGATGCCTTCACCTTATAGGTCTGGGCTGGCAACAGATTTTCTATCTCCTCAGAACTGCTGATGATCTGACTGCACTTGGATGCAATGTCGCTTGCCGAAATAGGATCGGCCAGATAACTTGCTATCCAGTTCCAACCTCTCATCAGCGTGATGTTCTGCTCGTAGCGCTCCTGCTTGAAGCTGGCGCTTACCGTGAGATCCTTATCTACGATGAGGCTCAGGGTTTCTGCATCCTCGGTCTGCTTTCCGTTTACGGTCCAGTGAGCGAAACTGTAGTCTTCATCGGCCTCAGCCTTCAGTACCAGCTGGTCGCCGTAATGATAAACACCGGTGTATGTCTGGGTGATGCTGCCACCCTCGCAGTTCTCTGCGATGTTCACCTGATAGGTCTTCTTCTCGAAGTTGGCCACCATGGTCAAATCGCCCAATGCCACCTGGCTGATGGTGTCGTTCGTAGAGATGGTTTCACCGTTCAGACTCCAGGATGCAAACTGATAGCCTTCCTTGGCCTTGGCTACCAACTGGATGGTGGTGCCGTAGGCTACTTCGTTTCCGGCTACTCTGCCGATTATTTCTCCCGCATTTTCCGGATATACGGAGGTGAGAAGCTTCACCTGGCTGTTCACGAACAGGGTCCAGCTAGCCGTCTTTCCGGTCTTTCCTGCAAAGCCTTCACTGTCGGTGATGCCCGAGGTTTGAACGGTAAGCGTGTAGTAACCGTTGCCGGCACTGGCATTCAGCTGGGTCAGGTCGAGAACGAAGTTCTTGTTGTCCTCGGTAGAAATCTTCACGAGCTGGCTATCCTGCTCCTTACCCTGCACATTGATCTGGATATCCTCACTGGTGAAGGTAGCCGGGTCGATGTACTTGTTGAACATCACCTTCAGCGTATTCACCGGCTGGGTAGCCACTTCATCCTCGGCAGGAGCACCTTCGATGGATGCTACTTCGAGCATCAGGGAAGGGGTAGCCTCGAAGGTGAGGATGTAGCTTTCGGCATTCTTGCCATCAAACTGGTCGGCGAAATGGATTCTGTTCTCATAGAGCGGATCCTTTCCGTCGCGCAGCGTGCGGTCGGTCTGCCAGAAGTTGCGGAGGCTGATCTGCTTTCCGTCGCTGGCGCGGGTTACGCTCTTAAGGGCAGATACGCCATAGGTTGGATCGCTCAGATTGCCATAGTTCCAACCTTCTTCAGATGGGGTGATGGTCAGGGTGTATTCCGTATCGGATGTTTTCGTGATGCTTGAAGAAGCAGCCACGTTCACCTTTTCTATTTCACCGTCTGAGAGGTAGAGCATATCAGGCGTATCGTCGGCATCCACGATGTCGTTGGTCATGAATCCCTTCAGGGTCTTGTCGCCCTTCGTTACGTCGATGCTTCGTATCAGCTCGTGGATGGTTACATCGTTGAGCAGCGAGAGGTCCTTGTTGCCATAACTGGTCAGATGGGTGGCAGTTACGTCGTAATCGGTGAAGTGTCCGAGCAAAGAGCTCTTGAGCCACCACTGTGCATAGCTGGTGCTATGTGCCGGAATGGTTCCGAAGTCGGTGGCTACGCTTCCGCCCAGAGCCAGGGTCTTCTCCTGTCCGTTGAGCTGGCTGCTCATGAGTTCGAACTTCACCTTGAGTCCCTTTTCGTTATCTACGATTTCCGGCTGGTTGGTGGTCATCATGACATTGGTAGCATCGCCATAGCCCAGGTTGTTGATGAGCAGTGAGAACTCAGCTTCCTCAGATGGTTCCACCTCCTTGGTCAGAGGGTCGTCGCCCTTGATGTCACGTTGCATGAAGTAGGTGAGGTCGAGGTTTGGCGATGGCTTCACGGTGAGGGTGATAGGCGTGAGGTCGCGGGTCACTTCCAGTCCCGTGAACGGATCTACGTAAGAGAGGGTTCCTCCGAAGGCATAGCGGGTCTCCACGGTAGGAGCTGCTTTCTTGGTAGGAATGAAGAGTACGGTGGCAACACCGGTCTTCTGTGCATCGAGGGTCCAGCCATCGGTGAAGTCGAGTTTTCCATTGAATCCTTCGAGCTTCTCCGGGTTCACCTGGAACTTATCGCTCATGGCGATATTGCCCTTTTCATCGGTTACGGTGAGGGTGAGTTTCACATCCTTCATCGCCTCCTGCTCATTTCCGTTGAATACGGTAAGGGTTCCACGGAAAGCCTGTCGGGTCATCACCATCTTCTGGGTGAACTGCAGGGTAATGCTGGAGCATACGCTGCTTTGCTGTTCTTTAGCTTGTGCCAGACATTTCTCATAAGCCTTCTCGTAACACTCATCGATGCCAGTATAGCCCAATGAAGATACAACAGAATCTACTCTCTGTGAAAGCTCGCCATACGAAAATACATTTTTGATATTAATCTTATTATCAGTATCTTTATTATCTAATGTATCATTCCATCTCTGTACAAACGCCTTAACTTGTTCCTTTGTAATATTCTCCGGTTTGCTGGCAATCAGCTCATCTATATCTTTCTGCTGGAATGCATCATTTTCATCCCTAAGGCTTTCAAATTTGGTCATAAACAGACCTAATTCTCTGCTATCAGAATTGAGCCATTCCACATCTCCATATAGTTCTTTTTGCAATCCCATCACAACCATCTGCTTGAGAATTCCATAAGTGAGATTCTGTCTGAATTCCTGAATGTATGATGGTTCGGAACTGTTTTTCAAGCTCCTTGCCAAGGCTGCAGACTTGTTCTCTGCTGGAACAGAGTCTAAGTCGCATGGTTCCATCAACTTCAAAGGACAGAATAATTCCTTGAAATCGTCATAATCATATCCATAATACTTAGCAAGTTCAAAGGCGAGGTCAGATATAGATTTCGTCCACCCTAAGTTACCTTTTTCTACGCTATTTGAAATGTCTGTCAATGCTTTTGCAATCTCATCTACAAGTTTAGCACGCTTTTGCTCACGAGTTTTATTTTTATCTCCAGCTCCTTCTGATTTAATGTCCATACAGGTTGCAGTTGTACTCATGGTAGAAAGCGTTAGGCTAATAATGTCACGAGACGTAACCTCTTCTTTATTTGTAAGAGTCTTGGCCTCTTCTATTACATCATAAATACCTTTGATACAATCAAATACGGTTCTTAACTTCTTATAGACTGGAATTAATTGCAGACCACAATCTACGAGTTGCAACATAAATTTATTCTGGCATGGTTCACAACCTTTATCTTCTACTTGCACCAGAGGATTTTGATTGGAAGAACCGGTATAGGTTCCTGAACCTCCTATAGAAGGTCTTGCTCCCGGACCATACAGACTACCAAGTCCTCCACCGATACCACCTCCATAACCGGTGCCATCGCCGTTGCCACTCCAGGTGCTAGGATCATTGCTCTTGCATGAACCTAATTGCAGTGCAATGCCATATCTGTGCCACTTCCTGTCAAGTCCGCAATCCCAATAATAAAGTGTACCAACCTGGTCAGAGCATGGGTCATTATCTATGTGACCTTGACGTTTAGCAGCTCTTGCAGAAGCTGTTATCGTCGATTTAGTAACCTTTACAGGTATAATCACGCTTTCCTGCGGTGCCAAATTGAAGGCTTCTGTATGGTCGAGTGCCTCGAATGTTAGGGTCTTGAGATCGGTTGGCAATGTAAGCTCTACATCCTTAGCAGCAATCAATCCCTTGTTGGTGAGTACAGCGTTGAATATCAAAGACTCTCCATCGCGCAAATCCTTGGCAGGAATGCTCGAAGGAATCGACAATACAACCACAGGCATAGGCACCTGTGTCTCAAACTTCACATTGGTCTTGATTTCATACTCATCCTGAATCTCTGTCTCCTCAACCTTCCAGTCAATATTGATAGCCTCATAGCTCAGGTTCACCACCTTCTTGGTCTCCGTACCCGGGTCAACCAGCAGGTTGTTTCTGTAGGAATCGTGCTTTTCTGCCGATACTCTTACCGCATAGTAACCCTCTGTCAAATCTGCAGAGAAGAGACCCTTTTCGTTGGTGATACCCTCGGCTACAATTGCGCCTGTGGTAGGGTGGGTTATCTCTACCTTGGCACCAGCCAGATGAGGAGCCTCCTTGGTATAGTAGGTATTCTCATCGCATACATCGATGGTGAGCTTACCTTCCTTGGTAGATACAGGCTCGATGCAGAATGGCAACGGCATGCCTTCGCCGTTGGCGCAGTTGATGGCAATATTGCCCGTCACTGGCACGTTGAGCTGCATCTTGTCCGTAGGAGTCATGCGCAGGATAATCTCCGTGCTTTCGTCCTTAGCCAGAGATGGCATCTCCATCGGTGTTACCGACGAAATCCATGATGGCAAGGCGAGGGAAATCTTTCCGGTTTCACCCTTGCCCACGTTGGTGATGGTAAACGGATAGTCTCTTGACTCGCCCTTCACCATGGTGGTCTTGATGCTGGCCACAGAAGCCTCAATCTTACCCGTCTTCACCCTGCAGTAATAATATAAGGTGGCAGGCAGGACGGCCCCCTCGGCACTCTCGATGCAGAGTTCTATCTTCTCCCAGTCGCTGCCCTCGCTGGCTCCGCTAGGAGTAATGCTGAATGCAATGTCGGTATTCTCGCCACCCTTCAGCGTGGTGTTGCCAGGCGTAGCGTTCACCGTGCAGTTATCCGGCTTGGAATTTACCTTTACCTTCAGGCCGGTCAGGGTCAGATTGCCCGGATTGCTGATATTCAGCTTGCCCTGATAGACATCGCCCAGCGATGCCTCACAGGTGATGGCATCATTGCTGGTTCGTTTGATGCCATAGATATCGAAGGAAGCCTGTTCCTCCGAGAGGTTGGCGCTAGGATAGCAGGCACCTACGGCAAAGTGGCCCGTCTGTCCGCTATATGGCTCGTAGCTTACCTCGAAGCTGCCGTCGTCCTGGGTCTGTGTGGTGATGGTATGGCGGTAACCGCCGTTCACGATATATACCTCCACGCTCTTCTTGGCGATGTCCTTACCCTTCGCCTTTCCGCTGATAACCACCTTTTCGCCAGGGGCATAGATGGCCTTGGCCACCTTGGTCTCCATGGAGATAGGTGCCACGGTAGCGATGTTGAGCACATCGGATGTGTTGTTGGTATAGAGAAGCTCCTTCACACCCTGGCCATCGTTTACCACGGCATAGAGCTTATGCTCGCCCACGGTGGCAGGGAGGGTGATTTCGCGCATCATCGTGGTACTCTCGCCTGCGGCAAGGTTATCCTGCAGATAGGCTACATCGGCTGGAGTTGCGGCACTGTCGAAATAGAAACCTATCTTGGTCTGCTCAGGGAGCACATAACTTCCCTGGTTGGCAATGCTGAGGTTCAGTGTGGTTTTTCCGCCAGCCTCAATCTTATTTTCCTGACTGCTGATGGCCATGATGCGGGCATCAGGCAGGGTCTGGTCGCTGATGGTAAACCATACGCTGCTCTTGGCAAATCCCTCGCTTTCGGCTATGAGGGTTGCGGTGAGATCATCGCCAGTGGTATCGTTGCCCTTCGACTTCACAGTGAAGGTGGCTGAAGTTTCGCCTTCGGCTATCGTCACGGTCTTAGGGTATTCGATGGCTGCATCGTGGTTGCTGCTCAGATTCACGTCAAGTCGGCTCTTGCTATCGGTGTTTCTGCTGATGGTAAGAGTCATTTCTCCGCCTTCCTTCAACAGGGAGGAAGATGCACTGAGACTGAGCGCCGGACCGTCGTTGTCGTAGATGGTGAGCGGCACGGTGACCACTCCGCCCGATGTTCCCACATTGGCATTACAGCTGCATGAGGCGATGAACACGGCAGCAGTTACCTGGTAGGTGCGTTCGCCATCCACCAGACTGTTGTCTATCGGACCCATGTTGAGGGTTACCTCCTTCACGCCCGGAGCCATCTCGATGGTCTGGCGGGCATAGTAAAGGTTGCCTTCTGAATTGTCGCTCAGCTTAACGGTCACCTTCTTGTCGATATTGTCTGTGCGGCTCAACTTGGCGCTTACCGAAAGCGGACCGTCGGCCTCAGAAATCGCAGTAGGGGTGAGTTCCAGCTGCAGGGTAGGAATGTCGTCATCTACCAGGGTAGAGAGCAGGGTGCCATTCTCATATCCATCGGCTGATGCGGCAAAGGTTACAACCTTCTCTACATCCGGAATATCATCTTCCAGGGCTTCCACTTCCACATCCACAGAGGTTTTCCGGGTAGGGAGGATGATGTTTGCCGGAATTCTGAATCTTGATGGCAGGTCGCAGCTCAGGCTGATAGCCTTATCGGTGGCCGACTGGCGTTCGGCGGTAATGGTGAGGGTCAGCTTTCCGCCTTCCGTCACATCCTGCTGCTTGGTGCTCAGGGTGAGCTGCGGCTTGGTATCATCCGTCAGTTTGATGGCAGTGGTACCGGTCATGTAGTTGTTGCCATCGATGTTGACAGTGACGATGGAATCGTTGTCGAGTTTCTGGTTGGCGATGACCTTGGCATAGAAATAGGTAGCCGACTGTCCCTGAGGGATGGTTATTTCGGCTGGCAATTCTATGCGGGCATCTGCCGTCTGCGCAAGCTTGAAGGTTTCTGCCTGTGCCGTGCTTCCGCTTCGGATGAGCTTCAACCTTACGTTTTGTGCGTTGGCTTCTTCGATGTGTGCAGCTGCAGGGTTGATGAAAAGCATGTTGGCAGTCTGCAGGGTTCCGCTGGTGGTAGCTTCGTTGTTGGCGAGCATCCAGCTAGGTTCGCCCGTGTTGCTGTATGGGCGCACCTTTACCCTGATGCGGGCGTTATCGCTGATGCCGAGTTCCATTGGGGTATCGAATTCGGCAGTTCTGCTGATGGTTCCGCCTGCGGCAAGCTTCTGCTCGTAGTCGATGGTTCCCAGCAGTTTGCTGAATTTACCATCGGCAGATTCTGCAAATACCTGTTCGCTCCATCCGGCTTCTGTAGAGATGCCGCCGATGTTGCTAACCTGCCAGTTTACGCTTATCTTATTGTACGGCAGCAGGTTGGTGGCCTTGGTTTCTACCTGGCTCACTTCCAAATCAGGCGACTTGGCGATGTTTACCGAACCTGAAGTAAAACCTGTGGCGAGGTTCTTGCCCGATTTTTCGCCGATAATCACATCGGATAGGGTGATAGGAATCTTGTCACCCTCTTTCAGCGAACTGGATGTGTTGAGCACTACGGTCATGATGCTGCCCGTTCGCCCTATGAACGCACGGTTTTGTGAAGAGAAGATCATGACCATATATTTATTCTCTCCTATAGGCTTCATGGTCAGCGAGTGGCCATCGGCACGTTCCGTGGTTCGGGCGGTCTCATAAGAGAAGGTGACGCCGTCTGCCGTGGTCATGGTGAACTGCACCGCCACGATATCGGCGGAGTTTTCCATGTTCACGGGCAACGAAATCGACTTTCCCTGCGCCACGGTCACGTCTGGAATTTCCAACGTGTTCTTCTGTGCCCATGCCGATGCCACGAAGAGCATCAGCAAGCACAGGGTAGTGATGAAATGTCTTTGTTTCATATTACCAGAGTTTTTTATTTCTTGACAACTTTTCTAGTTCCCTTCTGGGTCTTCACGATGTTGATGCCCTTCTGCATCTTCTGCGTTCTGATGCCCTGGGTGTTGAAGATACCCATCTCGGCAGCATCATTGCTTTCGCTGATGCCATTGATACGGGTTACCGTACCATTGTGTGTGCCGGAAGAGATGGACTTGGCTTCCTCGTCTGCAAGGCTGATGTCGGTGATGGTAGCATTGCCCTCGTAGGTTCCTATCTGGGTTTCGCCTATAGGCAAGGTGTTACCCGACAGAGAGTAACTTACCAGCGAACTTCCTTCTGTGGCCTGCTCCATGCCCAACTGCTTCAGGTTCCAGTTGATGTGCCCGGAAGCTGCAATGCTGAGAGCTGCCACAGGTACTTCTGTATTGAGGAAGATCTTGCCATCACGCAGGTAGATGCCAGCCTGTGCAGCAAACTCGGTATCCTGCAGATTCTCGGCGTCAGCATTTTCATCATAGCTACGAGAAGCATAATAGTTTCTTGCAGTAGAAGCAGCTTTATCTAAGATGATGTTAACAGTACAAACTACATCCTGCACGTTGATGATTTCATCCTTGTAGGTATCAGCAGCCGTAAAGTTGAACGGCATGTAACGGTATGCGCCGAAGGCATAGAGAATGGTGGTCTGCAGGTCGGTGGCATCAATGCCTGGTGCAAAGTTGGCATCACCCTGCTGGAAGATATACTTCAGCTTCAGGTTGCTGCCATCGATGCTCTGGCTCCAATCATTGTTGAGTTTTACGGCTGTAAGCGTATCGCCGCTTTCGCCGCGGTATTCAAATGGAGTGGTGATGTATGGCACGGAGAGTTTTCCGTTCTTGTAAATCACGTGCATGCCCCACTTGCCGTACCAGTCGTCTGCATCCGATTGTGTAATCAGGAAGCCAATCTCCGATGTGTTGTATCCTTGCTTCTCATGGTCGTAGGCAAGGATGGTAGGCAACTGCGGAATGATGGCATTCATATTGAGATGAGAACCATCTACGGTGATGGTCTTGTCGATGGTCTGGTTGCTGATGTTGAGCTGCTTGATGGTAGCTGGCAACGTAGGCAGCACATCTGTGAAGCCATTGTAGCTGGCATCGAGTGTAGTCAATGCCGGAAGCGTTCTTCCCAAGACGCCCAGATTTCCCTTGAATCTGTTATGCGAAATATTGAGGCTTTCCAGTTTCGGGAGAACAAAAGCGGTGGCAGGAAGATTGCCCGCCAATTGCTGGTTGCTCAGGTCGAGTGCTTTTACGTGTCCTTTTTCCAGGGTCACGCCCTTCAGTTGGGAAGCACTCTTTTCGCCCTGGCTCATATCCCAGGGTTCCTTCCATCCCATCTTGATGAGGGTGGCATTGAGCGCAGTGAGGAGTTTCCACTCCTGTGCATCCATCTGGTAGATGGTGAACTCATAGTTTTTGGAGCCGATGGTATATGGAAAAACGCCCTCAACCAGAAAGTTGGCCTTTCCGGCGTTCACGTTATTCTGATAGTTCGTCACCACATATTGTTCCTTAGACAAGGAAGATGAGATTTCCTGCTGGTAGATAGAATCACCGGTAAAGGTATAGTCTTTGATGCCGGTGAATTCGCAGGCAGAAATGTCGGCGTATTCTATAGGAGTAAGCAGAGAGATTGATCCAGAATAATCAATGACTCTTAATCGGATGCTATGCTTGGTTTTGCCAGGAACAAAATGGACGGTGATGGTAGAAGAGAACTTGCTTCCGGAATCCATATTTTCTGTCAGGGCAGTCCATTCCTCGCTGTCTTCTACGGCATATTCTATCTTTCCGCCTGATTCGTCTGGGCTTTCAAACTTACCCTCCAGGGTGAGGCGGTGAGGAAGGTTCAGATTGTTCCAATCTGCTGGATCTGACGGCGTTACAACAAAAGAGGAATTGGGTTTAGCTTTCTGGGCATAGCATGGCATCATGCTCGTGGATAAGCATGCCATACTTACCGCAATAAGGCTATTGCGAATGTGCACATACTGTTTTTCAATGCACGATTTTTGCAAGTACAGTCTTTTCATAAGCCTTGTTGTTTTTATATTGATGAATGTAAATAACTGCATTTTGTCTTGCAAAGATACGGCTTTAATCACCAAGCTATGTCAATATTTCAGAAAAATTAAAGTCGATGTCAAATTTTGTACTTAAACGTAAATATATGTGTTTAAACGTAATATAGATGCAGGGTAGACGGGATAGTTAATTGCATTTGTAGTGTGAATTTATTGTATTTGTCTTAAAATACATTAAATGTTAGATGAAGATGCAAATTAATGACATAAATCTATTAATTTTGCAGAATAAATAACATTTTATGCTTATGAAGAGAGTATTACTTACTTTTATGGCTGCTGCCGCAACCGTTGCCGCAACAGCACAAGACATTTACAAGACAGATTTCTCTACGGAGGAAGAATTCCAGAAATGGACGGTTATCGATGCCAACGGAGATAACGCTACCTGGAAATTCGATGCCGAGGGCAGTCAGTCACACGTTTATTACCCTTATTCGGCTACGAATGTAGCCGACGACTGGCTGGTTTCTCCTGCCATCACCCCAAAGAAAACGGGTAACCTGCTGGTGAAATATACCACCTATGGTACCAGCTATGGTGAGCGAATCGAGGTGCGCACAGGTTCAAAGCCAACCGTCAGTGCTTTGAAGAAACTTCAGAATCTCAACGATGCTGTCAAGGGTCAGGCTACCACGGAATCATTCATCTACAGTGCCAAGGAAGGCGAGCCTTTCTATGTAGGATTCCGCTGCTTCAGTCCTGCCGACCAGTGGAAGTTCTATATGTGCAACTTCAGTGTTTCTGAAATCGACAAGGCCATCGATTTGCAGGCCACCGACCTGCTTACCCCTCAGACTGGTGATAATCTTACGGATGCAGAAACCGTGAAGATCAGGGTTGCCAATATCGGCTTCGATGCCAGCCAGAACTTCAAGGTAGCTTATCAGATTGACGACCGTGAGCCGGTGGTAGAGGATGTGAATGCCACCCTGGCGGCTGGCGAGAGCATGGAATATGCCTTCAATACTAAGGCTGATTTCTCTGAGCCACGCCACAACTACAATGTCAAGGTCTACTCCATCGATGCAGATGATTACAACATGGCCAACGATACCTGCCAGGTAGCCGTGCGCCACAATGGTGCCCTCACTCCTCCATGCACATGGGGATTTGAGCCTAAAGAGGACAATGTGCAGTTTAAATACTACAACCTCAATGAGGATGATGGCAACTGGACCCTGCATTCAGACTTTTGGATGAATATGGCACGCACAGGCGTAACCTGTCTCGCCTATAATTATAATAAGGAGAACAATGCCAACGACTGGGCTGTTCTCGACCCTGTGAAGGTAGAGGCTGGCTACTACGTATTGCGCTATTGGTATTCCGGTTCCGACGGACACACCGAGAAGTTGGGCGTATATTATGGTAATGGCAATGCCCCTGCCGATATGACCAACAAGATTGATGAGCAGACCATACAGCAGGGTGTTTACCAGGAAGCGTTCAAGGTAATCAAGTTCGACAAGCCACAGACCATCTATCTGGGCTTCTATGCCTTCAGCGACAAGGATGAGAACTGGCTCACCATCGACGATGTACTGTTCTACAAGGCATCCAGCGATGCATCCGACCTGGGAATCAGCAGTATTTCCAAGCCATTCGATTATGCCCGCACTCCTAACGACAAGAATGTGGAGTTCGAGGTTCAGAATGTAGGCATTAAGGATGCAGAGGGTAAGGCCATCATCTCTGTAGATGGTGAGGTGAAGAAGGAAATCGCCCTCGATATGAAGGCGCAGAAGATCACTACTTTCACAGCCGAGGATGTCATTGCAGGATTGCCACAGGGCAAGCACAAGCTGAAGATTGAGATTCAGAGTGCTGATGACAGTTCTACTGATAACAACGTGATTGAGAAGGAGTTTGTATCACTCGTCACACCAGCCATCCTCTACGATTTCGAGGATGGCAAGATTCCTGAGGATTTCAGCTTCTATGTAGGCGACAAGGGCACCGTGAACCCTAATGCCGGTGAAGAGTTCAACGAGCAGGGCTGGGGTATCTTCAACATTAACAAGCACGAGATGCTGGGCGAACACCTTCTGGCAGGTACATCCTGGATTGATGGCGCAACACCAGACCGCTGGATTATTCTTCCACAGGTGAAGGTTACCGATGAGAACACCTATTTTGCATGGGATGCAAACTCATTCAACGCTTATGGCAACCTGGATAGCTATAACGTGAAGGTTTCCGATGGTTCTACCAATCCTGCAGATTACTGGTATACTTCTGAGGCAAAGATTTCCAACGAGAGCACTACTCCAAAGACTCGCGGTATCAGCCTTGGCAAGTACAATGGCAAGAATATCGCCGTGGCCTTCAACATTGTTTCCAAGAAGGGTGAGGCACTCTGTCTCGACAACCTCGGATTCTATGGTGGAATAGAGAAGGTAGCCACAGGTATCAAGGATATTGCCAGTGATGCCCACGAGGTGATTGCCTTCGACAGCAACAGTTTCGCTGCAGCCGGCGCCGCATCTATCAGCATCGTTGATGTAAGCGGCAGAACCGTGATGAATGTAAATGGCAATGAGGCAAGCATCTCTTCATTGCAGTCGGGCGTCTATGCCGCAGTAGTCAACTATGGCAACGGCAAGACCAGAACCGTGAAGTTTGTAAAGAAATAAATAGAAGATAAATGAAATCAAGAAACGGCATCAGGAACCCCCTGGTGCCGTTTTTATGTGTTATTCATTTCCAAAATAACGTTAAAAACCATTAAGAACTTTCCAAAAATACATAATTAATTGTGTATCATGACTTTTTGTCCTTACATTTGCAAGGTTATAGAAGATTATTCAATAATATTTGGAATAAATATACGATTTTAAATGAATAAAAAGCGATTCTTGCTGGGGGCAATCACTGCCACCCTGATTGGAAGTTCTTGCTATGCCATCTCCATGGAAGCTGCACCGGAGATGGGATTGTTCAAGAAGAAAAAGAAAAAAACAGAGCAACCTGCATCGGATTATAAGAAAATAGTAGGCAGCGACTCTGTGAATGTACGAGGAGTCATGAATGTAGTAAAGAAGGAACAGGATTTCTACCTTGAAATGCCTACCAAACTGATGGGAAGAGTGTTCCTCGTTTCCAATAAACTGCAGCGTGTGCCTTCCGAACTCAACGAGGCAGGTGTAAACCGTGGTATCAACTACGAAAACCTGTGTATCCGTTTTGAATGGAATCAGGATAAAAAGACCGTTTTTGTGCGCCAGCAGCGCCTTACTCCCGAAGTAGATTCCAAGGATGCCATGGCGGCATCCGTTGAAAGCAATTACATTGATCCGCTCATCGCAAGCCTCAAGGTAGAGGCGGTGGCCAAGGATTCTTCCACCGTCATCTTCAAGGTGAACGACCTCTTCAACGGAAAGAAGACTTATTTCAATGATGTGTTCAACCTCATCAACCTCGGCACTTCTGCCGATTCCGATTTGTCGCGCATCATCGATATCAAGGCTTTCAGCAACAATATCACCGCAACATCTGAACTTACCACCGTGGTACACGAGGGTAAGAGCAAGACCAATATCACCGTAGAGGTAAGCAGTTCGCTGGTCCTCCTTCCTGAAACCCCGATGGTGGCACGCAAGGAAAACCAGCGCGTGGGCTATTTCACCACCAGCCGATTGCAGTATGGCGACCACCAGCAGGAGGTGACCCGCAACAACTATATCACCCGCTGGCGCCTGGAACCTAAGGATGAGCAGGCCTATCTGCGTGGCGAACTGGTAGAGCCCAAGAAGCCTATCGTCTTCTACATCGACCCAGCCGTTCCAGAGTTCCTGCGCCCTTATATTAAAAGAGGTATGACCGACTGGAACGCAGCGTTCGAGAAGGCAGGATTCAAGAATGCCGTACAGGTGTTCGACCTCACCGACAGCATTGCTGCCGAAGGCGACGACATGAAGTATTCTGTGCTTACCTACGATGCTTCAGAGAAGGCGAACGCCATGGGTCCTTCCGTCATCGACCCACGAACAGGCGAGATTCTGGAGGCAGACATCATCTGGTGGCACAATGTGAAGTCGCTCCTGCGCGAATGGATCATGGTGCAGACCGGAGCCTACAACAAGGAGGCACGCCAGTATGAATTGCCAGAGGCCTTGATAGGCGATGCAGCCCGATTCGTAGCCTGCCATGAGGTGGGCCACTCGCTCGGATTGCGCCACAACATGATTGCATCCAATGCATACCCTACGGATTCCCTCCGTTCCAAGTCGTTCACCGACCATGTATGCGGCACTGCAGCATCCATCATGGACTATGCCCGTTTCAACTATGTGGCACAGCCGGGAGATGGCATCCAGCAGATTTCTCCGCAAATAGGTCCTTACGACCTGATGGCGATAGAGTGGGGCTACCGCTGGTTCCCGGATGAGAAGAAGGCCGCTTCAGCACAGCAGGATTTCCTGAAGAAGCACAGCGGAAAGGAATTCAGATACAGCGAGACGCAGAGCCAGCGCACCGCCATCGACCCACGTTCCCTGAGCGAGGATTTGGGCGATGACGCCATGAAGTCGGCTGCCTATGGCATCGCCAACCTGAAGCGCGTGATGCCTAACATCATCGATTGGACCCGCACAGGCGAACCGGGTCAGACCTACGATGAGGCTTCGAAGCTCTATCAGGGCGTCATCTTCCAGTGGAGTCTCTACCTCTACCATGTGCTCGCCAATGTGGGCGGCATGTACATCGACAATACTACCATCGACGATGGCAAGCCTACCTTCACCTTCGTAGAGAAGGACAAGCAGAAGCGAGCCGTGCAGTTCCTCATCGACGAGGTGTTCACCTGTCCGAAGTGGCTCTTCAGAAGCGAGCTCAACAAGTATACCTTCATCAACAAGAATACGCCGCTGGGCGTGCAGGAGCAGTCGCCAGACTATGCACTGCAGAACCAGCAGAGCTACATGCTCTGGGATATGCTCGACAACAGCCGCATCATGCGCATGTTTGCCAACGAGCAGAACAACGGCAGGAATGCATTCACAGCCGTAGAGATGATGGATATGCTGCATAAGCACTTCTTCGGCAAGACCCTGGCAGGCAAGTCGCTCAGCGTAGACGACCGCCAGTTGCAGAAGAACTTCGTGGATGCGCTCATCACGGCTGCCGCTCAGCAGGAGGGCGTGAAGATCAACAAGAAGATTTTCGATTCCCCTGCCATCATCGACTCGCCTGATTTCAACATGCCATGCCATAGCCTCAGTTCGGCTCCCCGCACCATCGACATGGGCGGCACCCAGACGGCACGTGTGAGCGATGCCATCAGCGTGAAGCGTGGCGAACTCGTGAGAATCCTCAACCTGCTGAAGGGCAAGCGCCGTTCGGGCGATACTGCCACCCAGTTCCACTACGAGGACGTGATCATGAGAATCCAGACGGCTTTGGGGCAGGAGATTAGATAATTTATAATTGACAATTAATAATTTATAATTAAGGGATTAAGTAATTAAGGTAAACAAAAAAAATAGAGAGATTGTATATGAGAATGAGAACATTCATGCTTTTAATCATGGTTTTCGCCATGAACATCCTCTCGGCACAGGAGCGCACCATCACGGGTATCGTGGTGGATGGCAGCATGGGCGACGACCCGCTGCCAGGCGCTACCATCTCTGTGGTGAGAGGTCCGAACAAGAAGGTGTCACATGGCACCGTGACCGACTACGAAGGCAAGTTCACCCTCAAGGTGGATGCCCAGGATAAGTCGTTCTCCGTAAGATTCATGGGATTTGAAACCAAGGATGTCAACATCGAACCAGGAAAAAACGACTATAAGGTGGTTTTGGAATCTGACGCCAAGCAGATTGGCGAGGTGGTGGTGACGGGTTATCAGGAACTGGACCGACGCAAGCTGACTTCGGCGGTAACCACCCTGAAAATCAGCGATGAGAAAATCGGTGCCGTCAACAACATCGACCAGGCACTTGCCGGACAGATTGCCGGACTTTCTTCCATCACCTCTTCGGGTGCACCGGGTGCGCCGGTGAAGATCCGCATCCGTGGTACCGCTTCCATCAACGGTACCCAGGAACCGCTGTGGGTGCTCGATGGTATCCCGATGGATGGCACCGATATCCCAAGCATGGAGGATCTGAAGGATATCGACAATATCTACCAGACTTCCATCGCCGGATTGAATCCATCCGATATCGACAACATCACCGTGCTCAAGGATGCTGCAGCCACCGCCATCTACGGTGCGAGAGCAGCCAATGGTGTCATCGTCATCACTACCAAAAAGGGACGTGCGGGAGCACCGGTCATCAACTTCTCGGGCAAGATGACCTTCATGTCTAAGACGGATATCGACCGACTCAACCTGCTCAACAGCAATGAGAAGGTAGATCTGGAGCTCGGTCTGCTGGCATCTGATTACACCTATCGCCAGAACAAGGGTGGGGTAGCAGGCATCCTCAACAGCCTGGGCGAAACCAGTGCCTACAAGGCAGGCGGATGGAATGCGCTGAGCCAGACTGCCCAGAACCAGATTAACCAGCTCCGCAACACCAATACCGACTGGAATGATATCCTCTTCCGCAATGCACTCACCCAGGAGTACAACATCGGCATCTCGGGTGGCGGCGACAAGAGCGATTACTATACATCCGTGGGCTATACCGACGAGCAGGGTAACGTGAAGGGCGTGGGAAACACCCGATACAACATCACCCTGAAGACCAACTACCAGGTGAACAAACTCCTCAAGGTGGGCGCTTCCGTATATGCCAACGAGCGTAAGCAGAATACCTATCTCACTGATAGCAATGGCTTTACCAACCCGGTATATTATTCCCGATTGGCAAACCCATACTTCACCCCATACGATGAGAACGGTAACTACAACTACGATACCAACGTGCAGGGCAAGGAGGATTCCTCGCTCAACTTCAATATCTTCGAGGAGAGATCCAATGCCAACACCAAGCGCCGCGACCGTTCGATGATGGCAATTCTCAATGCCGAGCTGCGCCTCACCGACTATCTGAAGATTACCTCGCAGTTTGGCTTGCAGGAGGATTCCTATTCCCTGAGCAAGTATGCCAACGAGAATACCTACGCCATGCGCAAGGAGAAACTCTTCACAGAATACCAGGGTGCCGACGGCGTGAAGAAGAGCTTCCTGCCGGATGGAGGCATGCACAAGACCACGGAGTATCACAACCGCCAGTGGACCTGGAAGGCGATGGCTGAATTCGTGAAGACCTTCAACCGCATCCACGATGTCAACTTCATGCTGGGTACCGAGGTTCGCCATGCCAAGTCAAATTCCATCTACAGCGTGGCTTACGGATATGATTCCCGCACCCTCACCACCCAGCCGGTCATCTTCCCTAGCCAGACCTGGGCAGATTCCTATCCGCTGCATCAGGAGACAGAGTCGGAGAATGCCTACGTATCCTGGTATGCCACAGGTTCTTATTCGCTTCTCAACCGCTATACCATCGGTGGAAGCGTTCGTTTCGACGGTTCAGACGTCTTCGGCGTAGCCAAGAAATACCGCTATCTGCCTCTTTACTCCGTGAGTGGACTCTGGAGAGCGAAGGAGGAGAATTGGCTCAAGGACGTGAAGTGGATGGACAACCTCTGCCTCCGTGCCTCTTACGGTTTGCAGGGTAACATCGACAAGAATACATCACCTTATTTGATAGGTACACTGAAGAAGGGCACCATCCTGCCGGGCATCAGCGAGGACATCATCAACAGCGAGACTGCTCCTAACCCTAACCTGAAATGGGAGAAGACGGAGAACGTGAACGCCGGAATCGATTTCGCCGTATTGCACAATGCCATCACCCTCTCTGTAGACTACTACTATCGCCACAGCACCGACCTCATCGGTCTGAAGATGCTGCCGCTGGAGAGTGGATTCTCTTCAACCACCATCAACTGGGCGAGCATGAACAACAAGGGTGTGGAGATAGCCCTGGGCACCAGAAACATCCATACCAAGGATTTCAACTGGACTACCAATCTCAACATCGGTTACAACGAGAACAAGGTGATTCAGGAAACCGTGGCTCAGAATGCCACCTATCCAGGCCGTGAAGGTTATCCTGTGGGCGCACTCTTCGCCTATAAGACAGCCGGACTCGATGCCGACGGTTATCCGCTCTTCGTCAACAAGAATGGCGAGAAGGTATCTGCCACCGAGTTCCTGAAGCTCAATGCCCATGGCGCCAGCACCCTCACCGCCGAGGAGCAGCGCAACCTGTATACCTACATGGGCAGCACCGACCCAAAGTGGACGGGTGGTTTCATCAACACCTTCGATTACAGGAACTGGCAGTTGGGCATCAACTTCACCTTCAACTTCGGCATGAAGGTGCGCGTGCAGCCTAGCTACTCGCCAGCCAATTACGACAGAGGCTTGAACGTGAACCGTGACATTCTGAACCGCTGGACGGCAGATAACACCAGCGGCAGTTTCACCAAGCTGATGGTCAGCACCGAGCGCCCACGCGAGTACGTGCAGTATAACGAGTACAACCTCTACAGCATGCTCGATACCTGGGTGAAGGATTGCAACTACGCCCGCCTTCAGAGCCTGCGCCTGGGATACAAGTTGCCAACCCAGTGGCTGAGCCGCATCGGCGTGAAGAGTGCATCCCTCTCTCTTGAGGCACGCAATCTGCTCGTCATCGCCAGCAACTACGATAACTATCTGGACCCGGAGACGATGGGCAACCCATACGCGCAGCCTATCCCGAAGAGTTTCATATTTGGCGTAAACGTAAATTTCTAAAAGAATGAAGACAATGAAAAGAAGATATTTGATGGGCATCGTCATGATGTTGGCGATGATAGGATTCACCAGTTGCGATGATTTCCTCGACATCACCCCAACCGGAAAGGTGATAGCCAAGACGGGCAAGGAATACAGAGCCTTGCTCACCTACGAATACAAGAATTTCCCGGAAGACCGTGGACTCGCCACCCTGCGAAGCGACGAGATGACCCTGAGCAAGGCATCCACCTCTACCGAGGATTACGATTCTTACTTCGACATCTGGGCATGGAACGACCTCAACCAGCAGAGCACCACGGCTTCTTTCGGCTGGCGCCGTTACTATCATGCCATCTACATCGCCAACTACATCATCGAGAATCAGAACAAGATTACCGAGGCTACACAGGATGAAATCAGCCAGCTGGTGGGCGAGGCCTATATGATGAGAGCCTACTGCCACTTCCTGCTTGTCAATCTCTATGCCGATGCCTATACCCATTGCAATCCGGCTACCACCCGCGGCATCCCGCTCTCGCTGGAGGCAAATGTCAACAACGTGCTCACCTGCAGCAGTGTGGAGCAGGTTTACCAGCAGGTGATTGCCGACATCAGGGAGGCAAAGACCCGTCTGAAGGTGGCTGCCTGGGACGAGGGCTACACCTACCGATTCAACCAGATTTCTGCCGATGCTCTGCTGGCTAGAGTCTATCTCTACAAGGGCGACTGGCAGGATGCCCTGGCAGAAGCGAAAGTGGTGATGGAGAAACATGGCGACCTGGAAGATCTGACCGATTCAAAGGTATTGCCAAACTACTATAAGTCGGTGGAGAGCATCGTTGCCCTGGAGCAGGTGATGACTTCCGGCTATGTGAAGATGGGCGTACCTAGCAAGGCACTGGTTGATACCTATCGCACCGGCGACAAGCGCAAGGCGCTCTATTTCAAGGCACAGACCGCAAGCGTCTACAGTCTGATTAAATATGGCGACAAGGGCAACGACGGCTATCGCTGCTCCTTCCGTTCTGCCGAGGCCTACCTCATTGCTGCCGAAGCTGCAGCCCAGAATGCAGCTGACAACGCCGCAGCCGATGATGCTAATCTGGTTGAGGCTCGCACCTATCTCAAGGCTCTGATGGCCAAGCGATATGCAGCAGCTAAATACAACCAGTATGCAGCCGAGCTTGATACCATGCAGAAGGCGGACTTGCTCAAAGCCATCTACAGCGAGCGCACCTGCGAGCTTGCCTTCGAGGGACATCGCTGGTTCGACCTCCGTCGTACCACCCGTCCGCAGTTGACCAAGACCTACGGTGAGAATAGCTATGTACTTGAAGCCAACGATTCCCGATATACCCTCCGCTTCCCAATCGAGGCAGTAGAGGCGAATCCGAATATCGAGAAATGGGAGGGCAAGTAAGATAATTGTTTTACATAAAAATTAATTGATAATGAGAAGATTTACATTTTCAATGATGCTGGTGCTGGCAACGGTTGCTGCCAATGCCAAGGATGTGTTGGAGGCTCCTACCTGGACAGACAACCTCACCACCACAACAGAAGCCAAGGATTTGACCCGTGCTGCAGCCATGGCAGTTGACAACGAGGGTAATTCCATCGTAACCGGTAGCTTTACCAAGGATCTGGAGTTCGCTGCCAGCTATCTGGAACCAGTGGCCAACAGTGCCTTCATTGCCAAGTACGATAAGGCTGGTGCCAAGAAGTGGGCTGCCGGTCTGGCTGGTGCTGCCACCGTCACCACAGTGGCTACCGATGCCGACGGCAACGTTTATGCAGCCGGCGTATTTGCTGATCAGGTAGCAATCAAGGATGCCAGCGGCGAAACCAAGGCTACCATCACCGGTATGGCCGACAAGGTAGATAAGGTATCCGGCTTCATCGTGAAGTACGACAAGCAGGGTGCGTATGTAGCTTCCAAGACCATCCTTGCCGAGAGCGATGCAGAGATTGCAGCCTTGGATGTGATTGGCGTGCTGAGTCCTTCTTTCACAGCCAAGAAACTGGTAGTTGATGGCAACAAGCTCTATCTTTCTGCCTCTTACAAGGGCAATGTAGCCTTGGATGGTGTTACCCTGCAGGGTAAATATGCTTGTTCAGAGGGCTGGTTGTATAATGATGAAACAACCATGTGTGTGCTCTCTTTCGATGCAGCCGACCTGGCAAATGCCAGCATCGTTTCTGTGCTTGGCGCTACAGAGCAGTTGACAAATGAGGCTACCTACAATACAGAAGACGTTAACTTCGCCATCAACGACGGCAAGATTTACGTAGCTTACGTAGCATCCGGTAAGGATATGACCCTTACTGCTGCAGGCAAGGATACCAAGATTGAGACAGCCTATGAAGCGAGTGCTACTGAGCATGCCTACGTATTGGCAGCCATCGATGGCGACCAGGTAACTACCCAGGTTTATCATTCTGTGGCCACAGATAATTCCAACACTCTGAACACCATCGACGAGATGGCCTATCAGAAAGGCAAGCTCTATCTGGCAGGTTCCTTCAACCAGGCACTTCCTTTCGACAACACCATCTCTTATCTGGGAGGTTGCGATGCCTACGTAGCCTGTCTGGATGCAGCAAATCTCAGCAAGAACTGGGCAGTAGCCAGTGCTTTCGATGAGGGTGATGCCAAGCACAAGGCAGAAATCATCAGCGGTATGCTGGTTGATGAGGATGAAGTCACTCTGGTAGGTTGGGTAGAGAATACTTTTGACCGCACCATCGAGGCTCCTCTGGGCTATCAGATCAACACCAAGACCCCAGCCATGCAGAAGGGTGAGCAGGTGCTGATTACATCCGTAGCCGAGAACGGCAACTATGCTCTTTATCAGACTGATAATGTGAAGGGTAGTGATGAGGACAAGACCACTGAAGGCACTTACTCATACATCTTCTATAACAATGCAGAGTCATCAGGCATCAGCAAGGTTCTTGCCGACGACAACACTATCGATTGGGATGGCAATGAGGTAACACTCGCCAAGTCAGCCGACATCACGGTTTATACAGCCGCAGGTGCAGTAGTGAAGTCAGCCAAGAACGTGAAGTCATTGTCTCTCGCCGATGCAGCTCATGGCATCTACCTGGTAAAGGTAGGCAAGCAGGCGTTGAAGATTGTGAAGTAACTTTCGCCAGAAAGTAATATAATAAAAAATGGCATTAGAATAGGAGCTTATCCATATTCTAATGCCATTTATTTGTTTTCAATCATTTATTTCCATGAAAATACGCAAATATTTTTGTTCGAATCATATTTTTTTGTATTTTTGCAACGGAAAGGTCTCTCTTGTGTCCAGGCAAGGACACTCTTTGGGGGTGGTGCCCGGCAAATCCCGATGCCCTAGAAATTCGGCTTTCGGAAAAAGCCTCATCAGAACAGCAACCAGTTCACAGATTCTGGAATACTGCTCCGGAGTCAGGGTGTTCTGAGGTCTCCCTTCCTCATCCAGGCCGCCCTCATAGCAGATGCCGATAGAACATCGGTTATAGGGGCGGGCATGAGCACCCACCTCCAGCAGGAGACGGTGTTGCGTGCAACTGCCGTCCTTCCTCACATAGAAGTGGTAGCCGATGTCACGAAAACCGCGAGCCAGATGGTCACGCCGCAACTGCTCCACCGGATAATCCTGATTGCACCTCGTAGCAGAACAATGCAGCACAAGGTACTTCACTGACTTGGGCGACATCATAAATTGTCCACCCTCCACGCTGGCAAGGAGGGTCCGCTCATTGCGAACCATCTCCCCGCCAATCGTCATAGGAAACTGATCCTTAGTCATAGGCTCATCTTGTAGTTAAGGAATTAGTAGTTCATCAATAGGGTGCATGAACTCACACCCAGTGCCGTGAGAGCAGCAATCAGCGCTTGCAGCACGGCATACAGCACACTGGTCCAGGAAATCTTCCTGTTATGAACATCATTCAGATTCATAGGCAGTTATGGTTTTTCCGGTTAGAGAGTAATGTGCTCGTTGCCGCCTGAGCTCTCGCCACCCTGGTCGGTATTGCCACCATGGTCGGTGTCTCCAGTGCCGCCCGTATTGCCCGAACCGCCTGCGCCCTGGGTGTTATCGTCCGATCCCGGGTTCTTGTTCTCACCGGTAGAACCGCCGCCATCAGAATCACCAGGTGTCTTGCTCTTCTTCTCGTCATCGTAATTCACGAGTTCGATGTTGTCAGGAACCAGGTTATAGACACGGCTTCCGTTCTTGAGCAGGCTATACGCAGGACGGAAGGAAGGGATGAGGCTCTTCACGAGCTTAGCGTTGGCATTCTTCTCGTCCTCCACGGCACCGCTGGTGATGAAGCGGAGGTAAAGCTTGCCGAAGCCGAGCAGCTCGATGTCGTAACCCTTCTTCAGGTTCTCCTTCACATAGTAGGCATAGCGGTCGAGCACAGCCTTTACGTCGGCAGGAGTAGCGGTAGACTCCATGGAAATCTGCTTGGCTACTTCATCGGTGGTCAGCGTACCGTAGCTGTAAGGTCGAACGCTGTAGAGTGTCTTACCATTCTTAGGTCCCATGTGGACCACTGTCTTTAAAACTTTGTAACTCTTACTCATAAAACAAACTGTTAAAAGGTTAATAATTAAGTTTTTGTCTGATTGACGTTGCAAAGATACAACAAAAAAAGAGCAAAGTCAAGTGCGTTTACTATTCATTCTGTTTGGTTTACTTCTGATTCACTGCTCGTTTACAAAAGTAAAAATTAATGGATATGCTAGTACAAAAAGAAGCCAGAATCGAGACTCCGTTATTGAAGCTCCGCCAGGAAGAGCTTCATCTCGCTATATATATTAATAATGTGGAGACCTTGGAGGAGTATGTTGCCAAGCTCTCTGTATGTGTCAGTGCCCGTGAGCTGGCCCTGGTGGTTGATGCCATGGTGTGGGATTCAGCCGTGAAGGTGGATCGCGATACGGCGGTGATGCAGGAGTTCATCCGTGTTCTTCTTCCGCTTGCTCCCCATGTCACCACCGGCATCAACAATATCCGCAAGCAGATCAACAATCTGCTGTGCAAGTCGAGATAATAAATTATTCATAGTCTTCACCTCTGACACCTAATTCACCCCTGCTCATCGCATTGGCAATGTCAATCTTCAATTCCTCATCGTAATCCTCACCATTCATAAAGCAAGTCATTATGCGGAGAAGTAAGTCTTGGTCAATGTTGGATGCAGCAACATGATAGACGATGGACTCCATTTGCCGCATAAAAATTGTAGCTTGCCAAACATATGAGTTCTTGTACAGGAAGTATGCTCCGAGTGTCAAGGCAATACGTTTGTTACCGTCATTGAAATAATGACCAGAGCAGAACTTGTATACCAGAGAGCAGAGTTTATCTGAGAAATTCGGATAATACATATCGTTCTGCACAAACTCAAGAGCAGCTCGTATTCCACCTTCATCTCTGACCCCATCGAAGCCACCATCGCTTGCGTCTATCATCTTTGCATAAACGCTTAAGGCCTCTTCGTAACTGATGTATTTTACTTCCTCATTCATTATCTGCCTGCTTTAATCTTTTCAAGACATCCTTGTTTTCTGCAAGGATATTGTCAAAATCAATCGACTTATCCCCGATAAAACGTTCATATTCTTCTAGCGTCACCGCTCTGAGGTATTCGGCTATATTGCCATGATAGGCGTCACGAAAGCTATAATCACGTGAAGCCATCTTGGTACGAGCATCATTAAGATAAGGCTTTTGCATCGGATGCTCTGCCAAGTCGTCAACAATTTGTTTAACTTCGTCCATTGATAATAATCTACCTCCATTTTCCTTGTATTGGTGCTGTATAACAGCACCAACACCATTCTCAAATGAAGATATGACAAGCAACACTTCGGCATAGAGGGTATGGCGCACATTATCCTTGGAGTCAAGAGAAAGAACCCTTCTGTATTCTTTGGCATTTTCCTTGAACACAGCTTCGTATATCCAATCAGTTACTTGTGCATACTTGTAGGTTTTG
>ENA-UESD01000904-UESD01000904.1-human-gut-metagenome-genome-assembly--contig:-NODE-904-length-25479-cov-162.908236_pt1 | contig 25479 bp, 22 predicted proteins | sample MGYA00242985_ERZ507986 | MGnify/ENA primary metagenome ERZ507986 (study PRJEB26167, sample SAMN06115408) | human gut metagenome | host: Homo sapiens | place: China:Guangxi | collected 2016-04-06... | reverse complement strand
TCAAAACAGGACTTGACAATTTCTTCTGCAAATGTGAGATGTTGAGAATTGTCAAAGATGTGTATAAAGGGTAGGGCGCTGCCCTGGGCTATGTGGTGCTGCCCCTTCGGGGCGTACCGCTTACGACTTTTGACACATCCTCATTATCGTCCTTGCATAGTTTCAGCAAGTCGTTCGGATACATATAGCTATTATGTCGTAGTTTGGAAAAACAGAAGCAGTTGTTTTGTTCAAAAACCCTGACCACCATTTCCGTGCAATACAGTGCTTTCGATGTGGAGTGGTCGAAATTGAAATCGAATGGCACCCTTTTCTTTACCAGCGTCTCCACCGACTGTCGTATAGCGAGGGTGTCCACCGTGCAAGGTGCTTTTCGTGTGTAGATGCAGTACGAGCCATTGTTGCGCAGGTACTCCTCTGGCGTTTCGAGTACAATCTTCTTTTTTACTGTCGACGCATGAGCCAACTTTACGCCCTCGGCATATCTGACGACTATTCCGCAATGAGAAGGTGTGGAGTCTGCCACCTCGAGAGAGAGCGACCCGGACAGGGTCCGTACGGCTACAGACTCCCACGAATCTCCTACGCTGAAGAAGACGTCGCCCGTCTCGAACGTAGATGTGTCGGGCTCAATGTATGCAGGGCGGTTCAGCCAGACGATGCCTATCCATACAATGAGGAACAAAAAGACGAAGGTGCATCCACATCCAATGATGCGGAGGTAACTTCTTTTCTTTTTATCCATTTCGTTAAGCTTTTATTTTGTGAACATTTCGATGCGGCAAACGCTTGCGCCGAGCACGCCGGCAAGGATGTAGAGCCAGCAACCCCAAGCCGGTGAGACACCATTAGGCAGAACCACGGCAAAGAGGAGACAGAGCACGATGCCTGCCAAGAAGCAGATAATGCAGAGGTTGTCTTTCAACATGCCAGTGAGTTTCGCGCTTATAGGCTTGCCTACTACAACGAGCAGTGGGGCTAAGAGGATAAGCAGCGAGAGAAAACGGCTAAATCCGAGTCCGCCACCCTCAAACAATACTTTCAATCCGTTGGCTTTTGCTTTGCCGAGAATGTCGATTACCGGGCAGAAGCCATAGAATATGAGCATGAGTATTGCGAGACCAATAACAAGGGGTTCCTTGTATTGCTTAATCTGTTTTAATAAGTCGTCCATAGTGATTTCGGTTTTATTGTGAAGTATAAGTTTACGAGTTGATAGGCGACGAATGAGCAAGTATTTTCACTTGGTAATCGTTGCGTGATATTACCACGCTACGGCAACGTTGTTTGCGTAGCGTGGCAATATTGTTTGCGTGGCGTGGCAACGTTGTTTGCGTAGCGTGGCAATAACACCAAAGTTTTTGTGCTGTATTATTCTTTCACTTCCAGCTTGTAAGTCTTAGCAGTTTTGCTGCCTTCGATGTCCGATTCTCCGAAGCGTACGGGGTCGAACTTTACGGGTGTGTTGGCTTTAATGAATGCCTTGCCGTTGACATCTTCTACATCAACATAGCCTGCCTTCGTCTTGAACACCTCTTTGCCCTCAGCGTCGTAGCCTACGAGGTACACGGGGATGCTTTTTAGTACATAGTTTAATTCGGTTTGTGTGTCGGCTTTAGCAACGGCTGTGCCCTTGATGTTGAACCTCGGTTTAAGATCCGACTTGCTGAAGAAATCGTCAAACTCGAGCGACAGGGGTTCGGTAATGTTGAAGTTGCATTCCGCAATCTCAACAGGCTTGCCACTGAGCGCTTTTGCACTTTCCTCGATTTTCTCCTTCCACTTCGCTGTCATCTTCTCCGACTTCTCGATAAGAGCCTTCTTATCTTCTGCCGTCTTGATGTTCTCCGCTTCTTTCTTGATCTCTGCCTTCTCCTCAACGAATTGAGCGTACTGGTCGGGGATTGCTCCCAACAGGTTGTTCTTAGACGAGCTGCCTCCCGAGCACGAGAACAACAGCGGCATAAACAAGGCAGCAACTGCCATCATTTTTAATATTTTCATAAGCTTTGTGTTAGTTAAATGATTAACGATTGTTTGTTTCGATTGCAAAGTTAAGCACAGAGCAGAATATCTCTGTTCTCAATCTCTCAAAATGTTGTTCACAAAGGGTAAAACGAGTTCGCAAAGCGTAAAAGAATCGTTAACAACTTTCCTAACACGTTGTGGTTTAGCTGGTTGCTTCGTTGCGATATTTTGTTGGCGAGGTGCCCATAATCTTGCTAAACACGCGAATAAACGACTGTGAGCTGTTAAATCCCGACTTCTCGGCTATCATCGTGATGTTCTCATTCGAGTGGAGAAGCAGGTTGCAGGCGTATTCTATGCGGTATTTGTTGACATAATCGTAGAATGTACATTCGGCTTCTCGGTTGAAGAACGCGCTGACGTAGGTGCGGTTGGTGCCAGTGGCGGTGGCTATGTCCGACACTTTGAGGTTGGGGTTGAGGAAAATCTGCTCCTTGTCGAACAATGTGCTTATCTGTTTGCCCACCTCCGACATTTCGCTTTCTGCTACCTCCGTATTCTCCAACACATCGTCGCTTGTGCTGTCGGAGAGCTCGCCCAACACCGACTCGTGCTTGTAGGTGTAGTAGGCGATGAACATCCACATCACTAACGTACTTGTCATATACAATGCTTCGATGGCATAGTTCGCTTCCATGCAGTCGATAATCCATATCACGAGGATGAAGAGGAACGAGAAGAAGATGGCGCGTAGCCAGCTCAGGTTGATGTTCTCGGTGTACGAGAAGCGTTGCTTCAGTTGGGCATGGTATCGCGGAATGGCGAACGCCGCCCATACAGCGTAGCTCACGCCGTACACTGCAGCCTCAAGCACCTCGGCATAGTAGAACACTATATCCTTCGTTATGGCGAAGAGCGTGAACGGTGCTATGAACAATAGTTCGTGGAGGATGATAGTGCGTCGGCCCAGCGTGGCTGGGCTGCACAGCTCGATGAGCACGAACACGTATAGCGGCACAACAATCATGTCGGCTGCGGTTATAACCATCCAGTCGAGTTCGTCGATTTCGGTGAACGGCTTGATGAAGAAGAGGTCTTTCAGACACTGCAAGCCGATGACGAACATCATCACCGCAACAAGACGCGAGAGTAGCTTCTTGTCCTTGCGGTAGAAGAGCCATGACATCATGAAGTAGAACATGACGCACAGTCCGTAGATGAAATAGATGGCGTATAACATATTGTTCAGGTGTGTTTATGTAGAATAACTCTCAGCCCTTGCGTCCGAAGTCGGCAGGCACTTCGCCCCACTTCTTCGTCTCCCACTTCACCACAGGGTTTTTTATCTGATGCGTGCGCAGCCATGTCTCGGCGCGTGCTATGATCTGGTAGAGTTGCTCGGTTTGTGGTGTGCGTTCGAGCTTCGTCTTGCACTGTCGCTTCTGCACCCACAGGATGGCGTTGTGCGAGTCGGAGTAGATGGTCTTGCCCTCTATGCCTTGCTTGTCGAGCAGGGCGAGAGCGTGTACTATGGCGAGAAATTCGCCTATGTTGTTCGTGCCGTGCATGGGTCCGAAGTGGAACACCTGCGCACCCGTAGCGAGGTCGATAGCCTGATACTCCATCGGACCGGGGTTGCCGGAGCAGGCTGCGTCAACAGCCCAAGCGTTCGCCGTCACTTCCATAGGGAGCGGCAGCACGGTGTCGTGACGGTAATCGGGAGGGTTTTGCATTTATGAGTTTTGAATTTTGAATTTTGAGTTTTGAATTGTTGCCTTTGGCAATTTTGAGTTTTGAATTTTGAATTTTGAATTATGCGCTTTGCGCATTTTGAATTTATGAGTTTTGAGTAGCGAATTCAAAATTGGATAATTCCTAATCGGCGTAGCCGATAATTCAAAATTCAAAACTCAAAATTCAAAATTTCCCCCTCACACCATGAACATGATTATTACTTGCGCTATGATCACTCTGATGAACATGCCGAGCGGATACACCGAGGTGTACGCCACGGCAGCGCGTTCGCCCGGGATGGTGTCGTTGGCGTAGCTCAGTGCCATAGGGTTAGCCATTGCTCCGCAGAGCAGTCCGCAGATGGTGCCGAAGTCGAACTTGCGCGTTTTCAGTGCGATGGCACCCACGATGAGCAGCGGCAGCATGGTGAGCACTAAGCCGATGCCCACCCACATCAAGCCCTCGGGGCGGATGATGGTGCTGAGGAAGTCCTGACCGGCTACGAGTCCGAGGCAGGCGAGATAGAGCGACAGACCCATCTTGCGCAGCATCAGCGATGCCGAGCGCGTGGTGTAGGTGATGAGGTGTATGCGTGCGCCGAGCGAGCCGATGATGATACCCATGATGATTGGTCCGCCAGCGATGCCAAGCTTCACTGGTGCGCTCATGCCAGGTATGCTGATTGGTATCATGCCGAGTGCTAAGCCTAAGAGCAGTCCGAAGAAGATGGCGCCGAGGTTGGGCTCGTTGAGCCCCGTCACGGCGTTGCCTAAGAACGCCTCAGCGTGGTTGATGTCCTCCGGTGTGCCCACGATGGTCACGCGGTCGCCATACTGCAGGTGGAGCGAGTCGGTAGCAAGCAGCTTGATGTCGCCACGCATCACTCGCGACACGTTCACGCCGTAGGTCTCGCGCATGTGCAGCGAGCCGAGCGTTTTGCCGTTCAGACGGCTGCGGGTCACCACTATCACACGGCTCTCCACCGACGAGTCGATGGCGTTCCAGTCAATCTTCTCGCGGTTCCAGTCCTTCTCCACGTGTTCGCCGAAGAGGATGTTCATGGCTGCCACCTCGTCGCGGTTGGTCACCACGAGCACGTTGTCGCCATGTTGCATCACGGTCTGTGCCAACGGCACAATCACCTTGCCGTCGCGCCAGATGCGCGAGATGATGAAGTGGCGGTGGGTCGACTGCGATATCTGTGCTATCGTCTTGCCCGAGATGGCGGGGTTCACGCAGATAAACTGTCCGACGTATGTGCTGTCGTCGGCACTGCTGTTGCACTGCTGCAGGTCTTCTTTGCGCACAAACAACTTGCGCAGCAATATCATGGCGAAGATGACACCCACTACGCCTAACGGATAGGTCACGGCGCAACCCAACGCCGCACCGCTGCTCGAGATGTGCTGTGTGGCAAGTGCCTGCTGCGCTGCACCGAGTGCTGGTGTGTTCGTCGTCGCTCCGCAGAGTATGCCCACCATGTCGGGGATGCTTATGGGCAGCACGAAGCACAGCGATAGTGCCATCACCGTGCCGAGCAGTATCACGCCCATGCTCCAGCCGTTGAGCGAAGCACCGTCGTGGCGCATCATACCGATGAAGTTTGGTCCGACGTGCAGACCGAGGGCGTAGACGAAGATAGAGAGGCCGAAGGTCTCTGCAAAACTCACCATCTGTTCGTCGGCAGTGAAGTGGAGGCTGCCCGCCACGATGCCCATGAAGAACACGAACGCCACGCCGAGCGAGATGCCGCGAATGCGCAACTTGCCCAGTGCCATGCCCACGCTGATAATCAGCGCCAACACCACCAGCGTCTGTACTGCCGAGTGTATGGTGAAAAGACTGTCAATCCATTCCATTGTATCTTTATGTCATTTGTTTTAGAGTTTTGTTAGTGTCTTCAGGGGTGCCTTCAGGGGTGCCTTCAGGGGGTGCACTTGTCTCAAGTGCACCAACGTAGCTCTACTGGTGCACTTCTTGCTCTGCTGGTGCAGTTTAGGGGGTGTACTTCTTGCTCTGTTGGTGCACTTGAGACAAGTGCACCCCCTAAAGCACCCCCTAATGATTCTTTCTGCAAAGGTACTGCAAACCGCCGACTCCACAAAACAAAAGCAACAAAAAAGGCGCTGCCCACTGAGGGCAACGCCTTAATATTCATTTATATAAGCTATTCTGTTGCTTTGTAACTGTTTCGCCGATTACTTAACGAGCACCTTGCGTGTTGTGCCGTCAGACATCTTCAGGATGTTCACGCCCTTTACAGGAGCCGAAACCTGAACGCCGTTCACAGTGTAGCGAGCCACAACTGTAGCCTCAGTGCCAGTTGTTACGTCCTCGATACCGGTAGAACCGGTAACACGAGCTCTGCCTGCATTGACGATAGCGCCGGTCTTCTTGTCGAGGAGCAGTGCAACAACGTAAATCTGGTCAAGCTTGAGGGCCTTCTTCAGAATAACCTTTGTCGGCATCTTGAGTGTGTACTCTGAGCTTACAGTGCCGTTAGCAACGAGTGTAGGCAGGGTCGCCTTGTTTTTGTTGCTTACGTAAGAGCTTGCAATGAGCACATCGTTGTATGTCTCTACATATGATGAGCCCTTATCCCACAGGAACTTAAGATCGTCAGGCATGCTTGCTTTCGAGCTATATCTACCGCCACCCTTGCAGAAGTAGTTATGCTGCTTCCATGAGGTTGTCGTGCCAGTGAGACCGTCAGCTGTAAGCATAAATGCGATATTGTAGTCGCCTGCTGCCAACGACTCTACTGAGGCTGTTGCATTAACCTTTGTATCCTCATCTGTGAATGTACCGGCTACGGTTACTTCTGTCATAGCAATTTCCTTCAGAGAAGCCTTGAGCGCTTCTGGCATTTGTTCATATGGTGCCAATACACCACTTGATCGGTTTACCATACATTGTGGAGCACCCGTGAAACCCAAATCGTATGAGGCGTAGTACATCGGATCGTTAGAGTTGAACTGGTGCAGAGCGATGCCGATGAACTGGTCGCCATAAAGATTATGCATGTTATGCATACTAACGTGACCACTCGGACAGTTGCCACAACCAGTACCCGTGAACTGTTCTACTACAGATCTCTTCACGAACTCTCTTTCTACTGTATAGAGTGTGCCGGTAGCTGTCTTTGTTGCGTTTGCGTTCTCTACGCCGTTTACCTTTGTGACGGTGAGTGTAACAGTGCTTGTTCCAATCTTAGAGTCTGCTGCGAACGGAATCTCTACAGTGTGTGTGCCGCCTACGCCGTAGTCCTTGCCGAAGTCGAGGTGCTGCTCAGCGCCTGCCTTGCCGTCAAGAGCGATGGTGTAGTCGATGCTGCTGAGCTTTGAACCGAGATTGAAGAGGCTTACCGCTACGTTCTTTGTCTTGCCTTTAACGACCATAAACTTGCCGAAGTCGAGAGGCTGTACAGCGTTAGGCGCGAAGTCGCCCTCCACGATGAGCTGGATAGAGAGGCCGTAGCCGCCGCTATTTATCTGATACCAGTTTTCGCCATTGCCGCCCTTTGAAGCGGGGATGTTGGCAAATACGTAGAACGGACCGTCAACCTTAGAGTTTACGCCGATAGGGTAGTTGTTGCTCTTCTGCTTGTAGCAGTAGCCTACGAACAAGCCCTCGAAAGACGAGTTAAGTTCTACCTTTTTGTCGAACATTACCTCATGCCATTCGCCTGTGTTTTTTGCACCTGCTGCAGATGTGACGCTCTTGTCTGAAGTTACAATGGCGGTGTTTTCAGTGATTGTACCATTATTTATCTTCACATTCTCTACAAATACACCGGTAGATGTTTCGCCCTGTCCCAGGTTGAAGCGCACACCGACAATCTTCTTGCCGTAATAGGGAACGAGGTCGTTTGCTGTAAGCACTATGGCTACCTTGTTGTTGCCGGTGATAGATGTTGCACCTAAGTAGTTGTCGCAATCGTCAGTGTTGAAGTAGCCTACGAGTCGCTGGTTGGCTGCAAGGTTAGCCTTTGCAGGAGCCTTGTGTGCACCGAAAGCCTCAGTCTGAACACCGAGCGGGCTCTGTAGCTTTTCTACGGTGAAGTTTTGCGCATTAGCAGTCACTGCTAACAGCATCGCAAAAGCAGAAAGCAAGATTTTCTTCATAATAATTTCCCTTTCTGAAAATGTAAAACTTATTTTTTTTATTTGATGTATTTCACGGTCTTGCCGTTAGAGAGCTTCACGATGTTCAAGCCCTTCTGTGGAGCAGAGAGACGTGTGCCATCGGCAGCATAGCGTGCTACGACTGTAGCGTTTGTGTTGCTGATGCCGTTGATGCCGGTAGACTTCTCGTTATACACGAACTTTACTGTTACGGTTGAGCTCTCGCCGACATCCTCGTATTTGAACTGCTCAATGCCGAATTGGTCATTGCCCTGAGATACCTTGCGGCAAGCTACCAATGTGAGCTTGGCTTTAGCTTCTCCGTACTTTGCCTTATAGGTTTCTTCGTCGTTGCCGATCATCCATTCGGTCTGAAGGTCGTCGAGCTTGTCTACGAAACCGCCGTTAGATTCGTATGTTCCTTCACGCACTGCGCTGCTACAGTTGCCAAGCAGACAGAAGGCGATGCTGCCGTGGTCAATCTTTTCTACGTCAACACGCAGCTTGACGCAGAGCTTCTCTCCGTTCAGCTCAGTCTTTACGGGTTTAATCCACAGACCTGTCGGGATCTGCATGTTGTCTTCTCCGTCTTCTGGATCTGTGTGGTCTTCAACGTCCGATTTTGTTATAACCGATCCGCTTGGCACAACTGTACCGTCTGCTGTAGCGAATTCAAACATGCCCTTAGTCTCCTGCGCAAACATTGACACTGCAGCGAAAAGAGCAACACAAAGTGTAAAGATTTTCTTCATATGATTCTGTTTTAAAATTAGCGTTTAGGGGTAATACTGTATTGAAAGAAGTATGAGACAGTGTGTGCGACCGACGCATGCACACAGTCTCAAAAAATGCTATTCGGCAGCGGTTTCTGCGAAGACAGCCTTCTTAGTAACCTGCTGTACCTCGTTGTTGTCGTAAACAAAAGCCACTACCGATACCTTCTCAGCGTTCCACTTCTCAGGCAGCGTGTAGTCGTACTGCTTTTCTGTGGTCTCGCCCTCGTTCACGGTTACGTCCTCGCCCCAAGTGCCGTTGGCAACATCGCGGAATACGTGGTTGTGTACATACTCTCTGTTGATTTTGCCATTGGGCATCTTCTGTTTAGCCACGATACCATCCTCAATGAGCCACACCTGCAGCTTGCCTGTTGTATTGCCGTCGGTGCCGAAAGCCTTTACGTTGATGGTGAGCTTGCGCGACGCGGCGTCGTAAACGTTGTTGACGCTGAGCGAGAGCGTAGCCTTCTTCGAGATGAGCACACCTACGTATTTTGCCCATGTGTTATAGTCCTGGTTAGGAGCTGTGGCGCGGTTGAAGAGCGCCCACGGCTGTCCGAGTTTGCTCTGGCTGTCCCAGTGCTTGTAGTACTCATCGCCTATTTCGGTTGCCAACGAGGTCTTGCCCTTTGATGCGAGCGGACCGCTGTGTATGCCCACTGCGATAACGTTCTTCTCGCCGTAAGTCTCAACGATATTGTTGATGGCGTTTGTGCCGTTAGGGCAGTTGATACACTCCTGGCCGGTGTAGTCCTCGATGAGCACTGCGCGTCCCACCTCAGCCGGCTTCACATAGATGAGTCGGTCGTTGGGATCTACTTCCTGACATGCCACTGTTGCGAAAATGGCGATGGCGCTTGCCGCGCCTAACAATATATTCTTCAGTTTCATAATAGTGGCTTTAGAAGTTATAGTTGTAAGATACTGTTACACCCTTGCTTGCTGGTACATAGCGACATACGCCACCCGAGCAGTTGTAGCCTGCGCGTGTCTTACCGTAGCCCACCTGCAGACGGTGTGCACCGTGAGTGAAGGTTACGGAGCCGTTGATGTAGTGCTCGGCATGTGTGCCCTTTGTCTCGTCAATGGAGCCGGTAGATGTATAGTAGTGCTCCGCACCGTTGTATTGGTCGCTGATGGTGAACATGAAGTTAGGCAGAACAGAGAGTTCGAGCAAGCCGAACCACCAATCGCCCTGGTCATCCTTTGTGCTCAGGTACTGAGCCTCGCCGCGCAGTGTGATCTTCTTGTTGAAGCGGTACTTGCCTTCTGCCACGAAGATGTCAGAATGAATCATGCCGCCCTCGCCCTCAACAACGGTCTTGTTGTAATACTGGTTCATATACATGAGGTTGAGTTTGAAGTCTTTGGTGAGCTTCTTCTCAATCTGCACGTTGATGTCCTGGTAGTACTTCTCACCGCTCTTCCAGAAAGGCGAGCCGTATCCGTCGGTGCCCGGTGTGCCACCGTTGTGTACGTTCTTCTCGATGGCGCGGATATGCGAGAAGTTGAGCTTCACGCTTGTACCGTACTTGCCACCGAGGAATGTCTTGCGGTTGAACTTGTAGCCGAGCTCTGCCTGGTAAGCCCATTCGCCGTTAGGCTGTGTGGCGTAAGGATAGAGCGAAGCCAGAGCATATGTCTGCTGCATGGCGAACGCCGGCAGGTGGTTGATGAAGCCTGCCGTACCGCTCTCTGTGCGGCGTGAGCGGAAGTTCATGTTGTCCGAACGCTTTGCCTGCAAGAGGATACTCATGCCGCGCTGCGAGTAGGACGTAGAGAGCATCGTCACGTAGCCCTTGCGGTAGATATACGGGAAGTTCTTGTCGAACGTAGGATCTTCAGTCTTCTGTGCATACTCGCCGAGCACGCTGAAGCCGCCCTTTTGGAAGTTGGCACGCACGTCGAAGGCGTTGGTGTTCTCAACGAAGCGCAACTTGTGTGTGGCATCGGCAAAAACATCCTCCTTCTGGTGCTGGTGGTTTACAACCCATGATGCACCGAGCGTGAGGTTTGTGCCCGACTGCTGCATCTTCTGCGACCACTCAGACACGCTGAGTTCGAGGTCGGCACCACCGATGAGCGACTGTGTGTCCCAGTAGCGACGCTGTGTGCCTACGATCACCTTTGCCTGCACGCCCTTGAACGGGCGCACCATTACGCGGCCACCGAGCAGCGAGTTGTCGATTCCGAGCGAGCGTTCCTCGTATGTGCGGAGGATGAAGCCCGAGCCGAACTGCTCGTAGAAGTTGCCGAGTGTGAGTTCGGCGTTCTTCAGTTTGCCCTTGATGTAATAAAACGGCACACCCCAGCCTTTGAAGTCCTTGTCAAAGCCTGGGAGCGGATGGTCGAGATATTCGAGACGCACACCGGCGTCTACATACTTGGAGAGGGCGTGAACCTCGGCGTAGGTGTTGTTGAGCACTTTATCGTCATAGGTTCCCGTACCAATCTTGTTGTCTTCCTGCGGAACGAGGAAGTCGGTCTGCAAGCTACCCGTAATCTGCACGTCGTAGTCCTTAGCGACCTTTATTGTTTGTGCGCTCGCTGTGGCTGCCGACAGAGTGAGGGCAGCGAGAGCGAGCGTAAGCTTTTTGTTCATATTAATGTTGTTAGGGTTGTCGGTGAGAGTGATAACTGCGAACTCGTCAACATGTCAACATATCAACTCGTTTACTTGTTCACAAGCTTGCGTACTTCCTCGATGAGCTCTTCCTCAGCGCCCTCGGTATAGCCGTTGTGCTTAGACACAATCTTGCCGTTGCCGTCGCATACGATTACGTAAGGGATGGTCTGAATGCCGAGTGCGCGCTTGAAGTCGCTATTCGGGTCGAGGAGCACCTCGTACTGCCAGCCGTGGTTGTCAACGAGTGGCTTCACCTTGTTAATATTCTGAGCCTGGTCGATAGATACGGCTATTACCTTCACGCCAGTCTCTTCCTGCCATTCCTCGTACACCTCGCTGATGGCTGTGAGCTCGCGGTTGCAAGGCTTGCACCATGTAGCAAAGAAGTCGATGATGAACGGCTTGCCGTTGTTTGAGAGTGTGTCGGTAGACACTGACTTGCCGTCGATGCTCTTAAGCATCACTTTCGGCAGCTGTGCGCTTGCTGTGGTAACGATACCAAGCAAAAGCAGTGTTGCAAGTAATAATTTCTTCATAGTCGTAAGTATTTTGTTGCAAAATTAAATAAAAACCCTTTTGCATGTGCATTACAAGGGTTAATTTTGTATAAAAGTGGCATTTTGAAACACACACACCTTTTTGTTTTTCTAATTGTTTATGAGTTTATATGTGGTGCTCTTGCCGTTTGTTAGTTTTATATTTACCACTACCGCTTGCGTGTTGGTAGTAAATACAGGTATGTATGCTTCGCGTTTTCCACTGAGCTGCTGACTAAATATGTTGCGTCCGTTGATGGTACTGATATGTATGGTGTTGATACCTATGTCGGAGCGTGCGATGAGAGCACCGTTCTCCAGGGTGAGCACTACTGCCTTATTGCTATTGTCAGCTATGGTGTGAACGTCGGTTATAACGGGTTTGCCCGTACTCTCGTCGGCATCTTCTATAGCTTCGTAGATGGCTGGTGTTGTGTTGCCCGTCCATGCTATCTGTAGAGCTACCGGCTTTGTGTTGGCATCGAAGCTGAATGTCACTACACCGTTTTTGCTTTCAGGAGTAATTGGCTTCCATGTGTTGCCGTTCTGTGTGAGCGAGTAGGTTGCGTTTTGCATCGTTGTGTCGTCGCAGAAGAGTGTGAGGCTCTTGGCTTTTGCCACGTTGAGGAAGCGATATACGAACTTGCTGCCGTCGGCGGTTGTAGGGAGGTTGGTGCTGGTGAAGGTGGTGGCGTCGGCATCGGTTGCTGCCTCTACATTATTGCCCTCAGAGTCGCTCATCGGTGTGAGTACCGGTGCAGGTAGTCCGTTGATTTCTATCTCGTGCAGGCGCATCCACTTGGGTTGTCCCCAGATGGCTGTAATCTTCAGGCGTACGTATTTTGCTTCTATTTTTATCTGGTTGAAGTTGTGGTCGGTGGGCACAAAGTCGAGTGCCATCACGTCGGTGCCTGCCTCTGGCTCTGTAGCCACATAGAAATTCTGCTGTAGCGACATGTCGTACTCACGTGTTTGAGTTCCCTTGACGGTGAGGTCGGTCCAGTTGTGGTTGTCTGTCGACACACTGAGGAGTGCTGTCTTGGGATAATCGCCGTTGGTGGTGCCCATGCAGATGCGTACGTTCTCTATAGTTGTTGGTTCGTAGAGTTCGAGTGTATAGGTGTCACCTACCACCATGTCGCGGTTCAGGCAGGTATAGGTGGTGTAATCGCCGTCGGTCATCAGTTGTGCCGTGTGGTTGTTCCAATAGTTGTAGGCTGGTGGAGTTATGCTTCTCACTTCCTCTGGCGTGTTGTTGTAGACGAAGAGTTGTACGGATGCTGCGTCGAGCGTCAGGTTTTTCTGTTTGTTGCTCACGTTGAGCACCACTATGTAGTGTACGTACTCGTCGGTTGTAACGTTATTTGTCTCCATCTCATTCCATGTCTTGCCGTCGGTGCCATACATGAACTTATAGTCGGTATCGGCGAAGAGTTTAGAGGCAATGGTTATCTGTTTGAGCTGCACGGGCTGGGCAAGTGCTATACCGGCGTAGCCGCCTTCGGGGAGCGTAGCTGATCCCTTTAGTGATATACACTCGTCGCTCTGGCTCAGGTTGAGTTGTGTGCTCTCGGCGTTGGTCAGGACGGTGTTCTTATTGGTTGTGGTAGGGAAGAGTTGATTGGATATATGCTTGCTGAGGTAGGTGGTAACAAAGGGTGTGAGGTATCGCCATGAGGCGTGAGTGAGTCGCTGGTCGGTGCTGATTCCGTCGCTACCAAAACCCGACATGTGGTTTGTCATGTAGTCGGGCGACGAGGTGAGCGTGTTTGCAAGTTTCACGCTGGGCAGGTAATCGGCCCACGCCTCTATGATGTTGTCGGCTTTCTGCGATGCTATGAAGCCCTTTGTGGCAGCTGCCATGGCGCGCAGACGCAGTACCCATGGGCGTATGTCGACGTAGAGCAGACTGTCGCTCGTCACTTTCGAGTGCTCCATAGTGGTGAGCACGTCGCAGTTGTCCACAATCTGTGTCATCAGCGCAGTCAGTTGGTCGTTCTTCGGGTCGCGCTTATATGCTTCTATCGCTGTGTTGAGTGCCGTTGGGTCGTTCTTGCTCAGATATGGAGCGAGAAAGCGATAGGCATTCTGTAGTTCGGTGCGACCTGGAAAGAGGGCTCTGAACGATGCTTCCCATGAAGCGTTGTTGTCGAAACCGCGGTTGTTCCAACTGTAGTCGCCTGCCGAGAACACAGCGGTGCGTGCTGCCGATCCCTGCTCCATAGGGTTGCAGAGGATGCCCTGATTGCTTGCTGTTAGCTCGGTTTCCAGGCATGCGTTGTTGTCTACGTTCGGCATGTCGAAGAAGTTGGAGCGCATATCGAGCGGGTATATCTCGCTTGGTCCGCTGCCGTTGTCGTTGCACGGGTAGTTCCACCACCAAATGACGTTACGTCCGAACTGATACTGTACAGTATTCAGATCGTAGTTGTTGGGCACCGACCATACGCCGCCACCAGTGTAATAGATGGTGACATCCTTCGGGATGCTGGAGAGTGCTTTGAAGAACTGATTGAACTGCCATTGTGATGCAGCGTAGTTGCGACAGTAGATTTGTGGCGTGAAGCGCAGTGGTTTTACGATGTCGGTAGGGCTGGTGCTATTGGTGTTCCATCGGCTCTCTATGCTGCGCTGTATGTCAGCGATGCGTGAGGCGGTGAGGTTCATGTCGTTCTGATTCTCGGGTCTGTTCACGTCGTCGGCAAAGACTGCAAACTGGCGGAAACCTAAGGTGTGCATCTTCGCGAACTTACCCATTATCTTCTCTACTACACCGTTGTCGTTGAGCAAGTCGTCGCCTGGGTGTATCGCCCACACCACGCTCACCTTGGTTTGGTGTGCCACGTCGGTGAATTCGCGCAAATCCTGCTGTGTCACGAAGCCCGACTTGCGTTGTGCTTCTGTTAGTTCTGTAGGATATGCCTCTGTCCATTTGCCTGAGTGGTATACGTCGCTCTTTGGTCCGTATACGTAGCAGTTCATCTTGTTGCGCATCATAAAGCGCAGCAAGTCCTTGCGCACCTCGCTGGAGTAGGGTTTTCCATAAAAGCCTTCGATGATGCCACGCTCCTTAAGGTCGGCGTAGTCGCTGATAGTTACGGTGGGCATCTGCTTTGTTTCGGCATCGAGCATCTGTTCGAGCGAGGCGAGACCCATGAATGTGGCATCGGTATTCTCGCCGATGATGATGAGCTGAGCTACTCCGTCGTGTGCATTGGTGAGCGAGAGCACGTGTCGGTCGAACTTGCCGCTCTTGGTGAGTACGCTGAGGTTGAGTTGGAGCTTTGTAGCAGCCGCTTTTGTCAAGCCGTTGCCTGAAGCTACGCCGAGGTATATGTTCGAGAGAGTGTTCGATTCGGTGGTTGAGATGGTAGCTGTGAAGCCATGCTCTGCGAGAATGGTCTGAGCACGCTGACGTGTGTATGTGTCAATTGCATCGTCGCATACTATATTTACGTTCTTTGTGAACGCTACCTTGCTGCCCTTGCCCGCAGTCTGTGTGTGCGGAATGGGATAAATGGTGTATTGTGCGCTCGCAGTGAATGGGAAGAATAAGGTGGCGAGGGCAAGAAGTTGGGTCTTAAATCGGTTCATAGTAGTTGTTAGGTGTATAGGGGTAAATAGTTTGGTGCAGTTGAGATAACTGCACCAAACTTTATTGTTATGTATCTCCGAAGGCTGCCGCTTCTGCAGCAGCGATGATTTCCTCTCGAGTCTGTTCCTTAGCCGAGATATGGCTGAGGTCGAAGTCTTCGTCAGAGAGGTTGAGGTCGGCTGAAGTCAGTTTTGAAGAAACGGGCTCTACGGATTTTGTTGCCTCTGTTTTCGTGGCTGTAGCTGCTTCGGCTGCCTCATCTTTGCGGTACATCGGTGAGCGGCGGTTGCGCTTAGCCTTGGGATTATTAGAGTCATTGGAATCTCTAGAATCTCTAGAATCACTAGAGTTTCTAGAATCACTAGAATTTCTAGAACCTCTATAATCACTATCTGAATTAGAACCATTTGAAGCACCGGAGCCTTCTGCCTCTACCTCCATTCCTGAGCTTACTATGATAAAATCGTCTGGTTGTTCTGTCGACGGTACGTTCTCCACTGGTTCCTCCTCCATCTTTGTGCGATTGGTCTTAGCAGCGAACACTTGGTCGATGAACTGCGGTTCGCGGCGGAGCTTCTCCAGAGTTAGCTTCGAGGCGAGCTGCTGGCTTTCCTTCTTACTATATCCCTTGCCGTCGCAGCCTTCCACGCCTTCGAGCATCACACGATAGATGAACACGGGTGAACCTGTCTTATCTTTCTCCTCCAGAATCGACTTGAAGTCGATGCGCACACGGTTCTTCTGACTCCATTCGATGAGCTTGCTCTTGAAGTTTACTTCCTTATAAGCAACCTTGTCGATGTTTATCATTTGTGTCAGTATTCGTTTGCGCATGAACTTCATGCAGGCATCATAGCCGCGGTCGAGGTATATGGCTCCTACGAGAGCCTCGAAAGCGTTGCCGCCCATGTATGAGTTGTGCGATTGTGAGCGTCCGCTTGAGAGGATGAGTTGGTTGATGCCCATCTCCTGTGCCAGTCGGTTGAGTGTGTCGCGCTGTACGAGTTTTGAGCGAGTGTTGGTGAGGAAGCCCTCGCGTTTGCCAGGGAAGTGGCGGTAGACAATGTCGCCAACGGTAGCGTCGAGCACGGCATCGCCGAGGAACTCCAGTCGCTCGTTGTTCACGGGCTTGCCCTTCGCATTGCGCTTGTACATGCTCTTGTGCATCAGCGCGAGTTTGTAATAGCTAATGTCGTGTGGGTAGAAGCCTATGATTTTGCGTAAAGACAAATAAAGCTCCTTGTCCTTGCGGAAAGGGAGCTTCATTCTGTCGATGAGATTACTCAGCATATTTCTTGAATATTACACATGCGTTGTGTCCACCGAAACCGAACGTGTTGCTCAGTGCTGCACGTACCTCGCGCTTCTCAGCCTTGTTGAACGTGTAGTTGAGTGTATAGTCGATTTCTGGGTCCTCGTCGCCTTCAACGTGGTTGATAGTTGGCGGGATGATGTCGTTCTTCACTGCGAGCACTGATGCGAGTGCCTCGACAGCTCCGGCAGCACCGAGGAGGTGACCAGTCATTGATTTTGTTGAACTGATGTTGAGCTTGTAAGCTGCTTCGCCGAACACCTGCTTGATTGCCTTTGCCTCAGAGATGTCGCCTACAGGTGTTGATGTACCGTGTACGTTGATGTAGTCGATATCCTCTGGCTTCATGCCTGCGTCCTCGAGTGCGTTCTGCATAACGAGGCAAGCACCGAGTCCTTCTGGGTGTGATGCTGTGATGTGGTGTGCGTCGGCAGACATGCCTTCGCCAACCATCTCGGCGTATATCTTCGCTCCGCGTGCCTTAGCGTGCTCCAGCTCCTCGAGGATGAGGCAGCCAGCACCTTCGCCCATGATGAAGCCGTCGCGTGATGCGCTGAACGGACGTGAAGCGTGCTCTGGGTCGTCGTTGCGTGTAGAGAGGGCGTGCATTGCGTTGAAGCCGCCTACGCCGCTAGGTGTGATGGCAGCCTCTGCACCACCGCTTACGATTACGTTTGCCTTACCCAAGCGGATGAGGTTGAATGCGTCGGCGAGTGCGTTTGTAGAAGATGCGCAAGCCGATGTTGTGGCAAAGTTGGGACCGTGAAGACCGTACATAATAGAGATGTGTCCGGCTGCGATGTCGGCAATCATCTTCGGAATGAAGAAGGGATTGAATTTCGGACCGAGCTCCTGGTGTGTTGCCCAGTAGCCCACCTCTTCCTCGAAGGTCTTGATACCACCGATGCCTACGCCGTAGATTACGCCGATGCGGTTCTTATCTTCTTCGTCGAGATTTAAACCGCTGTCCTGCATTGCCTGCATAGCTGCGATGATAGCGAGCTGTGCGTAGCGGTCCATCTTGCGTGCTTCCTTGCGGTCGATGTAGTCGTTGACCTTAAGGTTTTTCACTTCGCAAGCGAATTGTGTCTTGAACGAAGAAGCGTCAAACAATGTAATAGGTGCTGCGCCACTTACGCCGTTGAGCATGTTGTTCCATGTTTCTTCTGGATTATTGCCAATCGGAGTTACTGCGCCAAGACCTGTTACTACTACTCTTTTTAATTCCATGTAACTGAAAAATGTCAAAAAAAATGGTTTATGGTTTATGGCGCGCAATGGAATTATAACAAAGAATGTTTGTTATGGTTGTGCATACCATAAACTATAAACCATCGGTTTATTTATTTTGCGTTCTCGATGTAAGCGATAGCGTCGCCAACTGTAGAGATTTTCTCTGCCTGATCGTCAGGGATGTTTACGCCAAACTCCTTCTCGAACTCCATGATGAGCTCAACTGTGTCGAGAGAGTCTGCACCGAGGTCGTTTGTGAAGCTTGCTTCTGGCTTAACGTCTGCCTCATCTACACCGAGTTTGTCAACGATAATAGCCTTTACTTTTGATTCGATTTCTGACATAATTTTTAATTTTTAAAATGTTTATAATATTGATTTCTAATTTAATGCGGATGCAAAGGAACAAATTTTTTATTAAATAGACAAATATTTTACCATAAAAAGGCGATTTGGCTGCACACATGCCCTATGTCTGTGCAAGTTTTTGGGGTGGTTAGGGTGCGTTTAAGCCGTTCTAAGCCTTCTTAAGCCAACTAAGCCTTTGCTAACCTTTGCTTAATTGCTAACCGAGAGCACTCCCAAGGGTCCGGTGGTACTTCCGCGATAGCGCAGGAGCTTCTTTCCGTTTGAGGTGATGCCACGGTTGTTGAGGTCGTATTGGCGCTTACAGGTGGGGCAGGTGGCAAAGCCGCGAGTGTCCATTGTTAAGCGGTGGCTCATGGTTTGCGTCTCGTAGTAGCAGTTGGGGCACTGACTGTCGTATATGTATAGCGTGGCGGGTGAGCTAAGATTGCTGAAGCCCACAATGATGCCGCTTTTGTTGTATAGCCCGAGGGTGAAGGTGCGGCGTGCGTCCTCGCCTGCAGGCTCTTGTCTGCTGCTCTGTCTTTGGTTGTTGGCGAAGTAGATGAAGCGTCTGCCGCTCTCTGTACCCTCATAGATGTTGCAGAACACACCTGGCGACATGGGGTTGAGCGCACTTTGCAGCGTGGCATCTTGATACACCCCATTGTTGAAGAAGAAGGTGCAACGTTCCGAGGCGTACTCGAAGTCGGCATCGGTGCAAGCAGCGAAGATTAATGCGCACAACGCAATAGCTATTCTTGTTATCCTATACATATTTATATATTGTTACTTGGGATGTCTTTAGTGGGCTTTAAGGGGGTGCACTTGTCTCAAGTGCACCAACGTAGAAGAGGTGTACAAACGTAGAAGCGGTGTGCCAACGTTGCTCTGTTGGTGCACTTGAGACAAGTGCACCCCCTGGAAAAGTCTTTAGATCTTTCCGCCGTAGCACAGGTCGCCTGCGTCGCCGAAGCCTGGCACGATATATTTGTGCTCGTTCAGTCCGTTGTCGATAGCTGCGCACCAGATGGTGGTGTCCTCAGGGAATGTCTTACGGATATGTTCGATGCCCTCTGGCGAAGCCATTACGCATACTACGTGCACCTTTTTCGGTGTGCCCTTGGTGAGCAGAGCCTTATAGCCCATCTCCATTGAACCGCCGGTGGCGAGCATTGGGTCGACGATGAGCAGTGTGGCATTGTTCAGGTCGGGTGTAGCGAGATACTCCACGTGTATGCCCACCTTTGTGTGTTCCTTGTCCTCGTACTCGCGGTATGCGCTCACGAAGGCGTTACCAGCGTGGTCGAAGATATTGAGGAAACCCTGATGGAATGGCAGACCAGCGCGGAAGATAGTGCCGAGCACGAGTTTGTCGGTAGGCACGTTCACCTTTGCTGTGCCGAGCGGAGTCTGCACGTCGCGTGTCTCATAGTTGAGAGTCTTGCTGAGTTCGTAAGCGATGAGCTCGCCTACGCGCATTATATTATTGCGGAACAGGAGGCGGTTTGACTGATAGTCTTTGTCGCGCATTTCCGCCATGTACTTGTTGATGATAGAGTTTTGCTTGCTAAAGTCGATTATTTCCATATTGTTTAAGTTTAAACTGAGCAAAGTTACAATTATTAACTGAAATTTTGCACGTGTAGGAAGTTAAAGAATTTAAAGTGCCAATGAATTGCGTTTTGTACTGAGTTCTACTTCTTTCTCCTACGCACGAATTGCTCGCACTCGGCGAGTATCTTCACGCGTGCCACCTTCATCACTACGTAGTAAAGAGCTACGGCGAGCACGAAGCGTGTCAACAACAGCAGCCAGAGGTTTTCGATGGGCAGTGTGGCGTAGTGTGTGGCGGTCATCACGGCAGTGGCTGTGAGTGCGAACGGCATAACGTCGCAGAAGAACATGCGAAAACCGTAGCCTGTGAGACGGCGCACAAAGAAGAGCCACACGCCGAGCCACAACACGTTGAGTATGGTGTACACCTGCACCATGCGCACGATGCCTTGTTGCCAGATGAGCATCATCGTCGCAATTTGCACTACGCCGAGCGAGAACGTACACCAGAAGAAGGTGCCCGACTTGCCTTTCGAGATAATCATGTTAGAGAACAGTGTAGCGATGGGCATTGTGGCACCAGCTATGCACAGTATCTGTATCAGTTCTGCCGATGCGAGCCACTTCTCGCCGATGGCTATCACGATGAACTCCTTAGCCACCAGTCCGAAGCCTAATAACAACGGGAAGGCTATGAACGCCGTGAAGCGCATCATCTTGCGGAACACATCGGTCTGTCTGCCCGGCTCGTTGCCCAGGCTTACGAGCACCGGTTGCGCTACCTGTGCCACCATGCTCTGCACCAGCGAGTAGCACTTCGTGTTCCACTGGTACGCCTGGTTGTAGTTGCCCGTGTCGCGCGGTGAGAAGTAGTGGCCTAAGAGTATGTTCAGCACGTTGTTGTTCACGTGTGTCATTATCGTTGTGGCGAGAATTTTGCACGAGAAGCGGAACATACGTCGCACGGGAGCAAACGAGATGCCGTGTATGGTGGGTCGCCAGGGCGAGAAGTGCCACTGGAAGAAGGTGTTTATCGACACATACACCAGTCCCTGCGTGGCGAGCGACCAGTAGGCTGCGCCTGCGAACGCCATGCCCACGCCCACGAGGCTCGATGTGATGACGGCGATGGCACCTGCGGCAGCCTGCTGCTTCGCCTTCAGGTGTTTAAAGAGATAAGCCGACTGTGCTGTGCCTAATGAGGCGATGATGATGCTCAGGAAGGCGTAGCGGCAGAGCGGTACGACGCGTTCCGTGTGGTAGTAGTCGCCGATGAGTGGCGCAGCGAAGAAGAGCAGGGTGTATAATGTAGTGGCAACAACGATGTTGAACCAGAACACCGAGTTGTAATCCTCCGGTCGTGGGTCTTTGAGATTGGTGAGTGCGGTGCGGAAACCGCTGTCTTGCAGTGCGGTGGCTACGAGCGAGAAAATGCTTATCATCGCCATCATGCCATAATCGGACGGTGCTAACAGGCGTCCCAATACGATGCCGAACGCCAATCCCACCACCTGTTGCACTCCACTATTGAGTCCGCCCCAAAGTAGTCCCTTTGCCGTCTTTTCCTTTAGAGTTTCCATATTCGTTTACTTTCGTCTGCAAAGTTACACATTAGTTGCTGTTTATTACAGCCTGCACGAGTCTTTTGCCCATCACGTCGTAATTGCCCGAGCGGTCTACTCCGGCGAAGTCCATCATCACGAGTCCGGTTGTCATGCGTCCTTTTATGCGTTCGGCGAGGAACTTGTTTGTGTCGGCAGCGTTGGCGCGATAGCCCTCACTTGTGGATACGGGTTCTTTGGTGAACTCCGTAGAGGTGTACTTAAAGCCAGATGTGTGGTTGATGAACCACATATTGGGGTACTGCTTCGCCACCTCTTCGCTGTTTGCCACCTTCAGCAGGCGTTCTATCGCCTCCAGCTTCGCCGTCGTGCCGCCCTCCCAGGTCATGTTGTAGAAGTCCTGCACGCAGAGTGTGCCCTCCATAGCATACCCACGTATTGTAGCAGGCTTCTGCCAGTCGACCTCGGCATCGAAGCGCCACCCCTCGATGTATCCGCCTCGCGGTGTTGGTCGGTATGTGTCGCGACTCAGTACGAGTATTCTGCCACGCAACTGTCCCACGGTGAGGTCTGGTCGGAAGTCGACAATCAGGTCGCTATTCTCCGCCAATGCGTAGTCGACCATCGCCTCCCATGTGCTTCCGTCGCGATTGGCAGAGCGTTCGTGCTGCATGATGATGATGGCAAACTCGGTGGGGTGGGCTTGAAGTGAGTCGCGCAGCACGTTGAACACCCCGTTGAAGGTTTGCTGTGTGGCAAACTCGCCGTGGTAAATCTGTAATGTGCGCTTTGTTTCCTTTGCTTTCTTTGACGACTTGGTGGGCTTTTCCTCGCGCACATCGGGGCGTAGGTCGAATGCACGCACGCCGGCTGCCCACTGCTCGCTGATGTTCAGCTCCTGTGTGCGTGCGATGTAGTTGCCTGCTAATGTGTCCTGCGGCAGGAAGCCGTAGCCGGTGCAAGCATCGTGAGTGCCGGGTATGGAGAGACGACACACACGGCGGTCGTCGTCGATGCGTGCGAGCCAGTCGTAAGCGTATGTGGAGGTGAAGGCTGCCACGGAGAGCAGCAGAGAGAGGAAAATCTTGTGCATGATGGTGAGATGTTGTTGTGGTGGGGTGTTGTTATGTTGAGGTGTTTTTGCAAATTTACAAAAACATATTTAATAAGTAGGTGTTCTGTGTAATGTTTTTATAATATTCCCAATCTTTTTGGGGCAAAAAAAAAGGACGACACGAATCACTCGCACCGGCCTCTCAAAGAATAATGTTACATTAATAATTTTGAATTATGCAAAAACTGCAATAGTTTCAAAACATAATAACATAATCTTTACCTTAAAATCTATCAAACTACTAACCTAATGAAAAAACATTGCATTCTCTCGAACACGCTGCAAAGATAATAATTTGTGTACGACCACACAAGGAATTTGAAAGTTTTTTGTTGAAATTAAGAATAATTTGACATAAATCAAGTCGTAATTCTTTTGTAATGGCGTTTTAAACCAGCAACTTGTATTGATGTTTTGCGCAAGATAGGTTTGATTGATAGACTGTAATACTTTTGTTGTAAAAATTATATGGTTACGAAAAAAAAACGTAACTTTGCATTAATCGTAAGCTATAAAACGATAAATATACAAACATTTAAACCACTTAATCATCATTGTCCTATGGAGAAAACATTGATTTTGCTGAAACCGTGTACCGTACAGCGCCGTCTTATTGGCGAAGTGATTAACCGCATAGAGCGCAAGGGCTTGCGCATCGTGGGTCTGAAGATGATGCAGCTCGACGACACTATTCTTAACGAACACTACGCTCACCTCACAGAGCGCCCGTTCTTCCCGTGGCTCGTTGGCTCGATGAAGTCGGCACCAGTGGTGGCTATGTGTGTGGAGGGCAATAGTGCAGTGACAGTGGTGCGCAATATCGTGGGTGCTACCAACGGACGCAAGGCAGCTCCAGGTACAATCCGCGGCGACTACTCTATGAGCGGTCAGGAGAATATCATCCACGCATCCGACTCTGTCGAATCTGCGGAAATCGAGATGAAACGCTTCTTCCGCGAGGGCGAAATCTTCGAGTATCCCGATCCGCTGCACGACTTCATGTACGCTCCCGACGGCGACTAAGGCTTATAAACGGAATATAACATAAACATATATTAAGAATGGTAACAATTAACAACTATGACGAGTTTGCCGCATATCTCGGCAAGAACCTCGGTGTGTCTGACTATGTAGAACTCTCGCAGGAGCGTATCAATCTGTTCGCTGACGCTACGCTCGACCATCAGTGGATTCACGTGGACACAGAGCGTGCCGCAGTGGAGAGCCCGTACAAGACGACCATCGCACACGGATACCTCACGCTGTCTATGCTGCCGTATCTCTGGGAGCAGGTGATCAAGGTGAACAACGTGAAGATGCTCGTGAACTACGGCATGGATAAGATGAAGTTCGGACAGCCCGTGAAGTCGGGCGAGTCGGTGCGCCTCGTTGCCGACCTCTACGCCATCGAGAACCTCCGCGGCATCGCAAGGGTGCAGATTAAGTTCGCTATCGAGATTAAGGACTCGCCGAAGAAGGCACTCACCGGCATAGCTACCTTCCTTTACTATTTCGAGTAAGGATTCTCGCAGGGAAGGGCTTCCCACGGATTGCACTTCTTGCTGAGTAGAACCTCCCACGGATTTCACGGATTTTCACAGATGCTGTTTTCAGGGGGTGCACTTGTCTCAAGTGCACCAACCAAGCAAACAGTAGTCCTCCCACAGATTTTACTCTTGCTGGGGATGTTCTCCCACAGATTTCACAGATTGACACAGATTTGTTGGGTGCGGAAGATAGTTGCGGAGGTATCCTTGCCTCCGCAACAGCAAAATGCCTCCCACAGAATACGCAGAATTCACAGAACCTGCTAATTTCAGGGGGCACTTCTTGCTTGGTTGGTGCACTTCTTGCTCTGGCAAGCGGCAAAGCCGAGCGGAGACAAGTGCACCCCCTTGAAGGCAGCCTAACTTCTGTGTAAATCTGTGAAATCTGTGGGAGAATAACCTCAGCAAGCAGTGAAATCTGTGGGAGAAACCCCAAGCAGTGAAATCTGTGGGAGAATATAAAAGAATAATGATATGACGACATTACAGCAACAGCGAATGCTTCTTGAGATTGAGTACAACCACGAGAAGGAGGAGTTCAGAAAGCAGACCGAGACGATGGGCGTGGAGCGCAAGGTGAGGCGTGGCGATGCCTGGTTCCCCGTAAAGATAGGCAGCTGCTACTACAACTCGCTCAATCAAGCAGTGGTGGAGGTGACGCGCACCAAGGACTCGGACATAGAGCATAACTTCGAGCCGGGTCGCCCCGTGTGCTTCTTCACCGTGCGACGCGACGAGAAGGCGCGCAAGGAGCGCATACAGTACATGTCGTTCACCGCTACCGTGAGCTACGCCGAGCACGACCGCATCGTGGTGGCGCTGCCCAATAGCGGACGCATCGCCGACCTGCAGCGCAGCGAGCTGATAGGCTTGCAGCTGTTCTTCGACGAGACAAGCTACCGGCTCATGTTCGAAGCCCTCGACCGCGTGATGAACGCCAAGACGGGTCGTCTTGCAGCGTTGCGCGACATATTCTACACGAACGCTCCAGCGCAGAAACTGACGTTCGGTGCTATGTCTCTGCCGTGGCTCAACGCCTCGCAGCAGCAGGCTGTGAACGAAGTGCTGCGTGCCAAGGACGTGGCAGTGGTGCACGGCCCTCCTGGCACGGGCAAGACAACAACACTCGTGGAGGCTATCTACGAGACGCTACGCAGAGAGAGTCAGGTGCTGGTATGTGCGCAGAGCAATATGGCTGTCGACTGGATAGCGGAGAAACTTGTCGACCGTGGTGTGAACGTGTTGCGCATTGGCAACCCGACACGTGTCAACGACAAGATGCTCTCGTTCACCTACGAACGCCGCTTCGAAGCACACCCCGACTATCCGCAACTCTGGAGCATACTCAAAGCCATACGCGAGTTGCATGGCGAACGCCGCCGCTCCGATGCGTGGCATCAGAAGATGGACCGCCTGAAGAGTCGCGCCACGGAGATAGAACTGCGCATACG
>ENA-UESD01000892-UESD01000892.1-human-gut-metagenome-genome-assembly--contig:-NODE-892-length-25671-cov-22.225287_pt1 | contig 25671 bp, 11 predicted proteins | sample MGYA00242985_ERZ507986 | MGnify/ENA primary metagenome ERZ507986 (study PRJEB26167, sample SAMN06115408) | human gut metagenome | host: Homo sapiens | place: China:Guangxi | collected 2016-04-06... | reverse complement strand
CTTCGCAAACGGGCTTTCGAAATCAGCTTATCGAAGCATACGTTGAAATATCAAAAACTATTGACATGTAGAGTTTACAACAATATATTAATATAACTCAAAAGATTGTCGAACATAAAAGGAAAGCCATAAAACAATGAAGAATCTATATAACACTTTTCTTGCAGCCGTGATGACCATCAGCCTCATCACCAGTTTATCTTCATGTATTGATGAAGATATGAGCGACTGCGGCAAAGACTATAAGATACAATATAATCTGCAACTCAATACGCAGATCAACACCGTGATTGACGTGGATCTGAACCTCATCGAAGAACAGGAGATTGCAGCCCGGCTGAAACAGGCACTCAGTAAGGTATTCACCGACCATGCCCACGACAACGACCTCTCCTTCTTCGTAGGCGAAGAACTCTCCCACCACGAGGCAAACAAGATGGGTGCCAACTCGGTATCCTACACCATCTATCTGCCACGCAACAACTATCAGAACCTCTCTCTCGCCAATACAGGAAGTGCCGACAACGTAAAAATCATCAATGCAAACTCCTGTAGATCACTCGCTTTGCGGCAAGAGGCAAAAGATACCATCAACAGTCACAACATCGGACTGTTCACTTCCCGACTCACCATCAACGAGAACGATTTCGAACACGATCTGCAAACCACGCTCTATATGGCAAACAGCTCAGCTGTGGTGGTCATCGACCAGAGCAAGGTGCAGCCCACAGAACTCTGGGGATTTGTAGAAGGCATGGCAACCCAATTCCAGGTGAACGACAGCACCTATTCTTCCAGCCTCAACACGATGGTCAGGGCAAAGAGAATCAACCAGGATTTCATCACCAACTCCATCCCAACCCACGATGCCCTCTACACAGTCTGCTTCCCGAGCATCAAACCGGAATGGCGCTACCACGTCATCGCCAAGGTGAACGACAAATACACCGAAACCATCTTCACCATGAACGAACCGCTGAAAGCCGGTAAGCTTAAGATTATCAAGACCCGACTGAAGGAAGACGGTTCGCTCTCTACCAGTAACACCGCCGTAGGCGTAAGCGTAAAACTCGACTGGAAACCAGGCGGAAGCCACGACATTGAGATTTAAGTGAAGAGTGAAGAACGAAGAGTGAAGAATTCAACGGCTATAAAGATTTGATATATGAATCATATTACGAAATACATATTTGCGATAATATCGCTTGTCATGCTGGCAGGATGCAGCGGAAGCGAGCAGAGCGAGGAGAGGCCAAAGGACACACTGGCTCCCATCTCGCTCACCCTATCTGTGCCTGACGATAAGACAAAAACCCGCGTCGGAGACCCGGGAAAAGACACCCACGACGAGGTGGACTGGGACCGTCTCACCATCATCGTTGCCTATAAGGAAAAGACACAAGGCGACGAAATCATAGATGGAGCCCCCCAGAAAATGGTATATTACGATACCTATACCAAGGAAGAATTCGACAGAAAAACCCTCGTCACCCATCCCACCTCAACACTTTCAGGACCTGATACCAACGGCTTTCGCACCTATACGATGTATCTGCCGTTAGGCACCTGTTGCGTTTATGGGGTTACCTACAGTAACGGAGAAGGACTGAATCTGGAGGAAATGCTAGACGGCATCGCAAAAGACGGAAAAGACCATAACTCAGACATTTATGATTTACAGATTAGCAACGACTATGCCAAACCAAGCGGCGGCACTACGGACATAGCCAAGTTTATCAGCGTAGCCACAGGCTATGCACTCAAGCTGGACAAGAACCAGCCATTGACAACAGACAGAGAAGTAATAGTAGAAAAAAACATCAATGCCGATATTAACACCAAACAATACTGGCGCATGGTACTGGGCAGACTGGCAGCCAAGATTGACATCCAATGGGATGCCAAGGGAGCCTATGAGAAAGACAAGGATGGAAATCTGAAATATACCAACGTGAAAGTAAGCCAGTTTACTTATCACGGAGAACCGGCAAATCAAGAATCAACCATTTCCGGCTCCGGGAATGGTAGACTCTTCCCTACCCTTTATACCCTTTACCACCAAGAAGTATCTTCCAGGACTTCGGTAAGCGGCCACACAACCTTTGTGAACACCTCGGAAATCAGCAAGCGTAACGGAAGAGTATATCATTATACCTTCCCAGACGGAGCCATTCCTCCTCGCCTCACCTTCAAGCTTGACACAGAGAAAGAAGGAACGACAGGGAAATACAACGTAACATTTGACATGAGCAATCTGAAAGATGGCTTTATCCCAGCTCGCTGGTACAAGATCAATGTAAAAATATCGGGTACTCAGCTCACAAAGGAAAATATCACGATCAACAATTTCAACATATAAAACTCTTTTCAGCATGAGAATACAACATACGACATACAGGAAAATCATAGCAGTTCTCATCCTCCTGAGCTGTGTCAGCTCCCTGTTCGCACAGGGCAGCAAGACCTATCATGTAACAGCTGAGGCAACTGACGGTGGTGACGGCTCATCATGGACTCAAGCTATCACCCTGGAAAAAGCGCTGAGCCAAGCCAAGGCTGGCGACGAAATCTGGGTAAAAGGCTACGAGGATATTACAGGTCACATCTACAAGGCACCGGAGGGAGGCTTCGTTCTCCCTTCGGGCGTTGCCATGTATGGAGGTTTTGCAGGAGACGAAACCATCAAGAACGATCTCCCTACGGGCAGACACAAATATCAGATGAAGTATCAGACGGCTCTGGTGGGCGACATCGACACCAACGACAAGGCGAGCCAGCAGCTGATTATCTATCCAGAGAACACCACCCGCAACGACAATGCCACCCATGTGCTGACCCTCCAGATGGGCGTAACACAGGACAACACCAACGACGGCAACAAGCCAACCATTGTTTCCGGTTTCCTCATCGCAGCAGGTAATGCCAGTGGAGAGAACACTTCTGCAAATGGCAGAGGCGGCGGCATCTACGTGATAAACAACAGCAACGACAACAATGCCGGCAGCCGTTACTTCCGTATTTCGCAATGTAACTTTGCGAACAACTACGGCATGCGTGGCGGTGCCATCTATGTAGATAATTCCTGTACCAACCAGCTGTCAGCCATCAGCTACTGCAGCATTTTTAATAATGTAGCAGGCAAGCGAGGCTCCAGCGAAAACGAAGGTGGCGGTATGTGGATAGACGGAACTGCCACCGTCTACAACTGCAACATCAACAACAATACGAACGGCGGCATTCGACTTTCGAACACATCGAAAATCGTCAACTGTTCAGTTATTGCCAACACCGTATCAGCCGCAGACCTCACCACAGATGGGGCTTCAAACAGCAATGGCGGCGGAGCGGTTTACAACACCGTTCTCTGGCATTCCACTGCACTCAGCAAGCAAGACAGCCGTCCTGCCTTCTATTCCTGTGCTTTCCCGGAAGTAGAGGTAACCGATTCCAAGGCCAACACCGACGCTAACGGGAACGTAAGGATCAGCAACGAGAACCACGGCATTGAGCCAGCCCCTTGGTTCAAGCAGAGTGCCGTGACCCAGGGTTACGACTTCTCATTCAGCAGTAACCTGAAGCAATTATACAGCACCGCCTTCACATTCGAGGAAACCTCTGCCCTTCTGAACAAGGGAAAACTAGAATACTACACCAACAACGTAGTTAATGCAAACCTGGAAACAACTTCTACCGACATCATGGGCAGAACACGCTACCAGACAAGCACCATCGACATCGGAGCCTACGAGTATGCCCGCATGAAGGCAGGACGCATCAGATACGTGAAACCCAAGAAAGCGGGAAAGGGCGACGGATCAACATGGAATGATGCCACGGACGATATCCAGTGGGCCATCAACGATTTGGCAGAAAAGGCACCAGGCGAGAAAGGCGAAGTCTGGGTAGCAGCCGGAACCTATGAAGTAAAAGAGCGCATCCTTACCGATGCATCATCCCCGGTATCCCTGCTGATGAAGAATGGCATCAGCGTTTATGGTGCGTTTAATGGAACTGAGGAAAAACGCTCCAAGCGCATCGAGGAATCCAAGGATTTAAAGCCATGGGGCTGGAAACAGGAATCCATCATCAGAGGTTCGGGATTCAAGGGAAGCGACGATGCCATCTGGAACAATAGTGATGAAGCCTGGAACATACAGAACAGCGAGTCCTATCATGTGGTATGGTTTGCTCCTCTGCCTGAAGGAGAAGCCTTTACGGACGAAGTATATCTGGAAGGCTTCACCATTGAGGGAGGTACATATAAGGGAACGGGCGCTACCCAATACGCCCCAGGCTGTGGTGCGGGCGTTTATATCAACGACCCATCAGCCCGAATGCGCTACTGCACCGTGAGATTCTGCAACTCGGACATGAAAGAAAGCGGAAACATCAAGCCTCGTGGCGGCGGCATCTACTGCAAAAACGGACAAACGGAAGGTAACCTTGTATACGACTGCTCGGCTTACCAGGGCGGAGGCATCTATATAGACGAAGCCGGCTTCATCACCCGAAGCATGGTAACCAACTGTTCTGCCTATCAGGGATCGGGCGTTTATCTGAAAGGCAGCACCACAGACCCAGAGAAAGCCAATTATCAGATTCTTGCCACCTCTGTAATCAGCAACAATACCAGTACCCGAAATGGGGCTGTGTATCTGGACGGTCATGGACTGGTAATCAACAATACCATCGTCAACAACTACACCAACAACACCTCGGATGCTGCCGACGAGAGGTCATCCTATACGGGTGGTGTGTATATTGCCCAGAAGGGTCTGCTTGCCAATAACGTCATCTGGAACAACTCGCTGCTCCAGCACACATCAAGCACCAGTAACTCAGCATCGATGGCACAGATTTATGCAGCCAATCCATCAGAAAAGACCGTACAGTTCTACAACAACGCCATCTCAGATGTAAATGCAGCCAAATGGACCAGAACCTATCAAAGCGGAACCATCTCCATCAACACGTATTACTCGGGCAAGGGATTCGTGATGGGCAAGGAGGCACCTTACAACACGGTGGAAGCCTTCAACGAGAACCGTGGCGTTCTTACAGACATGAAGACGGTGAACTATTACTGGGAAACATTGAAAGGCACCCGACTGCGCAACGTGGGCATCAGCTATGCCCTCCTGCCATCTTCCTACCTGTATCAGCCAAAAATAGATCTGAGCGGAAAGGCTATCAGTTCGGTTCCGTCAGCAGGAGCCTATATGGCAGACAACCACGACCTTGTATTTGAAAAGAATGACAGCAAGAAACGCCTGCGCATCTACTTTGACCGTTCACGAGAACTGGTGGACGGAACAGGAGAGTCGTGGGAAAAGAGCTATACCTCATCATCTGTAGATGAAATTCTCGGTTATCTTGCCGACATCAAGGCTGGGGACAATATCAAGGTAGTTACCAAGGACAATACTACACCAGAGGATTTCACTATTGAGAAGAACAGCGGATGGGAGTTTGAAATCTGCAGTCGTGAGGGTATCTTCGAACCAAAGATTGCTTACACGTTCGAGGAAACAGATGCCAGGTCATGTACCTTCAGCATTCCACCTTGCGTACTCCCAATTACCGTGTATGGCGGTTATCCGGAATATTCAGAGAATCCGAATCCAAAAGATGAAGACCGTGACCCTATCAAATACCGCACCGAACTGAACGGAAACCTGAACGGTTCAGAACTCAACGAGGGTCTCTACCATCTGGTCCGCATCGAAGCGGGTGCCAACATCACCATCGACGGCTATGCCTTTACCCATGCATACGCTGCCGGTACTGCCTACATGCCTTATGGTGGCGGCGTGCTGATAGGCAGCATGGACCAAAGCAGTGAACCAACCACCGTGAAGCTGAAGAATTGCATCTTTGAGAACAACACGGCGACAGATGGCGGTGCTATCGCTACCATGCCGGATGCCGTGAATGTGAAATTGGAACTGGAAAACTGCGTCATCAATAACAACACAAGCAAGGATCCGCATAATCCAAGTCCATCGGAGCTGCCTTCCATCATCTATCTGAACAAAAGCCAAGGCAGCAACAACTCTCTCACACTCAACCATGTAAGCATCATCAACAATGAGGGAGTAGCGCCAGATAACGACCTTGTGAAGAGAACCTCGTATGCTGTAGGAAACAAACTGAACATCAACGGCACATGGGAAGGTTCGGAATGCAAGAACAGCATGGATATCAACACTCTGGGAAAAGACGGAGCCGTGAACTTCAGCAACCCAACCAATGAAGTGGGTGCCAGAATGAGCGGCAACGTTTATTACGGAGGCTATTCATCCTTCCGCCCGCTGACTAGTTCTTTACAAGCTGGTCGCATCATCAACAGTGCCCAAGAAAGCAATGCAACCACAACAGCCAAGGACATCACCGGCGAAGACCGCAACCTAGGTGGTGTTCCCGACCTGGGTGCATACGAAGCTCTCCTGCCAAAAGCAGGAAAGATTATTTACGTGCGTTCGTACAACCAGAACTATGCAAGCAGCAGCGACGCCAATAATGACGACCAGGACGGCAACCCGAACTTCAATCTTCTGAAAGAATCTAAAACCGAATATGACGGAAGCAGCTGGGACAAGGCTATTATCGGTAACGCTATGTGTGATAATACAAAGGCAAGAAACGGCAATGATTTCTATGTAAGGCAGAGTGACAATACGCTGCTTAGTACCACTATTGATAATACTGATTATAGCAAGGCTAACGGCAAACATCGTTCTGAAATAGATTCTTATGGTGATTTCTGGACAAACTCAGGTAACAAAGCGAGAGATTACTCCAATAGTTGGGGAACCTATAACAAGATTACCAACAACAGAGAAGAGCGATACATCAGCGGCCTGCAATACGCTGTGGAAAGGGCAGCAGAATTGAATAAGGATATCAATGACAAGAAAGACCGGGTAGTAGTTTGGGTAGGTGCAGGCATCTATACAGACTACAAAGGCTTTGTTGTCAGAGACAAGGTAGAAGTAATAGGCGGTTTCCCATACGAAGGCGATCCTGGAGAAGACGACCGCCATCCGCTGCTGTCACAATACGTACCAGCACGTAAGGAATACGAAAAACTGGAGAAGACCAAGTATGAAACCATTCTACAGATCAGAAAGGAATCGCCTGTTTATTTCACAAACAGAGAAAAGGAAATGTGGTATCAGGAGGACAAACCTGAAGATGGCTCTAAATATGACTTTACAAAAAAGTTGATGAACAGTGGAAATACAGAGCGCCATTATGTTCTCTACCAACCAGACGTATGCCTTCCTACCTGGTCGCCATCGGGTGATGGAAACGCCTCACGTACCGACGGTAATGCTGTACGCTACAAAGGAGATAAGATAGACAACGTCAACTACAAGGATTACGAATATGCCAAATGGGATGGCTTCTCCGTACGTCACGGCTACATCATCAACTATCCTGGTGCTAACCGTGACGGAGGAGCAGGTGTGCGTGTATTCCGAGGAGTAGAACTGGAAAACCTCATCATCGTCAACAACTTCAACCATGGCAGTCGCGTACGTGGTGGCGGTTTGTATATGGACGGCGAGAACAGTAAGATTTCGAACAGTTACCTGCTGAGAAACCTGAGTTATGCCAACAGTAGTGAAAGTTATGGAGGCGGAGCCTATATGATTCAAGGCACCGGCTACAACCTTGTGGTGGCAAACAACCGCTGTTATAACGGAACCTGCCGTGGCGGAGGTATCTTCCTGGAGAGTGCCAAGTTCTACAACAATACCATCGCCTACAATATGGCGACAAACGGAACCGGCATCTATCACTGGCAGGATGCCAATACCGGAGTAGAATCGCAGCTTTCACTCTACAACTGTATCATCTATGATAATTATAACAACGGCAAGCAGATTACAGATCAGGTAAACTCAGCTGCATCGGGCAAGATGAATCCATCTCACAACTGCTACATGAACAGTAGTGACCTCAGCAGCAAATTCCAGGAAAGCGATGGAAATTTCACTGGCACAGATCTGTCTTTCCCATTTGAGGACAAGAGCTACGAAAATGGAAAAGACGGAGTTTTCCGCTTCCGCAATGCCCGATTAAAGAATAACTTCCGCCTGAACGAGGCTGATGATTTAGCAGGTAACAAGTGTCTGAATGGTGGAACCACAAATGTAGGAAATGGAATCATCCTTCCGGAAACCGATATGGACTATACCAACCGAATCAAGGACTGCGCCATAGATATCGGTGCCTATGAGGCTGACAATACTACCAATATCGCACCACAGGAAAAGACAAACAGCGCAGGTATTGTAGATTACATTTATTATGTAACCCAGAACGGATGGGGAAACAGAAGTGGAGACAGTCCGGAAAACGCAGCCTGTGCTGACAAGCTGCAGGATGTGCTGACTGCTGCGGGCAAGAAATTTGAAACAGCGAACCAGGGCATCACTGATAAAAGTCAAATGCATCAGGTATATGTAAAAGTAGCAGGCTATCAGGCTGATGAAACCGGAAAGCGCTTTACTTACCATGCCAATACACTGGCAGACCCTAGCGATCCGCAGAGCTACACCTTCCTGATTCCTAACGGAGTATGCCTGATGGGTGGCTACTATGAGGGTGACCAGGAAGGAGGAAAGCTGAAAGATGGAACCGCCAATTGGGATAATGACAAACGCGACTGTATCAGCTCATACCAGACGGTATTAAGCGCGAAGACCGAAGTAAAAGAAGGTTCTGCCGTTAACCAGGAGGTGAACGGCTACCACACCGTGTGCTTCGGCAAATGGCCTACGGGCGACTATGACGACTACAACACCACTGCCCTGACAGAGAATACCATTATAGATGGCTGTCGCCTGATAGACGGTAACGCAAGCGACAAGTCGGGCTTCAAGAGTATGGGTGGTGCAGCCATTGTGCCAAGAAAGGCACATGTACGCAACTGCGAGATTTCCGACTGTCAGGCTACCCAAGGCGGTGCTCTCATGTTGCTGAAGGGTAGCATCGTAAGCGGTAGTGTCATCGTAAGAAACAAGGCACAGAAAGGTGGCGCCATCTATGCGCTTCGTTCCAACGACAAGAACGAAGACACCAAGAAATACCATGCCTACGTCATCTCATGCACCATCGCCAAAAACGAGGCGACCATTGGTGGCGGAATCTACCAGGAGGAGAACTCCCTGATTGGCGGAAACTCCGTGATATGGGGAAATACGGCACAGACCGACAACAACATCAGCGGTGATGTGAACTATCAGTCTCACGACTTTCTGCAGGGACTGGGAGCATATACGGAAAAATTCTACCCATACAACTATTGTTTCGTAGAAAAGATGGCGTTGCCTGCCAACAGAATGAACACGGAGATGACCAGCGATCTTGACAGTTACTTCAACGACAACAAAATCTTCAAGCCTCGCGCCTATTCACCATTGATTGGCAACGGAGCTGAGGAAAAATACGTCAATGCATGGAAGAATTATGGTATCAGCAGCTACGACATTACCGGTAAGGAAAGAAACATGACCAAGCAACAGACAGCAGGTGCATACACATCTGATCTGCCTGCGTTTGATAATACCAAGCTTCTGAAGCGCCTGTTCGTTTCTCAGACAGGTGGTGAGAAAGTAACAGAAGAAGAGAAGGCAAAGTATTATGGCCGCTCCTTCCTGACTCCTTTCAACAGTCTCGAAGCAGCCCTCGACTACATCAATGAGGCACGAGAAAAGAAGGTGGCGAAAGATAATACCCACTTCGAAATTCTGATGACAGGTGGAACCTACAAGCCGAGCAAGATGCGACAGAATAAAGATCTTTCGCCAGAACAGAACACGATAGACCGCCGCTTGCAGAGCTTCACCATCCCTGTGAACGTAGCCATCTTCGGCAGTTTCACTGTAAACGATCTGTACTCATCAACGCCTGAAGCTACTACAGGTGAGGATACTTATGAAAAGCTTACAAGCCTGGGAGATAAGACATTGGTAGCAGATGGAGATATTGAGACCATCCTGAAGAATCGCAATGAGAATCACATGACCGACAAAAACAAGAACGGTCTGATTGAGCCATGGGAGTTCCAGAATCCTACGATTCTTTCCGGTGACATCAAGGCATCGGAAAAGGAACGTAATGTATATCATGTAGTCTACAGTAATGCGGAATCCACAGGTACTTCGGCAACATTGAACAATGATGTCGTATTAGACGGTATTACCATCATGAATGGCGAAACCATGACACAGTTGAAGACAGAAGAGGGAGGAACTAACGAAGTTGCCGAGATTGGTCGTGGAGGCGGTATCTACACCAACCGCGTGAACTATACATTGAACCGTTGCCGACTGATGAAGAACTCCGGTCTGCATGGCGGAGCTATCTATGCCAACAATGCAAGTCTGGACATCATCGGCAGTACAATCAGCGGCAATAGAGACGTATCAGAAAAGGCTAGTCAGGATGTCATCACCGAACCAGGTAAGGGTGGAGCCATCTATCTCTATCTCACAGAATCAGAGAATGGAAACCTGCATATCGTCAACTCGCTCTTAGCCAACAATGATGTAACTTGTGGCAGATATACGGGCACACAAAATTCACAAGGCGGAGCCATCTATATCCGTAGAGCAAACGATGCCGGCAACATGTCTGAGGACTATCAGGATGCTTACATCGTAAACAGCCTCATCGTGAACAACAAGGCAAAGCAAGATGGAGCCATCCATGTGGAGAACGAGGTGACAAGCGGTACAATTACACCTATATTATATAATACCGCCATTTGGGGTAATGAATCTACAGATAATAGTGTGCTCCTCAGGAGAGAGCACATGTGCAACTGCGCCTGGGATGAATTACCGGAATCTACTGCTTCTACTGCAAAGAATGGTAACATCAAGCTGAGCAAAGAGAATATTGCATCGGATGGTCCACGTTTCACTGAGCCTACAACCACAAAGGGTTACGAAGGCTATAAACCGGATGCCAAATGGAATCCTCAGGCTATCTCTGTGCTTACAGATGCAGGTGACGGAAAGAAGGATGCAAACGATGCAAACGAGACTGGTAAATATCAGAAATGGTGGACTATGCACAATACTCGCCTTGAGAGATATGGTTACCCATCTGAGTACATCCGTCCTGTCAGCGGTAAATACAACAGATACGTAGGTCCGAAAGACGAGAAAGGTAATGTAGCAGAAAAGCCTATCGACATCGGTATGTATGAATTCCAGTATGTATTCAAGTTTACAGACCTAGAAAAGGTTTATATCGGAACGGAAGAGAAAGGAAATGGCGATGGTAGCAGTTGGGATAACCAAAGCACCGACCTCCGTGGTGCCATCATTGCCATGGCTAACCCTTCTGGCAACGTATCTGCAGGTACTACAACCAACAACAACAGAAAGGTGTTTGTACGTGGAGGTACTTATTATTCGCCAACCTACTCTAGCGGCGATGCCTTCTCTCTCATTGTGAACAATGACGAAAAGGCTAAGTATATAACATCGATTGAACTTGTGGGTGGTTGTACGGGCTCGAAGAATGCTGACGGAACAGAGGTGCAAGACTTCAGCAAGCCTTCGGTACTCATTGAGAACCCAGCCAAGGCAGGCGAAACCAAAAACTTGCTCAATATCGTAACGAATGGTAAGCCGATAACTATTTCCGGTTTCACATTCCAGAACCAGAGTGGTGTGGGAGTAAATGCGAAGATCAATTTGTCTACCAATAATGAAGGAAGTCTTTTAAAGATACACAATAGTGCCTTTAGAAAGAACAAGGGAACCGGCATGGCAGTTGACAATAATGCTGCAACAAAAGACAACAAATCCGGTATAAAGATGTGGAACGTATTGTTTGCTGACGGAGAAGGAAATGGTCTTGAAATCGAGAAATCCCAATCAGCAGACATAACAAATGCCACATTTGTCAACAATACAGGCACTGCGGTCAGCGGAACAAACAGCATATATAATTCTGTTGCATGGAAGAATGATTCGCAAGACCTTGAAATAGATAAATATAATAATGTCGTTATTGATAGTTCCGTCGAGAATGGAGATGTGCTAAACGGTCCAAACTTTGTAGATCCAACGAAGGGTGACTATAGGATTCGACCTAGCCTCATGTTACTCGATAAAGGAAGCAACGACAAATATCAGCTAAATGCTGATATAAACTCCGAAAAGGACTTAGGTAATACAGCCCGTCTGATTGGCGACAACATAGATATCGGTGCATACGAGTGCGACACGAAGTTGCGGGATATTATCTATGTAAAAGAAGGTTCTGCTGTTGCAGGTACAGGTGAAAGCTGGGATAGTCCAACCAATGACCTGCAAGGCGCCATTAACCTGGCTGAGCTTTATGCCAACAAGAATGAAGGTAAATATGGCTACGTCTTCGTAGATAGAAATCTGAAGGCTGATAATGTAAACATCAGCATGCCAGGCGTCAAGATGTTTGGTTCGATGCGCGGAGAAAAAAGTTCTAAAACAGGGACAGAAGCTATCGTGAAGGATCTCCTTACTCAGAGAAAAGGAATCATCGAGTCTTCCAGTCAATCTACCATCAATGGGCTGACACTCAACAGCGGAACTACTGATACCAGAATGTGTCTTGTTGATGGTTTCAAGGTTTCGGGTGCAGTCAGCATACAGGGCAACAGCATGCTATCGACCTCTATCATAGATGGCAACATATCTGGCGATGCAAATGGCATGCTCTACAACAGTCTGGCATTAGGAAGCGTGGAGAAAGTGAAGTCAGTCAATGTAACAGCTGCAAAGGCATTACCAGAAATATCTGGTAGTGCGGCCAACAGATCACCTGTAACCACCTATAATAAATATGTGAAAGATGAATATTGGAAGTACCAGCTTGACGAGACTGACAATGACAACATCAACCAACACGATGCCAACGTAGACGGAAATCCGACAAAGGCTTGCACCGTTCAGGTGATGCATAACCATGATCTTGCCGGCAACCAACGCATCAGAGACAACGTAGACAAAGGATGTTTCGAGACTTGGTACCTGACAAACGATGCTACAGCAAACCAGGACGATTATCCTCATGGTAAATCTGTGGTCTATGTCATGACAGAAGACAAGGAGCTGAAACTCGACAACACATTCTATACAGAGACGAATCCGTTCACCCCAGGCTTCCTGCTTTTGAAGCACCACGCTGGTTTAAGAGGCAACAACAGTTATGTAAACCTCACCAACTTTGCCGTGGAAAGAAACCTGAAGGCAGGAACCAACTTCTTCTCCATGCCATTCAAGGCTACCAATATGGAGGTTGAGGGCACAAATAATCCTGCTGATGGTAGCGTAGTAGCCTACTACTATAATGCAGCTACTCGTGCCAAGTACGACTATAAGTTTGAGAAAAGCGAGAGTAAAGCATGGGTAAAGGGCGTAGACAACCAGCGAAACTTTACCGCAGGTTTCAGAATGGATGCAAAAGGCGACAAGACCGTCCGTTTCTATGGAATCAGTTACACAGAGAACGGTAGTCAATTAGGACAGATTACTCTGGTGCAGAACAACAACCAGCAGCCATGGTCGAGCAGCAATGGTGGCGGTTTGAAGTTCACCCACAAGGAGAACATGGGCTGGAATCTCTTCGGTTCTCCTTATCTCTGCGCCATGAACTATAGCGATATGGAATATGGCAGAGTCATCTACCAATGCGAAGAAAACGGCAGCTACAAGGCCATCAATACCTATGATTTAACCACGGGTGTTTCAACGGATGGCTACATCCCGGCAATGGATGCAGTGTTTACGCAGACTGCCACTCTGGATAATTCAGAAAGCGTGATAGTAGGACATTCGGAAGCAAGGGCAACAACAGCCTATCAAGCAACCCGAGCCCTCGACATCGCCATCACACAGAGCAACAGAAACAGCAGAGCCGGCAACGGCACTCCTGCAGATGACCAGCTCCAATTGAACGCAGTTCCTGCACAGGAGGCGAAATCGGACTTCGACCTGGGAAGCGACGGCGTAAAATGGATGACCAGCCAGAATGCTCAGATCTATGCTACCCGCAACGACGGACGCTACTCGCTCCTCTCTGCCATCAGCATTGAAGCAGAACAGAGCATCGGCGTCAGTCTGCCAAAAACGGGTGAATACACCATCAGCATCCCTGAAGAATGCGATGCCAGCGAATACGAAACCATATGGCTGAAGGACAAGGAAACCGGAAAGGCTATCGACCTGAAGGAAAACGATTACCGATTCCATGCCAACCAGGCAGGCGAGCAGAACCATCGCTTCACCATCAGTTTCAACCGCATGGCAACCGACATGAAGTCAGACATCAACATCCAGGCTATCGGATTCAGAACCATCGTCCTCAAGGGACTCCAGCCAAACGACCTCATCAGCGTGTATACTGCCGATGGCGTTCTCGCCCTTCAGAAGAAGGCAAAGGCTGAGAAGGAACAGGTTCGCACAGCCATCCAGGGCAACGTAATCGTAGAAGTGACACGAGGCGGCAAACAGATGGCAGTGAGAAAGATTGCCCTGAAATAAAAGATAGAAAGCCGTAAAAGAACGGAATAAATGTTAATAAAGCGCAGAGATAATCGCTAGTTTCAATAATTGGCATTATCTTTGCGCTTTGTATTTGCACAACAATTAGAAAATAAAACTATGACAGAAAAGGAAATGTACAATCTGATTAATAATCAGAATGAACAGCAAAGCAACGGCTTTGCTATCAATGAGAAGGAGCGTGGATTGAGCGGCGTGTTCTCCGCACTGATGCGCAAGGTTTATACATGGATGACCCTGGCTCTCGTTATTACGGGTGTTACTGCATACGGCGTGGCTGCCAGCCCAACCCTGATGATGACGCTGATGACTAGCCGAGGCCTGCTCTTCGGACTGGTAATCGCTGAACTCGCCCTGGTATTCATTATCACAGGTGCCCTGAACCGCCTGTCGTTAAGCACGGCTACCCTGCTCTTCATCGTCTACTCGGTATTGAACGGAGCGATGCTCTCTTCCATCTTCGTGGTTTACACGATGACCAGCATTGCCAAGGTGTTCTTCATCACAGCCGGAACCTTCGGTGCCATGGCTGTATATGGTTACACCACCAAGAAGGACCTGACCTCGATGGGCAAGATTCTCTTCATGGCTTTGATTGGTTTGATTATCGCCACCGTAGTAAACATGTTCCTGAAGAGTTCTGGATTTGACTACATCCTGAGCTACGTGGGTGTTGCTATCTTCACCGGTCTCACAGCATGGGATAGCCAGAAGATTAAGCACATGCTCCAGACACAGTACGACATGAGCGAAGGTGCTCAGAAGTTGGCGCTCATCGGAGCCTTGACATTGTACCTCGACTTCATCAACCTGTTCCTCTATCTGCTTCGCATCTTCGGAAGCAACAAGGAATAAGATTTCTTCAGAAATCAGAATATAGGAATCAGCAGTTTTTCTTAGTATATAAAAAAAGCAGAGGTTGGCTTGCCCTCCACGGGTTAGCCAACCTCTTTATGTGTTCTATCAAAAGCAAATGATAAGTAAACCTAATCTAGAAAATTCTGATGCAAAGATAAGCTTTTTCTCCGAAAGTCAGGCTTCATTTGGTAAAAAAAAGAAGCCATTTGAACAAAAAGTATCTTTTTTATTGCCTGTTACCAAAACTCATTTCGTAAAAAACATGCATTCATTTCGTAAATTCAGTTGGTTTACAATCATTTACAGAGCATTTCTAAATTCATTAGGCGAACAGCCATAAGCAGAAGAAAAGACTCTTCTAAAGGTGGAAAGGGAATTAAATCCCGACTTCTCTGAAATCTCCAGAATGGAAGATTCTGAGTTTCTAAGCAGATTTTCCGCATAACGGAGGCGGTAATTGTTCACGAAATCATAGAACGTGCTTCCATTCTCCTGATTGAAATACCTGCTGAGATAAGTGCGGTTGGTGCCCACCATGTGTGCCACATCCGAGAGCTTGAGTCGCGGATTGAGATAGATTTTCTCCACTTCAAAGAGACGCTGCACCTCGGTGGCGAGACCTTGCTTTTCCTCTTCACTCTCTTGCGGAGCAGCTTCTGCATGCGCTGCCTCCACATCCTTCAGTTCATCAATCACCGACTCATGTCGATACCCAAAGTAACAGATGAACATCCAGATAGCCAGGGAGCAGACCATATAAAGATTGTCGAAGCCTCCGTCGATGACAAAGCAGCTCAAGGTCCAGATAATCAGGATGAGGAAGAAACTGCCCAGGATGGCAAGGAGCCAGGAAAGGTTGATGTTCTCCTGATAGGAGAAACGCTCCTTGAGCTGGCGATGATACCTGCGGATGAGGAAGAAGAGTACAACGAAGGTGGTGACGCCATAAATGGCACCCCATACCGAGAGAATATAAAAATAGATGTTGGCACCCGAGATGAGAAACAAGAGCGGAAGCAGCACAAAAGGCAACTCCAGCACCACCGCCTTGGTCCAGGTGGTCCATCCCGGTTTTACCAGTTCCATCAGCACGAAGCTATAGAACGGAATGATAAACATATCGACAGCGGAGGTGAAATACCATCCCTCCGTACTGCCGAAACCCTTGTAGTAGAAGAGCACGAGGTCTTTCAGGCACTGTGCATCCGCTATCAACATCAAAAGCATGATGAGGCGGAAGAGCCGTTCACTGCCCTTACGCCAAAACATCCATGCCATCATGGAAAAGAACATCATGCTCATTCCATAAATAAAACTCGTTACAGCATCCATATACTTATCTGTTAATTGATCTAGTTGCCAGGCTTACGCCTACAGTATTACTTTCTATGATTCTATTATTTCAATTCAAAAAGCAGTTGTCCTCCACTCACTATCTGCTGGTGAGAGAGGCGGTAACCAGTTAGTGGTTTTCCGTTAAGAGAGGTAGACTGGATGAGGTAGCTGCCTGCATCCTTTCTTCGGGCTGACAAGATGAACTTCTTTCCGTTTTCCAGATTCAGCGTCACCTTGTCGAAACCTGGCGTACCTATATAATAATAAGGTGTGCCAGGACAAACCGGGTAGAAACCCAGGGAGGAGAATACATACCATGCCGACATCTGCCCCGCATCATCATTGCCCGACAAACCGCCCGGCGTATCATTATACTCCGTCTGCAGGATGTGGTGCACCCATTGCTGGGTCTTCTCCGGAGCTCCGGCAGCATCATAAAGATAGGCTATCTGATGGCAAGGTTCGTTGCCATGCCAGTACCATCCCTTGTCGAACATCCTGTCCAGTCGGTAGATGACCTTGTCTTCTGCCTTCTTCTCCTTCTTATCCATCGGTTTGCTATGGCGGATCACATCAAACAATCCTTCCGGATTCTGGGGCACATACCAGGTATAATGACAGGCAGCTCCCTCGGTGATGAAACTCTGGCGATGAACCAGGTCTTTATTGTTCAGCCATTTTCCATTCTCATATCTGCCATCCGCCCAACCCGAGACGGGGTTGATGACATTGCGCCAATTCTCGGAACGGCGCATCAGTTCGTTGTAATCTTCCTGATATTTCTGTCGCTGCGAAGCATCCCTGCAGGAATCCATCAGCGCCTTCGCCATCTGCGCCACGGCAAAATCATCGTAGGCATACTCCAGGGTGCGCGAAGTCTGCTCGTTGGTATGATAAGCTTCCTCCACCATATCCTCCAAAGGAATATAGCCATTATTGATATACGACTGGATGGCACGGCGTCCCTTTCCTTCCTGATATTCCTTATATATATAAGGAGTAGAGAAAGCATTCATGCGCATTCCCTCGTAAGCCTTCCGCGCATCGAAGTTGCGGATACCCTTGACGTAGGCATCGGCAAGGGCGGCACTGGCATGGTCGCCAATCATCGCAGCCGTATAACTGTTCCAGCATGGGAAAGCAGGAAGCCAGCCACGGTTCTGATACATCCTGACCAGCGACTGCATCATCTCGCCCGACCGCTTCGGGGTGATAAGCGTATAGAGCGGCAATTCGGCACGATAGATGTCCCACATCGAGAAATCATCATATCTGATTTCATCCCCCACATCACTCACTTCGTGAGGGAGGAAGGAACAGCGATACAGGGCACCATAGAACTGGTTGACCTTTGCCTGGTCGTGATGCTCCACATCGATGGTATGCAGACGTTCGCACCACAAATCGGCAGCAAACTGCATCATGCTATAGAAATCCAAGCCGCCATAGTTGTAGTTCTCGGCATTGAGATTTGCCAGGGCTTTCTCGCGGGAGGTGAAGGAAGTGCCCGACATCCACTCCATCGCCCTGCCCGCCTTTCCACGGAAAGTGAGCCAGGCACCGATGCGTGGCTTATCCTGCATCTTCAAGCCCTTGCTAATTCTGTTGTCACCTTCGAACACGCCGTAATCCACCAGGTCTCTGGCATCGTAAGCCAGTACGAAGTGACCGCTGAAACCAGCCGACTCGCCCCATCCCTGGTAAATGCGATGCACCGGATTATAGCCATACACCACATGATTGAGGGTATCAATCTCGATGTAGCCCTGCCCTTCATCACTATTCGGATTGATGACCAGATGCACCAGCTGGTCCTTTTCGGGAGTGACACGGAGGATGGAGGTATGGCTCAATGCCGTCATCTCAGCCTTGAGATGCTCCTTCTTCAGATTCACCGCATAGTAATGAGGATGCGAAACCTCATCGGCATGACTGAAAGGAGTAGCGCGCTGCCCGGGCTGGAGCCTCAGCTCATCGCCCAGGGCGGCAACGGTAAAGGAACCGTAATCCTGCATGCAGCCACCCACTATCCAATGGCTGCAGCGGAAACCCTGCAAAAGGGAGTCCTTATAATAATAAGGTGCAATGCACTTCTGTTCGGTATCCTGGGTCTGCGGAGTCCAGAAGTTCTGACCATTCGGAACGAGTACGGCAGGCAGGGTCTGTCCATGCTCCTCGCTGCCCTTGCCAAACAGGCCGGCACTCTGGGTATTGGCCTGCGCCGTGCCCACCATCGTATTGATGGCATTCAGCTGGCGGATGTGCTCCAGATCGTGGATACGTTCGTGCATCTGCTTCTTCCACTGGTTCCAGGGATAGTAGCACGTGCCATACTCCACCTGCGAAAGGATATTGATCTTGATGTCCTTCTCATTGAGCATAAACCTCACCAAGACGGAATCCTGGGCATTCTTATAGAAAATCATCTGCAGATTCGCTGCCATCGGAACTACCCTATCCATCCTGTCCACATCGTCGCCCAAAACCACCTGTTCCTCATCATCCTTGGCACTTGGAGGAAGATGGGCGGTATTGAAGAGGAGCGAAAGCAGGCGATAGAGTGCCGTATCGTGACCGAAACGGAGGGTTGCCGACGACTGGCGAGCACGCAGGGCGGCATCAGCCTCAGCCTCGATATTCTGCCAGAGCGGAATGGCACAGCGTGCAGGAATCGACTCGTTGGTAGGTTCGTTGCCATTGACGATGGTCATGCGACGGTTGTTTGCCTCATAGATGGCTTGGAACTCCTCGTCCGTGAAGAGGGCATTCAAGGCTTCTTCTATGTCAATAGGATAAACTGGGAAATTCAAGCCCACATCCTGGATGGATGAAGTGATGGCATGCATCTCGACCATCAGTTTCATCGGTTCATCAATCTTCGAGATGTCTTTGAAGAGTTGACGGAGAAATCTGTCGGGAGAAATCAGAGGTTCCACCTTGGTTCTGCTTGCCAGCGCCTTGATTTCGGGAGAAACGTGGGCTATCCATGCCATATCAGCAGAATCGGTCTTCACATCCAGGTTCAACTGGGGCTGGAGGAGCTGTAATTCCGAAGTAAAGGCTTGCATACTCCTGGCACAACGGTCGGAGATGCTGGAACGCGCCTTCATCTGATTGCCGGCAGCAAAGATTTGCGGAAAGTGGGCAAACATGCGTCGGGCGATGCCCTGATGCTGAAGTGCACCGAGCCGGGTGAGCTTTCCACCATTTCCCCTGGCATTCTCCCACATTCTCGTCAGCATTCCCTTCACCTGCAGTCCGAGCGGAGTGAGATTACTCTCATCCTCGAAATGCCTGCATATCCATACATAACGGTCGTCATGCGCCATCCATCGGGAACCGTGGCGACCGTAATGACTGACATAAAAAGGAGTAAATCCGGCAGGAATAAGACCCGACGAAGGAATCAGGGAATCCTTGAGAGCATGCTTCTGGGAATCTGGCAAAGCGCCTTTCAAGGAATCAAGCACACAACAAGAGTCTGTCCCGAAAGTTCCAGTCTGCGCTGACGGACCTCCGGGATAGGCGAAATAAATGCCCCCCATCTGATGACGGGTTTGTGCTTGCATGGAAAGGATGCAACCTAACCATATATATAATAATGTAACTATTCTGTTCATTGCAGTTTACTTACTCATTGCATCAATGAGGAATACTTTGCAAATATAAGCAAAAAAATCAATATCTGCAATTTTTCTACAAAGAAAATACACTTTGAAGACGAAATTTCTACACTTTTCTTTCATTATCTGGAAGAATGAGGAAGAAGAAGACAGAGTGCAAACACACTGTATGCATAAATATACTGCATAAAACATGCATAAAACCAAACTTTTAAAACATTTTATCGCTTAAAATGCATTTTTCATAATATTTATTTGGCAGTTTCGTGTATTTTATGTAATTTTGCAACCGCAAACGAATAAAAATACAACGTATGAAAGTAAAGAATAGCAGATTGGAAACATTGAAGATGCTCATCTCTAGTCAAGAGTTGAGTTCGCAGGATCAACTCTTGCAAGCGCTCGCCCAGGAAGGATTTGAGATTACGCAAGCCACATTGAGCCGCGACCTCAAGCTACTGAAGGTAGCCAAGGCAGCTTCATCCAGCGGCAAATACACATACGTACTTCCGAACGATGCACTCTACAAGCGGGTTTCCAACCATATCCCGATCAGCAACATGGCAATGGGAACAGGATTCCTCTCCATCAACTTCTCGGGCAACATGGTAGTTATCAGAACCCGACCGGGATATGCCAGCAGCATTGCCTACAACATTGACAACAGCGACATCACCCAGATTCTGGGAACCATCGCAGGAGATGACACCATCTTCCTCGTCAAGAAAAAGGGAATTACAGAAGAAGAGATCATCAATGCACTTTCGGTGGTTATTCCAGAACTCAGTCTGCACGACTGATTCAACCCATAAATAAGAAATAGAAACAAGAACATCATTAAATATTTAAGAGAAAATGGAAGAAGTTAAAGTAATGGTGGCTGACGAAAGTCACATCAAATACATCGACACCATTCTGACTACAATCGCAGAAGCAGCAAAGAAACGTGGTTCAGGTATCGCCAAGCGTTCACCTGAGTATGTCGCCACCAAGATGCGCGAAGCCAAGGCTGTCATCGCACTCCAGGGCGATAAGTTCGCAGGTTTCAGCTACATCGAAACATGGGGCAACAAGCACTATGTCACCACATCAGGTTTGATCGTTCACCCAGACTTCCGTGGTATGGGATTGGCTAAACGCATCAAGAACCTGACCTTTACGCTTGCCCGACAGCGATGGCCTCATGCCAAGATTTTCTCTTTGACATCCGGTTCGGCTGTCATGAAGATGAACACCCAGCTGGGTTATCTTCCTGTTACCTTCGCCGACCTGACCGATGATGAGTCATTCTGGCGTGGTTGCGAGGGTTGCATCAACGTGGATGTCCTCCATCGCACCAACCGCAAATACTGCATCTGCACCGCCATGCTCTTCGACCCAGAGGAGCATCTGCCTATCAAGCTTCCCCAGGAGGTGATTGAGAGAATCCGCAAGATTGACGGTCCATCTGCAGAAATTTAAATCCTTACATATAATTTAAGGTGTTGGCAAGAATGCCATCTAAACATTATTCACCACATATTAAACATAAAATAAAATGGCAAATAAAAAAGTAGTAGTCGCTTTCAGCGGCGGTCTCGATACATCATACACAGTAATGAAGTTGACCCAGGATGGCTGGGATGTTTATGCAGCATGCGCTAACACAGGTGGTTTCTCTGCTGAGCAGTTGAAGACCAACGAAGAGAACGCATATAAGTTGGGTGCCAAGGCATACGTCACTCTCGATGTTACCCACGAGTATTACGAGAAATCATTGAAATACATGATTTTCGGTAATGTGCTCCGCAACAACTGCTACCCTATCTCTGTATCTTCTGAGCGTATCTTCCAGGCTATCGCCATCGCTCGTTACGCCAAGGAGATTGGTGCTGACGCCATCGCTCACGGAAGTACAGGTGCCGGCAACGACCAGATTCGTTTCGACATGACCTTCCTGGTGATGGCTCCTGGTGTAGAGATCATCACATTGACCCGTGACAAGGCACTTTCCCGTAAGGAGGAGGTTGACTACCTGAACGAGCACGGTTTCTATGCAGACTTCACCAAGTTGAAGTATTCTTATAACGTAGGTATCTGGGGAACCAGTATCTGCGGTGGTGAGATTCTCGACCCAACCCAGGGTCTTCCTGAGGAGGCTTATCTGAAGCACGTTACTGCCAAGGAAGAAGAGGCTGAACTGAAGATTACCTTCGAGAAGGGTGAGATTGTAGCTGTCAACGGCGAGAAGTTTGATGACAAGGTGGCTGCCATCCAGAAGATTGAGGAGATTGGCGCATCTTACGCCATCGGTCGCGACTGCAACGTGGGTGACACCATCATCGGTATCAAGGGTCGTGTAGCTTTCGAGGCTGCAGCTCCTAAGCTCATCATCGAGGCTCACCGCCTGTTGGAGAAGAGCACATTGAGCAAGTGGCAGCAGTATTGGAAGGATCAGGTAGGCAACTGGTACGGAATGTTCCTCCACGAGAGCCAGTACCTGGAGCCAGTAATGCCGGATATCGAGGCTATGCTGACTTCTTCTCAGCGCAACGTAAACGGTACAGCCATCTTGAAGCTCCGTCCATTTAGCTTCCAGACTGTTGGTGTCGATTCACCAGACGATTTGACCAAGTCTAAGCTCGGTGAGTATGGTGAGATGCAGCATGGTTGGACCGCAGAGGATGCGAAGGGCTTCATCAAGGTAAGCTCTACCCCACTCCGTGTTTATTATGGTATGCACCCTAACGAGGAAAGATAATATGGTAAAAGTAGGTATTTTAGGAGCAGCTGGTTATACAGGAGGTGAGTTGATTCGCCTCCTTATCAACCATCCAGAGGCAGAGATTGTATTCGCCAACAGCGAGAGTAACGCCGGTAACCTGGTGGCTGAGGTTCACGAGGGATTGTATGGCGAGACCGACTTGAAGTTTACCGCCGAGATGCCTTTCGACCAGGTGGATGTTATCTTCTTCTGCTTCGGTCACGGCAAGAGCGAGGCGTTCCTGAAGGAGCACAATGTTCCGGAGAACGTGAAGATTATCGACCTGGCACAGGACTTCCGTCTTGCCCCAGAGACTGTGGTTGCTACCCAGCAGCCAACCCCAGCCGCTCACGATTTTGTATATGGTCTTCCAGAAATAAATGAATCAAAAATAGCCGTAGCTCAGCACGTGGCAAACCCAGGTTGTTTTGCAACCTGCATTCAACTTGGTTTGTTGCCTGCTGCTAAGATGGGCCTCATCAACAGCGATGTTTCTGTCAATGCCATTACCGGTAGCACCGGCGCTGGTCAGAAGCCAGGCGCCACTACCCATTTCTCATGGCGCAACAACAACATGAGCATCTACAAGGCTTTCAACCATCAGCACGTGCCAGAGATTCGTGAGAGTCTGAAGCAGACACAGGGTTATCTCGATGCTGCCATTGACTTCATCCCTTACCGTGGCGACTTCGCCCGTGGCATCTTCGCTACAGAAGTAGTGAAGACTGATAAGCCTATCGAGGAAATCGTAGCAGGTTACAAGGAGTTCTACAATAATGCCAAGTTCACCCACTATGTGGATAAGGCTATCGACTTGAAGCAGGTTGTGAATACCAACAAGTGCCTGGTTCATGTGGATAAGTATGGCGATAAACTTCTTATCACCTCTTGTATCGACAACCTTCTGAAGGGTGCCGTAGGTCAGGCTGTTCAGAACATGAACATCATGTTTGGTCTCGACCAGACAGCAGGTTTGAAACTCAAGCCATCAGCATTTTAGATAAAAGAATTCGGAAGAACGGATGAAAAATCATTCGTTCTTCTATCATAAAAAATAGTTTGTAATAAGATAACTCTATGAGTTGTCTTTCTTAAAACATAGATTTAACATGAAACTTTACGACGTATATCCTCTTTTCGATATTAATATTGTAAAAGGACAGGGCTGCAAGGTATGGGACGACAAGGGTCAGGAATACCTCGACCTCTATGGCGGTCATGCCGTTATCAGCATCGGTCATTGTCATCCTCACTATGTTGAGATGCTCACCAACCAGTTGAACAACCTGGGTTTCTATTCCAACTCTGTCATCAACAAGTTGCAGGTGAAACTCGCAGAGCGTCTGGGCAAGATAAGCGGTTATGAAGATTATCAGTTCTTCCTCATCAACTCTGGTGCCGAGGCAAACGAGAATGCCCTGAAGTTGGCTTCCTTCACCAACGGAAGAACCCGCGTGCTTTCTATAGAGAAGGCTTTCCACGGAAGAACTTCCCTTGCCGTAGAGGTAACAAATAATCCTAAGATCATCGCTCCTATCAATGACAATGGTCACGTAACCTATCTTCCTATCAATGATTTGGAGGCTTGGGAGAAGGAACTTGCCAAGGGCGATGTCTGCGCTTGTATCATCGAAGCTATTCAGGGCGTAGGTGGCTGCAACATGGTAACTCCTGAGTTTGCTCAGGGTTTGCAGGCAGCCTGCAAGAAATACGGCACCTTCCTGATTTGCGATGAAATCCAGTGCGGTTATGGTAGAAGCGGTAAGTTCTTTGCTCACCAGTGGTTGGGCATCAAGCCAGATCTCATCACCGTAGCCAAGGGTATCGGTAATGGTTTCCCTATGGGTGGCGTGTTGATTTCTCCAGAGTTTACTCCTGTATATGGTCAGCTGGGTACTACTTTCGGTGGCAACCATTTGGCATGTACTGCCGCTCTCGCCGTTCTCGATGTATTCGAGAAGGAGAACCTGGTACAGAATGCGCATGAGGTTGGCGAATATCTCATTGCCCAGCTGAAGGAGTTGCAGAAGCGCAACAGCCACATCACAGAAGTTCGTGGCCGTGGTTTAATGGTAGGCGCCGTACTCGATATTCCTCACAAGGAAGTTCGCAGCAAGCTCATCCACGAGCAGCACTGCTTCACCGGTTGCGCCGGCACCAACATCCTCCGTATCCTCCCTCCATTGGTATTGACTAAGGAGAATGTGGATGACTTCATCGAAAGATTGGAAACCGTATTGAAGGAAGTATAAACCCATTGAGATAAGGATATAAAGAAAACTCAACCCATAGAAGAAATAGGAAACACTCCTATCTTGAGCAGCAAGCCCTTTACGGTTTGCTGCTTTTTTGTTCCCCTTATAGGAAATCATCTTAAATGTCTCTACTTTCGAATAAAAGTAATAAAAGAAATTTATAGTCGATTCAACTCTGCATTACCGGCACCAGTTCCCTTATACTTGCTACGTGTGGTATTGAACTTATAGCGAAGGGTGAGTTGCAGGTCTCTCGTACCTCGCTTAGATACTTGCAGGAGTTCCAT
>ENA-UESD01000862-UESD01000862.1-human-gut-metagenome-genome-assembly--contig:-NODE-862-length-26186-cov-8.251446_pt1 | contig 26186 bp, 22 predicted proteins | sample MGYA00242985_ERZ507986 | MGnify/ENA primary metagenome ERZ507986 (study PRJEB26167, sample SAMN06115408) | human gut metagenome | host: Homo sapiens | place: China:Guangxi | collected 2016-04-06... | reverse complement strand
CTGCCGCTAATTTCTCCTCATAACTGTACTTCATAAAACACCCCAAAAGTTATGTCCAACTTTTGGGGTGCAGTTCATTCGAACCTCCCTCACTCTCAAACCTAACCGGAAATTACTCGGCTTTCTCGCAGCAGGGTTTCTCGGCGCAGGTTTTCGTCGAGTCGCATTTCTCGGCGCAGCAGGCAGCAGCTTCGGTCGTGGCGGCAGCCTCGGCGGCGGCATTGTCAGCGGCCTTCTTGTTCGAATTGCCACAGCAGCTTACCATAGCGACGGCAGCCATGACGACAACAAAAGAGAAAATCTTTTTCATAGCGCTAAATGTTTAGAAATTGGTTGTTCTGTAACGCCGCAAAGATAGATATTCGCCCGAAATAAGCAAAGAAAAAACGCATATTTTTCAAAAACGGGCTTTTTCAGTCCAAAAGGTTCGAAATCGGGAACTCCTCGTTTTTCAGGAACGCCTTCGGAAAAGTCCCCGTCACGCGGCCTTTCAGGATCACGGCCTCCTCGTTGCTCAGGCAGTCCCCGACCGAAACGACGAAATAGGGGATCTTGTAATCCATGTAGACCTTCACGCCCGGATAGGTCTCTTCGAAGAGTTTCTGGGCGGCGAAAGCCCCGTTGCGGGCCTCGGGTCCGTTGTCCGAGAAGATGCAGACGCGGAAGCCGCGCACCCGCAGCTGCTGTCCGGCGCGCACGGCCTCGGCGACGGCGCGCGCGGCGTCGCCGTGCTCCGCGACGGTCACCTGCGCCCGTCCGAAAAAGGCGGTGCCGGCGACGGGTTCGGCCAGACGCTGTTTGAAAGCGTCGAGCGACTGCGCGCGGAGCGAAACGGCCGCACACAGGAGCATCAGGATAAGGATCGACAATCTGCGCATCACTTCAATTTGTTTTTAACGTCCTGCAACGTCAGGCCAAAGGTATTCAAAAAATCCGACAACGGCATCCTGTCGCGCGAAATTTTTACGGGCGCCGGGCCTCCGCGCCCCTCCAGGGCATAGGCGATGCCGACCTGCGAAAGGTCTCCCGCCTCGATTTTCCGGAGCAGCACGTAGAGCGCCAGCGGATCGGAGATTTTCACCCGCCACAGCGTCCGGAAGCTGCCCGTCGTGCGCCGGGGCACCTCGACCGGCTCGCGCAGCACGACCGTCCCCACACGCCCGTCGGCGTAGTAAACGTCGATTTCGGCCGTTTCGAGCTGCAATTTGTAGCCCGTGTTGTTCATCACCCGCACGACGATCTCGGCGCCGGTCAGCCCCTGGCGTTCGATCTTCTCGATCCCCTCGAAGCGGATGTTGCGCTGCGCCTTCTCGACGGCCTTGCGGCACGAAGCCGCCGACGCAGCCACAGCCAGCAGCAACAGGTATAACAGAAACTTTCTCATCGCTCTCCTATATATATCTGCGCGATCCCGCAACTCTGGCTCTTCGCCCGGCAGTTCCGGAACCCCGCCTTTTCCATCATCCCCAGAAACTCCGCCGGAGCGGGGAACTCCCCCACCGAAGCCGGCAGATACTCGTAGGCCCTTTTGTCGCGCGACACCAGTCCGCCGATGCGGGGCAGTATCTTGTAGGAGTAGAACTCGTACAGCGCCCGGAACACCCGGTTGCGGGGCCGCGAGAACTCCAGGATAACGACTTTGCCCCCGGGCCTTATCGTGCGGGCCAGTTCGCGGAGCCCGGCCGCGAGGTCGCCGAAATTGCGCACCCCGAATGCGACGGTCGCCGCATCGACCGAGGCGTCGGCCACCTCCAGATGTTCGGCATCGCCCCGTTCGAGGACGATGCGGCTGTCCAGCCCCCGGGCCTCGACCTTGCGGCGCGCCACGGCGAGCATCTCCTCCGAAAGGTCCACGCCCATCACCTGCACGTCGCGGATGCGCCGTGCCAGGGCGATCGCCAGGTCGCCCGTGCCGGTCGCCACGTCGAGTATGCGGCGGGGATTCGCACGCCGCACCTCGTTCACCGCACGGCGGCGCCAGATGCGGTCGATGTTCACCGAAAGCGTATGGTTCAGCAGGTCGTACCGCGGCGCGATGTTGTCGAACATCTCGCGGACCTCCTCCTTCTTGGTCTGATCTGTGTTGTAGGGTTTCATTCGTATCTTATCGTTTCTTCGGGTTTCACGCCGGACACCACGGCCGTCGGGATCACCAGCAGGGCGACGATCGCGGCGACGAACCCGGCGTTCAGCGCCAGCCACCATCCCCATCCCAGCGACACGGGCACCTCCGAGAGCAGGTAGCCCTCCGAACTGAGTTTTATCAAATGGGTCCACTTCTGCACCAGACACAACCCCAGCCCGACGGCGTTGCCCCACGCCAGTCCCCGCAGCGTGACGAAGCCCGCCCGCCAGAGGAAGATGCGCCGCAGTTCGCCGCTGCGCATCCCGAGAGCCTTCAGCAGACCGATCATGCGCGTGCGTTCGAGCACCAGAATCAGCAGCGCCGAGGCCATGTTGAAGAAGGCCACGACCAGCATGATGACGATGATCACCGCGGCGTTCACGTCGTGGGCTTTCAGCCAGTCGAAGATGTTGGCGTAACGCTCCGTGACGCTCGTCACCGCGAGGTTCTCCGTTCCCTCCGCCTCGTCATAGAGCAGCGTGCGGCCCAACGTGCGGGCGAAGGCGCCGGCATCGCGCAGGTCGCGGGTCCGGATCTCGTAACCGGAGATCTCGTCCGGCCCCCAGTCCGAAAGCCGCTGCACGTTGCGGATGTCCGTGACGACCACCATGCCGTCCATCTCCTCCATCCCCGAGGCGTAGACGCCCGCCACCTTGAACCGGTCGCGGCGGGGCAGCTCGCCCGGCTCGACGAAGAGCATCTCGACCTTGTCGCCCACCCCTAACAGCAGTCTGTCGGCCAGCGAACGCGACAGCAGGATGTCTTTCGTGCGCACCGAATCGCCCACGCGGGGCAGCTCGCCTTCGACGAGCCACTCGCGGAAATAAGACCAGTCGTAATCCCCCTCGACGCCTTTGAGCATCACTTCGCCCACGGCGTCGGCCGTGCGCACGATGCCGCCCTTCACGGTGTAGGGGGCCATCGCCTCGAACCCTTCGGTCGCGCGGATCAGCTCCTCGAGGTGTGCGCTGCGGTGCACGGGCTCCGAATCGAGGGCGTTGACGCCCCGCACGTCGGTCACCGAGACGTGGGCGGCGAAGCCCGTCATCTTGTGCGCCACCTCGCGTTTGAACCCCATGATGACGGCCATCGCAAGGATCATCACCGCCACACCCACAGCCACCGACACCACGGCGATACGCTCCATCACCCCGGGTTTGTTCTCCGGGGAGGGCTTCGCCATGCGGCGTGCGATGAAAAAGGCGAGATTCATGGCAACGGTTTTGCAGAAAATTTATGCAAAGAAACACATAAATTTCGTATTTCGGGTGTCGTAACGACACTTTTGTTTTACAAAGCCCCCGCAATCCGGTTTTGGAACAGTCCGGCTTTTTTGTACCGATTAACATCGTAACGACACTTATCATCCGGGAAGTATTTCGAAACCGCTCGTTTTTTCCTATCTTTGCGGCAAACAAAGGGTTCGATATGAAAAAGGAAGCTCTTATTACGGGTGCGACATCGGGCATCGGACGCGCCACGGCGCTGCGGCTTGCGAAAGAGGGGTATGCCGTCACGGCCACCGGACGGCGTGCCGAACGCCTCGCGGCGCTGAAAGCCGAGATCGAAGCCGCGGGAGGCCGCTGCACGACGCTCGTGTTCGACGTGCGCTCCGAAGAGGAGGTGCGCCGGAATCTCGAACCGCTCGAAAGGGTCGATCTGCTGGTCAACAACGCGGGACTGGCCGCCGGGCTGGAACACATTGACCTGGGAGACACCCGCGACTGGGACGCCATGATCGACACCAATGTCAAGGGACTGCTCTACGTCACGCGCGTCATCGCCCCGAAGATGGTCGCCGCAGGCGGCGGCCACATCTTCAACATCGGCTCGATCGCCGGAACCGAAGCCTACGAGAACGGCGCGGTCTACTGCGCCTCGAAGCACGCCGTGCACGCCATTTCGCAGTCGATGCGCGCCGACCTGCTGTCGGCCGGGATCAAGGTCACGGAGATCCGCCCGGGGATGGTCGAAACGGAGTTTTCCGAAGTCCGCTTCCACGGCGACAAGAAACGCGCCGATGCGGTCTACGCGGGCGTCGAGCCCCTCACCGGCGACGACATCGCCGAAGCGATCGCATGGGCCGCACAATTACCCGCGCATATGAACGTTAATGATATGGTACTGATGCCCGCCCGACAGGCCGGAGCCTATTACACGTACCGCAAAACAAAATAGAGAACGCTATGACATTTCCTATGATTGCACTGCTCCAGGCAGGTTATTACGCAGAGCCCCACGCCGCACGCTACGACGCCGCGACGATGGGCATGTTCGTGCTGATCATCGCCATCGGCATCGTCGGCTTCATCGTGCAGGCGCGCCTGCAATCGGTGTTCAAGAAATATTCGAAGGTGCAGTTCCCGGGCGGTCTGACCGGCGCCGAGGTCGCCGAAAAGATGCTGCGCGACAACAACATCCACAACGTGAAAGTGACGCACGTGAGCGGCCACCTCACCGACCACTTCAATCCGCAGACGATGACCGTCAACCTGAGCGACTCGGTCTACTCTTCGACGAGCGTCGCAGCGGCGGCCGTCGCAGCCCACGAGTGCGGCCACGCCGTACAGCACGCGCAGGGCTATGCGCCGCTGGTGCTGCGTTCGCAGCTGGTTCCCGTCGTGCAGTTCGCCTCGTCGGCCGCCACGTGGGTCATCATCCTGGGCCTCGTGATCCTGGCCTCGACGCAGAACGAACTCCTCTGCTGGATCGGCGTGGGCATGATCGCCATGTCGGCGGTCTTCTCGCTCGTCACGCTGCCCGTGGAGTACAACGCCTCGGCCCGCGCCCTGGAGTGGCTCCAGGTCAGCCGCACGATGCAGGGCGCACAGCTCGCACAGGCCAAGGAGGCCCTCTCGTGGGCGGCCCGCACCTACCTCGTGGCGGCGCTGAGCGCCATCGCCTCGGTCCTCTACTACGTCTTCCTGATCCTCGGACGGCGCGACTGACCCGGCGATGAACTCCCCCGAAAAAGACTTCACCCACCGCAGCTGGCTGGCGACCGCGGCGCTTATCGCAGTGCTCGCAGCCGTCAGCTTCATTCCCCCGCAGAGCATCGGGAGCGTCAAACTGCGCCGCGCCAACATCCTCTCGGATGTCCTCGTCTTCGACGATGCGGCGGCGGCCGAACCCGCCACCGAACCCGTACTCTTCGACGAGGAGGATTTCCACATCGACCTCGAAGCCGTCGCCGAACGCATCGAGGCCGACACCGCCCCGCGCGAAACGCAGGCCACCTATCGGTGGATCATCCCGCGGGACAGCCTCCGCGGCCCGCGGCCCGAACCCGACCCGGCGCGCCTCACCGCGACGCCCGTTCCGATCGAGGATTACAGCGACAGCGGCCGCATCCGCGCCTTCTGCGACACGCTGCTCAACGCCCGGCGCCCGGTGCGCATCGCCTTCCTCGGCGACTCGTTCGTCGAGGGCGACATCCTCACCGCGGACCTGCGCGAACAACTCCAGACGGCCTTCGGGGAGCGGCCCGGCGGCGGTGCGGGATTCGCCCCGATGGCCTCGCCGCTGACGGCTTTCCGGCGCACGATCAAAACCCAGTCGAAAGGCTGGACGACCTACAACATCATGCAGCGCAAAGCCGCCCCGGAGAACCTGCGCAACCATTTCTACATCTCGGGATGGGTCAGCCAGCCTGCGGCGGGGGCATCGACCCGCTGGGAGAACACCGACTACCGCAAACTGCTCGACTCGTGCGACGGAGCGCGCATCTTCTTCCTCTCGCCCCACGACAGCCGTGTCGAGGTGACGCTCAACGACACCCTGCGCCGCGCGTTCGACATCACGGGCGACGCCGCCGTGCGTCAGATCGAGGTTTCGGCCCCGCACGTCCGCTCGCTCGCCTTCAAGGTGCTCTCCGGCACGGAGGGCTTCATCGGCTACGGCGCGATCTTCGAAGGCGGCGGCGTGGTGGTCGATAACTACTCGGTGCGCAGCAACAACGGTCAGGCGATGTTCTGGACCAACCCCTCGGTCAACGCCCGGATCAACGCCCTCACGGGCTACGATCTGGTGATCCTCCAATACGGGCTCAACATCATGCAGTCGGGCGTGAAGAGCTACACCAACTACGCAGCGCAGATCGAGAAGATGGTCGCCTTCGTCCGGAGCTGTTTCCCCCGCGCCGCGGTGCTGGTGCTGGGTGTCAGCGACCGTTCGACGAAAACCGACGCGGGCTTCGAACCGATGGACGCCATTCCCTACATGCTCGACGTTCAGCGCCAGGCGGCCCGGAACACGGGCGCGGCTTTCTGGCCCACGTGCGACGCCATGCGCGCACAAGGGGGCATGGAGCAGTTCGTGAAGAACGGCTGGGCCGGCAAGGACTATACCCATATCAACTACGCCGGAGGACGCCGCGTGGCGTGGGCGCTGTTCGACGCCCTCAACGCCGAAGCCTGCGCGCTCCATGCCGAACAACGGGCCGCCGAACTGCGCCGGCAGGCCGAAGCCGCCGTGCTCGACTCCCTGCAAAAGGCGCGCATCGAACGCAGCCTGCTGCCCGCCGCAGCCCCCGAACCGCCTAAACCGCCGATACGATGACGCTTCCCGCGACAGACGGATTCTGGGACAAAGTGCTGGCTCTGCTGACCTACGACGCCTCGTCGCCGCTGATCTTCAGCAGCGGGCTGTTTCTCTTCCTGTTCGCGGGGTTCCTGCTCGTTTACAGCGCCTTCCGCCGCGCGCCGATGGCCCGCATCGTCTATGTCATCGCCTTCTCGCTCTACTTCTACTACAAGTCGAGCGGCATCTATTTCCTGCTGCTGGTCTTCGCCGCGGCGAGCGATTTCCTGATCGCGCGCGGCATCTTCCGCACCCGCTCCAAAAGCCTGAAACGCTGGCTGATGGTGCTGAGCGTGGCCGTCAACCTCGGCATGCTCGGCTACTTCAAGTACACCAACTTCTTCATCGACATCTCCAACCAACTGTTCGGGCAGGGATTCCTGCAATTCCGGAACATCTTCCTGCCGGTCGGCATCTCGTTCTTCGTCTTCCAGTCGATGAGCTACACCATAGACATCTACCGCGGCCAGCTGAAACCCCTGTCGAACTGGCTCGACTATCTCTTCTATCTGTCGTTCTTTCCGCAGTTAGTGGCCGGCCCGATCGTCCGGGCCCGGGACTTCATTCCCCAGATCCGGCAGAATCCGATCGTCGTCACCCGCGAGATGTTCGGCACGGGCGTCTTTCTGATCCTCACGGGTCTGTTCAAGAAGGCGATCATCTCGGACTACATCTCGCTCAATTTCGTTGACCGCATCTTCGACGAGCCCCTGCTCTACTCCGGATTCGAGTGCCTGATGGGCATTTACGGCTACGCGCTGCAAATCTACTGCGACTTCTCGGGCTATTCGGACATGGCCATCGGCATCGCCCTGCTGCTGGGATTCCGCTTCCCGAAGAATTTCGACGCCCCCTACAAGTCGGCGACGATCACCGAATTCTGGCGGCGGTGGCATATCTCGCTCTCGTCGTGGCTGCGCGACTACCTCTACATCTCGCTGGGCGGCAACCGCAAGGGCCGCATCCGGACCTACGGCAACCTGCTGCTGACGATGCTGTTAGGCGGACTGTGGCACGGCGCGGCCGTGCGCTTCATCCTCTGGGGCGGACTCCACGGCGCGGCGCTGGCCCTGCACAAACTGTGGATGTCGGTCGTTCCGGGCGCCAAGGCCACCGGGGCCCAGATGCACTGGTGGAGCCGTGCGGCGGGCATCTTCCTCACGTTCAACATCGTCTGCTTCGGGTGGCTGATGTTCCGCGCCGAGTCGATGCAGACCGTTCAGCTGATGCTGCACCAGATTTTCGAGAACTTCAACGCCCCGATGATTCCGCAGGTGCTGGCGGGCTATGCCGCCGTCTTCGCGCTGATCGCCGCGGGCTACGTCCTCCACCTGCTTCCGGGCCGGGTGGACGCCCTGGCGCAGCGGATCGTGGTCCACGCGCCGCTGGTGCTGCAAGTGGTGATGGCCGCGGCGATGATCTGGTGCGTCATGCAGATCAAATCCAGCGACATACAGCCGTTTATCTATTTCCAATTCTAAGTGACCGATGTACGACTTCGACCATCAACTGTTTCTCGACCTGAATTTCGACGGCGGCCCCTGCATGGACCGCCTGATGCTGACCGTCTCGGGTACGGCGATGTGGCTTCCGCTCTATGCGCTGATTCTGTGGCTCGTCTGGCGGCGCGGCGGATGGCGCGGCGTCATCGTCTTCACGGTGCTGATGATCGCGGCGCTGGCCCTCGCGGACATGGTTTCGGGCATGTTCAAGAGCAACGGAGTGCTGGGCGGCCTGCTGCCGGGCTTCGAGCCGCGCTGGCGGCCGATGTTCACCCCCTCGCTCGAAGGGCTGGAGATCGCTCCCGACTCGCTGCGGGCGCTGCGCATGGCCGGCACGCCCGGCGACTGGACGGTTCACGTTCCGGTCGAAGCCGTGAGCGGCCGCTACGGAACGGTCTCGGCCCATGCGGCGACGATCGTCGCGCTGACCGTGCTGTCGGCGGCGGCGATTCGCCGGCAGTGGTTCACGGCGCTGATGCTCTTCTGCACCGTACTGATCTGCTATTCGCGCATCTACCTGGGCAAACACTTCCCGATGGACCTCGTGTGGGGCACGCTCGTCGGGGCGGCACTCGGATGGGCCGCATACCTGGCCTACCGGACACTGTCCTGCCAAAAAAAGGAGCTGCGATAGCAGCTCCTTTCCGTTTCCGCCGGGATCAGAATCCCCAATCGGCAGGGTTGTAGGAGGCTTTGACACTCTCGTCCACATCCGGGAAGAAGGTGAACCCGGTCTTCTCTTCGATCTCTTTCACCGAGCGCAAATAGCTCTTATCGAGCGTCGGCGATGAAGAACCGCCGATCTGATCGGCATGTTCGAACCAGAAACCCACAGCCTTCAGTTCCGAAGCTGCACACTCCTGAATCGGCTTTCTGAGGTTGCCGCTGCGGGTGCGCAACAACAGTTTGTAGTAATGGGTCGGCACAATGCACTCTTTCGAGTATCCGGGCACATAGTAACGCACCCGCGTATCGCCGGAACCATTCCAGCAACTCGCATCGCGGGCAACCATGTCATCGTTCTCGAAATAGGCTCCCGAAACACAGTAAAGCGTATCGGAGCAGACATATCTATCCAATATCCGCTTCTCGGCATCGCCCCATACCTTGTCGAAAGCCGTGCGGCCCTGCGGCGAGATATTGCCGGGATAGAAAGTCTGCGTATTGATCTCCGCCGGATTGTTCTTGTCGCCGCATCCCCGGTAACTCGACGCCAGCATGTGCCCGCGAATCCATTGCTTGTCGATGCTCTCGGAATAAAGCGACATCGCCCGGTTGTTGTTCACCGCCAACGGATAGATGATGGCCTGCTCCGTCTCGGTCATCGAAGGATCGCGCGTCCACGGATCCGTAGCGGGGCGCGTAGTGCCGCCCTCCTGATAGCAGGCGTGCTGCGGATGGGCGATCCACAACGGGCAATGGCGCTGCGTATCATAGCAATACGTATAATTGCGCAGATACTGTTTGGTGGTTACGGTCGAGGCCCAGAAAGTGTGGATTTTCTTGCCGGTCATGTCGGCGGGCGTCGCAGGAAGTTCCGCCCAGCGGTATCCGGCAGCCCCGGCGAACGTAATATTCACATTCCCGGTCTTGGCCCCGGGGCCTTCGCCGGCCGTGACGGTCAGCGTGCAGCGCACCCCTTCGGGAGCGGCCGTAACGGTGATCGTGCCGTCGCCCGTACCCGAAGCGGGCGAAAACACGAGCGCCGGATCGGAACACGACGCACTCCACGAAGCGTTGGAGGTCACCGTGATGCGGTTGGTGCCCGCAGGGTCGAAGCGCAGGTCGGCGGGAGCGAGCGAAAGCGTCACTTCGGCAGAAGCCGCGGTGCGGGTCACGGTGATGGTTTTGCCGGAGGCCTTGCCCGCAGCGGTGCGCACCCCGACTTCGACGGACGTTCCCCGGGGCATGTCCAGCACCCGGAAGGTCCCGTTGCCGACGCCCGCCGAAGGATCGACCGTCACGGCCGCCGAGGCAGGCTCCCAATAGACCTGCCACGCGCCGTTGGCCATCACGCGGACGGCATTGTTGGCGGCGTCGGTTTCGTCGAAGGTGAAAGATTCGGATTCGACGGCGGCATAGGAGTCGTCCGAAGAGTCGTCACCGCCGCAGGAGGCGAAAAACAGCAGACTGCCCAAAAGAATCCCCATAACCCGCGGGGGGGGGTAATTCAGCCGATTGCGAAAAAAGGAGTCGAGTTGTTTCATAGACTGGCATTTAATTAGACACAACGGACAAATTTAATCATTCCGGGAAAATAAACAAACAAAAAAACGGTTTCGGGACAGGGAGGGCAGAGGAATGGCGAAACAGTTGCTATTTTGCCCATTTTTCACTAATTTTGCGGGGTTGCACGAGAAAACATCAAAAACATACGATATGGCACTCGAACTCAGCGAACAGGAACAGCTTCGCAGACAGTCGCTCACGGCGCTCCGTGAATTGGGCATCGAGCCCTACCCCGCCGCCCGCTACGAGGTGACGGCCACGGCGCGCGAGATCGCCGACAACTACGACGACACCGAAAAGAATTTCCAGGAGGTGCGCATCGCCGGCCGCATCATGTCGCGCCGCATCATGGGCAGCGCCTCGTTCTTCGAACTGCAAGACCACACGGGCCGCATTCAGGTCTACATCCGCCGCGACGACGTATGCCCCGAAGGCGATCCGACGCTCTACAACACGGTCTTCAAGAAACTGCTCGACATCGGCGACTTCGTGGGCGTCGAGGGCTTCGCGTTCCGCACCAACACCGGCGAACTGTCGGTGCACTGCCGCCGATTCACCGTGCTGTCGAAGTCGATCCGCCCGCTGCCCGTCGTCAAGGAGAAGGACGGCAAGACGTTCGACGCCTTCACCGACCCGGAGGTGCGCTACCGCCAGCGGTATCTGGACCTGATCGTCAACCCGCAGGTGAAGGAAACCTTCGTCCGCCGCGCCAAGATCATGGCCACGATGCGCGAATTCTTCAATTCGAAGGGCTACATCGAAGTCGAGACCCCGATCCTGCAACCCATTCCGGGCGGCGCATCGGCGCGTCCGTTCATCACGCACCACAACTCGCTCGACATAGACCTCTACCTGCGCATCGCCACGGAGCTCTACCTCAAAAAGCTGATCGTCGGCGGATTCGACGGCGTGTACGAGTTCGGCAAGAACTTCCGCAACGAGGGCATGGACCGCACGCACAACCCCGAGTTCACGTGCATGGAGATCTACGTAGCCTACAAGGACTACCTCTGGATGATGGAGTTCACCGAGCAGATGCTCGAACGGGTGGCCGTGGCCGTGAACGGCACCACGGAGCTGACGATCGACGGCAAGGCGATCTCGTTCAAGGCCCCGTTCCGCCGCCTGACGATGACCGACGCCATCCGCGAAAAGACCGGCTACGACATCACGGGCCGCACGGAAGAGGAGCTGCGCGAAGCCTGCAAGCGACTCAACGTCGAGGTGGACGAAACCTACGGCAAAGGCAAGCTGATCGACGCCATCTTCGGACAGTACTGCGAGGAGGAGCTCATCCAGCCCACCTTCATCACGGACTATCCGCGCGAGATGTCGCCGCTGTGCAAGCGCCACCGCTCGAATCCCGACCTGACGGAGCGTTTCGAACTGTTCGTCAACGGCAAGGAGCTCTGCAACGCCTACTCCGAGCTGAACGACCCGATCGACCAGCTGGAGCGTTTCCAGGAGCAGCTGCGGCTCTCGGAGAAGGGCGACGACGAAGCCATGTTCATCGACATGGATTTCGTACGCGCACTGGAATACGGCATGCCGACCTGCTCGGGAATGGGCATCGGCATCGACCGTCTGACGATGTTCATGACGAACCAGCCGTCGATTCAGGACGTGCTGTTCTTCCCCCAGATGCGCCCCGAAAAGAAGGTCGTGAGCGATCCCGCAGAGGCTTACACCGCCGTCGGAGTGCCTGAAGAGTGGGTTCCGGTGATTCAGAAGATGGGTTACCTCACCGTCGAGTCGCTGAAAAAACTCGCCCCCGGGAAGTTCTTCAACGACCTGTGCGGATTCAACAAGAAGAACAAACTCGGGCTGAAAGCCCCCTCGATCGATGAGGTCAAGAAATGGTGCGCGGAATAGAACTGATTCACTATAAAACATTTAGGAAAATGAGAAAGAAAATTGTTGCCGGCAACTGGAAGATGAACACGCTTCCCGCCGAAGGTGTCGAACTGGCCAAAGGCGTCGCAGCAGGCCGCGGAGAGGTTTGCTCGTGCGTGAATTTCATCGTATGCCCGCCGTTCACCCACCTGTCGATGGTCGCCGAAGCCCTGAAGGGTTCGGATATCGCTCTCGGAGCGCAGAACTGCGCCGCAGAGGCCAAAGGCGCCTACACGGGCGAAGTCGCCGCGTCGATGATCGCCGCGCTGGGCTGCAAGTACGTGATCCTCGGCCACTCGGAGCGCCGCCAGTACTACGGCGAGACCTCCGCAACGCTCAACAAGAAGATGGCGCAGGCTTATGCCAACGGACTGGTTCCCATCTACTGCGTAGGCGAGAACCTCGAAGAGCGCGAGGCCGGCAAGCACTTCGACGTGGTGAAAGCCCAGATCGAGGAGGTGGTTTACAACCTCACCGCAGAGCAGTACAAGAAGCTGGTGATCGCTTACGAGCCCGTGTGGGCCATCGGCACCGGCAAGACCGCAACGGCCGAGCAGGCACAGGAGATCCACGCCTACATCCGCGAGGTGCTGGCTGCCAAATTCGGCGCCGCAGCCCAGGAGACGGCGATTCTTTACGGCGGTTCGTGCAAGCCTTCGAACGCAGCCGAGATCTTCGCCAAAGAGGATGTTGACGGCGGTCTGATCGGCGGCGCAGCCCTCAAAGCCGAGGATTTCCTCGCCATCGGCAAAGGATTCTCGAAGTAATCCGCACGCCCTGCAACGCAAATCCCCGATCCTTTTCGGATTGGGGATTTTTCATAGCGCCCGTCCCGAAGCGGATGCGGCGAGACAGCCCCACGGTTCCGACGCCGCGCACAGAAAGCCGCCCCCGGCACAGATGTTCAGCCACGGCACCGGAGAACTGCGTCTCCGGCTTGTGCATTCGGCCGCAAATCGCTATCTTTGTATCATAAACCCGCGCTCGGGCAGACGGTCTCCGGACCCCGGACCTGCCCGGCCGAAAACCGATTCCATGAAAATGAAACACATCTTCATCCTACTGCTGGCCGCGATCTCCATAACGGCCTGCAACCGCTCCGCCAACGCCGGCGGCGAAACCCTGACGATCGATGAACTGCTCGCCGATGCCGACGCCCTGGTGGGCGACACCGTACGTGTGGAAGGGCTCTGCGTCAGCACCTGCGGCCACGGCAGCACCCACATCACCCTTATGGGCAGCGACACGACGCAAGTGATCGAAGCGCTGGCCGACGAACGCATGCAGTCGTTCGATCCGCTGATCTCCAACCGCACGGTAGCCGTCGAAGGCGTCGTGGCGGAACAGCGCGTCGAACTGCCGTTCCTCGACGACTGGGAGATGCGCCTCGACGCCAGCATCGAGGGCGGCAAAGGCAATCCCGAGGCCGTAGCGGTGCTCAAAGGGCAGATCCGCGAACTCCGCGACTCGATCGCCGCCCGCCGTGCACGCGAAGGCAAGGAGTATTGGAGCATTTACCGCATCGAAACGTTCGCCTGCCATGCAATCGACGACGAAGCCGGGCGCTAAACGAGGCTCGCAGATTCGCCGGTGGGCGCGGATCATCCACCGCGACCTTTCCTACTTTTTCGCAGGCGTGGTGGTGGTTTACGCCGTATCGGGCATCGTGCTGAACCACAAACGCGACTTCAACAGCAACTATTCGGTCCGCCGCACGGAATTGCAGATGCCGGGCAGCTATCCCGCCCCGGCCGAAACCAGCCGAGAGCAGGCCGAAGAACTGCTCCGCGCAGCCGATCCCGAAGCGCGCTACGTGAAGCACTACGCCAGCGGCGAACAGCGGGTAAAGGTTTTCGTCGCAGGGGGCTCCGTACTCGAAGTGGACATGCAGAACGGCCGGGCGGTCTACGAAAAGCTGACCAAAAGGCCCGTCATCAGTTCGATGAACCGTCTGCACTACAACCCCAACCGGTGGTGGACCCGTTTTTCCGACATTTTCGCCGCATCGCTGCTCGTCATCACGCTCACGGGGCTGGTGATGGTTCCGGGGCGCAACGGACTGCGGGGCCGGGGAGGCATCGAACTCGCGGCGGGCATCGCCGTGCCGATCCTCTTCCTGCTCTTCCTGTAAAGCACGCCGGGACAAGACACGAAACGGGGCGGTCGTTCGATACGACCGCCCCGCTGTTTTCAGGACCGAACCGCTTAGGCCCCGGCCTGCGTTACTTTCATGCGGAAAAGCTCCTTATTGTTCTCTCCCACCAGGATTACATCCAGTTTGCGTTCTGCGCCGGTGTTCACAGTCTCGGGATAGAGAGTTACATTCCCCATATTATCCCGCTCAGCATAAAGCCAAGGCTCTGCCACGACCTCCGAGGTACCTTCGGTAACCACTTTTACGAGGAAAGAGCCCTCGCCCTCAGTTCCGAACTCCTGCTTAGCAGCCTGCGTGGCATCTTTAGCAAAGTTCACGGAAAGATTAGTAGAAAGTTCAGCCCAAGAGTCCATATCGTGAACGGTCAACGACGTTGCCAAAGGCGCATCTTGATTGAGCCAAATCTGAATCGGCTCCGCATTACCTGCCGAAATCTTCACCAAAGCCCCACTCTGCATCAAGGACTGCGTATTGGGAAGGAAATTCACGATCAGGGCATCGCCATTAACACCCGAACTCTTCTTGAGCGTACAATAAGTCGGCAATTCCTCTTCATCGGTAATAGGATCGCCCATAAAATCGCAAAATTCGGCGGTCCAAAGGTGCGCATTAGTAGTCACCGTAGTTACGGTCACATCCCCGCCCGCTGCAGGAGCCGTAAAAGAATAAGACCCATACACTGCCTCGAGATCGACCGACAGGGTCGCATCTACCGGCTCGGGGAAGTCCTGCGTCACGGTGAACTCCACGGGAGTTACCGTTCCGGCCGAAATACGGTATTTGGCCGTACGCTCCTCGGTGGTCAGGTTGCTTGCAGGAGCCACCTTGATCTGAGTGGCGCTCTGGACCGTCACCACGCACCACTCGGCTTTCTCCTCGCCTTCGGCCAACACCTGCTCGACCGTGACCGTCGAAGCATCGGTGTCGAGCGCAATGACCTGCGCCTCGGGAGAGGTCGCCACGAACGTCAGCGCGGCCTGCGCCGGATCGGCCAGCGCGAGTTTGGTCACGACGGGCTGATCGTCGCCGTCGTCGGAACACCCGGCGAATGTCAACGCAACCAAAGCGAACGCCGGAATCAGAAATTTCATCTTTTTCATAACCTAACGAATATTAAAATTGGACTATAATTTTGCATTCTTGAACGCCGATTCGATCTTCAGGATCTGGAATTCGTAGAAATCCCGCGTGCGGGTGTCGCCCGAACCCCGGCGCTGTTTGTAGAGGCTCAGCACCCGGCGAAGCGTCGCTGCGTAGAGCGGCTGTCCCACCTGCGCCGAAAGCGACGGACCTTTCATGTCGTGACGATAATAGGAGATCTCCCCGGCCGAGGCGTGATCGTGGCGGCATTCGGGATGGTTGCAGACGAACGGAGGCAGCGCCTCGTCGGCCAGCTGCGCCAGCAGAGCGCTTCCGTCGTCGGCCAGTCCCTTGCCCAGTTGGAGCGCCGTACCCGAAGGGCCTGTCAATCCGCTGTTTTTGAGCAGCGCGGCCACGGCGGCACCTTGCAAATTCATCTCCTCGACAGTCAGCGAACCACCCCTGACGGCCGAAGCGAAGACCGTATTGTAGGCGTCGTTCAGATAGGTGTCCACGCGATAGATCCCTTTCTGGCCCGAACGCTCGCCCTGATAGATGCTGCCCAGGGTCGCAGGGCTGAAAATCTTGCCGGCGACACCCGAAGCCGCGTTGTCGAGGATCGTGGAGGGCTGGCCCAGTTTGTCCATCAGCTCCTGGGGCAGCAGCCACGCACGCGCCGTAAGCACCTGATCGACCAGCCATTTCATAGCCTGCTTTTGCCGCTCGGCAGGAATGTAGCTCAGGGCGCGCAGCGGGCGTCCGTCCTGCACGAGGTCCTTATACTCCACGCCGCCCAGATAAGGCATCACGTGCATCAGATAACGCGTGTACTGGCCGATCACGGCGGCATACATCGACTGGATATTCTTATAGTCGCGGTTCTCCTCGGCGAACCAGTCGCAGAGGTTGGCGATCATGTACTTGCAGTTCTCGATACCGTAATTGCCCGCCTTGATATGGTCGTTGCCCAGGTCCTCCGACTGGTCGGTGGGATCGAGCGTCAGGAAAATCTGCTGTGCGCCGAACTCGTACATGGGGTCGTCGCGCTTGGCGGCCAGCAGCTCGTTGAGCAACGGCAGCTCCTCCTCGGCGTCGCGCGTCTTCTCGAAGATGCGGTATCCCCAGTTGATGGCGTGGATGTCGTAGACGCCGACCAGGGGCGGCACCATCCGCACGCCGCGCTCGAAATCGCCGCGCTGGGCGATATAGTTGTTGCGCGCGTAATCCATGATCGAAGGAGTCGTACCGTATTTCTGCGTGAACGACGGACTGCGCAGCGAATCCACCGGGAAGGAGTAGCTCGCACCCATGTTGTGCATCAGTCCCAGCGTGTGGCCCACCTCGTGAGCGGCCACGTAGCGCAGCGACTCGCGCATCACGTCGTCGTCGAAGACCTGCTTGCGCACGCGCGGATCGACGGCTCCCGTCTGGGCGAAACGCCAGTTGTGCACCAGCGAAATGACATTGTGGTACCAGATAACGTCGGCCACCAGAATCTCGCCCGTGCGAGGGTCGGTGTAGCTCGGGCCCATGGCGTTGGCCACGTCGGTAACGGCGTAGCGGATGCAGTTGTAGCGGATGTCGTCGGGGTCGAACGACGGATCGTCGGGATAGTCGCGGGCCTCCATCACGTTCTTGAAACCGGCGGCCTCGAAAGCCTTGTTCCAGTCCTCGATGCCCTGCTTCACCACCTCGCGCCATTTGTCGGGGAAAGCGTCGTCAACGTAGAAGACGATTTTGCGCTCGGGCTCGACCAGTTCGCCGCGGAAGTATTTCTCCCATTCGCCCTCTTTCGGCTCGATGCGCCAGCGGTGGATCATCTCATGCGTCAGCAGCTTGTCCTTCGACGAGGTGTAGGTGTAATATTTCGAGCTGAAATAACCCACGCGGTTGTCCTGCCAGCGGACCTTCATCGGCTCCTCGGGCAGTTCGAGAATCGACCGCCGCACGGTCACCGTGTAGCCGTCCGGTTCGGAGTTGTAATTGAGGATGCTGGTGATTTCGAGGTTCTTTTCGAAGACCTTGACCTCCTTGAGCTTCGATCCGGCGGCATCGTACGTCGCACTCATCTCGCCCGGAACCAGCGGGCTCTGGCGGATCGGCGTGAGCAGCTTGTCGTTCGACACGAAGAATGAGGTCACGTCGATCAGCAGCGTGTCGTTGCGCGAAGCCTTGATCTTGAAGGTCCGGGTGATGGGGTCCTGCACGTTGCGGCGGAACGACTTCTCGATGGGGTCGTTCGGCGCCACGCGCTCCCAATGGTTGACCTTGTGGAGATAGACGTTGGAGGTATCGGCCGAGAAGCGGATCATGAACGGATCGCCCAGCATCTGCCCGGCCACGAAATTGGAATTCTGGCTGATCTCCGAAATCCGGTTGGCCAGCAGATAGCTGGCTTTGAGGTTGCGGGGTGTGACGGCCAGCAGCAGTTCGCCCGTCTTCGTCAGATAGTAGTCGAACAGGCCGCTGCCTTTCCGGGCGCCCTTGACGGCCTTGTCGAATTTGTCCTCTTTCTTCACGGAGTCCGTCTTCTCGACCTTCGCGGCCTTCTTTTTCTTACTGGAGAAGGGCCACATCTGCTCCGCGTGCAACGGGCTGCAAGCCAAGAGCACGGCGGTTGCAGCCAGAATCAGTTGTTTATTCATATTCATCGGATGTTGTGTGTGTTACAGTTCCTTGAACCACAGCGAACGGATGCGCTGGAATCCCGTCCAATCGGTATTTTCGTCGGCCTGGAGTTCGATCCGGTCGGCGGTGTCCGCCACCGCATACTTGCGGATGCGGCCGCTGTCCGGAGTGCCCGACTCGTAGGTGCAGACATAAACGCAATCGCTGTTGCCTTCGGCCACGGTGTGGATGTCGCCGTGGATCTGCGTGATCTCCGCGGGCGAAAAATCCAGCAGCTGCACGGGCTTCCGGCCATTGCGGAAATCGTAGCCGTAGAGCACGCCGCCCACCGAGTAGAGCATATAGCCGTGCTGCGAGGTCATGCACCAGTTCGCGGCCTCCGCCACGGGAACCGAAGCGTCGATCTCGTAACGCGCCCCCTTGCTGGGACCCGACCGCAGGCAGGCGTAGGTGTAGATCCAGTATTTCCCTGCCGGGGCGTCGTGCAGGATCGTAGCCGACTGCCCCGAAAGGAAGCGCGAATTGACGGTCGTCACATAATCCAGCCCCGTCCGCCAGGGAAACAGGGCGAGGTCCGATTCGGTGTCGGCGGCGTTCCGCAGGGTTTCGTCGTTGCGCATCAGGTAGCAGAAGCGCTTGTCGTCGTCGTTGTAGAGCATGACGGTGGTGATGGACCCGGCGCCGCTTCCGCCGCTCAGGTTGTAGGCAATCCGGTCGCCGATGCGCACGTAGTCGTAGCTCTCGGCATAACGGTTGACCGGATTGCCGAAATAGCCCGTGTTGACCGAAGAAATGCTGTATACGTACGCGTAGCCGTCCACCAGAAAGATGCGGAACTTGTCGTCGATCTGGATCATGTCCGAAGCGGCGGTCTCCGTCAGGTACTGCGGATTGGCGAAGTAGTTGCGCATGACGGTATAGTCGTCCGTTCCGAAAGATTCGCGGTCGTAGAGGAAACTCCCCTCTCCGGTCGAAAGGTAGATGCGCCCGTGCACCAGCGAAGTGTACTCGTTGTTGTCGCACCAGATGCGCAGGGGATTGCGGTGGCGGGTGTCGTCCCTGACCACGTCGCGTTGAAGCAGCGTGTCGCGGCTGATCGACACCATGTCCACGACGGCGGCGCCCTCCTCGTCCTCGGCGGCGACCAGCCAGCCGCGCGTATAGGCCGTGCTGACCGAGATCGTGGTGCTGCGGCTGAACATCAGCCCTGTCGCGGGGTCGGTGATGCGCAGCAGCAGCGAATAGTCGTCGCTGGGCAGGTTCACGGCATAGTCCAGATCGCGCGTCCGGGCGATCGTGGTGCGCTCGCCCGGATTGCGGACCTGACCGACGACCACCCATTCGTATTCGTAGCTCCCGGTCAGCCCGGGGTCCTGCGACGCGGTGATGTAGGGGCTGATTTTCAGTTCGTCGATGCCCGAACGCAATTTGTATTCCACGCCCTCGAAGCCCCGGGCCCCGATGACGATTTCGTTGATCTCGCGGTAATCGTAATTCCCCTTGTCGCCGTAGCAGCCGCCCAGCAGCAGAAGGAGTGCGGAAACCGCGAACAAACAGCTCTTTTTCATAGGCTCTGAATCATTATTCGGCCGAATCCGGTCCGGATTCCATTTTGACGGGATTGCCCTCCCCGTCGAGATAGTCCTCATAGACGGTCCGCCCGGCGCGCTCCTCCTCGTCGAGGTAGCGGCGGAAATTCTGTCCCAGCACCTTGCGTTCGACGTACGACAGGGCGTCCGGCTGGAAATCGGCGAGCGTCAGGTCGAAGACGCTGCACATGAGTTTGATCTTCTTGTCCGAATAGGGTCCGTAGAACTGGTCCGACCACCCGTCGAGCCGCACGTACTTGTCGCTCACCGTGACGGTGTGGCGCAGCACGTCCGTACCCACGGTCTCGGTCCCGTTCACCGGGAGCCAGGCGCTCAACGGCAGGTCGAACTGCTCGTTGGGAAGCAGTTCGAGCGTGAGCGTCAGCTCCTTCCCGTCGAGCGAGGCCCGGCGGAAAAACCGGATCGGAATGTAACCGTAAACCTCGCCCGCCGCGACGACGCAGTCGCCCTCGGGCAGCTCGTAGTCGTGTCCCTCCTGCGCCGTGGTCCGGTCGGCGACGGTGCGGAAGGCAAAGGCGCGCGGATAGTCGGCCACCGAACCGATGACCTTGACCCGCAGTTGCAGGGTCTGTTCGTCGGTTCCGCTGGGCAGCAGCGCGAACGGGAGGCTCGAATCGGCGGTGTAGCGCGGGTTCTCCTCGTCGCTGCCCGATTGCAGCATGGCGAAATAGATTCCCGTCTGCCCGTCGTAGGTCCGGATGGATTCGTTGCAGGACCCCAACGCGAGGGCCGCGGCAGCGAGCGCCGGAATCAGTCCGTATCGGTTGTAATTTTTCATGTCGAACGCTATTTATGGTGCTCCTGTTCCTTCTCGGGCAGCGCGAAGAGGTAATTCGCCGGGTCGAACTCCAAATAGCCGCCGTTGTTGCTGTACACTTTCCGGATCGAGGTCTTGCGCAGACGCTTGTAGTACCAGAAGAGCTGCCCCTCGCCGACGAATTCGCGGATGTACTCCTCCGTGAGATCGTTGCTCAGCGTTCCCGTCGCGGGCAGCGAGGTCGCCTTGCGGGCCGAGCGCAGCGCATTGAGCCACCCGTAGGCCGTCGCCTTGGAGTCCTCGCACTCGGCGGCGATCAGGTACATCTCCGCCATCCGGACGACGGGGACCATCGAGGCGTAACCCAGGTCCATGTCCTGCACCTGCCCGTATTTGACGAAGAAACGCTGGTCCACGCCCTCGGTATTCTTGAGCGTCTGCCACTGGTAGGTGCGCAGGTCGCTTTCCGAATCGTAGAGGTTGTGCACGGCCAGTTCACCCATCGTGAGCAGGTTGACCTGTTCGAGTTTGTTGGAAAAGAATTTGTCGTGGATGTCGCTCGTGCGTTTCGAGTTGACCGCCGAGAAGAGCGCCTCCGACGAGAAGATGCGGTCCTCGGAGTTCTGCGTGGCCACGCCGACGGCGGTCTGTCCGGTCACATCCTCGCGCGACGCGAAGGGAAAGAACGGCCCGGCCTCGTCGATCACCTCCCCGGCCAGCCGCCCGGCCAGCGTCCGGTCGCCGGTATAGATGGCCAGCCGCGCCTGCAACGCCTTCACCGCAAAGTAATTGAGCCGCAGGTGACGGCTCCGGTAACGCACCGAACCGGTCGTTTCGCCGTTCAACCGCCCCTCGGTGCGCACGGGGTCCCAGTCAGCGAGTTCGGAGAGCGCGTCGGTGAAGTCCCCGGCGATCTTTTCGGCCACCTCGTTCGCGGGCAGCAGCGGCGTGACGGTCAGTTCGCTGCTCGTGCGATAGGGAATCGAAACCCGGGCGGGAGCCTCCGCGAAGACGGGCCCGAAGATGCGCAGCATCTCGAAGTGCAGCAACGCCCGCATGCCCAGCATCTCGCCGCGGATGATGTGGTAGGCGCGGTCGGAGAGCACATCGCGGTCGCTCTCGCAATGTTCGAGAATCTTGTTGACGTTGGCGATGACGAAATAGGCTTTGTCCCACGTATCGGCGACGGCCGTCTTGCGGGCCTCCGCGGAGTAGGCGCCCAGCGTGTTGAAGGTATGGGTCGAAGGCTGCGTGGTATCGAAATACTGGGCCTGCACATCGAACGTGACGGCCGCGAGCGACTTGCCGTATAAGCTCGCCTGCGGCAACTCGGCATAGACGCCGTTGAGCGCCGTGAAGAACCCCTCCTCGGTCTCGAACAGGGTGTTCTCCATGATACGGTCCGACGAGTCGATCGTCAGCCAGCCCTTGCAACCGCCCGACAACAGCGCCAGCGCCATCAGGAAATATAGTTTGGTGATTTTCATAAGCATACGGTTTTCGGATCAGAAACGCAGGCTGATCGACAGCGAGAAACTTTTCGAAAAAGGATAGTCCGTACCGCGCTCCTCCTTGAAGGATGCCAGGCGGAAAATGTCGTTCATATAGAAGCGGAACGAAGCGCCCTGGACGCCGACGACATGCAGCCAGCGGGCCGAGGTTTCGTAACCGACGGAGATCGACTCCCCGGCGATGTAGTTCTCCCGGAGCACGAAGCGCGAGGACATGGGCGTAGTGTCGTCGATGCTGATGGCCTTGAAACGGGCCTTGTCGCCGGGTTTCTGCCAGCGGTCGTGCAGCGCGCGCCGGTCGAGGTTGTAGTAGAGCGCCGTTTCGGAGATGTTCTCCACTTTGTTGTAGAGCGCCGAAGCGAATACGTCGGCCCCAAAGCTGTAACGCAGGTTGACGCTGGCCGAAAAGCCCTTGTAGAAGATCGAGGTTCCGATGATGCCCTCCAGAGCGGGAGCCGAGGAGCCCACCACCACCTCGTCGTTGGCGTCGTACTTGAACGTATAGCTGCCGTCCTTGCGGATGAAGACCTCGCGTCCCGAGGAGGGGTCGATGCCGTGCGACCGCACGGCCCAGATGTCGTCGGGGCTGGCGCCGTCGTAATAACGCTTGAAGGTCGTGGCGCTGCCCTTCTGGTTCATGAAGTCGAGTTTGTCGCCGATGTTGCGGTACTCCGAGTTGTTCTGGCTGAAAGAGGCGTTCACGCTCCAGCGCAGGTACTGCCGTTTCATGACCACCACGTTGAGACTGCCCGAAAAGCCCTTCGAGATCTGACCGCCGAAATTGGTGTAGATGCGCGTCGTGCCCAGCGACGGGGGCACGGGAATCTGGGCCAGCAGCGGGTCGGTGTTCTTGTGGTAGAAATCCACCGAGAACTTCACGCGGTCGAAGATGTCGATGTCGAGACCGAGGTTCTTGTCGATGGTTTTCTGCCATTTGAGATTCGGGTTGCCGAACTTTTCGAGGATTGCGCTGGTCCCGAAAAGATTCTGGTAGGTGGAGTTGTAGATGTAGGTTCCCGAAGCCGTGTAGGCGTCGAAATTCTGGTTTCCGGGGTTACCGATCGAGAAGCGCAGCTTCAGCAGATCGAGCCATTCGGCCTTGCACCACGCCTCGTTGTGGATGTTCCATCCCACGCCCACGGCCCACGTCGTCGTGAAGAGGTTCTCCGAACCGAAAACCGACGATCCGTCCATACGCAGGCTGGCGTCGAACAGATAACGGTTGCGGTAGGAGTAGTTGCCGTTGAGATAGAAGCTCGTGCTGCGGCTGATCCGGTCCGTGTAGCTCGGCTTGTCGCCCTGCTGGAAACCTTCGGAGAACGAGGGATTCTGGTGCAGGTCGCTCGTGAATCCGAAGATCTCGTAGCCGGTGTTCTTCTGCGTGCGCGAACTGAAATTCCAGCCGCCGACGGCATTGATCTGATGATGGCCGAAAAGCCGGCCGTAGGTGACGGTGACATCGCCGTTGTAGCTCATCAGGTCGGTCTTTTCCGTCGTGTAGGAGCCCTTGGAGGTCGAACCGTTGAAATCGGAGTGCGCGGGCGACTTGAACGCCTCGCGCTCGGAGATGCTCTTATTCAGGGCGAGACGCCCGCGGACCTGCAACGAGGTCACGGGACGCCAGATGACCGTGAAATTGTTGCGCAGTCCGAGGTCCTTCGTCACGTCGGTGTTGACCACGCGGCGGAGCTGGTAGAGCGGGTTGTAAATGAACTCCTGCGCCACGGAATAAGGCTCCAGAAACTCCGGAATCTCCCCGTCCTCGCTGTATTTGCGGTAATAGGGATTGGCCTGGGCGAAAGTCGAGAAGGAGACCGGCTCGCGCTCGCTCTTCACGGAATCGAAACTGAAATCGTTCGAAAAGATCAGCTTGTCGGTGCGGTAGACGAGGTTGATATTACCGCCCGTAATCCCCTTTTCGGAGCCCTTCATGATGCCCTTCTGATTGCTGTAATTCAACCCCACGCCGTAGAGCATGGCCTCGCTGCCGCCGTCGATATAAACGCTGTGCGTGTGGTTCAGCACCGAACGCAGGGGAACCGACAACCAATAGGTGTCCACGCCGCGCATCACCTCGGCCAACCGCGAATTGTAGAGCGCATCCAACTGATCCTGGTCCTCGCCGACATAGCGTCCGGCCAGCACCTCGTAGCGGAGCTTCTCTTCGGCATTCATCAGGTTGTAGTCGGAGAGGTCGGGGAACTCGAACCGCAGGTCGGCCGAATAGGAGACCCGCAGCTGCCCCGGCTCGGGCTTGACCGTCTCGACGACGATCACACCGTTGGAAGCCTTCGAACCATAGATGGCCGCCGAAGCGGCATCTTTGAGCACCGTGACGCTGGCGATACGGTCCATGCTCAGGTTCTGAATCTGGGCAATCTCCACCTCGATGCCGTCGAGGATGAAGAGCGGCTGATTGGCCGTATTGTCGTACTCGGTGGTGAGGTCGCCCACCAGACTGGTCTTGCCGCGAATCTCCAGATCGGGCAGCCGGTTGGGGTCGGAACCGAAAGCGCGGTTCTCGACGAGCGTCAAGGCCGGTTCGAGCGTTTTGAGACTCTGAAAGACGTTCTTCGTGCCGATGGCCCGCAACTCCTTGCCCGTGTAGGTCGTCGCCGAACCGGCGAAGCTGTTCTTGTCGCGGCTGTAAATACCCGTCACCACCACTTCGTTGACCTGCGTGGCGTCCTCTTTGAGCACGACTTCCAGATCGCGCTGGTTGGCATACTCCACCTCGAAGGGGACCATGCCTATGAAGGTGAAAACAATGGTCTGCTTGCCCGACGGAATGCCTTGCAGGCGGAATTCGCCCTTGGCGTCGGTCGCGGTGCCGATGCGGGGCGTCGATTTCACATAGACCGAGGCACCGACAATGAATTCGCCTTTCTCGTTTTTGACATTGCCGGTTATCGTCCGGCTGGGTTTGGAAGCGCTACTCTGTGCATGAACGAGCAGGGGGGGGGAGATCAATGCAGACAACAGAAGCAGCAGAAGTCGCAGTTTCATAGATTCGGAGTATTTCCGCCTGCCGGAAAAAAGCGACTCCGGCCGATCGGAATTCATTTGACTTTTCGCACGCTCCGGAGGCAGGTTATCCGACACCGGAGAGAATGTGCAAAGGTATAATATTAATTCGGAATAGCAAAACAGGACGCATCCCTAAAAAAGGGGATTTTTTCATTTCGCCGTTGCCGTCCGGAAAGCGGAAAGAACAGCAAGGGCGGGCGAAAGCCCCCTGCGAAACAGCGAAGCAATCTTCCGGCCATGATACAATCCGAAAAATCCGCGAATGGGGCGTCAGTCCCATCCGCGGATTTCAACGGAAACGGCGCAAATGCACCGCTGTCACGAATTACATTTTCTTGCCCACGTTGGTCTTCTTGGCAACCTTCGGAGCGGCAGCCTTGGCCGAAGCGGCCTTCGGGGCTGCGGGCTTCTTCGGAGCGGCAGCCTTCTTGGGTGCTGCGGCCTTCTTGGCCTCGCCGCCCTCGACGACGGTGGCCTCCTCCACGGCGTCGGTCTTCTTCGCTGCGGGCTTGCGCGAACGGCGCGTCTTGGGTTTCGCCTCCGAAGCGGCAGCCGGAGCGATGCCCAGCGTGTAAGCCTCGTTGAAATCGACGAACTCGATGATGCACATGTCGGCAGCGTCGCCCAGACGGAAACCGGTCTTCAGGATGCGGGTGTAACCGCCCGGACGCTCGGCGATCTTCGGAGCGATCGTGCGGAACAGTTCCGTGACGGCCTCCTTCTGTTTCAGGTACGAGAATACTACACGGCGCGAGTGGGTCGTGTCCTCCTTCGACTTGGTTACCAGGGGCTCCACGAACTGCCGTACGGCCTTTGCCTTCGCAACGGTGGTCTCGATGCGCTTGTGCATGATCAGCGACGATGCCATGTTCGAAAGCATCGCCTTGCGGTGTCCCGCCTGACGGCCGAGGTGGTTGAAATTCTTATTGTGTCTCATTTAATTAATCTTTGTCAAGTTTGTAGATTGATACGTCCATACCGAACTTCAAGTTGAGCGAGGTCAGCAGCTCGTCGAGCTCCGTCAGCGACTTCTTGCCGAAGTTGCGGAACTTCAGCAGGTCGTTGCGGTTCAGCTTCACGAGATCCCCCAC
>ENA-UESD01000833-UESD01000833.1-human-gut-metagenome-genome-assembly--contig:-NODE-833-length-26761-cov-78.603545_pt1 | contig 26761 bp, 21 predicted proteins | sample MGYA00242985_ERZ507986 | MGnify/ENA primary metagenome ERZ507986 (study PRJEB26167, sample SAMN06115408) | human gut metagenome | host: Homo sapiens | place: China:Guangxi | collected 2016-04-06... | reverse complement strand
GGGGAACTTTTCATCTGACAAATATACAGAATTCCAATGATTTCAAAGAACAAAAGATGTGTATAAAGGGTAGGGCGCTGCCCTGGGCTATGTGCTTCTGCCCCTTCGGGGCGTACTGCTTGCAAGTTTTGACACCTATGTGCTTTTAAGCTTTCTTGCTCTGGCAAGCGGCAAAGCCGAGCGCAGCCCGCGTTGATTGAGTTTTGAGACACCCTATACGGATGGGCACACCCTAAATCCGCTCAATCCGTTGTTAATTTCAACGCACCCAAAATCCGCATTTCTTTCCCCACCCCTGTAACTTGCACACGACATTTTGACCACACCACTCCGACCGAAACTTGCATTCTGGAGATTTTACGAGCTCAATTTCCGCTTCTACGCACTAAAAATCCACCTCAAAAACACAAAATTCGATGGTTTTCACAGCGAAAGCGGCACTTTTGCACAGCATAAGTGCTACTTTCACACGGCGAAAGTGCCACTTCTACCCAGTACTCGTGGGGGTAGTACTCCAGTTTTGCAGCGGTAGTACTCAGCGAAAGTGGCACAAAAGCTGCACACTTTCGTACGCACAGCCTCAGCAAACTAAATATCAACCGCTTACCATTGCACACTTTTCACCTCTCAAAATTCGCAAAAAACCGACCAAAGGTTTTCTTTTTCATTTTCCGGGCACTCCTGAGCGGTAAAAATGACAAATATCGTACCTGTGCAAACTGTATGCCATAGATTTTTCAAAGTAAAGACTTTACCTGTTGAAGAAAATTCTATACATTTGCACCCATAATACTTTTAATAACCAGCTTATGAAAAATGTACTGAAGAAACTGTTTGTCGCCGCGCTGCTCTGCCTCATGCAGACCACCGTCTGCACAGCCGACACGTTCAAGGGAAAGATTGTGAACGCCGAGACGGGCGAGATTCTCATCGGAGCAACGGTGCGCAGCGAGATAAACCCAGAGCCGGGTTGGTCGATGCAGAACTCGACGGAGACCGACAGCACGGGCTGCTTCACGCTCGACTCCGAATGGGAGGGACGCATCATGATCACGTTCAGCATGATCGGCTACAAGAACTCGCGCAAGGTGGACTATGCGTACGGACCCGAGGTGAAAGACACCACCGACCTGGGCACCATCAGGCTGCAGCCCACGGCGCTCATGCTGCAGGAGGTGGAGGTGAAGGCGAAGGTGCCGCGCATAACGATGCGTGGCGACACCATCGTGTTCAACCCCGAGGCGTTCAAGCTGAAGGAGGGCGCGCGCCTCGACGAGCTTATCAAGAAACTGCCGGGCGTGCAGCGTCGCGACGGCAAGCTATACTGGAACGACAAGCCCATACGCCTGATGATGAACGGCAAGGACATGTTCGGCGGCGACCAAATCTTAGAACAGCTGCCGGCTGACGTGGCTGACAAGCTGAAGGTGTACGACCGCAAGTCGGAGCTGGCACGCCACACGGGCAACGACGATGGCGATGAGGACCATGTGCTCGACATCCAGGTGAAGCCGGGCTTCCTCGACAAGTGGTACGGCGACATCGAGGCTCAGTATCAGACCAAGAAGCGCTACAGCGCAGCTATCACCGCAAGCCGACTGAGCGACCAAGACCCGCACATGATATACGCCCAGGCTAACAACGCCAACCGCTACGTAGACAAGACGATTGGCTCTTCCATGAACCGCAACATCGACGGCGACGGCAAGAGCCAGTACGGATCGTACAACTATCAGCACAACTGGCAGACGAAGGGCACGCAGCAATACACAAGCAACCGCTTCAACATAAGCGCAAACATGGGACACAGCGACGGATGGAACAGCGGAAAGGCGTCGACCGAGACGTTCTTCCCGAACCAGGAGCACACGTTCGGCGTGAAAGACACCTACCGCTACAAACACAACCTCAAGCCGCAGCTGGAGGCTAAGCTCTTCGCCTACACCGACTCTGCCAACACCATCGACGTGAAGGTGAAAGCCTCATACGAGAAGGCTCGCAAATCGTACGAGGAGAAATCGGCTTCGTACGGCTACCAGCCCGACCAGTTTGCCTATCACTCGCTGAAGGAGGCACTCAGCGCAAAGCCCGGCGATGCGCTCTACGACCGACTCATCACACGCGACAGCGAGTACGAGTCGACCGAACTGCAGCAACGCGGACTCAACATCTCGTACATCTGGAAGCACTTCATCGGAAAGAAGGGTTCGTTCATGCTCGGGGGCTACACCAACCTGAGCGGAACGAACGAGGACACGCACACCAACCACGACGTGGAGTATCTGCGCGAACAGCGCAACGAGAAGCTGTGGCAGTTCTACGACCGCAGCGAACACAATCTGAATACGCAGTTCGGCGCTTCGTTCGACTACTGGCTCGGCAAGAAGGTGTACTTCAACGTGTACGACAACGTGAGGTTAAACCGCTCACGCATCGCACGCGACTTCTTCAGCGACACCGACGAGCAGAACGTAGTGGGCGGCACGCCTACAACGGCAGACCCGGCGAACACCACGCGCAGACTGACGCACAAATGGACGAACGAGCTGACCGTGAAGTCGACCATCACGCCGGTGAAGGCACTTATGATTATGCCGAAGTTCAGCTGGAACTACTGTCGCGAAAAGGCCGACTACCACTACGGACCGCTCGACACCACAGCCGTGCGCACAAGCAACACGTACGAGCCGTCCATCTTCCTGAAGTGGAAGATGAGCCGCGTGCGCAATATGGACATCGCCTTCGCATACAACACCACCGTGCCCGACCTCGTGAGCACGCTCGGCTACCGCAACACCATCGACCCGCTGCATATATACATGGGCAATCCGCTGCTGCGCAACTCGCACAGTCATACCACTACGTACAACTACCACCGCATGTGGCTGCGCAAGCAGATTGTGCTGGGCTTGACCGCTTCGTACAACAAGGACATCAACCCCCAGGCTACGCTCTACAGCTACAACTCGGCTACCGGCGTCTACACGTCTAAACCGATGAACGTGAAGGGCGGCGACATGTGGAAGTTCGCATTCAACTACGACCAGGGCATCGGCTTCTACTTCCGACTGATGAACAAGTTCGCATTAGAGACGGCTAAGTCGTACGGCTTCCTCACCATCGTCGACAACAACGCTGCCGACGCTCAGCCCGAACTGAACAAGCAGAAGCGACTGGGCATAAACAACGAATTCGAGTTCTCGTACGAGACCGAGAAGTTGCAGCTCACGCTCTTCGACCGCCTGGAGAGCAACCGCTACCGCTACGACGATGCTTCGTACAACACCACACCGCTCTTCAACAGCGTGGGCATAAGCGCCAACCTGCACCTCGCACCGTTCGAGGTGTTCGTGCAGCTGTCTGACGACTACTGTTCGGGCTACGCCACATCGGCTATGAACGGACACAAGCTCAAGTCGATGGCATCCGTCAGCTGGAGCTTCTGCAAGAACAAGTGTATGCTGCGCCTGTTTGCCGACGACATCTTCAATAAGGACATCTGGTACGAAAGCGAATACTCAGCCTATCAACGTCAGGAATACTCCACAAACTATATACACCACTATCTGAACCTGAGCTTCAGATACAGACTCGATGCAAAGGCAAAGAAAGGCAAATCGACAACAATAAGCAGTAGAAGATAAACTGTTAGTACTATAGGAGGGTATGGCATCTTGCCATACCCACGCAACCTGTAGGAGAGTACGGCATCTTGCCATACCCACGCAACCTGTAGGAGAGTACGGCATCTTGCCATACCCACGCAACCTGTAGGAAAGTACGGCGTTCCTCCCACGCACCCCCTGAAAACAAATCATAATAGCACTTCTACTTCCTGAACCTTTTCGACACAGCCGAATAGCCGCAGCGCTGGCAGAGCGGTTCAACAGCGTTGTGACTGGTGAAGCCGTCGTACAGAGCACGTGCTCGTGGTGAGGCGAGAATGTCGGCAAGGCTCTGACGGAAGAGATTGCCAAGCGCGATGTCGCCGTTATGGTCGAGACAGCACGGCACAACAGTGCCGTCGACGAGCACACCAATCTGATTGCGCAAGGCGTAGCAGAACACCTCCTGCTCGTCGTAAGTGGCGTGCTGAAGGTCGGGCCACTCGAACATGTTATCGTTCTCGATGTACAGATTGTCGGCAAGTCGCCAGCCGTCGTGACGCTCCGTCCAAGGGCGCGGCACATGAAGCGCAAGCAGATTGAGAATATCGTCGTTCTGCCGGTTGTGTCCGCCCTCGTTCCATAGGCGCAGCACGACGATGCAACCACGGTGGGCAGCCTCTAACGAGAACGCCATCACCTCGTCGACGTACCCAGCAAGGTTCTCCTTAGCGTTGCCCTCGTGCGAGTGGAGCGAAATCTGAATCTTATGAGGCAGAGCGTCCAAAAGGTCTGGGCGTCGCGAGAGCAGAGTGCCGTTGGTGGTGATAATGGGTACAAAACCTTTGTGGCGAGCCATCAGCACAAACTGCGGCAGCAGCGGATGGAGGAACGGTTCGCCCATCAGATGGAAATACAGAAATTTCACCTTGCCCTCAAGTCGCGAGGTCAAAGCGTCGAATTCGTCCAACGTCAGCGTGTGCTTCGCCCTCTCAGTCTTCGGGCAGAATACACAGCTGAGGTTACACACATTAGTTATTTCGAGATAGCATCTTGTTATCATATCGGTAGTTATCTACGTTGCATCATCTAAGCATTTCTAAAGTACTGTCACACATTTTCCCTTCGTAATACTTATCAAGAACCTTACGGAACAGCCCTTCGCCCGTAGCTGTCCAAAACAAAGTCATCGACGACCTAAGTTTCATTGCGTCTACTTCCCCAAAGATTTGTCTTGCCGACAAACCGTCCAACAGAAGCAGAGCCTTCGTTATCTCTCGCAATCTGTCTCTGAGCACGGGGTGCAGCCAATAAGCACGAGCCTCATCAGCACCAGCAATACCATAATAGTCAGCATTATAACTGTGCCCCAGCCCCTTCAATTGAGGAAAAACGAACCACATCCAATGGCTCCTTTTTCGCCCGTTTCGAATCTCCTCAAGAGCCGTCTTATATTGTGAGTAAGAATCCTGAGCTGTAAGAAATCGCGACAAGTGGTATGTATCCATATCATTCATAATATTAAAAGAGTTGCACCATTATAACGCAGCTCCATATAAAACAATATTATTTCTTCATCAACATTCGTATTTTCCATCAAAGTTAGCACAATTTTATAATATACGGACAAGATTAGCCACAAAAGTTGTATGTCTTTTGATTCCTACATCAAACCACAACGAGGTTAAAGTCTATGCAAAAATACTTCTTGGTATGATCCCTGGTTCTTCCTCAGGTAATGCTAACACAAATAATAAAAATTTTGTTACTTATTCGCCACAAAATTATTAACTTTGCAGCATGTATTATTTTCTGTTTCAAATTTTCACTTTGATTTTGTGGGTTTTGTTGATGTCCGCATTTCTTTATGTAACCTATAAGTTTCTACGTATTTATTATCGTATTCTTAAGGCTTTTTTAAAACGTTTAACCCTTTAAATTGTTCTGGAGGTTTCTCCGGGACTTTTTTTTGTATCTATTGTATATATTTTGATTCCTACATCAAACCACAACCCAGCAAGCGCAATTAATAGATTTAATTGTGTTGTATATCTTTTGATTCCTACATCAAACCACAACCTTCAAAAATTGTAATTATGGAAAAAAACAGTTGTATATCTTTTGATTCCTACATCAAACCACAACTATATTGCGAATAATGTTGCGCCACGTGCGTTGTATATCTTTTGATTCCTACATCAAACCACAACAGTGGGTGAAAACTGCTTTAAAAGACAATGTTGTATATCTTTTGATTCCTACATCAAACCACAACTTCTCCGAACTTCTCTCCGAACCAAACACATCTTTCTCCGAACTATCATTGCCTCCATATATGAATGCGATTTCCGCGAAGAAAACCATATGGTTGTCGGTCATTTCAAAAGATATTTCAAATACACATTATATATAATAGTAAGTATGAATATTGTCATGTCTACATCAAAAGATTGGTCTTTTATTCAAATTTTTGCTTATTTATGGAGCTTTTTGAGCATATCAGCATTTGTCTCGATTATTTTTTGTAACTTTGCCGTCAAACAACAGAAATCTATCATGGCAAAGTTAAATCGTATAAGAGTCGTTATCGCAGAACGTGACCTAAACAATAAGTGGCTGTCCGACAAACTCGGTAAGGATCCTGCTACTGTGTCCAAGTGGGTCACCAATACCACCCAGCCAAGCCTTGAAGCCCTCATTGCAATAGCAAATGCGCTTGAAGTGCCTGTGCAGGAGTTGGTGAGACAGGAAGAATTCAATCAAGAGAAATAATCAAATGACAACCAAAGACGAGATACAAGAATTGCTGCATAGCACGGAAACTTACCGTGTGGAGCGAACCACGTCAACAGGTGACATGGATAAGTTCCAGGAGGCTATCTGTGCCTTTGCCAACGATCTGCCAAACTCACGGAAGAATGGCTACTTGATACTTGGCGCATACGACAATGGTACATTGGCCGGCTTGAAGGTCACCGATGACTTGCTGAAGAAGATAGTAGCCATCCGCAGTAATGGAAACATCCTGCCCATACCTGTTATGAGTGTTGATCGTTTCCAGTTCCCGGAAGGTGACTTACTGGTTGCTGAGGTTAGCCCATCCAACTTGCCTCCTGTTCGCTATCGTGGTCGTACCTTTATACGTATCGGTCCTCGTCGAGATATAGCTACCGAAGCGGAAGAACGCATCCTTGCAGAACGAAGAATGTCATTTATGGCAACCTTCGACACCATGCCTTGTTTGGCTGCCAAGCTGAATGACATCAATACGGACTTGCTGCGCACAAAGTATCTGATACCGCTATTAGGCAATGAGTTGGGGGAATCTGACACTCGTCCTATCGAGGAACAGATGGCCGCTGTGGGCATGTATGACACTGAGCACCAATGCCCCACATACGCTGCTGTCGTCCTGTTTGGCTACAAGCCGCGCCGTTTCATGCCAGGTCTTTATGTGCAGTATGTACTTTTCAAGGGTGAAGACGTGACAAGTGAGGTAGAGAACGAAATGCAGTTGGAAGGCAACTATTGCGAACTGCTACTACGCCTGGAATCACTTTTGGAGTTGTCTGTCATCAAGAAGAAACCCGTTTTCGTTTCTATTCTACGCGAGGAAATGGCCAGCAACTACCCCTATCAGGCTATTCGAGAGATTCTTCTCAACGCCTGTATGCACCGCGATATGCAGAATAACACCCCACTTCGCTTCTATGAGTTTGCCAGTCATATGGAGATCCTGAATGCAGGCGGCTTGTATGGCAATGCCCGTCCTGAGAATTTCCCAAGTGTGAACGATTATCGCAATCCACTTGTAGCCAGTGCCATGAAGACGCTGGGCTATGTCAATATGTTCAATCGAGGTGTAGGACAAGTCCAGACTGACTTGAAGGAGAATGGCAACCCACCCGCAGAGTTCAACGTTAATCTTATCACGGCATTCAAGGTTGATGTGAAAGTCTCACAGAGCTATACCAACGAAACTGGCGGTAAAGTTGGCGATGATATCCCCTGTTTGTCCCAAGTTTTGTCCCTATTTCTGTCCCCAGTTGAGCGAAATGCAGTTGAAGAAGATGGTGTCTGTAATTGACTACTTGTTTAGGGCTTCTGGCTCTATCACAGAGTTGATGGATTGTGCTGGCGAGAAAAACAAAAGCAGGTTCCGTCAGACAATCCTTAAGCCCCTCGTTGATACAGGCTTGGTAGAACCGACGACAAAAGATATTCCAAACAGTCCGAAACAGAAATATGCGCTAACTGATAATGGTAGAGAAAATCTCAAAGCTATAATTTAGGTCGTTCGAAGGTCGTAGCGTAGGCTTATCATCGGCCAGGCATAAGCCTTGAGAAGATTGAAACAGATGACAATAACGGATAGAATTCAAAATGGCAACATATAAAGAACAACTAAGCAAGCATGTAGAAGGCATCTTCAAAAGTTACACGGAGCCGGGGCTTCACATCTGCGACATCGCCACAGGTGGTGGAAAGTCATACACTATAGGCAAACTGACCTGCGAATACTATCCCAACGAGTTTGACCGCATTATAATCTTATGCGTCCAAAACAAGTTGGTAGATAGCATGAATAGAGAAATTGACCGTTTTATCAATGGGGGAAATAGCCAGATTTCTCCTATTAACAAAATGGTAATCGAAAATAACCCTGAAGTCATAATTAAGGCTGTTAATAATAGCTCTTTTCAACGCTTGCTAGATAGAATATGTTACCACATTGGAGAACAGAAACAGAAAGGTTATAAAGTTAAGGATTTACAATATGCTTATAATGCTGTAAAGAAGACATTTGAGGGTCTTTCAAGTCTAGTAAAAACGCTTGATGACAATGGTAAGAATGAATTCCTTCAGGGGAAAATTGATGAAGGTGAAGCAGTGCTCAGAAAAACAGTCCGCAGATTCTTTGACCTTTTCCGCAAGCATCTCGAGAACACCAAACAACTGAAAAAGGCTACACTTGATGCTATGCTCTCACGCTTCCCGGAATTGGAAGAAGCATATCCGCAAGTGAGCTACAGGCGTAAGAAGGTTCTATTAATGACTGTTCACAAAGCTGTTTATGGGATTGACCCGATACTATATGAAAAGATTCGTTTGCAGGATATGGCAGATAGAAACAAGAGAACACTCATATTGTTTGACGAATCTGACCAAGCAGCAATGGCAATACGTTCAGCTATCATTGACCAATCCATAAAGGGTTTGAAGTCTTTGAAAGGATATAATGGCTATCTTCACTATAAGTCTTTGATGGAGAGTCCAGAATCTATATCTGATAGGTATTATGGACGCACCTTGGAAGATGGAATTAAAAAGGCTCAAACCATAACAAAAGACAACTGGAAGCGATCGTTTGGTGATGTCATTCCTTATAAAAACATCTTCCTTGATGACACAGAATACCTGGAGTCATACAGGCGTGGTGTGTTTTTCTCAGGTCCTGCATTACGTTTGAATGTCGCTCCAAAAGGCGACGTCACAAACTCATATGTCTGCTATAGAAAAGGCGATAAACACTTAAGTTTAATTCATGCCAAAGAAAATGATTTGTTATTTTCAGAGTATGCCATTGTTGTTCCTCTTGACAAATTTCTTTCTCTTATAATCAGTAATACTACCGCTATCAGATCTCAATTGCGTAAGGTTATTGCTGAATCATTAGAGAAAAGTCGAGAGAAATTCAAACAAGAGAGTAAAGATGTAGGAAATAATGCAGCTGATACGCAGCAGTTCCTTGGCTATCCTACACTCGAACGTGAGATTCACACCTTGTTCTCTCGATTTGAGATAAACTCTGAATATCAGTTTGAACAACAAATGTTAGACTTCATGACAAACAGAAAAAATCTGTTTGTTGGTGATGACAACAAGAAAAAACTTCCTGATTTCTCTGTGTATTCGCAAGGTGTTCAGCTTTATCAAGAGGAGATTGACGAACTTGACAACCTGCATAGGGTTAGGCTTACATGCAGAGAAATAGCCACTACTCCAGAGAAAATACTGATAGACCTTGTCAATTCAAAAAACACATCAGTTGTGCTCTGCTCTGCCACAGCTTCTTCATGGTCTGTGGTCAGCAATTGTGATATTAAATACCTGAAGCAGACACTTGGTGATAAGATACACATGTTATCCAAAGAAGACCGAGAAACATTTGATGATCTCGTTGACAAAACATACCCGGTAGGACACAACATTGAAATTGTGCCGATAGAGAAGCATGAGTATCAGGATAAACGAGAAAGCAGTATAACACTTCCTGACAAATATAGGCAGATGTTCTCAACAGATGCCATAGAAGAAGGCTTGGTTGACAAATGGTTCAAAATAAAGAATAGAGAGCTGAAAAAGACAGCCAAGGATATTGAAGATCAGGTATTTCAACTCTACCGACTGTTTCAGTTTATTGAAGCCTATCATTGGTTCATCAGCCATGAAGATATTCATAGTATGATTTATTTTCAAAACAGAACTGGTGACAAGGATAAAGAACAAATTCAACTCCTAAGCTGCTTGATTGATGGCTCATATAAAGAACAGGAAAGCGAGTTTGATGATGAGATTCCATACAATTGGGTAAACAAACATATACGTATATCCAAGGACTTAGAAGATGTTGAAACAAGAATCTTGCCCGAACTAAGTCGGGAAAAGGATGCAAAATTGATGCTTATTAGCGCATATGGAAGTTTCAAAGCAGGTACAAACTTGCAGTATGAGATTCCTGATGGGCTTGATTATATTGCCGGCGATAACTGGACAAATGAGGGTGACAGGCAGAAGAAAGATTGGGATGCCATCTATGTTCAGGCACCCACTGCCTATCTGATGATGAGCGAAGACGGTAGTGAATCAACGTATGAAAAGGGGCTATACAATGCGATGCTTGTTCTGATGATGCTCTATGAGCGCGGATGTCTTTCTAAGAATGATGTAGCACAATGGCTGTATAACGCTATTTCGAACAATTTTATGTTCGGAGAAAAGCGCAACAATGGAATTATCAAAGACAAATCTGCATGGGCGCAAACTACAGTTGAACAAGCTGTAGGTCGTTTGTGTAGAACCAGGAACAAGCCTCATACAACATATATCCTATATGACAAATCGATGGAATCTTTCTTTGACGCTGCCAACATGGAAAAGTCTCTCACGAAAGAATTCCGAGTACTGGCCAACTACGTCATTGAGCACCGTTCTCCAACAACCATAGAATGTAGTTCTGATGAGATCATCCGGAGTAATGATGCTAACAAAGCCCAGTCTCTTCTTAACCGTATGCGGCAGATTGCCCTTAGATATACTCCGCATAATAGTGGCGAGGAGGAATATGATGATGACATAGATGAAAAGGATGATGTTCCATATAATGTGCTCATTAATCAACAGATGAACCAAAGTTATAAGCAGACCATCATTAAAAAGCCTGTAATTGACAGTACAGATGAGCTTGATGATGTTGACAAACAGCTAACGTTCATCTCAAAATGTTATGGTCAGTGGAATCAAGACGATAAGGGCTGTTATTCTTTTTCATGCGAAAAGGAACGTAATAATAGGATATGCGCAACAGGTAGCGGCAAATCATTCTCTATATCGCCTTCGACTGTAAGGCTCGATGTTCTAATGAAAAATCCTGTTATAAAGAGCCATTTTGAAAAGAACGGCTTTGCTACAACATGGAGGGCAGGAGGTTTGATACTACATCCTCAAATATTGGCAACTGATTATGCCGGCGAGATAGGAGAAGAAGCATTCAAAGCTATTCTGCTTCACTATACAGATTGTTCCGAGGAAAACATCAAACATCTTGAAGGTAAGGATTACGAGTTGGCAGATTTCGTCATCACAAATCCCGATGGCAGTTACAAGGTTGCCTTTGACGTGAAAAATATGCGTCCAGATGCTAATCATAATGATAGAAATGGCGACATGCCTACTGCCTTGAAACGCAAAATTAAGCGTGAACGTCTCGGTTGTGAACTTATCACAGTCAATATGCTGAAACTCCCAGCATCTGGTATGGATGAGATTCGTGAGATAGGTGGTGTCATAGATGAAAATGGTAATATCATCTGCAGCGCCATAGAACAATTGCAAAACCTTGTAAACAGAACAAAAAGATGATAGACGAGCAGTACATTAAGAGTCTGCCTCTTACAACTAATAAGATAGAGGTCATTTTCGATCAAGATGCTTTCTTCTCGAAATATGCTATAGTGTCATACTATGGTACAAACAAAGAGTCGAAGAATCTTGCTTATGAACAGTTTGCTGACAAACCGTGTCTATCGGTTACAGGAATAAGGGCAAGATGGGGCAACCTAAGATTTCCAGAAACGCGTTTCTTTATTCTTGCGAAAAAGGGTGATGAAGCAGAAGTTCTAAATAGTCTTCGAGACTATGATTTTGTCAGCTCAAAATACGACACTTTAGAGGAATACGATGATAAGCTAAAAATGAGAATCATCGCTTCACTTGCTATCAATTCCTTGGGGAAAAAGAAATCCAATAAAATGATGTACAATGATGGATCATTGTTGGTCTGTGATGATAAGAACTTCAATGTTCCTAAATCAAGGAAGGAACTCGTTTGCCTGAAAATTGAGGTAAATGAGTATATGAACCTAATAGCCAGAACCACGTCATTTTCCAATCCTTCATCTTACAAGGAACTTAGCAAACGCAAGAATTGTGTATTTCATGTAGGCAAGGATGTGGGTGGCTATTTGTGGGAAGGACAATCAGTAAAACCCATTGTCATCAGAGAGGTTAAGAATGACGGTTATAATCTCCAAGAACTATATGTTCAGAAGAAAAAATACAGTAACAACAAAAATAATGTCCCATATTGGCCATACAATAAGGAAAACTACACACATGGTAAACTCTTTGTTATTTGGCAGATAGTACAGTTGGTAAATGAATCTTTTAATGGAGTAGTAATAATCAAATTCTGTGATTTCAATGTTTTGCATTACGATGAATGCAGATCCGGAAAGGAAATGATGCTTTTTATGCAGAATTACCTGGATGGTAGAACTATCTTCATAGAAGCCCCCTTCAAAACCGATTATTCTAAATCTATAGCTAAGCAGTTCAAGAATGAAGCAAGAATAATTATCGGAGATAATTTGTTATTCACGGAAAAACCTTCAGGTAATGATATGGTTGTAAAATTGTGCGAGCCACGAGAAAAAGAACAATCTCAAACATATTATACCCAGTCGTTAGAAAGATTGTCTCATAGTGGTAATGCACTTCAACATATCATAATTAGTGGCAATGAAAAAGATGATGCTATTGACAAAGCAAGCGCAAGACGTATTTTGATAGAACTACTTGTGAAAGATTCGCTTGTCAAGGGGAATCTTCCTGTACAATTGACGAGACTCATTCAAAAATGGACTTTCTATCGATATAAGATAAACAATGGAACAGTTCATGGAGCATCCTTTTTTGTGAATACGAAGGGAGATATTGCCATTCAAGAGTATGGACTGGGACAAAACAGACTTGGTGATGACTTCGAATCGTTTGTACAGAACAATCTGAATTACTATGATTGTGACAAAATTCGAGGAGCTAGAGATTACATGGCGATGAAGAGAAATGGCAATGTATATCTAATTATTGATACTGACGAGATTCCAATTCTTGATGTCTCTCAAATCAATGATGCATACGATGATGTCGTTAATAGAGGCGAAACTATAGCTTTGTTCAAAAGAAAGTCAAATAATGAGGCTCACAAATATCTTAGAGGATATATTGGTTTTCATCTTTGGAAGTCTGATGGCATAGACGGGGAGAGCAATGGCTCATATTCCTATATCTCTGGTACAAACAGCGAAAACATGCAGATAACTCAGGGAACCAAGATGGACAAGATGCCAAGGGCAAGACGAATATTTATATTGCACCAAGAGAATCCTTCTACTGTAGAAGCAGAAATCATGGAAATTGTCGAGATGCTGAAGTTCGGTTTTGGCAGATGGAATGAGCTGATGACATACCCCTTCCCTTTCAAGTTCCTTCAAGAGTATTTAGATAATGTATGCGAAACAGTGTTCTCCAAACATTGGAAGGAAATAACATACAGCGGTGAATTGTAGCAACATCCAACGAAAACGTTATATATATATGGAGCAAAATTCTAACAACATCCCCGAACTTCAATCTCCTTTTGAGCAGTTACGAGAGATTGATGCTGATGGCAAGGAATGGTGGAACTCACGCAAGTTGGCGCGAGTGATGGGCTATGGCAAATACTGGAACTTTGAACGTGTCATAGCCAAGGCACAGGCATGGACTTCGCAAAAAGGCTACCATCTTAGTGATCATTTTGTAGAGATAACAGAGATGGCAGAACTAGGCAATGGCGCAGTCAGAGAGGTGACAAGCATCCGTCTTTCGCGTGCTGCCTGTATGGCTGTGGCTATGAATGCTGACCAAAAGAAAGAGATGGTGAAGGCAGCTCAGCAATATTTCAGTGCGACCATGACTCCAGATGTTGCTGTGAGAAGCATGGAGTCTTCAGTACTCATGTATAGAAGTGGACATGGGAAAGTACAGGTTCAAGTTATCTTCGACACCAATACTTTCTGGCTTTCACAACAGAGAATGGCAGAGTTATTTGGGGTGACCCAACAGAACATTAGCTATCATCTGTCACAGATAGAAGAAAGCGGTGAACTCCATTTGTCCGATGCTTACAAAAAAAATTTGTTACCTTCGGACAAATGGTCTGGTGAGGTGATGATGTATAACCTCGATGTGGTCATTGCCGTAGGTTATCGTGTGAATAGCTACGAGGCTACTCAGTTCCGTATCTGGGCAACACAAGTCTTGAAAGAATACCTTACCAAAGGCTTTGTGTTGGATGATGAGCGACTGAAGGGAAAGAACGTATTCGGGGCAGACTACTTCGATGATTTGCTTGACCGCATCCGAGAGATACGTATCAGCGAACGACGTTATTATCAGAAGATTACAGACATCTATAGCGAGTGTAGTTCTGATTACGATAAAGATTCAGAACAAACGCAGTTATTCTTTAAGACGGTGCAGAACATAATGCATTATGCCGTAACAAAACAGACCGCTGCCGAGATTATCTATGACCGTGCTGATGCGGAGCGCCCTCACATGGGATTGACCAGCTGGAAGAATGCGCCAGACGGTAGAGTCATCAAATCGGATGTTACAGTGGCCAAGAACTATCTCAGTGAAAAGGAAGTTGATTCGTTGAACAGATTGAGCAATGCCTTTATAGACATTGCAGAGCAACGCGCAGAAGACCATATCTTGATGACAATGGCAGACTGGTCGGCTCTCCTACAGCGCTATATGGACTTGAATAACCGTCCTTTGCTTTCAGATGCTAGCCGTGTGACTCACGAACAAGCTGTAGAAAAGGCACTCACAGAATATGACAAGTTCCGTGTCATTCAAGACCGTGAGATTATGAGTGACTTTGACAAGCAGTTGAAGCTGCTGTTTGGAGACAAGAATTAAATTTTACTAACTTTCAATAGTTTCTTGTAATAATCTTTCAACAAGTAAACCTGCAACAATATTCCATTTGATGGAACAAAAACAAAATAATTATGACACAAGAAGAGTATCTCGCATCGGTTCAAAAATCACAAGAAGAAGCGCATGATGAAACAACGTGGGGCAAACCTGCACGTGATATTATAACAGGTATAGGCAACAATGGCGGTATCCGTCCTGTCCGTGCCATTTGGGAGTTGGTGCAGAATGCACGTGATGTTGTGTGTGATGGAAAAAGGGCTAAGATTGTTTTTACTCGCAATGATAATTCTTTAGATTTTATTCACGATGGCATACCATTTACCCATAAGACTATAGAGGCATTAATTATGCAAACAAGTTCCAAGGTTAGCAGCAACAATGTGCAGGTAGGTCAGTATGGAACAGGATTCTTGACAACTCATCTGTTTGGCTTGAAATTCAAGCTGACTGCACCACTTCTTACTTCTGAACAATTTCCTCGGTACTACAAAATATCTGATTTCGAAATTGACAGATCTGCTACAGACAAGGAAGTTATGCGAGAAAAACTGAAAGCTCAATGGAATGAAACTCAGAACTGGGGGAAGGACTTCTCACAAACTACAGAGAAGCCATTTGAACATACTCAGTTCAGTTACCAGCATGAAGGCAAACAAGCACAATTGAATGCTGAGAGCGCATTCAAGGATGCGCCAGACATGGTGCCTTTCGTTTTAAGTATAAATTCTAATGTTGAGAGTATCTGCTTCGATGATAAGTTGACAGGTGAAAAAGTCACTTATGTGCGAGAACGTAAAGAAATGGACTTTGTCGAAAATTTGACCGATGGCAAGATTTGCAAGACAAAGGTTCATCGTACAAAAAACACTAACGCTGGTGAAAATGATAAAGACTATTACATATATTGCATAATCAGTAACGAAGAAACCGATAATGAGCCCAAACGCAGTAAAGTGGTCGTAACTTTACCAATCACAGAAGATGAAGATGGCGCATTACGTGTGATACGCTTCGACAAGACATTGCCACAAGTGTACATTTATCTACCTCTGTTAGGTACTGAAGAATGGGGATTCAATTACTTGCTTCATTCTTCTCTGTTTACATGCGATAAGGATAGCCGCGATAGCTTACGATTAGTGGGCAATGGACAGAATAACGATGACCAGGCTGTAGCTAATAGAAGCATCATAGACCTTGCGAACAAACTTATCTGTCAGTTCATTGACAAGAAAGTAACAATCTTACGTGATGCTAAATATTTGTGCAGAGCATCATTTAAGACACGACAAGCAGATAATAAGTTGAGTGAATACTACAGTACTTTGCAAGCATTTTGGCGAAACAAATTCGAGAATCTATGCATTGTAGATGGCACAGATTCTGCCAAGCATTTTGTCAGTGAAACGAAAGTGTTGGATGAGACATTAGCCAAGGATTGTGAAGAAGACTCAGAACTTCTTGATGCTATTTATGGATTGTTTGCAAAACTGAACACTTGGATTGTTCCAAAGAAGGAGGATATGGTATATTGGAGCAACACAATCAATCGTTGGTATCAAGATGAAGAAGAAAAGAACGGTCACCAGTTCACGATAACATCACTAGCTGCTGTTATCTCAAAGCTAACGATAGCGGCCAGTGACCTTTCTTGGCTCCACAAGATTGATAAGTACATTTTTGATTATCAGGATGGCTTACTCGACACCTACACTTTAATACCGAATGAAGTGCTAAAACTCCAGAAAAAAGCACATCTGATGAAACCCGCAGATTTCGATAATGTGGTGAAGGAAGCTCTATCTTTGATGGACACAGATACTGTAGATAATTTTGCACATTCGGACTTCTTTGATGTTGTAAATGATACTGTATTTGATTATGCAAAAGCCAAGGAGAGTATTACAAACTACATAAACAATCATAACACAGAGCAGAATGGAGTACGAGGTTCTATTATGACCTACAAGCAACATGACCTACAATACCCTCAATCAGCACAGCTTTTCAACGCAAGCAATTATGAGACTAAGAAGCTTAGTGATGATGCGGTTGCTGTCATACTCAATCTCTATAAGTCTTTGTTGCCAGAGGATAGCGAGGCTATTTCTGCTAAGTTGCTACCGGTAATAGCAGAATTCTATGAAATAAGCTTACAAAAGAATGTTGTACGATTAAATAAGAAGTATGACCTAGATGTCCGCCAGTTCTATACAACTTTGATATATGATTCGCTCTTCAAATTCACATTGATGAGTGACAAGATTACAAAGGCTACATGGGTAAAACAGATGGTTGAACTTGTGTACAGTTATTCTGATACTAAGAGTTATCTGTCGTACTATCAAGTGTATCCAGATCAGCAAGGCAATTACAAATATGCAGAATGGTTGAAGAAAAAATCACCAGCTCTTCCTGTACGTGCTTTGGAAATATACGACACTATTATCAATAAAGTGACTGATATAAACAGATCTTCAAGCATCAAGAAAGACATCGTTGATGAGGATTATTCCAAGTGGTTTGTTGGTACAAATGTACTTGAGGGACACGTCCAATGTCAAGAAATTGAGAAGGAAGTGCAGAATAAAGGCTATTCTATTACAACGTACGAGCACCAGAAACTGATTGTAGAGATTATAGAGAAACTTACGAATGGCGGAATAGAAAGTGAGCAGTGGCATGCATTATTTAGTGACATAGACAATAAAAAAGGGCAGATAATGTTTTCCATCATCCAAAGCCAGACAAAGAAAGACAGCATCTTCACATTGATGAAAGTGGAGGATGATTCCAAGCTGAAGGCAATAGCAAATCTTGTGAACGATCCGGATTTTGACCATATCCTAAGGCTTAGCAAAGAAATTATTGATCAAGAAGCAAGAGAAGCTAACGATTTCTATTTCAAGAAGGAACTTGGTAACTACGTAGAGGACATTTTGCTGAAGGAACTCAACGAAGAACTGGGTGAAAATGTTTTGGAAATTCCAGAACCTGTAACAAACGAGCAAGGTGGTCAGGATTTGATATTACGTCTCAATGGAAATGACTTCTATTACTTTGAAATCAAATCAAGATGGACAAGTAATCGTTCTGTACTGATGAGTACAATGCAGCATAGACGTTCTTATGAGAATAGTGATAACTACGCTTTGCTGGCAACAGATATGGTTGGTTATGATATGGATCGGGTGAGAAGACATGAATATCCAAGTTTTGATGAAATAAAGCCTAGAATTGCAGTTTTAGATAATATCGGCAAACTTAACGAGCGGTTGAAGGATGCGACCCAGAATAATGATGACAAGGTACATATAGCTGGTGGTTATCAAGTTCTCGTTTCGCAAGATGTGATTCTGAATGAAGGCAAAACTTTTGAATCGTTCATTGACTCTCTGAAAGACAAAATCAGGCAAGAATTGCAACGACAAAAGTCTGCATCTTAATATTTTAACGAATAAAAACTCTTGTGCGTGCAAATTATCATAACCCACAGAAGGGGATATAACTTGACAAATCCTTACTAGTACGGTTCTTCTTTTTTTTGTTGCTCGGGAAAGTAATGAGTTGAAGAATATACATGTGTAGATTAGAGACAAGAATGAAGTATACGAAACGCACAAAACCGTATAAGATTAATATATAAAAGAATTAGAAAAATAAATATATGTCAAGAGGACTGCCCAAAATAGTAAAAAGTTGCCTTGCTAAGGCACTAGATTCTGCATTGTTAGCTATCGAAACATATAATAAACCTGCCATTAAATTCCGTTCTGGGGGATATATAGTCTTGATGAATATCGCCTGGACTTCTTTGTTTCATGCAATATTTATAAGGCGAGGAATAAAACCATATTATAAAGAGAAAGATGAGCGGCATTACAAGAAAGTTGATGGAGATTATCAATTTTGGGAACTAAAGACTTGTGTTAAGCACTATTTCAGCAACGACGCAAATAGCCCTATCAGAAAAAATCTAGAATTCTTTATCCCACTCAGAAACAAGTTAGAGCATAAATTTATGCCCTCTCTTGATCCTACAATCTTTGCTGAATGCCAATCTTTGTTAATGAATTTTGACAAAATTATAGAAAAGGAGTTTGGAGAATCCTATTGTATTCGAGAGTCATTATCGTTCGCTTTACAGCTTTATCCTTCTAATAGGACAATTGCTACTGCTGTTTCCGATAATCCAGGAGCCAAAAAGATATATGAATGGATAGAAAAGTATCGTTCTTCTATATCTACCGATATATTAAAAAGTGGTGAGTATTCTTTTAAAGCATTTTTAATACAAGTTGCAAATCATGATTCACAAGATGCCATGCCGATTCAATTCATTGCATATGATAAACTAACTGACGAGCAGAAGCATAATGTGGAGAGAGTAACGACACTAATAAAAACCAAGACCGAAATCCATAATGTTACGAACTTAAATCTAATGAAGCCAGGGGAGGTTATAGCTAAGGTCCAAAAGAGATTAGAGAAAGGTAAGGTCGCTAAAGGAAGCAAGCTAGTTGATTACTTTAATCAAGACACACATACTAGATGTTGGAAAAAATATGGAATACGACCAGCAAACAATTCTGAACATCCAGAAGCGACAAATCAGAAATATTGCATTTACGATTCTATGAATAAAAACTATGGCTATACTCAAGCATGGGTAGATTTTCTTGTTTTGAAAATGCAAAACGAGGAAGAATACAAATCTTTGTATGACAGAATCTGATGTCTCTTTTCCCGCATGGTGTCAAAATCAAAATAAATGAGTGGTAATTTCCAAATTGGGAAAAGCCACTCATATTTACGTGTGCGCGCGAGGACTATTTGCTCAACGACCGTTTGAACCTATTACCAGGATAATGTTTGGCATGGGCATATCGCATAGCACGGCGGGCCCAATCGAGAAAGTCTTCATCCTTATCTCGCCACGGCATATCGTTTGATGTGCCGCCACCGCCTGACACCTGGGCTACGCCAGTCGCGCCATCTATTCCGGCAATGAAGACTCTCAAACCTGTGCTTAACACATCCTTCCAACGGAAATTGTTACGGTCATCAATGAATGAGTCCTCTGCCATCGTATCTGCTTCGGGGATTTCTCGGCATATTTTGACTGCTTCATATAGCACTTGATCAAAAATGGAAGCTTTGAGAATAATCTCGGCATCTCTGTTGATATAGTTTATCATGACATTGTCCTTCTTCATGATTGCGTCCAGCCCTTTCAATTTGGCATTGTAGGTAGATTTGAGACTATCCAATTCCTGATTAACTTGGTCAAGTCTTCCTCGCTTTTCTCTCAAATTGATTCTGATTTCAGTCAGTGTTTGATTGAGGAACTTTATCTGACGCAGAATATCCTCCTTGTTGGAGTCGGATTCCTGTTGTTGCGCTTCAAGTTCTGCTATCTGTGATTGGATTTCCTCTTGCCGACGAGTAAGATTCTCAATCATGGTGGTGAGTCCTTTCACGGCACGACGCTTGGTTTCAAGTTCCTCTTCAAGAGATTTGTTCTCACGATGGAGTTCGCGGTTATGCTCTTCGAGCGACTTGTGACGTGCGCCCGTCTCGTGAATATCATCGCCACGTTCTAGTCCCCATTTCTCATTGACGCAGCATACCAATCGTGCCATTCTCGCATCTTATCGCGAGCTGCAACAAGAGAGCCGCCTCCGAACATATCCTTTGCAGATAAACGACCGTCCTCTAAGATTGGAGTAATGGTAGCGTGAATGTGACAGTTTTTCTCGTCACAATGTGCAATAAAAGAAATGATGTTCTTCTCACCGATACGTTCTGCGAGAGCCTTGTAATTGTCGAGAGCGAACAGCTCTATCTCTGGCATACGCTTGATGTGAGCGTTATTTCCTCGTTCTTGAAGCACTTGATTCCCGAATGCAAGTTCATTCATACGTTCACTGTTACCTCCTATAACGAGAGAAACAGAGAGATGTTGAGTGCTTCTTACTATCGGCTCTTTTCCTGTTGCAGCAAGTCTTTCGGCTTTCCATTCTGCGATACGTGCATCTACTTTTTCCTTGATGCAGACCGATTTATCTACTGGAGCAATGACACCTCCTTTGCGTACCTCGAAGTTGAGATGCGCACGACTCTTGTCGTAATTACGTTCTGGGTCATCAAGTTTACATTCCCATCGGGACTCATCCCATTTGCGCTGATGTTCTGCGCTGAGTGCTGGAGTCATCTTCATTTTGCTGACTTCGAGCATAGCTTTTTTACCTTTACCCATATAGTTATCCTGTATAATGGTTTGACATAAATGTGATTTTTCTGCCAGAGCTTGCTCTTTCACAAGGCAGACAAAACCCCTCGGAGAGCCTAACAGCCAAGTGCGCTTGGTGTATTAGGCTACACCAAATGGCTATAATGTCTGCAAGCAGACTCGTTACGGCTTACTTCTCCCAAGGTTCAGCTCCAAGGTATCTGTTCAGATACATCTGGTCAATGGCATTAGGCGTTTGACTGATGTAGGTTTGAACAAAACCGATGGCCTTACGTTTCTTCTCTTCGTTGAAGGATTCCCAAATGGAGAGCGATTCGTTGCGATAAGTACCGAGTTTCGGATATACCGCTTCGATTGTATCAAGAGGGAGCGATTCTTCAACGGCTTCTGACGCTTCGGTAGCATCGTCTGCGATTTGCTGCGATTCGCTATCAGTTGCAATTGCTTTCTTGGCAGCCTTCTTCTTTGCAGCCGACTTCTTTCCCATGGCATTGGTCGTATTGATTTCTCTGCGTTTTGCAGAAGACTCGCGTTGCGCGTCAATGTTGGAGCGAAACAAAGTGAAGATAGCTTTGAGCGCACCATTGCTGAAAGAGGGAGCAGTTTCCTTGTTGGCATACTGGGCGATGGCTTTCGCCATCTGCCCAGCTTCCTTATCATCAAGTTCAGCCAACATCACAAGATGATCAATAGGAATAATAAGATTTTTCATACATTACTAATTTAGAATTTTTGAATACACATTAGCATAGACCTGACTGTTGACAGCATAGCTGCGACTTGCTAACTTTGGGTTGGCATAGAATGTGTGATAGAACGAAACCTGCTGATTGCTACTTGCTGCAGAGATTGATTGTACAGGCTGCACAATGCCAGCAAGAATCAGCAATACACCAACACAATGGCAGTATGCGTCAATATCCTTCTTATTGCCAACATTGGCAGCAATACTTCCACCGAATATGCACTGAAGAGTAAAGGCATCACGAACTGTTCCTAAAGGGCTCTTATCGTCAAGATTGAGTTCTTGAATGGCTACAATCTCCGAAGGAGTAAGATACTTGCGTCCAGAAGGAAGTTCATCATACTCGGTTTTGTTGCGACCGAAATTCATGACAACCTTCATGGGCTCATTCATACTGATTGCATTGATAGAAGGCTTGTTTGCCTTAGTTGCCATCTTAACTTTGGTTGGAATGATGGCGAATTCCTTTTTCTTGAACTGTTTCATTTTGAAAGTGTTTTTTGTGGGCTTTCGCCCGGTTTAATACTTTTCTAACTCTTCACATAATTGCCTTTGCTCGTTCGCTTGAGTCGTCCGTCCTGAATGAACTTGTCAATCCATTTGGAAGCAGTACAGGCATTCTCGTTCATTTCTGAAACGATTCGGTCGTAAACGGATTTGTCGAACTCATCCGGAAGTTTGTGATACAACGCATAGCGACGGGCATTGACACCAGTCTCGATGTCGGGGAGGACATTGCGATTGTTCGTCAGACGCAACTTCAAATAGATGTGTATAGAGTGATAGAGCAAGATCTCACAAATACACAACACAGTATTGAAATCCTCTTCGGAACACTCCAGAATAATCCTTCCGTCTGGAGTTCTGGTTGGCGGTAGGGAACTATCGAATGCACGAATGGCTGTAAGCATCATCATCATGCGAAAGGCAATAAGTCCCAACCGTCGGACGATTCCCTGCATACCATTGTCAACTTCATCGCAACACTCATCATTGAGCCTGGTCAGCCACTCAACAAAGCGACGTTGAAGATGAGTTGGCAATACGAATACAAAAGAACCTTGATTTATGAATATATCGAGCAAGTGTAGAAATTCATCACCCTTAATCTTGAATACGGCATGTTTCGAGCGAGTCACATCATCGGTGGCGAAGACATCGCGTATTCCTCGACGAAAGGGAATAAAATAGAAGATGAATCGGCTGAGCAGTCCGTTTTCCGCATCGGGTATGAGGTGGCGTATCTGTTCGGGAGTACCAGCCAAGACTACAGTGACTCTCGGATTGTCGATTTCCAAGTATTCTCTATCTTTGCGACGGCTCATACTGATTGTTTCATGATGGAACGCCTTGCGGAGCAAGTCGGAGTAATTGCCATGCTCGGATTTGAGCGTCTGGCTAAGCGTGTCACCCTCGGTCTCAAAGAGTAGCCCTATACCATCGTTGTCATGCAGTATGCTAATCAAAGAGCTTGCGCTGCTATTGGCTGGAATGATCAACATCTTCTGTGGTGGAGTAACTGGCTCCATCGCTTCAGGATTTTTGCCTTTGCACTTCTGATACTCGGACAGTTCAAGCTTATATTCAATCATCCTCTGGGCAGTCTGTTCGTGTAGACGTTGATTGATTGGTGCCACAAGTTCACGGCAGAGCGTCAAAGCTCCTTTGCCCATACCGGCTTCGGCCACAACAAACAGATAAAGGTTGGAGTAAACCACACGTTCATCATAGACACCACACACATTGTAGAAGCAGACAGATAGGCAGCCAATAGTTCCAAGCAGTATCACATCGCGGTCTTCAATGGAGATGGCATTGCCGACTACTTTCTGCAAGAAGGGCGGCAAAGCTCCGAAAATCTCCTCGGGGAAGTGAGGCAGTTCGCTTTCTGATTTCACCCATTTTGCCGTTTTACCATTTTGGTAATTTGGTAAAATGGTATTAAAAGAGTGATGGAGTTCGATGCCAGCCTGGGCTGCATAATGGAAGAAGGAGGCGATGGTCACACCCGAGCCTCTGCCATTCAGACAATGAGTAAACTGCTTGTCTGTGTTCGCTGGCTCATAATCAGGATGGAGTCGGCTGACTCTGTGAAAGAAGTCTCGTCCACGTTTTCCCAATCCATCGGCCAAAGCGAAACAAATATTCACCCACATACCATAATCGGGGGCAATGTCAACGCCATTGGCCTCAATCTCCTGAACAACTCTGTCTATATCAGTAGCGAGGTCTGTTGTAGTCTCAGGAGTGTCATGTGTCTGCAAGGCAGGTAGCGAAGCCTCTTGTTTAGAAGGGGCATTCTCCCAATATGGGGCGGAAAAGATTTTCTTTGACATATTCCGAGTATTTAGGGTTAATGTATGCCTGTGGGTCGTAGGGCAAGAAGCAGGAACGTGCAACGTCGCTTCCTGACTTATCCACAGGTTGTAATCCAGTTGACTTAATCCAGTTGGCAACAGCTTTGAAATAGCGGGAATGCTCCCAGCCTTTCAAGTCGATGGGAATAATCCATTTCACGCCATCGCCAGACGAACTTGTGAACATCAGTTCCGTATCGAAGTAGTCGTGCTTTAGAAGTTGCTCTTTGAACCTGTCGGGATTTCCGACATGATCAAAATCGAGGCACAACAAACCTGAGTGCAGAATCAGCTCTTTCTCATTTCGCTTGCGAAACAATCCCGAGAATGTACAGTAGTCAAAGTGAGTTGCCTTGTACTTCTTGGCTTCCGAAGGAGATGTCAGAGAGCGGAGTGTGTCGGTCTGCGGCTTGGCATAGTGACCGACAAGGTAGCGATAGACATCTACCACCGTGATGGCACGGCATGGCTCAATGTTCTGAATGGGTTTTCGGTAAAAGGAGAATCCATGCAGGTCGTCCATACCACGCCAGAAATCGGTTGCGTAGTCTTGCGTCATACTTCTTTCCCTTTCTTTGAGAGAACAAATTCACGCACCTCACGCATAAGGTCTTCCTCGGACTTCTGAGCACCACTCTTAAGCCACTCATCTATCTCAGACTGTAGGAACATAAGTCCCTTGGTCATCTTATGATAGGGTATCGTCTTCTTGGATACCCATTCATAGACGGTCTGCTTCTTGGGATGGCTGGGGTGATAAGCGCAAAGCTCATCGATATTCATCCATCGGGGTGATTCACTGGCGCGCTCCTTCTTGCGCAGGTTGTTGACGTCTTGCTGTAACGTCTCCACTTTGTTGATGAGGTAAGACAATGCCTTGGGCATCTCTTCCAATGTTTTGACTTCGTAAATGTCACACATAGTTACTATATTTTGAATTGTATTTTATGCCTTTTCTTTTGCTTTGGCGATGCAAAGTTATAGCAAGTTTTTTATACGGCAAAATCCGTAAAATGCTGTAAAATAGCGTTTTGTGCGGTGTTTTTGCGTGGTATTTAACAATCAAAACAAGTGGCAAACGAAAGTCAAAAACAATTAAGAGAATCAACTCACTGAAAGTGGCAAAGTTCGCCCATTGTCCATATCATTATAAGTGGCAAATGAAAAAGAAATGAAAACACCTTTCAGACTCAAACAAAGATGATTGAGGTTAGTAACAAGTGGCAAATAGTACAATCTGCAACAATGGATGTAAGTGGATAATTCGACCTATTTTCACATGGCAAGAATGGAAAAGGGTCAAGTGGCAGAATATGAAATAATCAAGTGGCAAAAGATGTGGCAGAATTCTTCGGGAAACAGTGTCAATACCCAAAAATCACTTTTAACATAAGTTTTTATTCGAGTATGAAATTGCAGAAGAAATCATACTATAAATTCAGTTTTTGCTAAAATATAGGTAAACATGACAAGCAAAATCTTGAAGTAAAAGTAAAAAAAATCCATTAAAATTGCAAATCTCGATATTTATATGTATCGTTTGCAACGAAGACAATAGATCTTTATTAACTTGTTGCTTAATTCCAGGTTATCAAGGAATAATCTTGCCACTGTTTGATATTAACGTAATAGCTTGTACTTGTACAATTTGCTGTTTCTTAAAGGAATTCAGAAAGGAGATTATGAACATGATTACACTATATCTTAATGGCGTGTTATTTGTGGGTCTGTGGCATCCAGGTTTAAATTGAGATCGGAAAGCGGCAATAAGTGAACGGGATAGTATCCACAAATGACGAGGTTGGTTCAATTCCAACATGCCATACACAGGGGGGGGCACTACTAATAATAGTGCTCTCTTTTTTTATACAAAAAAGCCTCCGAAAGACTCGGAGGCTCAATTTGATAAAACAGGTAGGAATCAGATTGCAGAAACGTTTTCTACGGCATCATTGGTGGTAGCGAAATTCTCAATATGGATGACATCGGCAGCATTGCGCTTGCTCTTATCTACGATATGAGCATAAATCTGAGTGGTTTTCACGTTGGTATGTCCAAGCATTCCCTTGATGGTATAGATATCCGTGTCATGTTCAAGCTGTAGGGTGGCAAAGGTGTGCCTCCTCATGTGCACAATTTAAGCAAAAGCAACGGAAAGTGAAGATGAGAGAAATGAACTGCAAGTGGTTGAGAATGAGCAATATTTCATAATTCTGCCAATTGGCTGCAAAGCAAAGCCGAGCAGGAT
>ENA-UESD01000826-UESD01000826.1-human-gut-metagenome-genome-assembly--contig:-NODE-826-length-26851-cov-6.491335_pt1 | contig 26851 bp, 20 predicted proteins | sample MGYA00242985_ERZ507986 | MGnify/ENA primary metagenome ERZ507986 (study PRJEB26167, sample SAMN06115408) | human gut metagenome | host: Homo sapiens | place: China:Guangxi | collected 2016-04-06... | reverse complement strand
AAGAGTTATTTCAGATAGAGCGTTTTACCAAAGTGCTATTACTTCTCTTTATATACCAGAGACAGTGGAAAGTATTGGAGAATATGCTTATGCAGAAACTGCTAATTTAACAGGAAATGTGTCGATACCTAAGAATACTGCTATAATAGGTGATTGTGCGTTTTTGAAATCAGCTTTTGATGGAACTCTGACATTAGAGGAAGGTATACGCAGTATAGGAGAAAGTGCTTTTGCGCATTGTACAAAAGTACAAGGGGATTTGGTGATACCTAATAGTGTAATAACATTGGGAATTTATGCTTTTGCACATTCTGCCTTTACTGGTTCTTTAATTATGGGAAAAGGATTAGTAAAAATTTCGACTTCTGCATTTCAATACTGCAAATTTAAAGGGAAAATAATGATAGGAGAAAATGTTGTGACTATTGGTGATTCTGCATTTCGAGGTTGTTCTGGCTTTACTGACAACCTAATAATTCCAGATAAAGTAGAAACGATAGGAATTTACGCATTTAACGACTGTACGGGGTTTAAGGGATATCTAACAATTGGCGCAGGTATGAAAAAAATAGGATATTGTGCTTTTACAAGAAAAGCCCCCAATCATCATTTATCATTACTCTTCTCGAAAGTCTTTTGTAAAACATTAGTTTGTCCAACATTAAGTATACTTGACACTAGTAATTATGTTATTACGGCTTTTGGTACAGAATTTTATTATCCTTCATATTTAGGTGTTCCTGTAGGGACAAGTCCTAAATATTCAACTGATAACGGTTGGAAATATTTTGATTTAATAGAAGAGGTTGAATTCTAAGTTAATATATAAATATATGTATAATTCTTGTACCCAGATTTGTAAAAAGTTGGTTGCTTACGAAAAGGCTATTGACGCATATCAGTTCCATGTACAACGTTATCATACATGGGTAAACTATTATGCGATTTTCGTTGGTGCTTTATTTGTAGCATTTTATACTATATTGTCAGGAATAACCAATGAGGTTGAAAGTTGCTGTGCTGTACAAAAGGTAGATATTACTGATAATCATGAATCAACATTCTTTTTATTTCTTATATCATGTCTAGGATTATGGACTACGATTTGTTGGTTAGCTAGCACTGTAGGACACTATTCTTGGATGAAAAGTTGGATAGAAATAGTGAAGAAACTTGAACATGATTTCTTAGGAACAGATAATCCTGTATATGCTATTCTCATAAAGAATAATGTAATTATTACAGCCACAAGACATCCTCGTTTTATTTCCACACAAAAAGTAACTCAAATCTTCTTGATAGGAGTAATTATAGCATGGAATATCATCATAATTCACTATGTAATGAAAGCAGGATGGGAATGTTGGACAACATTCATAAGTGGCACATTCTCATTAATAGCAATATTACTGATTTATTATGGGAAAAGTAAATTTTATTCCTCTACATTAAATATAGAAAGCTAATAACTAAAATTCATAAAACAAAAAGTAAGGTTCTAAAGGCAGCATTTGAAGTAACATTCACTTGCTGCCTTTTGTGATTTAAAAAAAATATCTTTCCTTCTTGCGATTATTCTCTATATTGATGTACAGATTCCAACTCCCCGTCTTTAAATCTCAAAGTAAATTCGTCAACATACTGATTTCGTCCTTTATACTTCCAAGTTTCATAAATACCCATTCCACCAATATCCTGTATATCTGTAGATTGAGGACGTCCCATAAGAATCTGAACAGAATCTTTGGACATATATGTATGCAATTTTATTATTCCATTTTTTGTAGAAAGTTCAAATGAGTGAATATTATGCCTTGGGGCTTCTTCATCACTTTGAAACTGGAGCACTCTGTTTTTGTGCTCTGTTGGCTTGTGCTCTGCATTATCATTATACCCTGTTCCAAAAACGATTAAAGTTGCAAGTGTGCATACAACTCCAATCATAAATCCCAATGTAATTTTCCAAAACGTATTCATGAGCTTATCATTTTATATGGTAAATATTAAACTGCATAAACCTGTTGATGAAGGGATGCAAATGCTATTACCTCTATAATACCATTTTAACAAACTACTGATATTCTTATTATCTTTCATCCAATAGTAGTTCATAATATCCCATAATCTATCTTTAGTCTTCCACCAACAAATGTAGGAATATGATTACAATTATGCAATATTTGAAAAGATTTATTGTTTCAATTTACCTTCTTCTCTTCTTAACCAATCTATGCTTATCCTTCTTAGCTGAATTTGAGAATAGTTGTTCTAACATTTCCCTTGTTACAGGTCTGTATATAATATCTGTATATGTAGTTTCTCTAATCTCTTGTGGTAAATAAGAAATCACGGTGCTCTTTTTTGGTGTTACTTGCATATTTGTGTAAAAATAAATAGATTAGTAATTGATTTATCTATAGCAAAGGTACTGATAAGAATCAGGTAAATCTAATACAAGATATACATTTTGGATTATTGGAATATATGTGCGTATATCTTCAAAAGGATGCGATTTGAGGTAATAAGTAAAGCAATTCTTGTAACTGATTCATGCCAGATATTTATGATTTCATTTTTTGTAACTATAAGACGTGATGAAACTCATTGATAAGGTGGTAAGTGAAATTTCATTTACTGCCTTATTTTTTACAATACAGTGGACTGGAATATTGGATAAATTTGTTTCTTTGCAGTCATTGATTTTAAAAGATAATACCATGAATGAATATGTAGATTTTTATATGCAGAGATGCTTGCAGGTAGCCACAAGCATAGATGACAAAAGCAAACATATTATATTGAACAATATCAAGGCTATAAATTATGAGGAAGCTGTAAAACTCGCTGAAACCATAATCATAGATGATAACAAACGAAAATTATTGCTAAGTGAAGAAGTCTTTGTTAACGATAGTACTTTAGCTCAATATTTAGAAAGAGAGGAACTGGATGCGTTAAAATTATGGAGATTATCCGTATTGCTGTACGCTATGATAATGGGATGTAATGTTGCTGAACTATCCATATCTGTAGCAGACCAATATTTAGACTTGTTCAACCACCTAAACGATGGAATGAAGGTTGCAAGTATTGAAGTAGTGGGTAGGTTGCCAACAGAAACGAAAAAAGGTAAATCGTCAACTAAAACCAAAAAGTTTACTATCTCTAGTCAACTACTGATTAATAAAATGAAACAAGCTTATTTAGAACTGCAAGATGATATTGTAACAGTAGATAACTTGAAGCATTATACAATTGAGAGGATTACCACTATGAATGAAATAGCAAACAAAAGAATCTTGAATTATTATTTTGCACAAGAATTGAAAGCCTTCTTGAGCAAATACAAAGGTGGAAAAATGTCCTCAAACAGAAAGAAGCTTGTTTTATACATCCTATACTTGTTTGGTCGTTTCAAGAACAATATTCCAGTAAATACAGATAATTATAGAGCATTAACGCGCGATTATAATAAATCCCCAATAAAACTTTCTCTATTCACAGTAAACGGGCAGCCGTTCCCCTTAATCTTACTGCCTAATCCAGAAATTGAAAAAATAAGGTCTAAATATAGAAGGTTCATAGAGGAAATGTGAAATTTCGAGATAATCTGATTTTTCACGAAAAGTTATTTATGGTTTCTTACCTTCGCAGCGTTGGCAATATTGCCAATTATCTTAAATTTTTATAGATAATGAATAAAAATATTATTTCAGTAAAAGACCTCTATATTGGAGGCAAAATGATTGCTTTTATTAAAGGCAATCGTAGTGTTAATTCAAAGAACATTTCAAGAAAGAAAAAGTCCTTTGAGAAATTTGGAATGAATCTTGTCCCTTTAATGTATGTAGACGGACAAAAAGCGGTAAATGACGGCTGTACTTTGGTGCATCCTATTACGAAAGAGGATATACCGGATGAAGAAGCAAGTAAGTATGTTGCCATTGTTGAGGGACAACATAGATATACGGCAGCCGAAGAAACAGGTTTAGATGAAGAAAAGCTGTTCTTGTATGAATGTTACAGCAATGAGAACACTAAAGAGATTCTCTCTGAAACAAACACAATTACTGACCCGTGGAGTGGTGCAGATTATGCTAATGGCGCGGCACTATTTAATCCCCAAAATGAGTTGGCAAAATTTACAAAAGAACTTGCCGATTTAGGTTATCCAACCACTACGATAGGTTATATTGCTTGTTTTGCTCCTGGTAAGTTGGGAAAGACAGCATACTGTAATTTGATTGCAGGTAAAGAAATAAAAACAGATTATAATCTGGAACGTGCTAAATACTTTTTGGATGCAGCACGAACTAAATTTGACAATTCCTTTATCGCTAAAAGATACTTGATTACTGTAGTTGCCGACCTGTCTACAGAACATGGGTATAAACTTGTTTGTGACGCTTTAAAACAAATGCCAGATGCTATAGTAAAAAGAGTCCTAGAAGCTAAAAGTGAAGAGAAACAAAGTATATTGAAAATGACCTTAGAAAGTCTACTCAATAAATAATTAGAATATAGCCAGTTGTCAGTGATGATAGCTGGCTTTTTTATCTCTATTACAAGTGATGCCAAGAAATTATAATAGTGAATTACCTAGTCACTGTTGTGTTGGAAAAATGTCGTATAGAATATTCTGATAGGATAAATGTTTTATTTTAATTGCTTTCTTTTCTTAAATAATTGGTTGTTATGGCTAGAAGATGTATTTTTGTAGTGGTTGAAATGAGATGTTGTCACAGAATTTAATAACCGATTATGTAATTGCTTGATAATCAATATAGGTAATAAAGATAGCTTGTTTTTATTACTTTTGCCGTATTAACAAGCGAAATATTTCCAAAAAGATGCGCAAAGTATACTACATCTATAATCCACAGACCCAGACTTATGATCGAATTTACCCTACCGTACGGCAGCGTGCGCTTAGTATCCTGCGTCGGCTTTTCTATGGAATGGGGTTGGGAGCAGGTTGCTTTATTGTATTGCTTTTGATTTTTGGTTCTCCGTCAGAGAAGGAATTAAGAATTGAAAACAGCCGTCTTTTGGCGCAGTACAATGTGCTTTCCCGGCGTTTGGACGACGCTATGGGGGTGCTTCAGGATATTCAGCAACGTGACGATAATCTGTATCGGGTGATTTTACAGGCAGATCCTGTTTCTCCGGCTATTCGTCAGGCAGGTTATGGCGGGACGAACCGTTACGAAGAACTGATGGATTTGGCGAATGCCAAGCTGGTGGTGAATACGACTCAAAAGTTGGACGTGCTTTCCAAAAGGCTTTATATTCAGTCGAAATCTTTCGATGATGTGATTGATATGTGTAAGAACCACGATGAGATGCTGAAATGTATTCCGGCCATACAGCCTATTTCTAATAAGGATCTTCGTCAGACAGCATCCGGTTATGGTACACGTATTGACCCTATTTATGGTACGACAAAGTTCCATGCGGGCATGGACTTCTCTGCTCATCCGGGAACGGATGTATATGCTACCGGAAACGGAACAGTGGTGAAAGTGGGATGGGAAACCGGATACGGTAATACTATTGAGATAGATCATGGTTTCGGGTATCTTACTCGGTATGCTCACTTGCAGGGATTTAATACGAAAGTCGGAAAGAAAGTGGTACGTGGTGAGATTATCGGAAAAGTGGGTAGTACAGGAAAAAGTACTGGCCCGCATTTGCATTATGAAGTGTACGTGAAAGGGCAGGTAGTAAATCCGGTCAATTATTATTTCATGGATTTGAGTGCCGAAGATTATGAAAAGATGATTCAATTGGCAGCCAATCATGGTAAAGTATTTGATTAAAATCTTAAAACAGGAGTGTTATGCTTAATACAGACAAAGAATTGAAGCTATATTATTCAATAGGAGAGGTTGCCGATATGTTCGGAGTCAATCCGTCATTGCTCCGTTTTTGGGAAAAGGAATTTCCGCAAATCTCTCCTAAGACAGCGGGAAGAGGAATACGTCAGTACCGCAAAGAAGATGTAGAAACGATCGGACTTATCTACCATTTGGTAAAAGAAAAAGGCATGACACTTCCCGGTGCCCGACAACGTTTGAAGGATAATAAAGAAGCTACGGTTCGTAATTATGAGATTGTAAATAAGCTGAAAGCGATAAAAGAAGAGCTTTTGGCTATTAAACGCGAATTGGATGGACGGGAATAAATGCTAATCGATAATGGATTCGATAGCCAAGAAACCTCATAACAAAATGAACGGTGAACAATTTGCATGATACTGCAACTTATTCACCGTTCATCGTTTTCTTATTTACCGTTTGAAAGCTATTCTTCTACGCGGCTCACCTGTTTGATATTCTGTATTTTCTTCAGATTGTTACAGATGGTTTTCACATCATCCACGTCATGTACCCATAACTGAATTTTTCCTTCAAAGATACCATCTTCGGTTTCGATGGTCAGCTTACGGATATTTACATTGAGCTGTCTGGAGATAACCTGGGTGACTTCATTCAAAAGTCCCATGCTGTCTATACCTTTTATATATATATATACCAGGAAAGATAGTTCTTTGTGTGTATCCCATTCTGTTGCTAATATACGGTTGCCATAACTGCTCTTCAGTTTGGCGGCAACAGGACATTGGCGTTTGTGGATAATGATCCGGTCGTTTTCATCCACATATCCCAATACGTCATCACCGGGAATAGGATGGCAACATTCGGCCATGATATATTTCTTCTGCAAACTTTCTTCTGTCAGCTTGAGCACTTGCTTCGGATTGATCTTTTCTTTTTCTTGCGGCTCTTTTTCTTCCTGCTTCTCTTTATTGTTGCCGAAAGAGAAAGTCAGATATTTCTTCCAGTTACTGGTTTGCTTTTCTTTCAGTTCATTCTTGTCCGCTTCTCCCAAAACGATTGCTTTACTGCCAATGGCAGCCAGCAGTTCTTCCTCATTCTTGGCATTATGCAGTTTGCGTAGCTTTTCGATAACAGCTTCTTCCGGACGGACTTCCTCCTTTTTCAGAAACTCACTAAGGATTTCTTCTCCTATCTTCTGATTTGCTTTACGCTCTTTGCGGAGAATGGCTGCTATCTTGGCGCGGGCACGGGCAGTGGTTGCAAAAACTTCCCATTGCGGTTGTACGCGTTGCGATTTTGAAGTAAGGATTTCAACTTGGTCACCACTTTGCAATTTGTGGCTCAACGGCACTAATTTATGATTGACTTTGGCGCCAATACAATGGCTACCAATATCCGTGTGCAGGGAAAATGCAAAGTCGAGAGCCGTAGAGTTCTGCGGCATGGTCTTCAGTTCGCCTTTAGGAGTGAACACGAATATTTCAGAAGCAAATAAATTTAGCTTAATGGTATCCAGAAAGTCAATGGCATCCGGTTGCGGATCATCTAATATCTCCTTAATCGTTCTTAACCATTTTTCCAATTCACCTTCATCCTCGCTGCCTCCTCCTTCTTTGTATTTCCAGTGGGCTGCGAAACCTTGTTCGGCAACGTCATTCATCCGTTCACTACGAATCTGGACTTCAATCCATTGTCCGTTGTTACCCATCAGAGTGACGTGCAATGCCTGATAACCATTAGCTTTAGGATGGCTAACCCAATCGCGCAAACGGTCCGGGTGGGGTTTGTATATCTTGGAGATAGAAACGTAGATATCGAAACAGTCATTGAGCTCTTCTTCCTCATTGCGTGGTTCGAAGATGATTCGAACAGCCAGCAAGTCAAATATTTCTTCGAAAGGAACATGTTTGGTCTGCATCTTGTTCCAGATGGAATAGATTGATTTTACACGGGCAAGTATCCGGTATTTCAATCCCATCTTATCCAGTTGGGTACGAATCGGGGCCGTGAAGTCGTTGAAAACCTTGTCACGTTCAGCGGCAGTAGCATTCAACTTCTCCTCTATTTCCGCATATTCTTCGGGATGTTCATATTTGAAGCTTAGATTCTCAAGCTCCGTTTTTATCTTATAAAGCCCCAAGCGGTTGGCAAGTGGAGCATAGATGTAAAGCGTTTCGCCTGCAATCTTATATTGCTTGTTGGGTAACATGGAACCAAGGGTACGCATGTTGTGCAAGCGGTCTGCTATCTTGATAAGAATGACCCGGATGTCGTTCGACATGGTGAGCAGCAACTTCTTGAAGTTCTCTGCCTGTGCCGAAGCGCGGTCACCGAAGATTCCACCGGATATTTTAGTCAGTCCGTCCACAATCTGGGCGATCTTCGGACCAAAGATATTCTCGATGTCTTCCACTGTGTAATCAGTGTCCTCTACCACATCATGCAACAAGGCTGCACATATAGAAGTGGAACCGAGACCTATTTCATTGCATACAATGCTGGCAACGGCAATCGGGTGCATAATATAAGGTTCGCCCGAACGGCGTTTGATACCTTTATGCGCCTGATTGGCAAAGTTGAAAGCCTTCGTAATGATTTCAACTTTTTTGCGATGCTTAGTATTGAGATAATCATTCAGTAGTTCGTGGAACGCCTGATTAATCATCTCTTCGTCAGCTATTTCTTTGGGGGCCAGATTATCCATAATTGTTATCCTTTCACTTGCTTAGTTCTGCAAAAATAAGCAAATTTCCGAACGATGCAAGCAGGAAGCTATTTATTTGTATATTTTCAATCGTTTTCCTGCAGCAATTTTGGTGTTGGACATTCCATTCCACCTTTGTATATCCTTAATTGTGACGCCATACTTTCCGGCGATGGTTGACAAAGTGTCTCCACTTTTTATTGTGTAGTAGGTCAGTTTACCTTTACCGGCAACAGCTGCTGTCGTTTTGCGGGTTGAGGGGGTAATTTCCTTTACTGCAACGGTTTTTCGGTTGCGGAACAATTCGTCGGCACGATGTGCGTAAATTGTGTCTTGCTTATCTATAAAGGTACTGATAGCATCGATAGGAAGTCTTAAAGTATAAGGCTTGCTGTCACCCGGAATCATGTGCTTCTTATATTGCGGATTCAAACTCTTGATTTGATCCAAAGGTACGTTGCAAAGATCAGCAATCTGTTCGAAGTGCAGATTCTTGTTCACTTGTACTGTGTCGGTACTTGCCGGGATATTTGTTTCCATCGGACAAATATTATGGTCACAATAGTAAGTCATCACATAATTAGCGGCGATAAAGGCAGGTACGTAACCACGTGTCTCTTTAGGCAGGTAATTATAAATTTTCCAGTAATCCGTTTCGCCATTGGCACGGCGGATTGCCTTGTTGATAGTACCGGGGCCACAGTTATAAGCAGCAATCACAAGATTCCAGTCTCCATAGATATCGTACATTTCTTTGAGATAACGTGCGGCAGCCCAAGTTGCTTTAATCGGGTCGCGTCGTTCATCTACCAGGCTGTTTGATTCCAAGCCATAGATCTTACCTGTACCAATCATAAATTGCCACAGACCGGAAGCGCCTGCGCGTGACACGGCAGAGGGGTTCAGTGCAGATTCGATAATCGGGAGATATCTAAGTTCCAGTGGAAGTCCGTATGCATCCAATGCTTCTTCAAAAATCGGCATATAGAAGTTGCAGGCACTCAACATGAAAGAAACCTGATTGCGCAAGCGTCCTGCATACATATCGATGAATTTGCGGATAATATCATTATAAGGCATTTCCATGATAGCCGGAATGCGTGACAAGCGGTCGATGTAGACAGAGTCGCTGAATAAAGGGTTGATTTCAGCTGTACTGCAATCTTTGCCTAAGTCAATATAATTTTTAGCTTTCCAGTCGTTCAACAGACTGTCAAGTGGATATGTCATACTTTTAGGCAGGTCGATGCTTTCTTTGCGTTCAGTTCCATTTTCACGAATCACTACATCTACACTTTGCGCTTTTACCTGCGACGTTGCCACCAGTAAAAGAAAAATAATCGAACAATAGTTAACTAATTTCTTCATGCTTCAATAATAAGATCAATCTAAATTGTGTTTTTAAAATCGTAATACGCATTGCAGACCAACCGACTTGCTTTTTAAACTGCTGGAGCGGAACTGGTTGTTATTGTCGATAACAGCCGGTTCTACTTTCATGCTCAAGTCGGGGGTTATATCGAAGTTAGACAACTCTGCATCTACATAAGCGTCGATGATAGAGATCAGGTAAACTCCGATAAATGCAAATATACTAAGGTCCCGATAACGACGGAACATATCTTTTCTTCGTTTTAGTGTGTTTTTTAGCTGCTCCTCATTATAAGTGGAGTTCGGGGGCAACAAATCTTCGTAACTTTTCGTATTCGGATTGCTGTCCATAATGTCCAGATAGGCTTGCGAATAGTCTTTGTACATCTTACCGTTCCAACTTAAGGCGTAAGCACAACCAGCAAATCCTCCATATATAATAGGTAATTTCCAGTATTTACGGTTGTAAATCTGTCCTCCACCGGGGAATACGACTGCCAGCCACGTTGCTTTGGTCGGATTCGGGATAAATATTTTCTTGTTAATATCTTGAGCAGGTGGCGGCACAGTGTCGGTCTTTACAACAATGGAGGCAGGTTGCTCTATCTTTTTCAGCTCTTTTTTATTGGCTGCATCCAAGCTGTCCGCTATCTGTATTTTAGCAGCTGACAAACTGTCGATGGCCGGAAGTTCTTTGGATGGTATGATTTGGATAGAATCCTTCTTCACCGAGTCCTGTATAATCGGATCACGATGCCTTCGTGCACGGGCTTTCGGCGCTTCGCGCTGTATGATTGTTGTATCTTTCCGTGCCGGAGTAACAGTGGATTGTGCATACACATCAATCCCTGCCACCTGTAAAAAACAGAGAAGCAGGGCGCTGACTAGTAACTGATATTTCTTACTTTTTCTTGTCATTTACTTCTTTAGCGTATCGAAGATTTCCATGATACGTTCCAGTTCCTCCTCGTTCCCGAAAGGAATACTGATCTTGCCTTTTCCCTTTTCAGAGCAGGTGAGTTGTACCTTGGTGTTGAAAAAGCCGGAGAGTTGTTGCTTCAATAAGTTGAATTCTTCAGGAAGTTTGCCACGTTTGGGTGTTATTTTCCGTGTGCCGCTTTTCACAGCTTCTCCTTCGCTTAATGATTTAACAATTTCTTCTACTTTGCGGACTGAATATCCGTGTTCTTGTATTTCTTCGAATATTTTAACTTGTAGTTTAGGGTCGCCTAATGAAATCAGTGCACGGGCATGTCCCATGTCCAACTGCTTGTTTTGCAGGGCCATCTGTATAGGAGCCGGCAATTTCAGCAAGCGCAGGTAGTTGGCGATCGTCGTTCTTTTCTTTCCGATGCGTTCGCTAAGACGTTCCTGTGTCAGTTCGTACTGATCGAGCAGATGCTGGTAGGCAAGTGCGATTTCTACGGCATTCAGGTCTTCACGCTGGATATTTTCAATCAGCGCCATTTCCATCATGTTTTCGTCGTCGGCAGTGCGTATATAAGCAGGGATCGTTTTCAGTCCTGCTCTTTGTGACGCACGATAACGACGTTCTCCCGCGATGATCTGATACTCATCGTCCGAGAGTTTGCGTAAGGTAATAGGTTGGATGATACCGATTTCCGCAATGGAATCAGCCAGTTCCTGCAATGCTGTTTCGTCAAACTCACGGCGGGGCTGGTTGGGATTGACAGTAATCTTTGCCAGCTCTATTTCATTAATGGAAGAAGACCCTTCGGTTTTCACATCATCCATTGAGAGCAAGGCGTCGAGACCACGTCCTAATGCATTTCTTTTTTGTGTTGCCATATCTTCTTCTTTCTTTTATTTATTTCGGTTGATAATCTCTTTAGCAAGAGCCAGGTGGTTTTTGGCGCCGGTAGATTCCGCATCGTAAAGGATGGTCGGGACACCGTAGCTGGGAGCCTCGCTCAATTTCACATTTCGTTGAATAACGGTGTTGAACACCAGTTCCTGGAAATGACGTTTCACTTCGTCGTAAATCTGATTAGCCTGACGCAGACGAGAGTCATACATTGTCAGTAAGAAACCTTCGATTTCTAAAGCCGGATTCAGTTTCGACTTGATGATTTTGATGGTATTCAACAATTTGCTGATACCTTCAAGAGCAAAATATTCAGCTTGAACGGGGATAATCACGGAGTCGGCTGCCGTCAGGGCATTGATCGTGATCAGTCCTAATGAAGGCGAACAGTCTATCAGGATATAGTCATATTCTTTCTTCAAAGGTGTGAGTACTTCTTTTAGTATCTTTTCTCGGTTTGGGAGGTTCAGCATTTCAATCTCTGCTCCTACGAGATTGATGTGCGAAGAGATTACTTTCAAAGAATCAATCTCCGTATCAAGGATAGCGTCCTGTACGTTGGCTCTGTCAATAATACATTCATAGATAGTGCATTCCGACTGCTTGATGTCTACTCCCAGACCGGAAGAGGCATTAGCTTGCGGGTCGGCATCTACTACGAGTACCTTTTTTTCCAGTGTAGCAAGTGAAGCTGCGAGATTAATCGTAGTCGTTGTCTTTCCTACACCGCCTTTTTGATTGGCCAAAGCAATAATTTTTCCCATATTCTCTAAATTTATTGGCAGCGAAATAAGTGATAAATCCTTAGAGCGCCTACGAAAAAAGAGAAACTTTGCAATTTCTGTTGATAAGTCGCCTGTTTTGTTAATAACTGTCGGACGAAACGGTTACCAAACTTCGACAGGTTCATCATCTACCTTTCTCTTTATGAGCTTGCAAATATACATATTTATATTGGATATTTATTTCTTTTTTTGCTCGCTTGCAGAAGATTAAGATTTGTAAACGGGTAGGAGTGGGGGTGAAAGAGACTTTTCGATCTGATGCGGGGAGGTGTTTGGTGGTACGGCTTCTTTTTGTTACTTTTGTGCGAATATAAAAAAGGAAAGGATTGAATATATGGAAAAAGAGAAGCCGTTGATACTTGTTTCGAATGACGATGGCGTGATGGCTAAAGGTATTAATGAACTGGTGAAGTTTCTTCGCCCTTTGGGTGAGATTATAGTGATGGCACCTGATGCTCCGCGTTCCGGTAGTGGGTGTGCACTGACGGTGACGCAGCCGGTTCATTACCAGTTAGTAAAGAAGGAAGTGGGCTTGACTGTTTATAAATGTTCGGGAACACCGACCGATTGCATCAAATTGGCACGAAACACAGTGCTCGACCGGACTCCGGATCTGATAGTCGGCGGTATCAATCATGGAGATAACTCTGCCACTAACGTGCATTATTCCGGTACGATGGGAGTGGTGTTTGAGGGCTGTTTGAATGGAATTCCTTCTATTGGCTTCTCCTTGTGCAATCATGCACCCGATGCTGATTTTGAAGCTGCCGGACCTTATATCCGCAGCATCGCTGCCATGATCTTGGAAAAAGGACTTCCTCCTTTAACTTGTCTGAATGTGAACTTCCCCGATACAGCCGATATAAAAGGAGTGAAAATCTGTGAGCAGGCGAAAGGACGTTGGACGAATGAATGGGCTGCCTGCCCTCGTCTGAATGATCCTAACTATTTCTGGCTGACCGGTGAATTTACCGATCATGAACCTGAAAACGAGAAGAACGATCATTGGGCTTTGGCAAATGGTTATGTTGCTATCACCCCGACTACGGTTGACGTGACGGCTTATCACTTTATGGACGAACTTAATAAATGGTTTAATTAGTTGAAATTTGAAAGTTGAAAAAGAAAGCATGACGCCCTGTTAGTCATCTATCCCTACCAACTCTCAACTCTCAACTCTCAACTCTCAACTCTATGAAGTATTATCTGATTGTCGGTGAAACTTCCGGCGACTTGCACGCCTCTCATCTGATGGCTGCCTTAAAGGCAGAAGACCCGCAGGCTGATTTCCGTTTTTTCGGAGGTGACTTGATGGCGGCTGTCGGAGGAACGATGGTAAAGCACTATAAGGAGTTGGCATACATGGGATTTATCCCTGTATTACTCCATCTGCGCACTATCTTTGCAAATATGAAGCGTTGCAAAGAAGACATCGTTTCCTGGGAACCGGACGTTGTTATTCTGGTAGATTATCCGGGATTCAATCTTGATATTGCCAAGTTTGTCCATGCAAAGACACAGATACCGGTTTACTATTATATTTCTCCGAAGATATGGGCGTGGAAAGAATACCGTATCAAGAATATAAAACGAGATGTAGATGAGCTTTTCTCCATTCTTCCTTTTGAAGTGGAATTCTTCGAAGGAAAGCATCAATACCCCATTCACTATGTAGGAAACCCTACCGTGGATGAGGTGGCAGCCTATCAGGCAGCTCATCCGAAAAATAAGGAGCACTTTATTGCGGAGAACCAATTGGAGGATAAGCCGATTATCGCTCTTCTTGCCGGTAGCCGGAAACAGGAAATCAAAGATAATCTGCCGGATATGTTGAAGGCTGCTTCCGCTTTTCCCGACTATCAGCTTGTCTTGGCCGGTGCACCTGCCATTGCTCCCGAGTATTATAAACAATATGTAGGAGAGGCGAAAGTGAAAATCATTTTCGATCAGACTTATAGCCTGTTGCAGCATGCAGATGTAGCTTTAGTTACTTCGGGTACAGCTACGCTTGAGACGGCATTGTTTCGTGTTCCTCAAGTGGTTTGTTATTACACTCCGATCGGGAAAGTGGTTTCTTTTTTGCGGCGTCATATCTTAACTGTGAGATTTATTTCGTTGGTTAATTTGATTGCTGACCGTGAAGTGGTAAAGGAACTGGTGGCAGATACGATGACCGTGAAGAATATGCAGAGCGAATTGAGAAATATCATTGAAAATGAAGCGTATAAAAATGAGATGCTTTCGGGGTATGAATATGTAGCCGAACGGTTAGGACCTGCCGGTGCTCCTCGTCATGCAGCTCGTGAAATGCTGCGTTTGTTGAAAAAATAACTTTCTTTTTCTGAATAAACGTAAAGCCGATGCAGTAAATGCACGGCTTTTTTATTTATAAAGCAGAAGACTAAAATAAAGAAAGGAAAAAGATATGAAAAAATTTAAGTGGCTTTTAGGAATCTTATTATTGGCATTAGTACCAATGTTGCAATCATGTGATGATGATGGTTATTCTATCGGAGATTTCAGCTGGGACTGGGCGACCGTTCGGGCAACCGGTGGAGGAGGTTACTATTTGGAAGGTGATCGTTGGGGATTGATTGATCCGGTTGCTACTTCTATTCCTTGGTTTAAACCAGTGGACGGTGAACGTGTTGTGGCTTTTTTCAATCCTTTGTATGACATGGAAGGAGGAAAAGGAGTTCAGGTGAAGATGGAAGGCATACAGGAACTGTTGACAAAAGAAGTGGAAGATATGTCGACAGAGGAAGAAGCGGAAGAATTCGGAAATGATCCTATTCTGATTTATCAGGGTGATATGTGGTTGGGAGGAAAGTTCCTGAACGTAATTTTCCGTCAGGAGTTGCCTCGTTCGGAGAAACATCGTATCAGCCTTGTGCAAAATAAGATGGAACCGGGAGAGCCGGGCGAACCGTCAGAACCGGGAACATTGAATGTGGATGAAGATGGTTACATACATTTGGAACTGCGTTATAATACGTATGAGGATGTGACTGACTATTGGGGATGGGGACGAGTTTCTTATAATCTGGAAAAGTTCTTCCCTACGCCGAAAGATTCCTGGGTAGCACCTAAAGGGTTTAAGGTGACAATAAACTCAAGAGAACATGGAGAAGGAAGAGTGATTGTGCTTGATCTGGATCATCCGGTCGGTGTACCGGAAGCAGCAAAGGATGTTCATTCCACTTCTTCGATCCGATAACCTAACTATGATTTACTGTGTGTGAAAAAGGTCGGGATACTTCTGTAGAAGTTCCCGACCTTTTGTATTTTGTTTCAGCTCTAATCGATTGAGAAAGAATCCCCCGTTAGAACCATGTTAATGCATATAGATAAACGACTGCTGCCGGTATAGCCATCAGGGAACTGTCAAAGCGGTCGAGCATCCCACCGTGTCCCGGAAGAATGGTTCCCGAATCCTTAACGTGCAACTGGCGTTTCAATAACGACTCCGTCAGGTCGCCCCATGTACCGAATATAACAACCACCAGTGCCAGTCCTGCCCATTCAATCATTGACATAAATGGGAAGTAGTGAGCGAGTATAAAAGATACTCCGATTGCTACCACTCCGCCGCCGATAGAACCTTCCCATGATTTCTTGGGAGAGATACGTTCAAACAACCGGTGTTTGCCGATCAATGAACCGATGCAATAGGCTCCTGTGTCATTCAGCCAGAGGAAAATAAAGATAGATAGCGGTAGGATAGGATTGTAACTTACGCTACTGTATTCTGATCCCGGATCGTTATGGAATGCCAATACATTTAGCAAAGCAAAAGGCAGTCCGATATAAAGTTGGCTAAGCATAGAATAAGCCCAGTTAAGTACCGGGTTTTCCTTTTTCAGATACAACTCGCTAATCATCATGTAAAGCAATAAAAGCACATACGGGATGAATATCTTCGAATCGGCCGCATCAATGCAGAATCCCATGACTGCAAGGAATAGGTAAGCCCCGCCGAGCATATTAATGGTCTTGTTTATCTTCACTCCTTCTGCGCGCATATTTACCAGCTGTCCGAACTCATAAATGGTCAGTGCGCTGATAGCGGTGAACAGAATACCAAAGCTGAATGCGTCATAAAGGATGCACCCTACCAAGATGGCAACGAAGAGTACACCCGTAATAGCTCGTTTTATGAAATTGTTAATCAAAATCTATTCGTTTTAATTAGTTGGACCCGTTAGCTTGTTTTTCCCCATTGGATTTACCCTCTACGGTAACTTTGCCCTCCACAGTAACCTTTTTACCTTCTGCGGCAACTTTGGTGTCTATGGGTGCTTGTTTTTCCTTTGCGGTATTTTCAGCTTCCTCTTCTTTGATTTCTTTTTCTTCTTCTTTCAGCTTTTGGGCAAGTTCTCTTTCAGCTCTTGCGGCATCCTGGCTTTCTTTAGCAGCCATGATTTCTTCCGAGCGGGAAGCCCAAGGGCGTTTACCGAAGATACGTTCAACGTCTTCCGCGAAGATTACTTCTTTGTCAATCAGTAATTGCGTCAGTTCGTTGTGTCCTTCTTTATTCTCTGACAGAATTCTCTTGGCACGGTCATACTGCTCGTTTACCATTCTCTTGACTTCTTCGTCAATCAATTCGGCTGTCTTTTCGCTGTATGGACGGTTGAAAGAATATTCATCATTGTTGTAATAACATAAGTTTGGCAGCTTGTCGCTCATACCTAAATAAGCAATCATGCCGTATGCCTGCTTAGTCACCCTTTCCAGGTCGTTCATGGCACCAGTTGAGATGCGGCCGAGGAATAAATCTTCAGCGGCGCGTCCTCCCAAAGTAGCACACATTTCGTCCAGCATCTGCTCCTTGGTAGTGATCTGACGTTCTTCCGGCAGATACCAGGCAGCTCCCAATGCACGTCCGCGAGGAACAATCGTAACCTTAATCAATGGGTTGGCATATTCCAACAACCAGGAGATAGAGGCGTGTCCTGCTTCATGCAAAGCGATGGAGCGTCTTTCTGCTTCCGTTGTAATCTTGGTTTTCTTTTCCAGACCACCGATGATGCGGTCTACTGCATCCAGGAAGTCCTGCTTGCTTACGAATTTCTTCCCGTGGCGGGCAGCGATCAGTGCAGCCTCATTGCAGACATTGGCAATATCTGCACCCGAGAATCCCGGTGTCTGACGTGCCAGCAAGTCCACATCTACACTATCGTCTATTTTAATCGGGCGCAAATGCACGCCAAATACTTCTTTACGTTCGTTCAAGTCGGGCAGATCCACGTGTATCTGACGGTCAAAACGTCCTGCACGGAGCAGTGCCTTGTCGAGTACGTCTACACGGTTGGTAGCAGCAAGGATAATCACACCGCTATTGGAACCGAAACCGTCCATTTCTGTCAGCAACTGGTTCAATGTGTTTTCGCGTTCGTCATTTCCTCCCATTGCAGGGTTCTTGCCACGGGCACGTCCTACGGCATCAATCTCATCAATAAAGACGATACAGGGAGCTTTTTCTTTAGCCTGTTTAAACAAGTCGCGAACACGGGATGCACCTACACCCACAAACATTTCCACGAAGTCGGAACCTGCCAATGAGAAGAAAGGCACATTCGCTTCGCCGGCCACAGCTTTGGCAAGCAATGTTTTACCGGTTCCCGGAGGGCCTACCAGCAATGCTCCCTTGGGTATCTTACCTCCCAAATCCGTATATTTCTGCGGTTCTTTTAAGAACTCTACGATTTCCTCCACTTCTTGTTTTGCTTCGGCCAGCCCCGCTACATCTTTAAATGTAATCTTGATGGCTCCGCCTTTTTCAAAAAGCTGGGCTTTTGATTTTCCTACATTAAATACGCCGCCGGGGCCACCACTGCCGCCTCCGCTCATACGGCGCATGAAGAATATCCATAACGCAACCAGCAAGACAAGCGGGAGTACCTGAATCAGAATTGCGGGGAAAATATCCGATTTGGGCGGATAGTCGGATGAACCGTCAAAATGACCGGCTTCCTTTTCTGCCTGCAAAAACTCTTCCAGTTTATCGGTAGACGGGGTTCTACTTGTAATGACAGGGTTGCGTCCCACCTTGGTAGAGTCGGCTCCAAAAACAGCCCCTACGGCAGTCGGTTTGAGGAAAGCTTCGATTGATTTATCTTCATAACCCAATACTTTGCTGACATAACCCTTTTTAACATAGTCCTGAAACTCGCTGTAAGTTACAGCTTTGCTTCCTGCTCCTTTTGAATCACTGCCCCACCAGAGGCCGAGAAGCATAAGGGCAATAATCATATACATCCAGTTCAGGTTGAACTTGGGCATATTAACCTTATTGTTAGGTTTATTGCTATTGTTATTATTGCTATTATTATTGTCCATAATCATTAATTAGTCTAGATCGGGGATTTGAGTAAGTTTAGCATCTGCCCAGAGGTGCTCAAGATTATAAAAAGCTCTTGTCTCCGGCAAAAAAACGTGTACCAATACATCGGCATAGTCCATAGCTACCCATTCTGCATTTCGGAGTCCGTCGATTGCATAAGGCTTGCTGTCCGCACCTTTGCGTGTAAATTCCTTGATTGAATCTACTATTGCACTCACTTGACTGGGAGAATTTCCCTGACAGATAACGAAATATTTACAGATGGTATCTTCTATGCTGGTTAAATCGGCAACGACTATCTTTTTACCTTTTTTCTCTTGAATTCCTTCTTTTATTTTTTCAATTAATACTTTAGTATCGTTCATTCCTGTAATTGGGATTAATAATTCATGTTCTCTATTTGTTTATAACAAAAAAAGGTGACCCTTTGTTTCTGATAATAAACGTGATATTTTTGACAAATATACGCTGATTTATTGGATACAAGAAAGTTATCCCTCAATTTTTGTGTTTTTTAGTGGAGATACTTTTGTTTGGAAAGCTTATTTGGACATTTTTGCAAAAAAAATATCGGATTTGTTTTGAATTCCCAAAATATTTGTATCTTTGCACCCGCAAACGAAAATCATTGGGCTATGGTGTAATGGTAACACTACAGATTCTGGTCCTGTCATTCCTGGTTCGAATCCAGGTAGCCCAACAAGATCAACGTCAATGATGAATACGAAAATCCCGCTAAAATGAAAGTTTTAGCGGGATTTTTGCTTTTTGCGGTATACTTTCATAGCTGGTAAGGCTCAAAAAAAAGAGTCTTCCAAAATGAATGGAAAACTCTTTTTACATCAGCACCGTTTAGGTGATGTTTTTCTGCATCTATGATGGGATACCTATTGTGTCTGTGTTATGACATTTGGCTGCTACCAACCCGGATTCTGAACAAGTTTGTTCGACTTCTGAATCTCGTTTAACGGGATAGGATAGAGGTACATGCGTCTTTCAAAAATACGGGTTTCAAATGCGGTACGCTCCATAAAGTCCTCCAGGTTATCGGCATTCATATTCATACCATGTACCGGTCCGCCTTGCTTATATCCTTCTTCATCGGCACACATCCAGCGACGGACGTCGAAATAGCGTTGTCCTTCGGCGAATAGTTCGATCCGGCGTTCTTTGCGGATGGCTTCTTCCTGTAAGGCTTGGTTGCCTTTTATTTCAGGCTTGATGTCCTTTAGTAAAGGGATACCTGCTCGGTAGCGGACACTGTCGATATGTGCAATGATACGTTCATCCGAAGGATTTACATGGTTCAACGCTTCGGCATATAATAAATAGAAGTCGGCGAGACGGAACAACATTCCTGCTCTGTATTTTGATTTGGCATTACTTCCTTGGTTTAAAAGATCACGGTTCATTCCCTTGTAAAGCAGATAGCCGGAGTAGCTCATATCCGCTTTGGAGTTATCGTCTCCGCTGCCTTTATAGAAATAAATCTGTTTCGTTGTTTTTTGCCATGTCTTGCCGGAGTAAGTTATGGCCTGATAAAAACGTGGTTCGCGATTCTTATACATATTAGGAATGCCGTCTTCGCCAATGCCTTCTTCTGAATAAAGTCCTGACTCGTGAATACTCTTGCCGTCATTCATGTAGAAATCGTCAATGGCTTCCTGCAATACACCTACACAACCGAATCCGCTATATATCGCACGTGGAGTGCATCTGCGTTCTCTTCCTTCTCCACCTACATCGCCCCATGAATTCTTGCTGGTTTGCCAGATAGCTTCCGGGTTGTTCAAACTTACCTGAAAGAGTTGGTATAGAGATTCTTCTGCATTCAACTCTCCATCTTTATCTTTTTCTTTATAAAGGTGATAGTGAGTTTTTGCATAATCAATGAAGCGCTGCAACGCGTTTAAGGCAGTTTGCCATTTTTTGTCATCTTTCGCAGGAAACAGTTGTTTGTCCTGATTATCCCTCAATGCGATTGCTTCCGAATATCCTCCGTTAAGTAAGGGGCTTGCGGCATACACGTGGAGTTTTGCCAGAATAGCCAATGCTGCCCCTTTGGTAGGTGCTGCGCTTCGGTTCTCGTTTGGAGTCCCGTCATCGTTCACTTCCTTTTCAGGCAGTTCATTGTAGCATTCATTGAGTTCGGAATCGATGAATTGCACTACTTCGTCGACAGAGTTCCGGTAATAGTCCAGATCACTTGCGGACGGTTCCGATATTTCTGTCATAATGGGGATAGGACCATACAATTCAAATAACAAGTAGTGATAGTAAGCACGTAGGAAACGAGCTTCGTTTTTCAATCTTGCCAATTCGTCTTCGTCAATGTAATCCGTAACGTCACCTTGCTGTGGGATCGTATGCGAGTATGCCAGAAATTCGTTTGCCTGACGGATTTGTTTGTAAAGACTCCAGCGCGATAAATCCGCCGATCCGGCATGGTAACCTACTGTCGGAATTGTCTTGACATTATTTTGTGCACTTTTTAACTCGTCGGAAACTGCCGGCCAGGGATTATCCAATCCCGTCAAGGCTGCATAAGAACTGGTTATAATAATGTTTGATACATCCGGAATTCCGGAATATATATATCGGTGGAAGCGACGGGCATAACCGGTATTATTGAATACTTCTTCCATGCTTAATTCTGCCGCCAGGTCGTCCGATACATCCAGATAATCGCTGCAACCCGAAAAGAATATCGTGCTTAGTCCTACGGCCACTATGATTGATAGTTTTTTCAATGTCTTCATATATATAATGTATTATATGTATTATTAGAAAGTAAAGTCAAGACCGAATGTGAAAGTCCGGCTCAGTGGATATGAGAAGCCGCCGTTGGTGTTTCCAAGTTCCGGGTCCCACATTTTGATATCATCCCATACACAAAGATTGTTTCCTTGCAGATAAACACGCAAAGCTTGTATACCGATTTTTTTCAGTGTTTTCTCCTTGAAGTTGTAACCGACTTCAATATTTTTCAGTCGCAGGAAACTGGCATTGCGCAGCCACCAAGTGCTGGCAGCTGTATTGTTGTCATAATTGGTAGAGTGCATGCGGGGGAACATTACATTTTGGCTTGGGTTCTGTTCCGTCCATCTGTTGGCTACTTCTGATCGTACGGCAGACTCTTCGACTCCCCATTGGAACGGGAAAAATGCTCCGTTCGAGCTGGCTCCTAATACGGTCGATGTATTTCCTGAACCTTGGAAGAAGATACCGACATAGGCTCCTTTCCATTCGGCATTGAGGCCGAAGCCATAAACTATTTCCGGAACGGAAGGATTTCCTACATCTTCCATCTGGTCATTGCTGTCGATCTTACCGTCTCCGTTCAGGTCTTTGTATTTGATATCTCCCGGACGTACTCCGCTTGACAGACCGGATACAACTCCCGGTTTCAGTTCATACTGGCGGTTCAGACCTTCACCTGTTATGTTGAAGTCGTCGGCGGTATAAAGTCCGTCAGCAATGTATAGTTTCCATGAGTTGAGGCGAGTTCCTTTCTTTTCGAGCCACGGATAAACTTGTGGTACCTGATCATATTCGAGGATTTCGTTGCGTGCAAATGTAAAGTTACCGCGTGCGCTCAGGTTAACTTCACCTACTTTATAATTGAGATTCAGACTTGCATCCACACCTTGGTTTTTCACGATACCGAAGTTTTGCCATGGCATTTGCTGGAAGCCTGTCACATTGGAAACGGTATTACGTTGCAATAGGATGTCCTTACGTTTGTTGTTGAAGTAGTCCACTTGCAGGTCAATGCGGTTGTCGAATAACCCCAAGTCGATACCGAAGTTGCGTTTGTCTTCGATTTCCCAGGAAAGAAACGGTGATTCGAACTGGGCTTCGGTAATTCCATTGCCTACTCCGCCTAATGCGCCGCTGTTGCTGAATCCGATATTATAGCCGCTATTATCCTGTTTCATGGTTCCACGATATAAGAAGCGGTTGCCGCCGGTATCGTCGTTACCGGTACGACCGATGGAGAATCTTAATTTCAATTTGCTTACTACCTTTTTCAAGGCTTCCGGATAATAATGTTCATTGCTGATATACCATGCCAAACCCATGGCGGGGAAGAAACCGAAGCGATAGCCTTTTGCAAAGGTTTCCGAACCGGTGTAGCCGAAGTTACCTTCTAAGAAATAGCGTCCGTCATATCCATAAGTTACACGACCTACCAAACCTTGCTTTCTATAAGGTAAAGCGTTATTGTGATACTGTGTTTCTTTTTGCATGTATAGGAACATGGCCCCTACATCGTGTTTCTCTGCAAATGTACGGTTGTAATTGAAGGCTGTTTCAAAGTAAATCTTCTTGTTTGAACTGTTACTCAGGTTTTCTGATAGTACATCGCTGCCTTCTACTACAGTCTTATATAACAGTTTGCCATTTTCGTCGCGTCCTGTGGCTAGATATTGTGTCGGTGTTTTGGTACGTTTGGCGATATATGACATGTCTGCGTCAAAGCTGATAAGTCCTTTCCATGTCAATCCCTTGGTCAGGAAGTCCAGCTTCTGGTCTACTTCCACTTTCGACTGGATGGAAGTTCTCCATTCTTTGGCGTATCCTGAGTTAACAAGCTGGTTGTACGGGTTAGAACGGTTGCCTGACGGACGGGGATGTCCGGCCACAGTCCCGTCGGAATAAACTGCCGGCATGATATAAGACGGAGTACGGCACATGGTAGTAAAAATAGTGCTGGTTCCTGTTCCCGGATAGTTGGTTTGCAGATATTGTCCGCTGAGGTCTACTTTTACTGTTGTGGTTTTAGTTGCGTCAAAGTCAATGTTGCTGCGCAGATTGTAGCGCTTCAATCCGATATTGTTATCATAGTCATTGCCGAAATCCTTGAATATACCATTTTCCTGATAGAAGGCGCCGGATACGAAGTAACGGGCACGTTCAGTTCCTCCTCTTACGTTTAGGGTATACCGCATATTGTAGGTATGGTTTCTTAACATGGTACCCAACCAGTCGGTGTCTGGATATAAATCACGGTCGGCTCCGGGACCGTATTTGGCTATCTCTTCGTCTGTGCGTATGCTGGCGGTTCCTTCGTTGTTCAATGCTTCGTTGTATAGGTTCAACGTTTCTACTGAGTTCATGAAAGTCGGCAGGCGTGTTGGCTCGAGAATAGTTCCTTCAGCTCGGAAAGAGATTTTAGGTTTCTGTGAATTTCCTCGTTTGGAAGTAATCAAGATAACTCCGTTTGCGCCTTCGGCTCCGTAAACGGCCGTGGCGGCAGCATCTTTCAGTAAGGTAAATGATTCAATTTCATCTGCTTCAATATCCTGCATTTGCCGGGGGACACCGTCGACTAATACAAGCGGATTGGTACCTCCTTTGAAAGAACTTTGTCCCCGAATCCAAAAGTCGGCATTGTCGTATCCCGGTTCTCCGGAACGTTGTACTGCGATCAATCCCGGTACTTGCCCTGCCAGATTATTGGTCATATTACGGCTGGAAGAAACGGACAACTCTTTGGGGCCGATGGCGTTGATGGAACTCACTACGCTGTTCTTCTTTTGTTTTCCGTAGCCGATAACAACCACGTCCTCCAGCATCTCTGTGCTCGGAAGCATTTTGATTGCTAATACCTTTTCTCCTTTATAAGTGATTTTTTGCTGTTCGTAACCCACATAAGAGAAAAGAAGTATATTGCCTTTTTGGGCTTTGATGGTGAAATTACCATCTACGTCAGTGATGGCGCCGACTGTGGTTCCTTCGATTTTTATCTGCACTCCGATCATCGGCTGCCCGTTTTCATCGACTACGAGTCCTGTCGGACTTTGTCCTTGTGCATAAATTGTGTCTATTCCTGCAAATAAGGCAAACAGAATGAAACACATTACTTTTAATATCTTATTCATAAATGTTTCTTTTAAGTAAGAATTAGAAAATAATTAAGGTTACTTGTCCGTGCCGTATACATATATTTCTGCCAGATGTCCTACAGACGAACCACTGCCCAGAGTGGGGATGTAAAGACGTATCCAGCGTGCGTCACATGCTTTTACGGGGACCATTTGCTCTGTTTTTATGCTACCGTCAAAGAAGTATTTTCCAATCAGGTTCCATGTTTCACCGTCATCTCCTGCATAAATCTCAAGATTCATAGAAGTAAGTGCATTTTGTCTGGCGATGAGTCCTAATTGGCTGACACTGTTTTCTTTGCCCATGTCGAGTATTATTTCATATGGTGGAGCTACTTCGCCTCCCTGCCATTTACTATGCCAGAAAGTGTTTATCTCTCCGTCAATCAAAGATATCGTCTGACCGTTGTGGGGGTAAGCGGCTGAAACTTCGCCTGTCTTTTCTTCCGTGTTGGCAGTCACTGTCCAGTGGTCACGGTTAATAGGGCCGCCTTGTTTGATTACGAAATAGTTGGCTACCGTTTCCTTGTCTATGTTGATGCTGGCGTCTCCTTGTCCGCTAAGTCCGCCAAGTGAAACCGGAAGAAGATAATTTCCGGGGGGAAGTGTTTCACCCAGCAGGCTAATAGCAGAGCCTCCCGTTGTCTTTCCCTTGGCGATAGTGACATCGGGAAGAGTGTAGAAGTCGGAAGGTAAAGGTATGTAATAGGTCGAATTTGCCGAATTGTAGTTGTCCACATAGTCTGCTCCTTTGGTTGCAAACGAGGTCGTCAGATCCCATTCGTTCTCAAAGCTTATCTCTGTGTCGAGATTCATTGGTGAAGTAGTCGTTCCTCCTTCTACTACGAAGTCTCCTCCGGTAGATGCAAGTCTGACGATGGCTTCTTTAACGATAAATCCGTAAAGCGTTGCCGTCCGGTCGGAGTTCATAGGAGTCCCTGTAGAGGATACCCGTAATGGAAGAACGTATTTAAGTTCATCAAAGCCGCACAGGTTGTAGATTTTGTGAGGATCATACACCAGACTGCCTCCTGTTACACGCCTGTCTCCGCCAGGAGAGACGGAATAGGTTGCATTTTCAATCGTATAGCATTCGGAAGGTAGTAATTGATAGGAAGTGCCGTCCGCATTATTCAGAGAATCCAACAGGGATTGTTCTACTGAAAAAGTAACTGTTCCTCCGGTATCTTCTAATCCTGCCTTGGCAATGGATAAATCAATCTTGTTGAGAGGGCCTAAATCATAAACTTCAATGGTGGAGAATCCACTTTGTGATGCTGAGAACATTCCCTTAGAACGTTCGTTATCAACATCTTCTACGCAGCTGGTAATGCATAAGAATGCCAGCAAGCATGGTGTTAATTCAAAGCATTTTTTCATAAATTAACATTAGTTTTATTAAAGGTAAAAAGGGTAAAAACAAGTTGAAGTACTTGTGGGTACTCTTGGATTTGGAATACTTATTTCTTTCTCATAGGCATTAAAATTAGAAGTTAAAACTTTTATTTGCGTGCTGAACTATGCTGATTTAAAGTCAAAAAAATAATAGGTTCTATGTCTTAGTTCTGGTAGAACTATAATATAGTAGATGATAAGATGGAATAGAATGCATGTTGTTGATAATCAATGGGGAATATTGGGGGATGTAAACGTGTAATAGTGAAATACTCACTCTGTTTCTACCCGTTGATTGATTAAATGAGAATAAATGAAAAACTTATTTGTCATTTAAATATGAAATATTCTTGAAAAATAGTATGACTTTTTCAAACTAATTAGTATATTTGCGCACGAATCGTTGATTTTTAGCAAAAAAGATGGTAAATCTATTGCTTAGCTAGATACGTTAATGTAGATACGAGCGGATTAACAGACTGTTTTTTATGCTAAGTTCTACCAGAACTTAGTTGAATTGTTCCTCTATTCCTTTTAATTGGTTGAATGCTTCGGTTAGACGGGCGAAAAACTCACTTTTTAAATATAAAGCATTTTGGCAGTCGTTTAATTACGGGTGTAAGGGATATACGGGCGTTGCCCTTTTGGATAACACAGCACGGCAAGCTAAGATTTCCTTAATGAAGCTGGAAGCCGT
>ENA-UESD01000825-UESD01000825.1-human-gut-metagenome-genome-assembly--contig:-NODE-825-length-26870-cov-10.651476_pt1 | contig 26870 bp, 23 predicted proteins | sample MGYA00242985_ERZ507986 | MGnify/ENA primary metagenome ERZ507986 (study PRJEB26167, sample SAMN06115408) | human gut metagenome | host: Homo sapiens | place: China:Guangxi | collected 2016-04-06... | reverse complement strand
CCTCCCCAGCGGGAGGGTCCTTACCCTATACCCAAGCCCTAAATCCCTACCATAGGGATTAGGGATGTAACCGCCCTCCGGTGCTCAGAACCGCTACGCTCTAAGGTTGGCGGACCATCAAAGGTCTTCGCCAGGTTTTGCGGACTGGGACCGCCTGTCTCTTTTATCAGTTCACAACTTGCAATACTGTTTAAAAATCTCTTTTGCAGAAACGAGAAAATTCAACAGAAAAACATACACTTCTAAATGTACACTTCGGCTAGGAGAATCCCATAGATTTCACAGAACTGCATATTTTTTGAAATCTATATGGTCTAAAACTGTTCTAAATCCCTTCTTTCCATATCAGCCCTTAAACTTCTCATTTTTTCTCTAAGGCCCTCTTTTTTATAAATTTCACCTAATGCTTTAAAAGCAAAAACATTACCATACTTATTTACACTATTTTCTAGAACATCAATTGCCTTCTGCGGGTTATGCTGAACATAATAAATATATTCACCCTGCATTGTAGTATACATACTTTTTGCTTTCTTATCTAAAGATTTTTGTATTAATTCTAAAAGCATTGAAAGTTCGCCTTGGACACTTTCAATGTTTTGTTCATTATTATGCAACAAACAGATAAAATAAGCTTGTATATGAAATGGATTTGTCTTTTTACGCATAAAGTTCTCTTTAGCCAAAGCTAATCCTTCTTGATAGTTTTCATTCATAATGTATACATTAACTATTTCTCGTTTTGTTCTCTGATGATTTGGATTTAATTCCAATGCATTATCCAAATATTGTTCTGCTCTTCTAAGATCTTTTTTTAATCGCCAATAAAATCCTTTAAGAAAATAATAATCAGCACCTTCATAAAAGAAATCAACTTCTCGCTCAAAGCGTCTATCTTTCGTTCTTGCCAATGACATACAGAGCCAATATTTATATTCACGAATGGTATTCTCATCATATTGGTTAGACTTTAATAATATTTTATCCACCAAATTAACAACTGAAGAATATTGAGAGTTATTATATAACTCAGCTATAGCATTCAAAGTAAACGAAGGCAAATAATATTTAGAAGAAATTTCCTTACCAGCCATTATGGCTCCTCGTATGTCATGAAACATTTTAGACAAATCTGTAAATAAAACATTACTTGATTGTCTATCTACAAACTCCTCGACAGACGCTTCTAGCTTTTGTTTATACTCATTTTTAATTTCCACTCTAGATCTTCTAATATAATCAGCTATAGAATAATGAACCTCAATATACTCTTTGTTTTCACCAAATAAAGAAAAGACACCACCTACATAGAAAAACTCTAATTCGCTATTAACAAATTCAGTATCTCCTACAAGACTATATATCATATCATAACTTGTCGTTTGCAATTTACTCAGTAAAACAAGAAGACTAAAACTTTCCTCACCTCGTTCTTTTATATCAGAAATTATAGACATTACGGGCTTATCACCATAATCAAGTATCAATTCCTTATTACGAATTGCTAAATCTATACCAAACCTTTGAATATATTCTACAGCATAATACACTTGAGAAGGTATACCATTTAACGCATTAAGTATTTCAGGAAATTTAGGACTAGAAGATAACCCTAAAGCCTTACCATATCCAAAAAATAGATTTTTAACTTCTGGAACTGACAAAGCATCAATTGATATCGAAATGAAATCGTCATGTTTATAAAGAAACTTATGAGATGGTCTAAATCTTGATATAACAGAAATGTAAAAGCAATCAAGCTTTTCTGGAATATCAACCGCTTTGACAAACCAATCACTAACTTCCATTGTTGGTCGTACGATACATCCATCATCAATTATGAATATATATACATTTTCATTAGCTAAAGTTACAAATTGATTTCGAAGAATTTCAGTTTTCTCTACAATAGTTTTTGAATCCAGTTCTTCTAAATCTACACTACTAATAACATCTTTCTGATACTTTAACAATGATAAAATCAAATTATCGATACTACTCCTACTGTTTAGGCTCAAAAGAATTGGCTCATTAGCAGCATTCAATATATGCTTTTCTTCAAAGAATTTTCTAAGAAAAGTTCTTCTTCCAATTCCTTCTAAACCAGAAACACAGATTGTTTTATAATGTGGTTCTACATACCAATTAAGGATATTTTCAAGTTCTTCCTTCTCTTTGTATCTTCCTACAAATAAACTCCTTTTTGCTTTATATATATGATTAGTTTCCATATCCAAATGCCTTAATGCATTATGAATATACAACTTTGCTAATTCAGGAGTTCTGACAGGTTTCATCAGATATTGTTTCATCCATGATGGGATTCTTAAATCTTCACTTGGCTTAATTGAGGAATCTACCAAAATTGGCAATATTTGCTTTAAACCATACTTCTGCTTAAAATCATCAGCTAAAACTATTTCTTGTTGCACCCATTCAGAATTTAACGATTCATTAGAAACAAAAAGTACAAATAAATCTGTTTTCTGTAATGTTCTAACGATTTCATCTATAATTTTTTTACCATTTTCAAAGCAGCAATCGTCCAAAACACATCTAGAAGCTCCCAATAATTTATAAACCTTCTTTACAAAATCTTTTTGCGCATAACTATGTGATAAAAATGCTCTATTCATAACTATGATATATTTTGAAATTATCTCAATATATTCACTAATCCCTTTTGATGGTACAAAAAGTGATTACATGATTAAAAACAAACTCTTATTTTTTTACGGCTAAACCGACTTTATCAGACGCCAATGAGTTCACAAAATATTATTCCTCAATAGCTTTTCTGATTTTTGAATAATCATATTTATATTTTCTCCAAAAATCACTATACGACTTCATTTCTTTGTGCGTACCTATACTTCTGAGTATCTCAGGACACTTAGATTTATTCACGGATGCAGCATTATACAATACTACTATTTTCATTTCACCTCTTTCATAAGCTTCAAAAGCCAACTTACATTCATAATCGATAAAGCTTTGCGTACTGTAATATTTGCCTATAACTGTACAACTAAATTGACCTGATTGGAAATCAAACTTCTTATTACCACAAGACTGATATGAACATGCTCCCTTTCTTGTTGTTTTAGTTTCATTTCCAACAACAAGCACAAAGACTTTTGAACGTCTCATTCTTTCAGCCAAACTATCTTTAATAGTACATGGCATTGACGAATCGTAACAATTGTAATTATCATGAACATCAACAAAGTGGAAATTCCACTTGTCACCTTCATTCCAATCATATAGTTGAGTAATTGCATCAGAATCACCAGTCCAGTCACCCGCAATATATGTTTTTGTTCTATAAAATCCCATAACCTATAAACCTTTCCAGCATTTAAATAAATGCTCAATAATATTTAAATTAATTTCTTTTTTAAGTTCATCTCCATAGAGAATCACATGTACACCACCATAAATTGACACCTCTGAGTTTTGACCAGCACGTATTATGGTATTAAGCAATTGCATCTTTGTAAGTTTTACCCCAGCTTGTCCTCCACCCAAAAGAGGTATATAAACAGGGTTTGCATCAGACAGTTGCTCCATTTCATAAAATAGTTTCTGTATAACAATAGGATATTCAGATAATTTTATATCCACATGTTCATACTCATTAAAACGAGTAATAGCAACAAGCAAATACATTTTATTCTCTATCGTCAACCTAATGCATGTACCAAGAGGATAAGGAGTTTGTGGTAAGTCTTTGACCATATTACGTTCCCGATGGCTACCAGATAAAGGTTCCTTACTATCAAGTGCTTTACGTATCATGGAGTCTATTTTAGAAATTTGTCCTTGATATTTCTTTAAGAATAAACCATGAATGGTATTAGGAGCAACTATACCATCTCCTAAATGTGTATCAAAATATTCATTTACAGGAATGACTTTAATACCTCCTTGAGCGAACAAATCACCATAAGAAACTGTGAGTTTAGTTGTTTTTGTTAAATCTAAAGTTAACTCATCCGTTTTTCCCCTTAAAATCCAAAAAGCATACACTAAACTAACTAATAATATCAATCCAAAAATCAACACTCCATAGCTTTCTATAATGCATTTTACTACTGGAATAAAAAACAAAACATTCTTTATTGTCAAGGAAACAGCAAGTGCAGCCATCATCCTAGTCAATATTAAGCGCCAATATAAACATATATTTTTCATCGCAAAATAAACCTTTTAATTTTTCATTCGAAACGAATATCACCAATACAGCGTCCCCACTATATTACAAGTAGTTAAACCTATCTGTTTTTTGAAAATTGTTATTTGAGAAACTTTTAAGTACCTCCCCACACCTTCGGCGCAGGGAGGTGAGCGGTACATTACTTACTCTTCTTGCTTTTCTTTGCCTTCTTTGAAGGCTTGGCGGTTCCTATCTCGCCCTTTTCCTGCATGTGCTTGAGGAGACCTTCGAAGTCGCCATTCTCGAAAAAGACTTTCTCGTCTTCGGGAACACCGGTTACTTTCAGTGGTACAAAACCTAGGTTTTCATCATGTACCTGCACATTGCCTTCGACAATGGCTTTGGCTAATGATATACCCAGCTCCTCTCCTAATGGTAGGAAGGTGCCTCGCTCCGCAGGTGACTCATGGTCTTCGATAGGATCGTATGAAGCAAAACCGATTCGCTCGTCGGGACTCATAATGTAACACTCTACGTGGTTGCCGTCCCAAATAGGAGTTTCGAGGTTCCAAGAGAAGTTGTAGGTTACTCCTTCTGGAGTACGGACTTTCTTCTCTTTGGTGAAACCAGAATAGAGACGGACTCTGTTTCCCTTGCGAAGATTCGTATCGGGAAACTCATAGAGGCGGGCTTGACTATAAATCGGGAAGCCTTCTGCATTGTAGAGATAACGTACGAGCATGAGTCCTTCGAGGTCGCAACGTGCCGCTGCTTCCAATTCAACGTACTCATCCTGTTGGCCTCTGTTGTAAAGACCAGTGATTCTTAAATTAATCATAGTTTGATTGAGTATTATAAAATGTAGAAGCAGTACGATTGTTGGATTGCAAAGCGACAATCGTAAAACACTTATTTACTTTAGCTTATAATGGGCGGGGTAACCCGTCGTAGAATTGTTCCCCATTGCAGTATCGCTCTGCACTAGTCGCCACTCGAATGAGGAGTTTTATCTTTCTAATGTTCCACAGATTGAACGGATTAACACAGATATTTAGACCTGATCGGTCTGGAGTTTTATCACACGCAGATTGCGCTGATGACGTAGTTTTTTTTATTACTCCGACAGATACCTAACTATCCAAGGTTTCAACTCAGGAATGTCTACTTCTATCGTATCCCATAGACTTTCGGGGTCTATGGTATAATAGCCATGCACAAGGACATGGCGCATACGCTCAATCTGACGCCAATTCACGTCAGAATGAGAATCACGAAATTCTGTTGAAAGCATATAGACAGCCTCGCCTATTACTTCTACCAATTTGGTAAAGCCATAAAAGATGAGCTTATTCTTCTTGATATCTTCAAAAGTATATTGAGCATGAAACTCCTCTATACTTTCTATCGCTTCAAGAATATGCTCTAACCTTCCCCTATCTCTAACTTTTTCTCTCATAAATCAAGAATTTATCTTGGTTGGCTGTTTCTTGAGCAAAAGGGAGGAGACGATTAGCCTCTACTATATCCACCTTGCGATGAAGCAAGTCTTCCAAATTCAACATAATACCTGCTATTTTCATCAGAGAAATTCGATTATGCTGACGATCATACTCTACAAGAATGTCTATGTCACTATCAGTAGTTTCTTCTCCTCGTGAGCATGAACCAAAGAGCCAAGCCTTTGTTATTGGCTGGCTACCAAAGAAATCTTTTATCTTTGGAATCATATTTTGTACATTCTTACTAATCATAACAGCGTAATTTTATTGGTTTTAATGAAGTTTATACCCCATTTCTCTGTTTTTTGTGCAAATATAGGCTTTTTCTGTGAAACTACCAAATTTTTGGAGGAGTTTTTTCAACTCAATGTATTTCACCAATACTGCGTCTCTACTATATCAGCAACAAATACTTTTCCTTTCCTACCTTACCTCTTATGTTTTGGGTCATCACCCAGAACAGGGCATGGGATAGGACAATTTTATCTTCGGAAGGGTGGTAATAGCCTACCATAGGGATTAGGGATTCAACTTTCTTCAATGATTTCCAACAAATTTCTACTTATCGTAAGCGTTGCACCACTGATGTACTTGATTTCGCTGCCAATGACGGCTTTCTTGCCATTATAGCTCTGTACGTATGCTTCCACACCTTTCATGCTACCTGCTGTCACTCGCACTTTGATACCTTTCTTCAAAGGAACAGGGGCAGCAGTGACAGGCTCTTCGTCATTCTCAACAAAATATCGATAGTTGGCAATAACCTGGTCGGGAATCTGGTATATTTTCCTTTGACCTGGCATCGTCAGCATCTTATACACATCCGAACGGAAGCGGATTTTGTCAAGCTGTCTCTGAGAGACATTGCAAAAGATGAAGGTGGAAAGAAACAGCTTTTCTTTCACTCTTCGCTTATTGGAACGCTTGTCGAGATAAACTACTTTTATCTTGGGAATCCAGTAGTCAAACCAAACATGATTGTAATTAAGATTTATCCGTATAGAATCAGCTATTCTCGTTTCACAATTCACTCTCACTACAGCCACATACCATCCTGCATCAGCCGGTTTTTCAAGCCCTTCATTAGGCATTTTGGGAGTCAATTTCTTAGCGCTTTCTTCACTTTTTGCCACGGCTTCGCCGTCGTCCCCTGCAATAGTGGACGTAACTTGGGATTGTATATTTGTCTCTTTCATCATGCGAATCAAGTTCGTTTTTTGATGTCGATCATCTGAATCTCTACATAAGAGACACAGAAATGACGAAAACATTCTTTCAATCAACGACTTAGGAAATTGCGTATGATAAGAATTCTAAAAAAAATGTTGATTTTTGTAGAATGATATTAATTTTTTAACACGCATAATTTGCTAGTTTGCAACAATATTCGTATTTTTGCAGTGAGTATCTGTGTCTCTTATGTAAAGATTCAGAAAAATTGGTTCATTTTGGTTCATTTTTCAAAAACCCTCTTTTATTCTTTTTTGCGGCTTATAGAACTGCCAGTATCCTGGCATTGGCATCATCCACTTCTGAGCTTTTGATGGAGCGGAGATAGATCTGTGTGGTGGTTACGGAATGATGCCCCAATGCCTCGCTGATGACGGAGATAGAGATATGGTTGTCTCTTGCTGCCGTTGCCCAGGAATGGCGGGCGACATAGAGGGTGAGTTTGCCCTTGATACCGATCTTAGCACCTAACTTCCTGAGATGATAGGAGATACGCGCTTCGGCATTTCGATATAGGCGTACCGTGTCTTTCTTTTTGTCAATAGTTTTATCCTGACTCTTATTTCCATCATCAACAAGGAAGGGGAAGAGATAAGGTGAGGAGGCGGTCTGCGCCTGATACTTTTCCAACAACTCCTGCATCTCCTTCTCCCATCGGATGCTGAGGCGCTGTCTGGTCTTGCTTCGGGTGTAATGAAGATAACCGTCCTTGAGGTCGGATTTGCGGAGGTGAGCCAGGTCGATGAATGAGATACCACGCAGATAGAAACTCATCAGGAAGGTATCTCTTGCCATCTCTTCTTTGGGAGTGAGATCCTTGACCGACTCCAGACGCTTGATCTGGCTGACAGATTCTGTGGGTATGGCTCTCTTGCGGGTTGGGGCAATACCGGTATAGGTATCCGAGAAGGGATACTGCTGTGGCGTCAGTCCCTTTGCCACGGCTTTGTTGTAGGTAGCACGCAGGATGCGGAGGTAGAAGGAACTTGTGTTTCTACATACCTTCGCCGTATGATGGAGGTATGCTTCATACGAGTGCATCACTTCTGCATCTATCTCACTCAGGGCGATGTCCTTGTTGTCCCGGTATCGTTTAAAACTGTTGAGGGTTGCTCTGTAATGCAGCGAGGTGCGGTATTGCCCGTTTTTCTGCAACAGGGCAATAAGGAGGTTCATAAACTGGAATAAAGACTCTGATGTTTTCGTGTTTCTTGGCATAATACGTATATATTTTGATGTTTACAAAAAAAGGGGACCGGCCACTGCCAGTCCCCAAGACGAGAGAGATATAAGTGTTGACTAAGTCAACAACGAGGCAAATCACTTTGCCTAATATTATATCCATTTATTATTTTAATAGAGTTTAATCTATTATTCATAGAAGCCAGAATGTCTAACTCCCGAGATGCGATAAGTCAAAGCATTATCATCATCGCTGAACTTAACCTTGTAGCAGATGCTATCACAAGGAAGTCCGTGAAGGTTCTTTCCCTGATTCAATAACACCTGACCTTCGAGCAACTCAACATTGCCAGCCTCAGCATTAGAAGGATTATAGCTAGAACCAGCAGATGCAGAGAAAGTTTTGGCAGCATAATCTACATTCACTTTCATCTGAACACCCCAGAAGCCAGCATCCTGCAACCACATTTCCTTATCGCTATTGGCAGCAGTATTGTAGGTATTCACAGTAATGGTACCCAATCCATACGGATCTTCATACAAAACATTACCATTTTCATCAACAGCATCAACCTGTACTTCCCAAATACCAGCCATCTGCTCAACGGCAGTTCCACCAGCCGACTCATCAGTCTCAGTATCACAAGACACAAGAGCGAAGCAGCCCAGCAAGGCGAACATAAACATTGAAATATATTTCTTCATAATCTTATTCCTTTAAAATCTTTATTGTTTTATTACTTCAATGAGATGGTAAAGTCCATTGTTTTGGCATAATTCACTACGTAAGAGATTTCTCCTGTAGCAGGATCATACTTTCCATCCTTAAAGCCAGTAGCAGAATCGCCCCAACCTTCCACAGAACTAGAAAGCAAGACCAGAGAATTATCAGCCAACAACTGGAAGTAACCTGTCATTGCGTAACTTGAACCATAACCTGCTTTCTGGTCATAGTAACCACCCATCATATCACTTACATAGAAGATGCCAGGTGCAGCCTTAGTAACCTTCACGGTATAACCAGAGAAAGCTGTAGTAGCTACAGAGCCATCATCTTTGTGAGAATCACGATGAGAACCAGCCTGAAGAGTATAGGTACCCGACATATCTGTTGTAATGGTTGGATCACAGACGGCTACAGTACGAGTAGTAGATACAGAGAAGCCATCAGCATTTGTTGCAGAATAAGTAATGTAATACAAACCTGCCTTAGAAGCATCTACAGTACCAGATGTTACTACCTTAGAAGAATAATCCTCTCCATTCAATGTAGCTTTACATCCCTGCTCACTATAAGCTGTACCGATAGGCACCTGAACAAAGTCATCCCCCTGGATTTCCAAAACCGGATAATATGTAATCCTTGAATCAGTAAACTCCTCATCGTCGCTGCAAGAAGTAAATCCAACAGCTGTCATGCTGAGCATCAAGGCCAAAAACAATATCTTTTTCATATCTTTTATCTTTATATAATGAATGAATAAAAGTACCTATTGATTACTTTACGTCCCAGAATACAGGATCTGCCAAAGTCTTAACGGCAGGAGTATTCTTGTTCAACTGACGTGCAGATGAAGGATAAGGCATACGCTTGCACAAGCCGTTATTACCATAGTAATTAACAGCAGGCACAATCAGATTACCAGCAGTATAGCTTGTAGGATCCTTGTGAACCTTCTCAGCAGAAGCAGAAGACACGGCAGGAACATCAGTACGACGCTGCTCAGACCAAGCCTCAAAGTGATTACGATAGAACAAAGCAACCCACTTCTGCATATAGATCAGCTTCAACTTATCTTCCTTGGTAGCCTGCTTGTCAAAGTTTACCTTATCACCCGCAATGAAATCAGAGTAGCCTGCAACCTGACGAGACAAGAAGTCATTCTCAACAGCAGCCTCATAATCAGCCTTGGCAGCAGCCTCATCATTGTTGAATCGCAACTCAACTTCAGCCTTCAGGAACTCAACCTCGCTAAGAGTAAAGAGATAAACCGGCATAGCTTTGGCAACCTCGGTATTAACGAGACTTACATCCTTATCCATCAACTTAGTACCATCCCATTCCAAATACTTAGTCTTTGCACCAGGAATCTCACCAACATACTTTCCACTTGCAGCAGCCTTGTTCAAAGCATAGGCTTCACGAGGGTCGTTGGTAGAATTGAAGTAGGTTACCAATGGATATGCAGCACAGAAATTGTTTGCATTCAAAGAGAAGATATTACTATACCAAGGATTATACTGTCCCTCTGCATTGCTATATACATTAAATACTACATCAGAAACCGGAAGGATACCGTTAGCCACGATAGCCTTAGCCTTGGCAGTATAATTAGCAGCATCTACATTTGCATCAATCAGACGCATATACATACGAAGACGGAGGGCATTGGCAAAACGCTTCCAGCTATCCAGGTTCTTGCTGAACATAGGGTCGGTCATATCGATGTTGTCAGAAGCAGCAATAGCAGCCTCAGCTTCATCCATTGCCTTCAAAACATTCTCATAGACACTCTGACCATCATCCCAAACCGGATTAGGATTAGCACTACCCTGGCAGGCCTCTGTATAAGGAGCATCGCTACAAGCATCTACCATATACTGCATAGCCAAAGCTGTCATTACCTTGCATACATAAAGGTTGGCAGTATTAGTAGTCTTACTCTCTATATCCTTGATATCAGTCATTGCACCGGCATAGATAGTACGATAGCAACGGTCGAAGAGCTGTGAAGCCTCATCAAAGTGAAGCTCAGCAATGTCGTTATACTGATTATACTCAGGACGCTGCTCAAAATACTGAGCAAAATAGCCACCATAGGTGAACATCGCATCACCAGGAACCGCAGCTATGGCATTCTGCACAGCAGGGAACTCCAATGAAGGTGTAATATCACCAGAAGCAGGATAGTTTGGATTCTCATTGATATCCATATCGCAGCTAGAAAGCGCCAAGAGGCAAGCTGCACTATATAATAATATTTTTTTCATAAATGATCCACCTTTAGAATTTAACAGAAACATTGAAACCCATCTTGCGTGAGCTTGGGTTAGCAGAATACTCACCGAAGTTACCAGACAAGTCGTTACCGAATGAGCTTGACTCTGGGTCGATGAATGTATTGCTAGAAGGTGTCCAGAGGAAGAGGTTGTTACCGAAGACAGAAACCTTAACGCCAGTCAAGAATGTCTTAGCCAACCAAGCCTTTGGCAAATCCCAAGAGAGAACTACAGAACGAAGCTTTACATAGCTCTTGTCAACCAAGAATTCTGCATCGTAGTTATCAGCACCATTGTTCCAATAGTTGTAGATATTGGTTGGTGTCAGAGCAGTAGTATTCTCTGTATAGATAGGAGCACCATTAGCATCTGTACCAGACTGAACCACAGAATTTGGAATAATCCATGGGTTACGATGGTTGTATGCAGTCTGGATAGCATTACCGGTGAAGTATGTAATATTCTTGGTACGAGAGAACATCACACCACCCTTACGGATATCAAAGTCGAATGACAGGCTGACACCCTTATAAGACAAGGTATTAGAAATACCCATCTGATACTTGCTGTTCATGCTACCTACAATTTCCTGCTTATCAGTCTTCTGAGGAAGACCATTTGCATCTACGATCAAACGTCCCTGGTCATCACGCTTAGAAGTATAAGCCTTGAACACACCGAGTTCCTCACCTACGATAGCATAGAGAGAAGTACCGCCAGAGAAACCATAGATAACAGATTCACCGCCGAGTTCCTCAGGCAAAGAGATTACCTTACTCTTGTTCTTGGTGAAGTTCCAAGAGAGATCCCATTTGAAATCCTTGGTCTTAATAGGCGTTACGCTTACCAAAGCCTCGATACCACGGTTGCGAATCTTACCAAGGTTCATGTTCTGATATGTGTAACCAGAAGCTGGATCCATATTCAAGGAGAAGATCTGCTTGTCTGAGTTTCTGTCGTAATATGAAACATCAAATGAAATACGGTTCTGCAAGAATGCCATGTTCAAACCAAACTCAAACTCTGTAGTCATCTCAGGACTCAAAGTATTACTACCCAGAGTATTGCCCTTGGAATAAGCATTGTAGTTACCATTGGTGAATGGGAATTTACTAGAACCCCAGCCTGAAGTATTAGCTGAAGCCTGAGCATAGACAGAGTTTGTCATATATACACTGGCATCATTACCAGTCTTACCCCAAGCAGCACGGAACTTACCGAAAGTCACGATCTTCTGAGCCTCAGGAGACAGGAACTTAGAGAACACGAAGCTACCTGTTACACCAGGATAGAAGAATGAGCGGTTACCCTTTGGAAGAGTAGAAGACCAGTCGTTACGGGCGGTCATTGTCAAATAAGCCCAATCATCCCATCCGAGTTCTACCTGACCGTATGCACCCATCAAGCGACGAAGTGACTGATACTGATCAAGAGTAGGTTTCTCAGAAGAGTTTGTCAAGTTGAAATAAGTAGGTATTGTCAAATTAGTAACTGCACCATACAAGTATGTGTATTTACGCTCATTACCATTGAAACCGAGAGCTGCGTTTACATCCAACTTATCGATGAACTTGTGGCTGTAATTGAACATTGCATTGAAGTCCATCTCGCGGCGACGCTCAGTCTGCTCAGTTACAGAACCTGTCAATGACTTCAATGCATCCGCCCAGTTTGGAGTGTTTGCATAAAGAGCAGACATGTTTGGTTCACCGGTGTTATGATCACCAGTAGTTGTATCAAGACCGAAACGGGTAGAGAACTTCAAATCGGTGAAGATATCCCAGTCAAACTGCAACTTACCATAGAAACGCTCTGACTCATACTCATTCTTGTAGTTATTCAAGATATAGTATGGGTTGGTTACACCGTAAGGAGTATAGTAATAACCTGGCGTATTGAACGGATCATTCAAGTCCTTCATCTCTACGATACTGATATCGCGAGGAGTCTGCATGATGGCATTATACATAGAACCCGTCTTCTGACCAGTAGTCACGAAGTTGTTCTTCTGATAAGCATAGTTGGCAGACATGCTCAATGTTACATTCTTGATCTTGTGAGAAGCTCGACCAGAGAATGTATATTTGTTGTAACTATCCGCATCAGTAGGGATAATACCATCATCATGAATCTGAGAAAGACTCAAGAAGAAATTACTAGCATCAGTTGCACCATTGAAAGATACACTGTTGCTGTAGCGAAGACCCGTGTCAAAGAAGTCCTTGACATTGTTCTTTATAGGAAGATAGCTCTTCAGTTTCTGAGAGTTATCATAAACATTACCATATTTCAAGGTTGAGCCATCGAAAGCTGGTCCCCAAGAACCATTCTCGATATCAGTCTTGTCACCATACCATCCCATACCGAACTCGTTCTGGAGCTGAGGCAAGCGAAGCACTGACTCAAACTGCAAACCACCATTATACTCTACACCAATGCCCTTGTTCTGCTTCTTACCACTCTTGGTAGTAATCAACACAACACCATTGGCTGCACGGCTACCATAAAGTGCAGTTGCGGCAGCACCCTTCAGAATGGTCATGCTGGCAACATCATCAGGGTTTACTGCATTGGCACCGTTACCAAAATCATAACCATTGTCCAAGCTATTACTGCTTACCAAGTTATTACTGCTGGAAACAGTAGAGTTATTCAATGGCACACCATCAACAACATACAAAGGCTGGTTGTTACCAGACAATGAGCTGACACCACGGATGATGACAGAATTAGAAGAACCTGGGTCAGAAGATGTAGAAGAAATCTGCACACCAGCTACCTTACCTGCAAGACTAGACATAACGTCGTTGGTACGAGACTCAGAGATTTTCTCACCGCCCACAACAGCAGCAGAATATCCCAAAGCCTTACTAGAACGGGAAATACCCATCGCAGTAACAACAACCTCATCAAGGTTTCTTGAGTCAGCAACCAGCATAATCTTCATCTTAGCAGAAGCTTTTACTTTCTTTGGCTCCATACCAAGATAAGTAACTTCGAGAACAGCATCCTTACTTGCATTAGGCAGAGTAAAGTTACCATCCACATCTGTCACTGTACCAGTCTTTGTTCCTGCGATTTTAACAGATGCGCCAATCACTGGCTCACCGTCTTCCTGAGAAACAACTTTACCTGTAACAGTAGTCTGTGCGAGAGCCATTCCTGTTGAAAGAACAAGCCCCCCCATTAACATGGTTAGTCTTTTTGTCATAATTTCTCTCTCTTAAATTTAACAACTTACAAATATCGGGTGCAAAGATACATACTTTTTATAAAATAAACAAATTTTTAGCTAACAAAATGCTATTAAAAAGCTATTTTCTTGTCCCTTTTGTATATTTTCTGCATATTTCCCAACTTTTAGACAGATTTTTATGACTAAAGACAACAAAATGTTAGTTTTCAGCAATTACACCATACTTGATGAGGGCATTTTTCACACCATCCTCATCCACATGAGTCGTAATGTAATCGGCTACCTGCTTCAATTCATCACCAGCATTGCCCATTGCTACACCTACACCTGCCTTCTTGATGATAGAGATGTCGTTGCCGCCATCGCCGAACGCCATGGTTTCTTCAATGTTCAAGCCAAGATAATCAGCCATTGCCTGGAGTCCCTTTCCCTTGTCGGCTCCATGCGCAGTAATATCAGTAAAGGCAGGGTGCCATCTGCCGGAAGTGCAGTTTTCGAGCGTAGGCATCAGGAGCGCTTCCTGCTCTACGGTGCAGAAAGGTGTGACCTGCAAGATCGCCTCATCACCCAAACGATTGAGATCGGTAACAAAAACGCTGCTATCCACTCCCAATCCCTTGCAGAAGATTTCATAAACCTCGTCGGTATAATGATGAATGGCAAAACGGCTCTCGCTTACCACGATGGCAGGATAGTTGTCTCTATCAGCAGCCTCGATGATTTTCTTCACGTCAGAAGGAAGGATGGCGTGCTGGCTCACCAATGTATCCTCCACAAAGCAGCGGGCACCATTGGCTGTGATGTAACCATCGATGAGATGCTCTATCTGACCGAGGTTATTGATGATCTGCTTAGGGCGTCCCGTAGAAATATACACCTCTACCCCATTCTTCTTAGCCTGCTCCAAAGCATCCACAGTACTCTGCGGAATCCTGTGGGACTTGAAACTCACCAACGTGCCGTCGATGTCGAAAAACAATGCTTTTATCTTCTTATCCATAAATATATCTTGTTCCTTATTATTTAAATAAATACCATACCTTATTGATTCATTTCTCACGCGCGTACCTTTTATATATAGATACAAATGATTCTTCTCGCTGAAAAAACGGGTGCAAATATACGAAAAAACAGATAATTAGCCAAAAATATGCAGTTTTTTTTAAATATCCTTGCCATTTTCGCTGAAAAAGCGTATATTTGCTGCGACTTTCATGCGCAAGAAAACGTCTTGCATCACGCATAGAAAGCAAACTAAAAACTTAGTGATATGAAGAAGAAGACCTATGTCTGGCTGGCATCCCTCTTGCTGATGCTGGTAGCTACGCTTACTTCATGCGAAAAGTTTGCACTCGATGATTCGGGTACCAATTCACATGACGCAAACGCCAACGTAATCATCCATGCGTCCGTGGCAAAAAACAATTCTACGGGAACAAGAAGCGGAGAAGAAGATTTCGAAGATGAGGAGGAAGGAGATGAAGACGGATTGGATGAAGGAGATGAGGAAGTAGAGGGAAAGCCTCTAGAAGATTACTGCTCCCGGCTCTCCATCGCCATTTTTGATGGAGAGGAAAAGGTGAAGACCCTGAATCTGAAAGCAGAAGATGGCTACGATGATATCGGGATTAATCTGGATGCAGGAAAATACCGAATGGTTGCCATCGGCCATAACGGAAGCGGAAACTGTACGATCAGTTCCCCTGAGAAAGTGAAATTCTACAAGAACAAGATGACCGATACCTTCTTCTATTACGGCACTTTCAATGTGATAGATGGAGAGGATACGGATGATTACATTCTGTTGAATAGAGCCGTGGCACAGTTTAAGGTCCATATTACCGACGCCACCATCCCCGCCGAGGCGCACAGCATCAAGTTTTACTATACGGGAGGCAGCAGCACCCTTGACGCCGTAACGGGTTATGGATGCGTACAAAGCCGGCAGACCGAAAGCTTCAAGCTTCAGGAAGGCAAAAGGGATTATTCGGTCTATACCTTCCCTCGCGAAGAGAACAAGGGATTGAAAATGACCATCAACATCCTGGATGCAGATGCCCAGAGTATCAAGGAATATTCCAAGGAAGGCGTCCCGGTGAAACGCAACAACATCACCCAGACCAATATCAGCATCAAAGACCATACTATCTCCGACCCCGACCAGAAAGAAGATGGTGATTCCGGAAAAGGCAACCTGGGATTCACCGTAAATCCCGACTGGGAAGGAGAAATCGTTGTTGAATTTGAATAGAAGAATGTTCCATTTTTCCATAATGTAAGGTAATTTTCGATTCTTAAAGATTTGATAATAAAAAATCCTTTGTGTTTTGCGAATATTTCTATAAATTTGCACCGATATTATAATATTATTGTAAAGGAATGAAAAAAATATTAACTCTTATCATGCTGATGGGAGCAATGACTGCAGCCGAGGCTCAAACGATGGTTCTGAACCTCGATAGTTGTCGTGCGATGGCGCTACGCAACAACAAGCAGATCAATGCCTCTAAGCTCAAGAAGGACGTGGCGACCAACCTGAAGAAATCGGCGCGCACGAAATATTTGCCAAAGGTAGATGCCATGGGCGGATATGAATGGTTCAGCAAGGAAATCTCTTTGCTCAATGATGGTCAGAAGTCAGCATTCAGCAATTTAGGTTCCAATATCGTAGGTGGAATCACCGGCAATGCCAACGACGTGATGGCCGATCTGGTAAGCAAGGGAATGCTCACCCCTGAACAGGCACAGAAAATCGGAGGATTGCTCAACGAGAAAGGAAGCGTTATCCAGCAGCAGGGCAATGCCATCGGACAGAGCGTGGTAGATGCTTTCCGCACCGACACCCGCAACATGTGGGCTGGTAGCGTGATGCTCCGCCAGCCTATCTATATGGGCGGCGCCATCCTGGCTGCCAACAAGATAGCAGACATCGGTGAGCAGATAGCAGACAATGATCTCGACATGCAGACCCAGAAGACCCTCTACAGCATAGACCAGGCTTACTGGCTTGCCGTTTCGCTGAAGCAGAAATACAAGCTCGCCACCAGCTACAGAGACCTGGTGAAAAAGCTCAATGATGATGTTCACAAGATGATTCAGCAGGGCGTAGCCACCAAGGCAGATGGTCTGAAGGTAGATGTGAAGGTGAACGAGGCGGAGATGAAGATTACCCAGGCAGAAGACGGTCTGGTGCTCTCCAAGATGCTTCTCTGTCAGCTTTGCGGCATTCCGATGAACCAGGAAGTGACTCTTGCCGATGAAGACAAGGAGACGCTGGCTCTTTCGGGAACTCCAGTGGATACAGAGCAGCAGCGAGTAGCCGCTTCTGATTCTGCGATGAATACCCGTCCGGAATTGCGCATGCTCCAGAATACGGTCGATATTTCCAAGCAAGCCACCAATCTGGTGCGCGCCGTCTATCTGCCTCATGTGGCATTGACCGGCGGCTACACCATTTCGAATCCAAATGTGTTCAATGGTTTCCAGAAGAAGTTTACCGGCGTATGGAATATTGGTGTCATCGTACAGGTTCCGGTATGGAACTGGTTTGACGGTGCCTATAAGGTGCGTGCATCCAAGGCTGCCACTAACATTGCCCAGATGAACCTCGACGATACCCGCGAGAAGATCCATCTCCAGATTACCCAGAGCCAGTTCAAGGTGAAGGAAGCTGAGAAGAAGCTCAACATGGCCATCAAGAACATTGACAGCGCCAACGAGAACCTAAGATGCGCCAACCTCGGATTCAAGGAAGGAGTGATGGAGGTAACTGATGTGATGGCAGCTCAGACTGCCTGGCAGCAGGCACAGAGCCAGAAGATCGATGCGGAAATCGATGTGAAACTTACCCAGGTAGGGCTTAACAAGGCACTCGGTATTCTGCAGTAACAATAGAAACATTTTTCAAAATTCAAATTCAGATAAAAACATGTCTAAGAAATCACAGCATAACAATATACTACTTGCCGTCATCGGTTTTACGGCAGTTGTCATACTAGTGGGAATCATCGGCTTCTTCACGCTTGAGCAGAAGGACGACACTATCCAGGGCGAGGTAGAAGTATCAGAATACAGAGTATCCTGCAAGTTGCCAGGCCGCATCGTAGAACTGAGAGTCAAGGAGGGCGATTATGTTCACGTGGGCGACACCCTCGCTATCCTCGAAGTTCCAGAGATGAAATCGCAGGAGCAGATGCTCCAGGCAACCAATGCCGCAGCAGAGGCCATGAAGGATCTTACCGATGCCGGTGCGCGCAAGGAGCAGATTCAGGGTGCTTATCAGCTGGTTCAGCAGGCAGAAGCTGCAGCAACCATTGCCAAGAAGACTTACGACCGCATGCAGAACCTCTATAACGACGGTGTGATCAGCGGTCAGAAGCGCGACGAAGCATTTGCTGCCTACAAGGCAACAGAGGCTCAGGTGGCAGCAGCCAAGAGCCAGTATGAGATGGCGAAGAATGGTGCCCGCGAGCAGGAGAAGCGCATGGCTGCCAACAACACACAGGCTTCCAAGAGCGCTGTAGATGTAGTGAAGAATCTCTTGAAGGAGACCGTTCAGGTGGCACAGTGCGAAGGCGAGGTCAGCAATGTCTATCCTAAGGTAGGCGAGCTGGTGGGTCTCGGTTCTCCTATCATGAGCATCTCTATCATGAGCGATATGTGGGGAACCTTCAATGTCCGCGAGGATCATCTCCAGGGATTGAACAAGGGCGATGAGTTCACCGCTTTCGTTCCTGCCTTCAACAAGGAAATCAAGATGAAGGTTTACTACCTGAAAGACCAGGGCTCCTATGCTACCTGGAAGGCAACCAAGGATAATGGCGACTACGACCGCAAGACTTTCGAGGTGAAGGCACGTCCTATCACCAAGCTCGAGGGATTGCGCCCGGGAATGTCACTCATCATTAAATAACTTTGAGATTTTCAATGTTCAAGAAATTATATCATATTGCCCGTAGAGAGTGCGGCATCATGCGGAAGAATCCCATCTATCTCTTCTGCATGGTCATCTTCCCCATCGTGGTGGTGATTTTCTTCACTACCCTGATGCAGGAAGGTGTGCCTACCGACATGCCTGTGGGCATCGTTGACCAGGACAATTCTCATACCTCCCGCCAGCTGGTGCATAAGCTCGACGCTTTCCAGACCACCAAGGTGGTGGCTCACTATGAAAACATAGCCGAGGCAAGACATGCTATCCAGAAGAACGAGATCTATGCCTTCCTGGTGATTCCTAACGGAACAGAGGCAGGACTGATGGCTTCCCGACAGCCGAAGATTTCCTTCTACTACAGCAGCGTTTCGCTGGCAGCAGGCTCCCTGCTCTTCCGCGATCTGAAGACCATTTCCACCCTGGGAGGAGCAGCAGCAGGTATGGCGAAGCTGTCGGCACTGGGAAAGACGAACGATGAAATCATGACCTTCCTGCAGCCTATCGCCGTGGATCTGCACATGATAGGCAACCCTTACGCCAACTACAACTATTATCTGTCGAGCGTGATGGTGCCGGGACTCATCATGCTGTTCATCTTCCTGATCACCCCTTATTCCATCGGTACGGAACTGAAGTTCAACAGAGCCAAAGACTGGATGCGAATGGCGAACAACAATCCTTATCTCGCCATTGCGGGTAAGATGTTGCCTCAGACGCTCATCTTCCTGAGCATCTTCCTGCTCTTCGAGTTCTACATCTATTATGTATTGGGATTCCCGCATCCGGGAGGTGCTGCGCCCATCATACTGCTGGGCATTCTGAGCGTATTGTCCTGCCAGTGCTTCGGTATCTTTGCCTTCGGACTGATGCCTTCCCTGCGCATGTCGATGAGTATCTGTTCGCTTTGGGGTGTGGTGAGTTTCTCCATCTGCGGAGCCACCTATCCACTCTTCTCCATGGATTCGCCAATCCAGGCCATCGGACAGCTCTACCCTATGCGCCACTATTATATGATTTACCAGATGAACATCTTCAATGGTTTCCCGATGAGCGATGCTGTGCTCCACTGGGGCGCGATGGTACTCTTCTGTGCCCTGCCAATGCTCACCGTCTGGAACATCAAGAAGGCAATGTTAGTATATAAATACCTACCATAATGAAGAAAAGTAGTTTATTATATAAGATCATCAATGGAATCTGGGATATGTGCTACATCTGGAAGACGGAAATGCGCAATGTTTTCCGCGATGAGGGTGTGCTCATCTTCTGCATCCTGGTACCGCTGGGCTATCCGCTGCTCTACTCGTGGATTTACAACAACGAGGTGGTGAGAGAGGTGGATACGGCGATTGTTGACCTGAGCCACAGCCATACTTCCCGCGAGTTTATCCGCGATTACGATGCTTCTCCGGATGTCAAAGCCACCTATTACTGCAACAGTCTCGACGAGGCGAAGCAGCTGGTGCAAAGGCAGGCGGTGCATGGAATCGTCTATATTCCAGCCGATTTCGACACCAAGCTGAATCGTGGCGAACAGGCGCATGTGGGCGTATATTGCGATATGAGTCTGATGCTGACCTATAAGGCGATTTTCCAGACCGCACAGGGTGTGGCAAGCCAAATCAACTCGGGAATCCAGATTTCGAAGGGAGGAGGATTCACGGATCGGGATGATGAAATAACCGCCCATCCGCTGGAATTCGATGAAGTTCCGATTTTCAATACCACCGGAGGATATGGTAATGCGATTCTTCCGGGTGTACTGGTACTCATTCTGCAGCAAACCATGCTGCTGGGCATCGGAATGGCAGCAGGAACATCGAGAGAGCTGAACAGAAACCGCGAACTGATACCGGTAAGCAAGCATTATGGCGGTATTTTCCGAATCGTATTCGGTAAGGCGATGGTTTATTTCATGGTTTACGCCGTGATGGGAATGTACCTGACGCTGGTTGTTCCGAAACTTTTCGGATTTGTCAGCATGGTAACCTGGACCACCATTCTGGGTTTCCTTCTGCCTTATATTCTGTCGTGCGTATTCTTCGGATTGATGCTATCATGCCTGGTAAGATACCGTGAGAACGTGATGCTTCTGGTGGTTTTCACCTCAGTTCCGTTGCTCTTCATGACGGGTATTTCGTGGCCACAGAGCAATATTCCAGCCTTCTGGCAGGGATTTGCCTGGGTTTTCCCATCTACCTTCGGTATCAGAGGATTCCTGAGAATCAGCAGCATGGGAGCATCTCTTGCCGATATTCTGCCGGAGTTCAGAGCGCTCTGGATACAGACGGGCGTATATTTCCTCGCTACCTGCCTGGTTTTCAGGCAGCAGTTGCGCTCAGCAAGACTCAAGGCGAATCTTACAGCCGAAGTTGCAGAAGAAGAGGATGAGGCAGATGAGCTTCTGGAGGCAAAGAATCAATAGCTTCTGGAGGCTAAAGAATCAATAGCTAGAATTCAAGAAGCAGGGGTTGACCATACAAAAAATAGCTGTTAACTGTTAACCTGTTAACCCCCTGAGATAAAAATAAAGCTAGGACTGCTTGCGGGCAATCCTAGCTTTTTTATTTTATAACCTTATCGAATAGGTTATTTATTAGTGTGTACTAACAATCTTGGTTGGAGCCTTCTCGGCATTTCTGCGGTTCACTACCGTAACGATGCTCTGGGCGAGGCTCAGGAAAGCCTGACCGGTAATAGAATCAACCTTGGTAGCAGCAGGCGCACCATCATCACCACCCTCGCAGATGCTCTGAACGATAGGAATCTGGGCGAGCAATGGCACATTCATCTCCTTGGCGAGATTCTTGCAACCCTCCTTACCGAAGATATAATACTTGTTCTCCGGCAACTCGGCAGGAGTAAAGTATGCCATATTTTCGATAAGACCGAGGATAGGCACATTCACCTTATCATTCTGATACATATCAATACCCTTTCTTGCATCGGCAAGCGCTACCTGCTGAGGAGTACTTACAATCACCGCACCGGTGATGGCGAGTGTCTGGAGCAGGGTAAGATGAATGTCACTGGTGCCAGGAGGAGTATCAAGGATGAAGTAATCCAACTCACCCCAGTCAGCATCCGCAATCAGCTGCTTCAAGGCAGAGCAAGCCATACCGCCGCGCCACAAGGTAGCCGTGGTAGGACTTACGAAGAAACCGATACTCAGGAGCTTCACGCCATATTTCTCTACAGGTTCGATGAGATCTCTGCCATCCTTGTGAACAGAATAAGGACGTTCTTCCTCTACACCGAACATCTTTGGCATGGAAGGACCGAAGATATCGGTATCGAGCAAGCCCACCTTGTAACCCAACTTGGCAAGTGCGATGGCGAGATTGGCAGAAACCGTACTCTTACCGACTCCACCCTTACCCGAGCTTACAGCGATGACGTTCTTCACCTGAGGAAGCATTTTTCCTACTTCAGGACGAGGAGCCGACTTGAACTCAGTAACGATCTCCACCTCTACCTCCTTGGAGATATGATAATGGATGGCTGCCTCAGCCGCCTTCACTGTACTCTTCAGGAAGGGATCGGTATCTCTAGGGAAGAGCAGAACCACCTTCACCTTCATACCATTGATGCTAGGCGTATCTGCCAGCATCTCACTCTCTATAAGGTTCTTCTTGGTACCGGGATAGATGACGGTAGCAAGAGCCTCTTCAATTAATTTTGGATATAATGTCATAATTATTTTTGAATTTGCTGCAAAAGTAACAATAAATAATGTAATAAGCAAATAAAAACTAAATAATTTCAGTTATTAAACACTTTTATGTATCTTTGCAGTTTGGAGAAGATGATGAAGCGACATCAGGAACTTCGGATTCCCCCTCCACCTTTAAGAACGACAAAACTGAATAAAAATGAATTATAAGAAAATCATAGTAGGTTTCGCCCTTTCTCTGGCTTGTCTTTCCGTGCAGCAGGCAGGCGCAGAAACCTTCAGCAAGAGTAAGAAGAAAGAGAATGTGACTGCAGCTACCAGCATCAACTGGGCGGATGGTTCGGGCAAGGTAAGCTACTCTATCAACGCCACCACTTCGCCTGTAGTGAAGATTGCCCTCAGAATGTTTTCCGACGACATGAAGGCTGTAACCGGCAACGAGGCGAAGGAGAAAGCCAGTGCCAACATCCAGATTTACCAGCTCAACCTGCTCACCAACAAGGAGTTTTCTGCCGTAGAAAAGCTCGGCGCTCCGCTCCACAAGTTCATCACAGCCAAAGATGCTTTCTACATCGGAACCCGAAAGGGCAAGATCATCGTGATAGGAAGCGACGCCCGAGGCACAGCCTACGCCATCATGGAGCTCTCGCGCATGGCTGGCGTTTCGCCTATGGCAGGATGGAACGACCTGAAGCCGCAGACACGTCAGAATCTCTCTACCCAGGTGGGAACGGAGAAGATAGAAATCCCGAGAATCGAATTCAGAGGTCTTGCCCTGAACGGAAGCAAGTGGATGAATCAGAAGAACTACAGTCAGCTGGCGCGACTGATGCTGCGCCTGAGAGCCAACACCCTCTGGCAGGTGGACGGCAAGCACGAGGCTGCCTACAACAAGGCGGTGGTAGATAGCTTCGACATCTGCATTGCCGAAAACTACAAGGTGACGGAAATCACTGGCAAGAAACACAAGAAAAAGCATAAGAAGACCCTGGAGAACGTAAAGATGATCTGTGCCGGCAACCAGATGCAGTTGGAGAATGTTTCCCCTGCCCTGGTGCTCGAGATGCTCAACAACAGGGATTATCTGGAAACCAAGTCGGAGCACCGGGAGAAATCCCATCGATCGGAAATGCATAACGATGAAGACTGTGCATGGATTGCCAACGTAACCAATCCGAAGTTGGTTTCGCTGCAGCTTGCCATGATTTCAGATTTAGCCTGGAACAGCGAGGCGCTCCAGGGAGGCATCAGCAGCTACCTGCAGAACTGGCTCAGCAGTCTCTTCGGCAACGTGGCAGCCAAGAAAATCAAGCCTCTGATGGAGGAATACTATCGCCTGACCAGTATCCGACAGCCAGCCTTCATGGCAATGCCATACGGCGATACAGAGTTTCATTCGGGCGAGTTCGGCAATGAGCTGGAGCGCTATCTCTACGCCTACGACCTGCTGAAGACCAAGACTGCCAATCTGGAAAGAAACCTTCCTGCCGATCAGCGAGACGGTTTCTTCGAAATCGTGAAATATCCTATCTTCTCTGCTGCCCTCATCGCCGAAAAGGAGCTGGAGGCACAGGAAGCCAGAGACATCGCCCGTCCGGGACTGTTCCCGAATGATGATGAAGCCAAGGCTTCGGCTGCCGTGAGCCTCAACGCCTTCAACACCCTGAAGCAGCTCAACGCCTACTATCTGAAGCTGGGCAAAGGCAAATGGAGCAGCATCATCGCCACAAATGGGGCAGAAATGCAAGCTCCGCAGTTGCCGGGCACCCTACCTGCCAAGGATATCAAGCTTCTGATGCAGGATGCCTTCGACAGAAATCAAGATCTCCAGCCACTGGTGACATTCACCAAGAACATCACCGCCAAGAATGCATACGACTGGACGAATGCCTTCCAGGCACCTGCAGCCAAAGATGGAACTGCGGAGAAGATCCAGCTGAAGCCATTGCTGGGTCACAGCAACAACGCCGTGAAGTTGCCAAAGGGAGCCATCCTGAGATATAGATTCGTAAGCAGCAGCATAGGAGATGCGAGATTCACCCTCGCCACCATCCCGAGCTATCTGCCATACGAGAAGAATATGCGAGTAAGCGTGAGCATTGACGGTGCAGAACCGGTAATCTGCCAGATGAAGGAGGATTACAACTCCAAGGAATGGAAGATGAATCATTGGCGCGGACAGGCGCTCAAGAGCTTCTACGTAACCCTGCTCGACGGCTACCATACAGTAGAAATCAAGGCGCTGGATGACAATATCATCGTTGACCAGTGGGTGCTTGATTTCGATGTAGATAGAGAATACTACGTATTCCCCGTTACGAGATAAAGGGAAATACGACTAAAAAGAGGCTTAATAGATGGCAAGCTGGAGGCTTAATAGATGACCGATCCTTGCCATCTATGAAGCCCGGAAAGTGTTAAAGAAGCTAAGTGATAGTTTCTTATCCCCCAACTCTATGAGTTCTCTATCGAAAAGCATAGAGATGGTTTGAAAAAATGGGCAGGGTTAACAGGTTAACAGTTAACAGCCGAAAAATGCATGGTCCCCACCCCATATCTATAAAAGAAGTATATATATATTATTATATAATAAGGTACGCGAGGGGGACTATCGAAAAATCGACTGTTAACTGTTAACCCTGTTAACCCCCACCAGCCGTAAGAGCCGAAGAAGCCTCCCGGCAAAGCAATGCCGAGAGGCTTCTTGTTTATGATATTATTTGAGATACTTCTCTACAAATTCCTCAGGAGTCAAGACTTCGGGTCTCTGCCCCAATACGTTCTTGTAATCTTTGATATTGATAGTCAATAAGACATCACAATCATTCTGCAAGGCACAGTGATACTGGAAGCTATCCTCTATGTCGGTAAAGCGCTCATCATTGACAGCTTCTTGAACTGTTTCTGCTGAACAATCTACAGTAGGAGCCAACTGCAAAAACGCTAAAAGCGTCTGTCTGACTCTCTCTGTCTGCTCAGGCCTATGAATACCATGCTCTTTAAAATAAAGAGTAACAAGATATGCATTTGTGTACATACCTCCAACAGAAGCCACAGCAGAAATAATTTCATCTTCTATAGCATCAAAAACATCACGTACCCATCTGAATTGCTTACGGCACGTGGTATATTCGATAAAAATATTAGTATCTAAAAAGACTTTCATCGTTGTCAAATTTGAAATTTTTCTTTCAGATACTCCTCTATTAATTCCTTATCCGACTTATCAGTCTTCATAATACCGCATAAAGCATCATGAGCATATTGCCTTCTTGCAACCTTTGCCTTAGGCTTAGCTTTAGCCACTAATTTCTTAGCATACTCTGTCAGCTCCTGCTTCAATGTATCCAACTGATAAGACTGAGGTACATCCAATGATATGTTGATAGTTGTCTGCATAATCTTTCCTTTCTTTTAAGAAGTTATATTTTCTGTGGGCAAAGATACGATATTTTTATGAAACTCCAAGGGAAAAACATAAAAAAAGCACTCCAAGGAGCGAAAACTCCTCAAAGTGCTCTGAACTTAATATTATCTCTTATTGGTTTTTACTCAATAACTACGGTTGTCCAACCGTGCTTGTCCTCTACAGTACCATACTGAATACCACGGAGGGTATCATACAGATGCTTAGAGACAGGACCTGGCTTCTCACCGAAGTTGTAGCGCTTGCCTGTATCCAGGTCATCAATGTAGCTGATAGGGCTGATAACGGCAGCAGTACCGCAAGCACCAGCCTCCTCGAATGTATCCAACTCATCCTCAGGAATCTGACGGCGCTCTACCTTCATACCGAGATCCTCAGCCAACTGCATCAAGCTCTTGTTGGTGATAGATGGGAGGATGGATGTACTCTTAGGAGTAACGTATGTATTGTTCTTGATACCGAAGAAGTTGGCAGCACCACACTCATCCATGTATTTCTTCTCCTTGGCGTCGAGATAGAACTCGCATGCATAACCCTTCTCGTGAGCGATATTGTTGGCTCTGAGGGAAGCAGC
>ENA-UESD01000821-UESD01000821.1-human-gut-metagenome-genome-assembly--contig:-NODE-821-length-26962-cov-19.037753_pt1 | contig 26962 bp, 15 predicted proteins | sample MGYA00242985_ERZ507986 | MGnify/ENA primary metagenome ERZ507986 (study PRJEB26167, sample SAMN06115408) | human gut metagenome | host: Homo sapiens | place: China:Guangxi | collected 2016-04-06... | reverse complement strand
TGACCGATTCTATCCAGCTTCCTGGCTCCCAGGTTCTGACCGCAATAGGTAGCCATCGCCACTCCGATGTTCTCGAATACGCAGGTAAAGAGATATTTGATGCGCATAGAGGCAGTAAATGCAGCCACATAAACCGTTCCCAGAGCGTTGTTCGCACTCTGGAGCATGATGAGACCGATAGCGGTAATAGAGAACTGCAGACCCATCGGAACGCCGTTGTTCAGCAGAATGCTTACCTTTTTATTATCAAATTTCCTTTCTTCTCCCTTCGGAATCAGAATCTGCATCTTCTTTTTGATAAAACAGATACAGAGCAGCACGGAGATTCCCTGAGAAAGCCAAGTGGCAATACCTGCTCCCTCTACACCTAACCCCATACCGAGAATCAGAATGCCATCTAGAATGATGTTGATGATCGAGGCGGTAATGAGGAAATAGAAAGGCTGCTTCGAGTTGCCCAGAGCACGGATCTGACCGGAGAGCAGATTGTAGGCGATAGTGAAAGGAATCGCCGCAAACTGCAGCATCAGGAAGATGTAGGCATCATCGAACACCTCCTTCGGCGTATTCACCAGGTGCAGAATCTTTCCGCAGAAGATGCAGGAAAGAAAGGTAATGACCACGGCAAATACCACGGCGATGCGGATGCTGTTGCTCACATAAGCCCGCATCTTGGCATAATCCCCGGCACCGAAAGCCTGGGCGATAGGGATGGCGAAACCGCCACAGAAGCCGTTGCAGAAGCCCATGATGAGAAACATGATGGAGCTGGATGCGCCTACTGCCGCAAGTGCTCCCACGCCAATCCATCTTCCCACGATGGCGGCATCGATGATGAGATACATCTGCTGAAGGAGGTAGCCTAGAATCAGCGGAATAGCAAATTTGATGATGGCTCGCAAGGGCGAGCCCTCCGTCATGTCATTAGTAGACTTTGAGTTTTGAGTTTTGACCATTGAACTTTATGATTAGTTTTTGTTATCCTAAAAATATAAGGAGGATGCACTCTTTATTTGAGTGCATCTCCAATCTTCTGTTTGATTTGTGCCATTTTGTTGCGGCGCTCAATGGAGAAGGTATCTCCGTGGGCTTCCACATAATCGAAGAGCATGAAAGCCTTGTTCAGGAGTTCGTCTCTTGTGGGCTGTCCCACCATATCCGCCTCGTGATAATAGAGTTCGGCAAGCATGTCCATCTTGGAGAGTCGCTTCTCCTCGTCCTCTATTCCTGCCATCGCCTTCATCACATCCTCGATGGTGGCGATGCTGTAGAAGGCGTAAGGGCCTACGTATTGATTGTAGAGCTCCTTAATCTTCTCACGTCTCACCTCCACCTCTTTCTTTTCGAGCATTCTTTCGAGTGCCGCCATAAACTCGCGAATCAGTCGCTGTATGTAGTCTCGTTGTAGCATAAAATAGTCTTTATTTTATTCGTTGTTGTTGATAGCTTCCACATACTCCCACAGTTTCTTGTAGAAAGGATGTTTCGTCATCGTGTCCTTGTTGCCCAGGATGATGAGCTTCATTCGGGCTCTCGTCATTGCCACGTTCATGCGGCGGAGGTCTTTCAGAAATCCAATCTGTCCCTCGTCGTTGGAACGTACCAGGGAGATGAGGATCACGTCTCTTTCCTGTCCCTGGAAACCATCTACCGTGTTTACGCTGATCAGGCGGCGGTAAGGCTTGAAGAACTCATACTTCTTGATGAGCTTCTTGAGATATTGTACCTGGGCACGGTAAGGCGAGATGATGCCTACATCGATTCTTTCCTCCAAAACGCGCTGTTTGCCTATCTTGGTGAAGTATTCCGCCAGAGTCAGCAGGGTTAGCTCGGCTTCTGCCTTGTTGATGCGCCCGAAACTCTCGCCCACAAACTGCTCCTTGAAGTTCAAATCAGAATTCTGATTGGCTGCAGATACAGAAGATGCTGTGGAAGCAGAATCCTCAGGAGCATCTTCTCCTTCTATCGTTATCTGATTCTTCTCGTTTGATGTATCAATCCACGTTATCGGATGGTCGTAATCCAATACGCTCCGGTATTTGATCTGAGGCGCACTCTCCACCTTGCCCTCGTAGAACCAGTCGCTCGAGAATCGCATGATTTCGTCGTTCATGCGGTATTGGATTTTCAGCAGGGTTACTACCTCGGGCTTGTTTTCGGCGATGCGCTCCATCAGGGTCTTGCCCAGTCCGGCTCTTAATGCCGCAATACTCTTCACGGTAGGCGGCAACTGGCAATGGTCGCCTGCCAGAATCACCCGGCTGGCTCTTCGCATAGGAATCCAGCAGGCGGCTTCCAAAGCCTGGGCTGCCTCGTCGATAAACAGGGTGCCGAACTTCATGCCTTCCAGCAACCGGTGGGCAGAACCCACCAGGGTGCAGGCGATGACACGTGCCTCGCCAAAGAGTTCAGAATTGATGCGGATTTCTATCTCTGCGGCACGGCTCTTCAGCCTATCCATCTTCTGATGATAGTTCTCGCTGCCTTTCTTTCTGTTTTTTCTTAATTCTCTGATAGCCTTGCGGATAGCCCAGAGCTGCGGATAGTCGGGATGACTCTCGAAGCGGCGCTCGTAGGTGAAGCCCAGCATCTTGTCGTTCACACGGGTAGGGTTTCCGATGCGGAGCACGTTGATGCCTCTATCCACCAGTTTTTCAGAAATCCAATCCACCGCCATGTTGCTCTGTGCACACACCAGCACCTGGCTCTCCCTCATCAGGGTTTCGTTGATGGCTTCCACCAGGGTTGTGGTCTTTCCGGTTCCCGGAGGTCCGTGAACAATCGCCACGTCCTTCGCCCAAAGCACCTCATTCACAGCTCTTTCCTGGGTAGGATTGAGCCAAGGAAACTTCATCGGGGCAAACGAGAATCTGCCCGCCTTCTGATGCGAATAGAACAAGTCGCGGAGATAAGCCAGACGGTTGTTCTTCGCCTTCATCACTCTATCCAAAGCCTCGAACATCAGCTTGTAGCTGGTTTCGTCGAAGGACAACTGTACGCCGATAGGCTCCGTAGACTGCTGCAAATCGAGCAGCGGGGCAGAATCGGGAACGGTAATCACCATTCTGTCACCATCCACATAGCTCACGGTTCCCGTAAAGGAGAAATATTTGATCTGTTCTTCACCTCTGAAGAACATGACGGGGCGACCGAACTCAAAATTGTGTTCGATATCCTGATCCGAGGTACGGAATACCTCGATGGCTGTTTGGTTCAGCGAATTATAAAAGCTCTTTCCCACCTGTAGCGGGAACCAGGCATCACCTCGTTTCACCTTTCGCTTCATGCCCATCTGTTCGGTGAGCTTGCGGAAGGCTTCCTTCTCGGTGTAATACTCCAGCTGGAGTAGGGTGCGTTGCTGCAACAATGCCTGAATTGGTGAAATCTGTTCCATAATTGGTTGCAAAGTTACACCAATTCAGGCAAAAATAAGAAGATAATAGGATAAATTATCTAAAATTTATTTCATGATGCGTTCTACATCCTCGATGCTGCGGTTGAACGGACCGTTGTGCTCCAGCTTGATGGTGCACATGGCGGCAGCAAACTTGCCTGCTTCGGTAGGGGTGGCACCCTGCAGTCGCTTGTAGAGATAACCTGCCGAATACGTGTCGCCGCATCCTGTGGCATCCACCACCTCGTGAGGAGGATAGGCGGGAATCTCGTAGAAGGTGTCATCTACATAAATCAGAGAACCCTCGCTGCCCAGGGTGACGATTACCTCGGTAACGCCCCACGAATGGATGAGCTTGGCTGCCTCCCGGGGGGCTTTCAGTCCCGTGATGGTCTCCATCTCCGTCTCGTTCACCTTTAAATAATAGGTGTGCTTCAGCACCTCCAGCTTCTCTTTCCAGTCGATGGGATAAACCTTTTCGTCTCTCACCTCGCGCAGATAACCCTGCACGTCGATGGAAACCCTGCCGCTGCGTGAGAGGAACTCCACTACCTCTGGCGAGAAATCATCGCTCAGCAAACTGCCCAGGTGGTAAACCTTTGCCTCCACCTTCTCCAGCTGCTTGATGGTAAAAGGGTCTGCCTTGGCAAGCACGCGCTGCTTGCGCTTGTTCTGGTCTTCCTCGTAGATGTTCTCGAAGAACACCGTGTTGCGGGATGGGTTCAGGGTGACGTCGATGCCAGCCTGGCGCATCTTCTCTATCGGTTCAGTTTCTGTAGGATCCATTGCCGTAACCAGCGAGAAACTTACGTCCTTGGGCAACTGGTTGATGGCGTAGGCAAAATAAAAAGAAGTGCCGCCTGCCATGTAAACCGTGCGGTGGGGAGTAACAATCTTATCCTTCGTTACGTGTCCAATACAACAAATATCTTTCATCATTTCTATTTTAAAACGCCTGCAAAGTTACAAAAAATCTTCGATTCAGGGCAACGTCTCTTCTTTTATTTCTACTTTTGTTGGAATTATTGGGAAGAAAAGAACATTTTTCTTTTGTAGAATACTTATTTTAATGTACCTTTGCAGCCGAAATAGAATAAACGAACATTATCTCGGGAATAGAAATTTAAACAACACTATGTGGTTTGATAATTTAATCAACGTGCATTCGGCGGTGCAAGGCATCGTCATTCTTTCATTGATCTGTACTTTGGGACTTGCCCTCGGCAAGCTCCATGTAAAAGGTATCTCCCTGGGCATCGCCTTCGTCTTCTTCGTGGGAATCGTGGCGGGCCATCTCGGACTCTCCATCGACCCTGACATGCTGGAGTTTGCCGAGAGTTTCGGACTTACCATGTTTGTATACGTGCTGGGACTCTATGTGGGCCCTAACTTCTTCGGCTCCATGCGCCACGAAGGCATCGCGCTCAATCTCTGGAGCCTGGCAGTCATCGTGGTGGGAACTCTGTTTTCCCTCCTCCTCTGCCTGGTGCTGCCTGTAAGTCTGCCCGATATGGTGGGCATCCTCTGCGGTGCCACCACCAATACGCCTGCCCTGGGTGCTGCCCAGCAGGCATTGCAGCAGTTGGGCTTGCCTAGCGGCGGGGCTGCCTTGGGCTGTGCCGTCACCTATCCGCTGGGTGTGGTGGGCGTCATCCTGGCGATGATGTTCCTGCGCAAGCTATTTGTCAAGCCCGAAGACCTAGAGATTCGACGTGCCGATGAGGATGACCATACTGCCATCGGACAGTATATCATCGTGAATCCGGCACTCAATGGCAATACCATCGCCGAAATTTCGATGATGACCCATCGCAAGTTCATCATCTCCCGAGTGTGGCGAGGCGAACAGGTTATTGTGCCTGAGGCTGATACCGTGCTCCATACCAACGACAATGTGCTCGTGGTTACCAACAAGGATGAGGTATCAGCCATGCAGATTCTCTTCGGAAAGAAGGTGGATAAGGAGTGGAATAATGATAAGGTAGACTGGAATGCCATCGATGCCAAACTGGAAAGCCGAATCATCGTGATGACCCGTCCGGGACTCAACGGAAAGCGACTGGGAAGCCTCCAGATGCGCAACACCTACGGTGTGAACGTGAGCCGAGTGCTGCGTGGTGATATCCGACTGCTTGCCACCGACGACCTCCGTCTGCAATACGGCGACCGCCTTACCGTGGTGGGCGACCCAACGAGCATCGACCACGTGGAGCAGTTCCTGGGTAATGCCGTGAAGACGCTCAACGAGCCTAATCTGGGTGCCATCTTCCTGGGAATCATCCTCGGTCTTGCCGTAGGAACCATTCCGCTTCATATTCCGGGCATGACGGCGCCTGTGCGTCTGGGCATTGCCGGCGGTCCTATCGTGATGGGTATTCTCATTGGTGCCCTTGGTCCTCGTGTGCAGTTTATCTCTTATATGACGCGAAGTGCGGGTTTGATGCTGCGCGAACTGGGTCTTGCCCTCTATCTGGGCTGCTTGGGCTTGTCGGCAGGTGGACAGTTTTTCGAGACGGTGATTCGTCCCGAGGGTTTGATGTGGGTAGGCATCGGTTTCCTCATCACGGTGGTTCCTGTGGTCATCGTGGGCTTCATCATCCTGAAGACCAAGAAGTATGATTTCGGAAGCATCTGTGGAATCCTCTGTGGAAGCATGGCGAATCCGATGGCACTCACCTATGCCAACGAGACGCTGGATGGCGACACCCCTAGCATCAGCTACGCCACGGTGTATCCGCTGGGAATGTTTATCCGAGTCATCATCGCCCAGGTTATTATCATGTTCTTTGTATAATAGACTTTGTATAGTAGACTTTATATAATAGACTTTTTTATAGCACAAAATTTTCCCTTAAGGCTAAATATTATTACCCTTAAGGGAAAATATTTTTTGCCTTAAGGGTAAATAAAATCAGCCTCTCGCTTGATGTTGATTTCCTTCCCCGTAAGAGGATGCTCGAAGATAATCTCTTCGGCATGGAGGTGAAGGCGGCTTGCCTTCTCGTTGCCATAGAGCGGGTCGCCAAGGATGGGAGCATTCAAGCCTTCGTGGTGGGCACAATGCACACGGAGCTGATGGGTCCTGCCCGTCTTGGGATAGAGTGCCAGACGGAGATGGGTGGCATCGATGCGAACCAGAACCTCATACTCCGTAATCGCCTCCTTGCCCTGTTCATGATTCACAATCTGGCGGGGACGATCCAGATAATCGGGCATCAACGGAAGGGAAATCTTCTGCTTTTCTGCGGAAATAGAAGATTTTCCTTCTTCCTTCAACTCTTCTTTCTTTGCTTTTTCCCAGATTTTATCGCAGGCTTCCTGGTCCTTGCATCCGATGATGGCAATGTATTTCTTCTGAACCCGATGGTGAAGAAACTCCTTCTGCAGACGATGGTAGGCGAAATCCGTCTTGGCAATAATCATCAGACCGCTCGTTGCCATGTCGAGACGATGGACTATCAGCGGACTGCTTGCTGCCGGATATTTCTTCCGCATGATGGAATAGACGGATGGCTGGGATGAATCCTTGCCCGGCACAGACAGCAATCCCGAAGGCTTGTAGATGACAGCCAACTGATCGTCTTCGTATAAGGTTTCCAATGCCTGCTTTTCGGCAATTTTTGAATCAAATACCCTATCCGGCAGCATCCAATGCAATATCGGCTTGCATTTGCCATTGCAGGCAGGATAGAATTGTAGATGATGGCGAATCTCCTCCTTCGGACTTTCGCCCCACCAGAACATCGCCATCTGCAAAGGCCTGTAACCATGCAGGTAAGCATATTGCAGCAGTTTCGGTTCGCAGCACTCGCCACTTCCGGCAGGCGGCACCATCTTCAGGGCAGCTATTCTGCTCGTTGCAAGGGTGGCTTGCGGATAATCCCTGAGGGCTGCATCCCTGAAAATCTCCAGTAGGTCCTTCATCTTGCCTTCATGATTCTGCATACGGAATTGCGAGAACAACCATTGCTGCAAGGCATCAGATAATGTCTTGCGCAGTTGCTTCAGGCGAAGAATATCCGCTTGAAAGACTTCATATTCCGTTTCCAGGGTGGTCTTTTCTGAAAGCGATTTCTTGAGTCGGCGCAGTTCAGCCTTCATAAACTGGCTTTCCTTCACCATCTCAGCCTCTTCCTCCGGGGTAAGATTTCCTGTCTTTCTCCGGGCATCACGCTTTGCCTTCGCCTCCTTCATCTTTTCCTGATAGGCAGCGATGGTCTGCTTTCGCTCTTCCTGCAGTTGCTGGATGAGGCTCTTGGCTTCCTTTATATGCTCATTGCCCTCCAATTGCTTGATTCTCTGGTTGATATCGGATATTTCAGCCTCATGGGTCTTGAAATATCCGTCGGGCTGCAGATAGTCGAATACGGCTGGCACAAAGTCATCCCAGTCGCTTCTTCCGCCTATCTGTCCGCTATAGGCTGCAAGATAGCCTATTTCTGAGGCACCAGGTTCCGGTTTGGCATTCTCAACGATGAGTACGCCAAACATTTTTCCTTTATCTATCTCCTCTCGCCAGTCTTCACGCTCAGATAGATAGGTTTGCAGCTCCTTGCATACGGCGATGCAAAGAGGATGAGGCTGATAATCGAGCGGATTGTTCATGCGCTCGGGGATGTCGATGCCTGATAACAGGACTTGGTCTATGGAATGCAAAATCATACTGCAAAGTTACGATGTTTTTTCCAATTCCCCAACTTTTTTAACAAGAAAATCCCACAAGCCTCTTCCGAGAAACTTGTGGGATGTTAACTTAGATACTAAAACGATTGATGATTTATGCAATTATTCTGTTTAATCATCGCAGTCGTCATCGAAGATATTGAAGTGCTTTTTAGACGAAACCGTGATGTTGTCTTCTGCACTCGTCTCTCCGAAGTCGCCGAAATCCTGGGTTGCATTGAATTGTGAGCCCGCCAGGATGCTTGGGCTCTCTATTTCCATTACTTGAATAGAAGGTTTCTGATATTTCTTCATGTTGCTTGATCTTTATTTAATCTTGATCTTTATTTAATGATGTATTTCTTGCCATCCATGATGATGATGCCTTGCTTGCTCTCTGTTCTCTGACCAGCCAGATTGTATTTCTTGTTGGCAGAAGAAATCTTGCCGTCGGCTTCGATTCCCTCGATGGCTGTGGTAGAACCGGGGAAGGCGATGCTCAGGAACTTGGCAAGTCCTGTAGTGGCTGGCTGCAGATAAGCCTTGCCGGCAGGAACCGTAATGCTGGATGTTACCTGATAGATGCCAGCTTCGCTGTTCTTCACGCCGAGAATGTAAGCTCCTTCGGTGCCAGCGAGGGTAGTGGCTGTAAGGCAACCCTTGATCAGGTTGATGCTTACGGCATCGCCTGTTTCTGCTGGGGCAATCTGATAGGTGGCATTTGGCTCACCCTTGATGAATACGCCTTCGTTGGCTGGAATGTGAGTCACAGGTTCCAGGGTAACGATGTTGTTGTCTACGGCTGTGCAGACATAAGTCTTGGCTTCGCCAGAAAGAGTGGTGTTTTCTGCTGCGCAGAATGAAGCCCAACCGGCTGCGTTGGTTGTTACGAGGTAAGCATTTGCCTTGATGCCCAAACCGCCGTTCTTGTTGGCTGCGCAAACGGCATAATTGCCGGCACCATCGATGGTAAAGGAAGTTGATGTGGTGTTACCCATGTACTCGCCATTCTTGAAGATGACGTAGCAACGGGCATCTGCTACTGCCTGCCATGAGAGGGTGTTCTCCTGGATGGTTACCTGCTCTGGTGCTGCACATAATTTGGTCTCAGAGATAGCATCCCATGAATCGCTGCCGCCTAATACGTTGCGCAAGGTGAATTGTGCTGCCTCCTCGTCGGTAAGGATAGGAGAGTACTGGTTGAGTGAAGTAGGAGAGTTCTTGCGGGTGCTCAAATCAATGAATTTGCCATCCTTGTCGTATGACTGATACTCATAGAAATGAGTAGTGAGTTTGCCCATGTTGGTCCATCCTGCATCGCTGCAGAGTACTTCCATCTTGGTGTTCAGATAGTAGGTGCGAGGCTCGTTCTGCCATGGTCTGCCGAGGTTCCAGTTGCCATCAGCTACCAGCGAAGCTCCCTCGTCTGCCTTTACCGTACAGTTCTGGAATACGTATCCCCACTTGGTTGCTGCGTCTGTGTTTGGAGCAGAGATGACATTGCCGGTCTTGTTGCCGAGTATCAGGTTGCAGCGTTCAAAATAAATGTTGCCACCGCCACAGATGAAGTCTGTAGTACCATAGATGTCGCAATCCTCCAGATAAGTACGCTTTCCTGTAACGTAGGTGTCCTGACTAGCCTGCAAGGCTACGTTCTTCAATACGGTCTTGTTACCGCCATTCATCGCAACGCTCACACCCTTGAGGGTAGAACGGAAATCATAGTTGTTGCGGATGGTGATGTCCTGCAGATAGTTGCCTGTTCCATCGCCAAGGTCGAGGGTGGATGAGGTGATGCCATCTGTGGTTCCCTCGATGAGTACGCCTTCCTTGCTTTCACCAATCAACGATACATTATAGATGTTGTTCTTGTTTTCCTTCAGGGATACGTTGTGCTGGTAAGAACCGGTAAGGGTTCCGTAGGTGTATTTGCCGTTCTTCAGGAATACCACCTTGCGGGCTGCATCGGCAGTCTTGTTGCTTTCTCTCAGGGCTGCGATGGCTGCGTCAAGTTCTGCAGCATTGCTAACCACGTAGTCGTAAGCGGCTTGCTCTACCGCTGGTGCGGCTGCGGTTGCGAAGTTTACGACGATGTCTTCCTTGGCATGGTTGCCATAGTTGTCTGAAACATTCTTTGCCGCAAGCTGGAGGGTATAGTTGCTGTTGTACTCCAAATCCCAAACGGCAAACTGAAGAGAGGTGCTGCCACCATCTGCTGACAATGTCTGGTTGTTGCAGGTTGCTGTGGCTGCCTTCACCTCACGGTCGAAGTTGACGGTGATGACGGCGTGGTTATCCACAACGGTAGAGTTGGTAGAAACTACTGATGGGTTTCCCGCTGTGGTTTCCTCTACTGTGAGTTCAATCCAGGCAGTAGGCTGACCAGTATTAACGAGGTTGAAGACAAGAGCCTTGCCAGTCTGATGACCTTCGATATTTACACAAAGATCGTATTTCTGGCCTTTCGTTGCGTCTCGTCGGGTTGGCATCTTGATGGTAGCTCCTTCAGAAGTTACTTCAGAGATGGATGCGTTGCCATCGTAGTTGTTGCTCAAATCCTTGAAGATGATTTGCTTTACCTTGATGTTTGATGGAATCTGGAGGGTGTATTTTGTGTCGTTCAGTTTGAACGAACTGTTGTTCCATCCGTCAAGGCTTGATGAAAGGAGAGAGTACAATCCATTGCTCCAGTTTCCCTTTCCATCATTTCCCTCTTTGGCGTATTTCAGCTGTACGGTCTTGTCTTTTTCTCCTGGGGTATAGATGTTCAACCCCTCAACGGTAAGCTTTGCCTCGTAGTTCAGAGCCTTGATGGTGTAGATAACGCTGGTTCCTTCAATGGCAGATGTAACATTGGCTTGGGTATTGTCGCTCATCCACGCAATGAGTTCCGGCACCTGGGTATAGGTGTTTCCTGTAAGGGTGTAGGTACCCTTGTTGGCTTTAAGTGCCTGGAGTGCTTCTGCAGGAAGAGAGAGACCATCCACCTTTGCGCTTATCAAGGTAGTGGTTGCATCAGGGGTGTAATCTGCACGTTTGCATACTCGCAGGTTTTCGAAGTCCATGACGTAACTTTTGCCAGAAGCGGTAAAGGAAAGTTTCATTGTCTTTACGCCCTTGCTCAACGGATAACTGATAGCCATCGCCACCTCATTTCCATAATCTTTTGCCAGGTCTTTGGTGATAGTGATGTCCTGGTTTACTTCTTCTGCACCTGTCGTAGCATCGGTGATGGTGACGTTCATGACTCCTCCAGAGTTGTAGTGAATCGCCATACAGAGGCTGTAGTAGGCTTGCTCTGTTACGTTGATGTCATAGCTGCACCAGCTGCCATTATTGATGTAACCCACTTTGTAGCCGCCTTTAGAGTCAGCTTTGGTCATGGGCATGCGTTTGTTATTACTATAAGAACCATCTTTCAGGTTGATGTAGTTGCCTACATCTGTGGGAGTACTGCTATTTGCACCCCACATACTCACTTGTCCGATGATTGCCAGAATCAGGATAAGCAGAAATCTCATTGATTTGTTCATTTTGTTAAGTTATTAAATGTTTTGAAAGGAAGGAGTTAAGGCAGAAAACCTTAACTCCTCTGTATTCTTAAAACTACTTTTTAATATATTTTACGCCATTCAGCACGTAGATGCCACTAGGTAGCTTGTCGTAATCATTCGCTTTGCAGACATAGGAGCCCATAACAGAATAGATGTGATCTGTCTTCTGTAAGGAGCGAGAGTTCTCTACCTTTACAATATCTGTAGTTGGTGAGGAAATGTAGGTTTCCTTAGATACACCGCCTTGGGTATGGATGTTTGCCGTCTGGCGAACATCGGCAGAAGAAGCTGCAAGCTCCAATGTAACCTGGGCATCCTCAACCTTGAATTGATGGCTGTCGGTGTTGAAGTAAGAGAATTGGTCGTATTTTACTGGGAAGGTGACTTGTGCTGATTCGCCAGCCTTCAGTTCAATGCGTTCAAAACCTATGAGCTTCTTATTCTTCTTGCCGTTTTCTCCAATGCCATTCCAGTTGGCGTACAGCTGAACAACTTCAGCTCCATCGCGACTGCCGGTATTCTTGATAGTAGCAGTTACATTGATGATATCATCTTTGCCGATGGTTTTCGGTGCCGCAAGATTGCTATATTCGAATGTTGTATAAGAGAGCCCGTATCCAAATGGGAACAGTGGTGTGGTGGCTTGGCGTCCATGCTTGGCCTTACCATAATACATATAGGTGTAGCCCCATTTGTCAATATCATAGAACAGCATGCCGTGCTGGTCGCGTTTGAACACTTGCGCCTCTGCCGTTTCATCGCTACGCTGTGGAAGCTCCTCTAGGTTATTGTACCAGGTAGAGGTCAGTTTGCCAGAAGGGTTGATGTTGCCATAGATGGCATCGCAGATGGCCTGACCTTGTGCTTGTCCTCCGTACCAGGCTTCCATGATGGCTGGTACATTTTCTTTTGCCCACTTGATGTCCATTGAAGAACCGGTTTCCAATACCAGTATGGTATTTTTGTTGGCTTCATAGAGAGCCTTGAGTATTGCTTCCTGGTTGCCTGGCATTCCCAATATCCATCTGTCGTGTCCCTCTGTACCTGTATGATGGTCGTCTGGTTTCTCGTAGTTGGTACCTGTGAGGAACAGAACCACATCGGCACGTTTGGCTACATCTACAGCACGTTTGATCTGGTCGTTGGTGAAGCGGTCGTTTACGCTCGAAGTAGGACTGTATAGATAGAGTGGTCCTGCTGTTTCCAATGCAGGGATAGGCTCTTCCACAGGATTGGTAGGATTCGAGAATTTAAACGACTTGTAGTTGCCGCAATAGCTGTTGCTGCCCGAGAACTTGATGTAGAGATGATGAGTTCCCTTGACGATGCTAGGATCAACGGTAGCAGTTACCGTTTGCCATTTGCTCCAACTGCCAGTATTCAGATTGTCTACGGTCAAGAAAGGTGTTCCGTCTTCTGAATCAAGGATGAAACTTATCTGTCCTACACCATTGCTCTTGGCACCGCATTGCATCTCGAAGTTGGTACATCCATTTTCTCCAAAATAAACATTCTCGTAGAGGAAAACATCGCCAGGAGCCGTATTCTCCAGATTTCCAGCTCCCTTGTCGTTACTTGATTCTCCACGCTTGCTGACTACGGCTTGGTCGAAAGGAACGGCAGCCACATCGCAGGAACGGATGTCGTTCTTAGGTGTAACGAAGTTCAGCTCCTTAGAGAAAGCCTCGAATGGAGTTGTGGTATAGGTAGGAGTTCCCGAGTAATCGCCCAGCATAATGGCATTGGCGTATGGACCGATGAGCGCCACCTTCTTGTCTTTACCGATAGGAAGGAGGTTGTCTTCGTTCTTCATCAGCACAATGGCTTCTTGAGCAGCCTTCAAAGCCATAGCCTGGTGCTCTTCTGTTTCAAGGGCTGGTACGTTGTTGTTCCAAGGACAATCGTCTTTTTCAAACTCGCCGAGGGCAAAACGCGTCTCAAGCATAGGGATGAGAGCTGCATCGATATCAGCTTCAGTCAGGTTGTCGTAACCTTGGAGATCTAATGATGTAGCGTTGACGCCTGCACGTTGATAAACGGACGAACGGCTTTTGAATTCGCAGTTGGTGTTGCAGCCTGCCTTGATGGCAAGTGCCGTGGAACGGGCTTCCATGCGAATTTCATCTTCGGTGCTGGAACCATAAGGTGCGTGGATGGATGTGAAATCTGTTCCGTCTGCAATGGTTCCTGCAGTGTAGTTGCCGAAATAAAGATGCTTGGTTGCACGATGGATGCAAGCGATAGCTGCACAGTCGGATGTTACATATCCGTCGAACCCCCATTCTTTACGCAAAATGTCGGTGAGCAACATCTTGTTGGCTGACATCGGGAGTCCTCCCTTTCCATCTGCATATCCGGCACCTGCAGGATTTTTCTCTGTAGGGTCGATGGAGAGAGCATTGTATGCAGACATGAGTGATTTAACGTGGGCTCCCTTGACGCAAGCTTCAAAAGCTGGCAGGTAATACTCGCGCATATTCTTCTCGTTGACAAAGGATGTGGTGGATTGACGACCTTGCTCATAGTTGTTGGCCGCAAAATGCTTGGCACATGCCACCAGCTTGAGGTAAGGGGTATCGCGTGTTCCGTCGAAATTGTCGCCCTGGAATCCTCGGATGAATGGCACGGCAAGTTCGCCGGTAAGAAATGGATCTTCTCCATAGTTTTCTTCCTCACGTCCCCAACGTGGATCACGTGCCATATTGATGGTTGGCGACCAATAGTTTAATCCCTTGCCCTTGTCTAAATAGTAACGGCGTGCTTCATCGGATGTAACGGAAGCACAATCATAGATGAGTTGGCGATCCCATGTAGATGACATGGCTTTCGACTCAGGGAAGCTGGTTGCGGCTCCTGAGCGGGCTACGCCATGGATAGCTTCGTTCCAATATTGATAGGATGGAAGAATGACTATGCCATGGCGCTTGATAGGTTCTGATATAATGTTTCCTAATTGATCAATCTTTTCACGCAATGTTAGCTCCTTGCAGAGTAATTCTGCCCGCTCGTGAAAAGACTTTGATGTGTCTAGCCATGGATATTTGGCTAGATCTTGTGCCATTAAGTTCATGCTCGTGAGCATGACTAGCGTAGATATAAATACTTTCTTCATAATGGTATTTGTTGTTCTTTTGGTTTAAGACTTTTTTGAATTGTGATGCAAAAGTATCATCATTTTTGTTGGTATAGGTGGTAAAATTATAAAAAAAGAGGGATAATTTTGTTATTTTATACGTTTTTTACTACCTTTGCAGACAAAAATACTAGTTTATGAGAATGAGTAGATACATACTTATCATATTGTTTACCCTGTTGTCTGCCATGGATATGGCAGGCAAGGGGGTGATGCGCTATCGCCGTTACACCACAGCGGATGGATTGTTGCAGAATTATGCCACCACTTTTGCTCAGGATAAGGATGGATACATCTGGATTGGTTCCCGTTCGGGCCTCTGCCGTTTCGACGGAAACCGGTTTGTTCCCTTCAATCTTACTGCCGACGGCAAGAAGATTGGATGGGTGCGACGGATACGTGTGGATAAGGACGGACATGCCTTGCTGATGAAAATCAACAATGATAAGTTTGTCTCTTATAATCCGGCTACCCGTAAGCTTACTCCTTTATCCGAAAAGATAGAGCTGGGTGACCAGAAATTGCCTACCGATGTATTTCGCTATGGCGACAAGGGGGTGATTCTTCACCATCATGGCGAGGAACACATGATTGCCTATATGGGTGCAACCCCATCGGAAATTATGCATTGCGAGAATTTTATCGACAGGCAGGGAAACATCTGGGCCAGCTTTGACAATGCCGTCTATCAGATTACCTTCTCAAAGGCTGACTATCATATATATAAAAAGGTGGGAGATGCTGCCGGTACGGATTTTACGGGAGATGTGAGATGCATTACTCGTCTGAAGGATGGTACCCTCCTGGTGGGAACAAAGGCAAAACAGCTGATTCGCTATACGAAAGAGGGTACTTTCATGGGTTTTATCAATCAGCAGGGAAAGATGCAGTCACAGGCTGCGGAGTTCCTGGGCTCTGCCTATAATGTGCAGCAGGATAGTTATGGCAGATTGTGGATAGGATTGCGTACCAAAGGACTGGTCTGTATCGACAAGCCCTTTACCAGTCAGCAGAAACTGTATCATTATCAGAATCAAGACACACCGCGCCTTCCGAAGAATCAGGTCTTTGACCTCCATCTCTCTGCCAAGACGGGGTGGCTCTGGATTGCCACCTGGGGAGAAGGCGTTGTCTTCATCGATACCCGATCGCCAAAGCTCAACCTGAATTCCCTTTCCGCATCCATCCAGAATGTGGATAGCCCGGAACTGGTAAAGGTGCGCCGTATCCAGGAACTGGGTGATACCGTGGCGGTGAGCACTACCACGGGCATTTTCTTGTATACCCAAAAGGGTAAGCTGATTTCTCGTATCGGCGACATTGATGTGTCGGGCATCGTGCGGGTGGACAAGCAACTCTATGTGGGTGCCTACAGTCAGGGTGCTTTCCTGGTAGATAAGAACAATCAGCTGCAGCAGATAGATATTCCGGGTTTGGGAGATTGCATCCATTCCATACAAGGCTGTCTGGGTAATCAGGTGTTGTTCACGAATCCTGATGGACTGATCTTGTATGATACCCAGCGTGGAAGCATCCGGTATTTCGATCATAGTTATTTTGGCGAGGATGTGGCTTTTAGCGAGATTCAGCCTCGTCTGGAAAAAAATATGCTGATAACGGGTCTGAAGAATGGAATCCTGCAGTTGCAGCTGGGCAATCATCCTTCTCATTCTTCTTTCCGTCCCACTCTTCTGATTCCTAATGCCGGAGCTTCGGTGAGCATGGGTGGCGAACTGATAGTCAATCCTACGGTTATCGACTATCGTGTTCCACGCACGGTGAGCTATGCCTGGCGCAACAAGGGAGACAGCACCTGGCATTATCTGACGGGCGGAAAGAATGAAATTGCCCTTTCGTGGATTCTGCCGGGAAAGCACGTCGTGGAGTTCAGAAGCACGGATGCCTTAGGGTTCTGGGTGAATCAGATTACCGAAGCCGAATTCTACGTTGTTCCATCCTGGTGGCAATGTTGCATTCTGGTGCTGTTGGTAGTGGCTCTCGTGGTGATAGCCTGCCTGGTATGGAAGATGCAGCATCCTAAGCTGATTACCACTTCCGATACCACCGTGGATACGGCGCAGGATATCTTTCCGTCTACCCCTGATGTTACTCCTTACGACCGTCAGTTGGCAAAACGTCTGGTGGATTGCATTGAGCAGCATATCGACAATCCGGATTATGATGTGGAAAAACTGGGTAATGACATGGGTATGAGCCGTTCGCAGCTGTATTCACAATGCAAGGATACCCTGGATAAGACACCTGCCGCTTTCATTCTGGAGATACGCATGAAGCGTGCCATGCAACTGATGGAAACGCATGATCTGCGTGTCAACGAGATTGCTTATCGGGTGGGATTCACAGACCCGAAATACTTTGCCAAGGTGTTTAAGAAACGAGTTGGTGTATCGCCTACGCAATATTCCCAGCAATTTAAGTCATCAAAACAGTTAATAAGATAATGACAAGAAATAGCAATATTTTCTATCACCTCGTCGCCTTCCTCACGGTAGCGATATGGGGTACCACCTTTGTAGCTACCAAGGTGTTGATGCTCAATGGGCTTTCGCCAGCCCAGATCTTCACCTTGCGCTTTTCCATCGCCTACGTGCTGATGCTCTGCTTCAACCACCGCCGCTTCCTTGCCGATTCATGGAAGGATGAGGCCAAGATGGCACTGCTGGGCATTACGGGTGGTTCACTCTATTTCTACAGCGAGAACGAGGCGATGAACTTCACTACAACCACCAACACATCGCTCATTGTGTGCTCCTGTCCGCTCTTTGCCACCCTGCTGGTGCGCATGGTCTATAAGGATTCCTCCCGCATCCACATCGTGCAGCTGCTCGGTTCGCTGCTGGCTTTTGTGGGAATGATCATCGTGGTGTTGAACGGCAGATTCGTGCTCCATCTCTCTCCGGTGGGCGATGCCCTGGCGTTTACGGCTTGCATGTGCTGGGCGATTTATTCGCTGCTGATGAAGTCGGTGAGCAATCATTATGGGGCGGCATTCATCACCCGGAAGGTGTTCTTCTATGGTGTGCTGACCATCCTGCCCTATTATCTCTTCATTCCGGGATTCCCGCTGATGGAAGTCTTCATCCGTCCGCAGGTCTTCGGCAACCTGCTCTTCCTGGGCTGTCTCGCCTCCATGATCTGCTTCCTCACCTGGAACTGGTGCATCTCGAAACTGGGAACGGTGAAGGCTACCAACTGGGTGTACTTCAACCCCATCACCACCATGATATTTGCTTCGTGGGTGCTCAATGAGAAAATCACCCCCTATTTCCTGGTGGGTGCCACCTGCATCCTGCTGGGCATGTATGTGACAGACAAGAAAACCAGGGGAGAATCATAATCTTCCCGAAAAACCAACCTAAAAGCAAACAAACTTATGACACAACTGAAAAAATATACCTGGCTATGGCTGATGGGATGCATGATGCTGCTGGCAGCGTGCTCCTCAGAGAAAAAGGAGGATGACTCCTGGTACAGACCCATCGATGAGTTTGTAACCCAGCATCAGCAGATGATGCAAAGCCAGCCCGACTCGATGATTCAGCAAATCAGAAATCTGAAATGCGGAGGCAAGCCGGAACTGGTAGAGCAATGGAAAAGACTGATTGTGGCGAAATGCTGCTATCTGAAAGGCACCGATCCGGAATGCCAGGCGCTTATCGACTCGGTAAACGGCTTTTGCCGCCAGCATCCCGACCAGGAAACCACCTTCAAGATACAGTCGTATGCCGACAACCTGCAGGGTGTATTGCTGCAGGCTGTGGGCAAGCGGGAACCTGCCCGCACTTATTACATCAAGGCTTACCGGGAATTGATGAAACTGGATCATCACAATGATGCCATCGACATCTGCATCAATATAGCCGATGCTTCCAGACAGTTGGGTAAGCTGGCGGATGCATCCTCGTGGTATCGCCGTGCCAATTTCCTGGCAGATTCCCTGAATCTGCATGAAGCTCAGAACAGTATTCTGGCAGGATTGGGACAGGTGTATAACGACCTGCGCAACTATCAGTTGGCGCATTTCTATTTCCGCAAGGCAGAACGCCAGTATCCGCCCCGGAATCCGAAAGATGCCCATTTCTTCTACAACAGTTGGGGAAATGTGTATAGCAGTCAGGAAAAGCCGGCTGAGGCTCTGAAGTGCTTCCTGAAGGCACAGAAGGCAACCCTGCAGATGGGACAGCCTTTCATGACGGCTGTGGTGGATGCCAACCTGGGACAGACCTATCTGGAACTCAACCGTCTGGATTCTGCCCAGAAATATCTGGCTAATACCACGAAGTTCTTCTTCGTGCAACCCAACATGCAGAACGACCTGCAATTCTATATTGATGGCTTGAATGCCGCCCTGGCACTGAAGCAGAACCGTCTGGACAAGGCTTCGGCGATATTGAGCAAGCCATACGACCTCTCGAAGATGTCGCCCAACTACCTTTATCTCTACCACAAAGGATGGGCTGATCTTTATGAGCGAAAGGGACAGTTTGCCAAGGCTTTGCAATATCAGAAACTGATGAAGCAATACGATGACTCGCTGCGCAACGCCACGATGGTATCGAATGTGCAGGAGAACGAGCTGCGATTCAAGCAGGATACAGCCATCGTGCGCCGCGACCTGATTCTTCAAAGTACGCAGGCAGAGGCAAAGTCTTCCCGGTTAATCCTGCTCCTGGTCATCGGTTTGCTGGTGGTGGGCGTGTTGGCACTGGTGGTGTTCTATCGCTATAAGTCGTTGCGCCACAAGCATCAGCATCGGGAGGAGATGAACCGCATGATGGCGCTGAAGATGGAGAACGTGCGCAATCGCTTCTCGCCCCACTTCGTGTTCAACGTGCTCAACATCTTTATCTCTAATCTGCCAAAGGGTGTCAACGTGAAGCCGCTGCGCCTCCTGATACAGGTGCTCCGAGCCAATCTGCTTACCTGCGATCAGGTGGCTGTGAGTCTGGAGGATGAGTTGCAGATGGTGATGAGCTATTCGTCTCTTCGCCACGAAACCAATCCGTTGCTTCCGATGCCCCGTTTTGACATAGCCAAGGAGGTAGACATGTCGCTGATGCTGCCTTCGATGATTCTCCAGATTCCTGTGGAGAATGCCCTGAAGCATGCTTTCGTGGGAATGGAGGAATCGGGAGAGAAGCCGCTGCTCGATGTGAAAGTCTGGATAGAAGACGGCATGCTCCGCATCGATGTCATCGACAATGGTTGTGGCGGCGTGGGTGCCGTGGCTGGCATGGGTACAAGGAAGGCTAATGCTGCGGCAAGCACGGGCACGGGATTGAGAATCCTGAACAGTACCATCGAGATGCTCAATGCCGGAAATGCACGCAAACTGTATTTCAAGATGCAGAGCCGTGCGGGTACTGCTGATGACGGAAGTGACCGGCAGAAAGGAACGTGTGTAAGTATCGGAGTACCATGCGAATACGATTATAGCGTATGCCAGTAGGGTGGGGAGACTCCTTTCGTAAATATGTAAAAAATGGAATAATATGCAAACGGATCAAGATAAAATCAAGGTAGTAATAGTGGATGATGAACCACAGAGCATCCTGAGGTTGGAGAACGATCTGGCTGCCCTGGATGATTTCGAGGTGATAGCCACTTCCTCTTCGGCGATGTCGGCAAAGACCTTGGTGATGAGCATGCAGCCCGATGTGCTGTTCATCGATGTAGAGATGCCTGGACAGACGGGTTTCGAGGTGTTGCAATCCTTGAGAGATGAGATGCCGATGGACCTCATCGTGGTGTTCTATAGTGCCTTCAACAAGTATATGATTGATGCGCTGCGTGCTTCCGCCTTCGATTTCCTGCTGAAACCCTATCAGCAGGAGGAGCTGGAACTGGTGGTGGGACGCATCCGCCAGAAAATGGAAGGGGGAGATGGTTCCTCTTCCTCATCGTCATCATCTCCTGGTTCTTCTTTCTCATCCTCTTCTGAATCCCTTCAGGATTCTCAGGATTTGATGGGCTTGAATGGCTTGTTGGGAACATCGGGCAAGCGCCTTGCCATTCAGACCATTTCGGGCTTGCTGATGGTGAAACCCGACGAGGTGTTCTGCTGTACATTTGATGAGGATACCCGTCTATGGCATCTGAGGTTGGCTAACGGTCAGGTTCATAAGTTGAAGAAGCAGACCACGGCGAAGGCAGTTCTCTCCCTGTCTCCATCGCTGGCTCAGGTCCGTCAGGATTGCATCATCAATCTCGACTACCTCATCAGCATCGAGAACTACACCCTTCGCTGCATCTTCTCTCCTCCCTTCGACCAGGAGAACATCACCGTTTCCCGCCGCTGCTACAAGGCGGTGAAGGAGAAGCTGGAGATATTGTAGGGATATAGAAAATTAAAGATAATATAGAAAAAGGTGGAATGATGTCCTCACCACCTATGTTCATTTAACCGCTTGTTCTTGAGGATAGACAAGCATAGAACTAACTGGTATGAAAAAGAATAATTTCTTATTGGTATCTTTTTTGGCTATGGCAATGACCTTTTCCATGGTGTCTTGCAGTAGCAGTGATGATCCTGATGTCCCAGGTACAGAGAATCCGGGTGGTGGCACAGAGAACCCTGGCGGAGGAAGTGATAATCCTGGCGGTGGCAGCGGAACGGCAGATATGACCGCCGCACAAGCCAAGCAGAGTCTGGAAGCTACAGCCCAGGAATTGCTGGGCAAGATGAACGTGAGTGATCTGCAGGAGTTCAAGAACATGATTGATGGCGTTGATTACGAAGATGACGATGCCGTGTCTCGTTGGTTCGAGGCATGTGGAGATGCTTCTGTGGTTTCAAGCAGCGACTATGGTACCAAATACCTGATCATTGCATCTAACTTTGTAGGTGAGTTTACGCTTCAGAACGGAGTGTGGAAACAGACTCAGAAGGGTGGCGATCATCTTTCTTTCATCTTCAACGACAAGCAGGGCAACAAATGCGTGCTTACCTTGAAGGCCAGCAAAGAGGGTACGGAAATTCATCACGATTGCTTCGACGACGAGGATGGCTATTGGGATGGCTACAAGTGGCAGGAGTATAAAGACGAATATCGCCTTTTCTTGCCTAAGAAGATGGAACTTACTCTAACTAGAAATGGCGAGGTAAGAGCCATGACCACGGTTGAAACCCAGGTGAAGACCACTGGTGAGATTGACCTGACCAAGGATGAAGTAGAGATTACTTCCACAACTCAGGTTGGTGCTTATAAGGTAGTGGTTAACAAGGCGGCTTTCAAGGCAGGAAAGTCGGCTGAGGCTAAGGCAACTGTCTCTAAGGGTAACGAAACGCTGATTACGGTTGCTGCCAGTGCCACGGGTTCTATCGGCAATGATTTGCAGGGATCTTACGGCAAGGTTTCTGTGTCGGTTGACATCTTGGGCAAGGCTAAGGTGATTGCTACGCTTTCGGATGTTGATCTGCTGATTCAAAACCTTGACAAGGCGGGCAGTAATGATGAAAACGAGGCGCAGTTTAAGCAGTATCTTGAGAATGCCAACAAGTTGATTGATGCCAAGTTATACCTCAACAACAGCTCAAAGAGCTGCTCTAAGGTTTATCTCGCACCTGTAGACGATGGCTATGGCAACTACCACTATTGGTATGCTGAGCCATGGTTGGAATTCTCTGACGGTTCCAAGTATTCTTACTACGATTACTTCAACGAGAAGTCGTTCAAGAGTGTCGTGGATAAGGTGCAGAGCATCGTGGACGATTTCATCAGAATGTATAATTAAGAGAATTCATTATTTCTATTGTTGAATTATCAGGGAATTATTTGATAGTGAAAAGAGTTTTCTGCATATTTATTTATGTAGCATTCTGCATATTCAAGGGCGTGTCGGCTGAATTGACCGACACGCTCAATCATTATGGACTTCAGGATGTGGAGATTCGGGGCAAGCGCCTTCGCTCTCAGTTGAGGGAGATAGAGGGTGCCAGCATCATCAACATGCAGCTCATGGATGATATGCCTCATATTCTGGGCAATGCCGACCCTATGCATTATGCCCAACTCTTGCCTGGGGTACAGACCAATTCTGAATATGATGCCGGTCTGCATATCCAGGGATGCGATAATTCCCATAATTTTGTTTCCCTCGGCGGTGTACCTATTTATAATGCGGCACATCTGCTGGGTTTCTTCTCCATCTTCAATGCCGGACATTTCAACGAGATGAGTCTGCTGAAATCTCCTGCTTCCGCTTCTTTTCCCAATAGGCTTGGGGGTAGCGTGGATATGTTGACCCCTACTTGGTTTGGGGCAGAAGATAGTCTTTCGGCGGGTGGTACACATGGTGAACTGTCGGTAGGTCCGATGTCTTCGCAGGGTACTCTTCGCTTGCCTCTTGGCAGACGCTCCCTGCTTTTGCTTTCAGCTCGTTCCGCCTATCTCAATCTGCTCTATTCCAAGTGGCTTGAGGTAGATGGCGATGAAGTGAAGTATGATTTCTCCGATTATAATCTCTCTTATATCACCCAGATTGATGATGCCAATGTGTTGAAACTGGAGGGCTACTGGGGATTTGATAACATGAAATTGGGGCAGGCAAGTCATGGCTTGCTGGGCAAACTGAAATGGGATAATACGATGGCTGCACTCCATTGGTATTCGCGCTCGAAGGAACCTACGGATGGAGGAAAGAGTGATTGGGCGATGGAGCAGACGGTATATTATTCCCGCTACGCCAATCGCCTGAACATCGATGAATATTCCTTCCAGGTAGGAATGCGTTCCTATATCTTCGACTTGGGATATAAGGGAAATCTTTCCTGGGGAAGATGGAAGATGGGTGCTGAAGTGATTCGCCATCAATTGTTGCCGCAAAATGTCGAAATATCGGGTAATCTGGCTAATTATCAGTCTGATACACAGCGCCAGAATGCGATGGAAACCAGTGCTTATCTGCAGTATTGCCAACCTTTGGGTGAAAAGCTCCTGATGGAACTGGGAACAAGGGCTTCGGGGTATCATTGTCAGAAATCCTACTATCGGGTGATGCCTCATCTTAAGTTTGATTACAATCTGTCGCCATCGGCAAAGCTGAACCTCAATCTGGGTATCCGGAACCAATATCTTTTCCAGACAGGTTTTTCTTCAGCAGGACTTCCTACGGAATTCTGGTTTGCTGCCGATGCGGACCATCGTCCGCAGTATGCCTATCACGTAGCCCTGCAGGGAGAGTTCTGGTTTGCCGAGAAGGAATATCGGTTGAGTGTTGAAACTTACTATAAATGGCTGAAGCACCAGATGGAGAATAGCAGCAACATGTTTGACATACTCTTCTCTTCTTATTCCTTTGATGGATCCCTGTTGCATGGCAAGGGCTACAACTATGGCTTGAATCTTCTTCTCGAAAAGAGAAGGGGAAAACTCACGGGATGGTTGAGCGCTTCCCTGGGAAGAGCCATGCGAAAGTTTAATGGCGCACAATATCAGGGATGGTATCCTGCCGGACATGAACGTATTTATGAACTGAATGCCGTGGCTACTTATCGCATTAACCGCCGTCTCAATTTAGGGGCAACCTATGTTCTGGCATCCGGAACTCCTTATACAAAAGTGAATTACGCCTATCTGATGTCGGGTAATATCGTTACGGAGTATGGACCTCACAATGGAAACAGGGTAAGCCCTTATATGCGACTCGATTTGTCGTTGAGTTATGATTTCATTGCCAGGGGCACCCGTCGCAGTGGCATTAATTTCTCTCTTTACAATGCAACCCTGCATGGAAACGATTTGTTCTTCCGTATCAAGGTGTATGATAATCACGTGAGATATGGTTCTTTCAAGTTCCTGATGCCCATTATGCCATCCATCAATTATTATTATAAATTTTAATCAATTCGGTTATGAAAATCAGTCGCAGTTACATCGCCATGATAGTCTTGTCTTTATCTTTTCTGTTGGGAGGATGCAGTCAGGATGTTTCCACTTCCAGCCAGTCGCAACTGGTTGTTGAGGGGTGGATAGATGCAGGTGGCTTCCCAGTGGTAAAGTTGACCCGCACGATACCGTTGAGTGATGATGCGTTGTCGCTGGATAGTCTTTCCCGTTATATGGACCGTTGGGCAAAGGTCACCATTTCTGATGGCGAGAGAACAGAGGTATTGGCGGGGCGATATGATAAAAAGTATTTCCCACCTTTTATATATACCACTTATGATATGCGTGGCGAGGAGGGCAGGGAGTACAGCTTGCGGGTTGAGGCTTCGGATGGCAAGGTGGCTGAAGCCAGAACCCGCATACCTGTGTCGGCAAAGATAGATTCATTTCGTGTAGAGCCTACGGATGCGGACAGTCTTTTCCAGCTTTATGCTTATACTTCTTATCGTGGAAAGTGTAAGCTTTTTACGCAGGTGGTTGGTAAGCAAAGGGAAATGTCGTCAGCAGAGTTGGGGCTTTTTGATGATGGGATGATAGGAGAGGATGGTAAGTTGTCTGTGAAGCGTGGCAGGGATAATCTGCAGAAGGATTTCACCCCTTTTTTCAAGAAGGATGAGGTTGTAAGGGTAAAGTTATCCACCTTAACCGATGAGGGGTATGCCTTCTGGCGCAGTTTTGAGGATATGCTGGCATTATCCAGAATCCCCCTGATGCCGATGAATACCAATCTGAAGTCGAATGTGCATGGTGCCCTGGGCTATTGGCAAGGCTACGGCTCCAGCTTTTATGAAGTGAGGATTATGGTGGGGGAATGAAGGGGAAAAGGACCTGGTGATTTTTAATGTTTTAGATTCTTCAGGAATCTGATAGACTTATAAAAAGGAAGCGACGAAATGCAGATAATGCGTTTCGTCGTTTTCTTTATCCAAGAAAATCTTTACTCCAATATTCTTTCAAATAGCATTTTTATTCGCTACCACCGAATAAAAATGCTTAATTTTATTCGGTGGTAGCGAATAAAAACTTTCATGTCCAATTCACTCTTTTCTCTTTCCTATTTCTAATACCCAATCATATACTGGTTGTATCTTGATGTCAACCTTATTTTCTGTAATTTGACTATACTCATGGTCTGTGAGCAACAGCAGGTTGGTGCATTTCGTCTTTTTATGAGCCAGGAGTAAGCCATCTATCTCTCGTTTGCGAGTTTTGGGCGAAGAAATATCATACGATACCTGAATAGCTTGTTTCACTTGGTTGTTTTTGCAAACCACGAAATCGCATTCTCCAGAACGGTCGCTCAGGTAATAGATATCATACCCCAAAGGTTTATAAGTTCTTACCAATTGCAGATAAACGATGGTTTCCAGTCTCCATCCCAGATTCTCTCCTGCTAGTGCATTATCTCGCTGATCCATCAAAGAAACATCTATTGGATACACCTTCTCTTGAGTTATCCTCATCTTGCTCTTGGCAGAATACTTCTGAAGCCCCATCAGCAGATAAGCCTGCTTCAAATATCCGATATAATTTCTGATGGTATGTTCCGATTTTACCCCCAATGTGGCTGATAGTTCCGAAGAAGATACGATGACCGGAGCCACATTGAGCAGATGATGAGCCAGCTGCTCGAAGGTGGCTTGATAGGTAATCTTGAAACGCTGTTCAATATCTCTTTGCAGGATATTGCTTACCAGATTCTTTACATAGGTTTGGTGTTCGCCGATAATGTGGAGCTCAGGAAACCCACCCAGCTTCAGATAATCATCAAAGGCAGCTCTTCTGAATGCCTGTTTTTTGGTGCTCATTCCTTCCGTATCCACCTCCTTCATCATACAATACTCATAAAAGGAGAATGGATATAGAGGTATTTCCTTGCTGCGTCCTGAGAGATGAGTAGCCAAGTCGCTGCTCAGAAGTTTGGCATTAGAGCCAGTTACGATAACATGCATTCGCTTGCGAAGCATGCGGTTCACGAAGAAATGCCAGCCCTCGATGTTCTGTATTTCATCAAGGAAAAGATAATTGAAGTCACCATATATCTTATACAATACTTCCAGAATGTCGTTCAAATCTTCAGCCTGGATTTTAGCCAACCGCTCATCGTCAAAGTCTACATAGGCATATTTCACACCAGCCTTCTCCAATGCCTGGAAGCATAGAGTTGACTTACCGCTGCGGCGCACACCAATCACTACTTGAGCCTGTGTACTGCTCAAGTCGATGAGCGCTTCCTCTGGTCGATGACCACCACAGCTGAGCTGTTTGCCATATAGAGCGTGGTTTGCAGATCGTGTTCGAAATCGTTCTC
>ENA-UESD01000810-UESD01000810.1-human-gut-metagenome-genome-assembly--contig:-NODE-810-length-27175-cov-11.761237_pt1 | contig 27175 bp, 26 predicted proteins | sample MGYA00242985_ERZ507986 | MGnify/ENA primary metagenome ERZ507986 (study PRJEB26167, sample SAMN06115408) | human gut metagenome | host: Homo sapiens | place: China:Guangxi | collected 2016-04-06... | reverse complement strand
TACAAAATTGTCTATTAACTTTGCATCATCACTTCTAAGGCAAACTTGCCTCAGACACACTCAGTGAAACACTATCTGCTCCGCATAGAGATTATCATCATACATGTAAACATATTTACAGAACTAAGTTCTTTTTAAAAAAGCAGTTAGTTAAAAGAAAACGTATATATTCAAATTTTATAACAAACAGTCCAACTCCAAAATTTCACCTAAATAATATCAAACTTGAGTAAATTCGTATTAGACACACGATATGAAATACAAATCTTTTTATTTTCTTTAAAAAACAATATCTGATGAATAATCAAAAAATTTTCACTATAAAAATAACAATATGAAAACAAGAATTATACAATTATTTTGTCTGTTAGTCTTTGGGATAAATGTACAGACATCAGCACAGATTGGTTATCAAGTATCTCTACTTAATTCTGCGACGGGTGAACCTAAAGTTCATACTACTGTTAATGCACAAGTAACTTTAACTAACTCTTTAGATGAAATCATTCTAACAGAGAATAAATCTGTTACTTCAAATGACTTTGGTGTCCTTTCTTTTACCATAGGTAATGAAAACACGTTAAAAGAGGTTGATTGGAATAAATTACCATTTTATATTTCAGTAAAGGTAGACGGTGTATTGATCAGTAAAAGTCAGGTTTTAAGTGTACCGGTTGCTGAATATGCTAAACAAGCTGGACCTATTGTTACAAAAGAAATGTTGATGAGGGAAAAGTGGATAAGGACACCAGATTCTGACCCCAATCGTTATTCAATTTATATTTTTACCGAGAATGAATTTGCCCATGAATATTCCAAAGGTAAAGATGCCGAAGGGGAAGTGGTAGTTGAATATGAATATGGCAGTTACGACATAATAAATGGAAGAGTATATTGTTTTGATTCCATAAATAGTGTGCAAATTTTCGAATATATACATTCTAAAAATATGCTGATTGATACATCATATCAGTATAATAATATTTTTTATGCAGAATCATTACTGCTCACTAAAAACAAACCGTAATGTGATGTTAATTTGTCTGCGCGAGAAGTTCGCATACGATACAACCAATGAGTCTTTAAGTATAAAAGGTATTATAAAAATTCTAAGGGCTACTTAGAAAATTCATAGTTAAGAATTCAGAAAATGATACATATTCATTACTCACAAAACATGCCTTAGTGAATTGTTCGATAAATAGAATTAAAATATCAAAGTCTGATATGATTCAAGCGAATTAAGTTTTTTTAGGCACTATAAAATATTTTGTGTAAATGGAAATACGGGATTCAGAATGATGTGACCCCCAAAAGTTGGACGATTTAACATTATATTAGGAGGCGGACTTGAGACTGTCATATAAACTGTGTCATGACAAAAAAAGCATAACTTTGTAACGACACAAAAGAATTATGAACAGCAGTATGGATTTTAACGAGCTTGGTGCTCAAGTATTGGAAGAGTTAAAAGCCGGAAAACCACTTTTCGGCAAGGATGGCGCTTTAGCCCCATTGTTGGAGAATATCATCAATGCGGCCTTGGAAGGTGAAATGGATGCCCATCTTACGGAAGAATCCCGTCAGGCCGGCAATCGCCGCAACGGTAAGATGCAGAAGCAGGTCCAGACACCAGTAGGCGAAGTGACCGTTTCGACGCCCCGTGACCGTGACAGTTCTTTTGACCCACAATTTATCAAGAAACGTGAGACAATGCTTGCAGAAGGCATGGCCGAGAAAATAATCAGCATGTATGCTTTGGGAACCAGCACGCGTGCCATCAGTGATTGGATGGAAGAGAATCTGGGTAGCCGTGTTTCTGCGGAGACAATAAGCTCAATAACCGATCGTGTACTTCCGGAAATAAAGGCATGGCGTTCCCGCTCTTTAGATCCGGTCTATGCTATTGTCTGGCTGGATGCCATTCACTACAAAGTCATGGACGAGAAAGGTTTTGCTGTTACCCGTGCTATCTATAATGTGTTAGGGATAGGTAAGGACGGAAAGAAAGACCTCTTGGGTATGTATATATCTAAAAGTGAAGGCTCTAACTTCTGGCTCAGCGTTCTTACGGATCTCCAAAATAGAGGCGTAAAGGATATTCTTATTACCTGTATAGACGGTTTGAAAGGTTTTCCTGATGCCATCAAAAGTATCTTTCCTGAAACCAATGTACAGCTGTGTATCGTTCATCAGATACGCAACTCTCTGAAGTATGTTGGCAGCAAGAATCAGAAGGTGTTTTTGGCTGATTTGAAGCGGGTATATTCCGCTGTAAGCAAAGAGGCTGCTGAGACTCAGCTTGAGAATCTGGAAACCAAATGGGGAGAACAGTATCCTATTGTCATCAAATCCTGGAGAGACAATTGGGAACGCCTTACCGAATATTTTCAATATACGCCTATGATCCGGAAACTTATCTACACAACCAATACAGTAGAAGGGTATCACCGTCAAATCCGGAAGGTAACCAAAAACAAGGGAGTCTTCCCAAATGATACAGCTCTGGAAAAGCTCGTTTACCTGGCCTATCGCAACATCCGCAAAAAATGGACCATGCCATTAGCCAACTGGGCGGAAATTTCACAACAATTAGCCATAAAATTTGGAGAGAGGTTTCAGTTGATGTAAATTTGCGCTCGTCGGGACGGGTGGTCCCGCCCCTTGCCGCGCGGGCGCTCCCCGACCGATGAGTTTTTTAGGGATAAAACTAACCTTGACACAGTTTATCTGACACAACCGGCGGACTTCGATTGGAATAGGGCTCGGTATTGTACCGGGCTCTTTCCATTCAGCCTCAGTTTGATCCTGTCATTGTTGTAGTAGCGTATATACTTAACCAGTTCCTTTGAGAACTGTTCAACGCTATCCCACTCCTGCAAATATAGCAATTCATTCTTCAAAAGTCCGAAGAAGTTCTCCATCATGGCATTGTCCAGGCAGTTGCCCTTACGTGACATGCTTTGCACGATACTCCTGTCTTTCAATGCCTTCTGGTATCTCTGATGCTGATAGTGCCATCCTTGATCAGAGTGTAGTATGAGTCCTTCCGGTATATCAATTTTCTTGAACGCTTTATCCAGCATCTTCATTGCCATTTCCAGGTTCGGACGATATGATATTGTGTAAGATATTATCTCCCCATTGAACATATCCAGGACAGGAGAAAGATATATCTTCCTGTCCTTTATCTTGACTTCTGTCACGTCAGTTGCCCGTTTCTGGTTAGGTGCAGTTGCCGTGAAGTTTCTGTCAATGACATTGGGCGCAACCGTTCCGATCTCACCTTTATATGACTTGTACTTTGCCGTCTTTCGCTTGTCATATAGGTTCATCTCTACCATAAGTTTCTGTACGGTCTTGTGGTTAAGGTGCATACCGTCATTACGCAGCTGGGCAGTTATTCTTCGATAGCCATAACGTCCTCTGTGACGATCATATATCTCTCGGATTGCGGTTCTTGCATCATTGTAGCCGTCAGGTTCTAACATCCTTTTCGTATGGTAGTAGAATGTGGATCTGGCCATCCCTGTCTTCTCCAGAAGAATCTCGAGATCATGCTCCTGCCTTAGTTCTTGGATGGCTTCCGCCCAATCTCTTTGAGACGGGCGTCTCTTGCTTCTACTAAGGCTTTCACTTTTTTTAGCAGAGCATTCTCAGCCCTCAGGCACTCATTCTCGTATCTGAGACGTTCCAACTCTGTCATTTCTTCCGGTTTCTTTTTCCTTGATCTTCCCATGGCATTCTTTGGTGGGCGGCCTCTTGGCCTGGTGATAGCTAAAGCATCATAACCTTGAGTCCTGGCGACTAACGGATTGAAGGAGGTTCTTGGCATGTGGGTCGGCAAATCGGAAAGCTCTTCTTTCTGGATGGGTGTTCTGACCGATTTAAAGGCGCGTGGAGTACAGGATATACTGATTACCTGTACCGACAACCTGAATGGATTTACAGATACCATCCGCACCGTATTCCCTCAATCATCTACTCAAATCTGTGTGGTGCATCAGATCAGAAACACCTGTAAATATGTCGTCTATAAGGACAAGAAAGAGTTTACAGCAGATATGAAGAATATCTATAATGCGCCCAATAAAGAGGTTGCTGCCACGGAACTTGATAATCTGGAAAAGAAATGGGGAGGAAAGTATCCATACGCCATACTTTCATGGAGAAACAACTGGGACGATTTGACTGTTTTCTTCCAGTTTCCGCTGGAAATCAGAAAAATAATCTATACTACAAATCTCATTGAAAATTTGAACGGGAAAATCAGAAAATACACAAAATCAAAGCTTTCATTCCCTTCGGATGATGCTGTCAAAAAGACCGTATATCTTTCACTTATGGAGATTGAGAAGAAATGGGCACAGCCTATTCATAACTGGGGCTTGATTATGAACCAATTTATGCTTATTTTTGAAAACAGAATCCAGATATAAGAATAAACTTACAGCTGAATCCTGTTTCCATTTACACAAAATTTTGGACAGTGTCTACAGATTCATCCAACAAACTCATACATTATGAATTAGTTGAATGAATCTGTATTTTAGTCTTTCCTCGCAAATTCAAGTTTTAGTCCCCAAAGGGATCACTTCATTCAGCAAAGCTTGCAATTAAAAAATCTATAACAGATTTTATTTTTATCTGAATCAAAATGAGCTTAAAGTAACAAAATTTGTAACCCTACTTCCTATATGCATCAAAGTTTAATCTCTATTTTCTTAGATTGAACTCTTGTAGTTATGATAAATTACCACACAAAAGTATAATCGAAAATAAAATATACATATTCAAACAACAAATGTAATGTTTACCTCTATAACTAACAATCTATTCTCCCCGAATAATAGCATCAATACTTTGCAGTTCTTCTTCATCAAAAGTGGTCTGCTGCAAGGCTTTCAGATTATCGGCCAACTGTTCCACTGAACTGGCACCCACAATCACCGAAGTGACTTTCTCGTCGCGAAGCAACCAGGCCAGTGCCATCTCAGCCAGTGTCTGTCCGCGGCGAGCCGCCAGATCATTCAGCTGTGACACTTTGGTGAGCAGTTCTTCCGTAAGCGTTTCCTTTTTCAGGAAACCTCCACGCGCCACACGTGAATCCTTGGGAATACCCGCCAGATAACGGTCGGTCAGCACTCCCTGTGCCAAAGGAGAAAAAGCGATGAAACCGGTACCGTGATCCACCGCATCCTGAATAATCGACTCTTCTTCGGGAGCACGGTTGAGCAGATTGTAACGTCCCTGATACAGCAGACAGGGCACTTTCTCGGCTTTCAGATAGCGGTAAGCCTCCAATGCCTTCTCCCGCGGATATTTGGAAATGCCCACATACAACGCTTTGCCCTGATGTACGATATCGGCCAGTGCCTGCATGGTTTCCTCCAGCGGTGTTTCCGGGTCATAACGATGAGAATAGAACACATCCACATAGTCCAGCTGCATCCGCTTCAGACTCTGGTTCAGGCTGGCAAAGAGGTGTTTGCGCGATCCCCACGTGCCGTAAGGTCCTGGCCACATGTCGTGTCCGGCCTTGGTGGAGATAAACAGCTCATCACGATAAGGACGCAAGGAGCTTTGCATCACCTGTCCGAAAGTCTCTTCGGCCGAACCGAACGAAGGACCGTAATTATTGGCCAGATCAATATGGGTAATTCCCTGATCAAAGGCAAAATGCAACTTGCGGCGACTGTTGGACAGCGTGTCCACATCGCCGAAATTATGCCACAGGCCCAAGGAAATCTCGGGCAACAACACTCCGCTCCGTCCGCAACGGCGGTAATTCATGCCACTCTCATAACGGCTTTCCGAGGCCGCATAAACCGGTTCTGTCATCATATTCTTTTTCAATATTATCATCCTTTTAATCGGTCAGTTCCGCATACTCGGCACGAGCCTCACGCAACAGGTCGGCCGGATCGAGTTTGATCTGCAAACCGCGCTGGCCTGCGCTGATGTAGATATAAGGATACTGCTCGGCCGTGTGGTGTATGTAAGTAGGAAAATGTTTCTTCATTCCGATGGGCGAACAGCCGCCACGGATATATCCCGTTACGGGCAACAGTTCTTTCATCGGGAGCAGTTCGCATTTTTTGTTTCCGCTCACCTTGGCGGCACGCTTCAGGTCGATTTCATGATCGCCGGGCAGCACGCACACAAAATAGCCGCTTTTCTCTCCGTGGAGCACAATGGTCTTGAACACCTGTTCCACATTCTCGCCCAGACTGGCCGCCACATGCACGGCACTCAGGTCCGACTCGTCCACCTCGTAAGGAATCAGTTCATAACTCACTTTGGCCTTGTCCAGCAGACGGGCCACATTGGTCTTGTTAATCTTTTCTTTTGCCATAAAGCACTTCCTTTAAAAATTTAGGTGTGTATCCCACGGTACGTTCGGCCACTTCCTCAGGAGTTCCGCACGAAAGCAGCTCGCCTCCGCCACGACCTCCGTCGGGTCCCATATCAATAATGTAATCGGCACTCTTGATCACATCCAGATTGTGTTCGATGACAATCACCGTATTACCTTTTTCCACCAGACGGTTCAACACACCGAGCAGCACACGGATGTCTTCAAAATGCAGACCGGTGGTCGGCTCGTCCAATATATACAGCGTCTTACCGGTGTCTTTCTTCGACAGCTCGGTAGCCAGTTTCACACGCTGGCTCTCACCACCCGACAAGGTGGTTGACGACTGTCCCAGACGGATATAGCCCAAGCCCACATCCTGCAACACCTTGATCTTGTTCAGAATCACCGGCTGGTTCTCAAAGAACTCCACAGCCTGATTGATGGTCATGTCCAGCACATCGGCAATGGACTTGCCTTTGAAGCGTACTTCCAGCGTCTCACGGTTATAGCGTTTTCCGCGACAAACCTCGCAAGGCACATATACATCGGGCAGGAAGTTCATTTCGATGGTCTTGTAACCGTTACCGCCGCAGGCCTCGCAGCGTCCGCCTTTTACGTTGAAAGAGAAGCGTCCGGGCTTGTAACCACGGATCTTCGCTTCGGGAAGACTGACGAACAGGGCACGGATGTCGTTGAACACTCCGGTATAAGTGGCCGGATTGGAACGCGGGGTGCGCCCCAGCGGCGACTGGTCTACATTGACCACCTTGTCAATATATTCAATACCGTGAATGGCGGTATAAGGTTCCGGCTCACGCAACGAACGGTAGAAATGATGCGACAGGATGGGTTGCAGCGTATCGTTGATCAGTGTAGACTTACCGCTTCCGGATACTCCCGTCACACAGATAAAGACTCCCAACGGAAAATCCACATTCACATTCTTCAGGTTATTTCCCCGGGCACCTTCCAGACGGATCACGTTTCCGTTTCCCTTGCGGCGCTCGGCCGGTATCTCGATCTGCTGCTTGCCGTTCAGATATTGCGATGTCATGGTGTCGGTCTGGAGCATGGCTTGAGGCGTACCCTGAAAGACCACATTACCTCCGTTGCGGCCGGCCTTCGGTCCCATATCCACGATATAGTCGGCCTGCTCCATCATCTCCTCGTCGTGCTCCACCACAATCACGGTATTGCCCGTGTCGCGCAGTTCCTTGAGCGAATGAATCAGCTTGCGGTTGTCCCGCTGATGTAGACCGATGCTGGGCTCGTCCAGAATATAAAGCACATTGACCAACTGCGAACCGATCTGGGTGGCCAGACGGATGCGCTGGCTCTCCCCGCCCGACAGAGATACCGAAGTGCGGTTCAATGCCAGATAGTCCAGTCCCACATCGAGCAGGAATTTCAGTCGTGTGCGGATCTCCTTCAGGATTTCCGGAGCGATGCGCCGCTGGCGGTCGGTGAGCCGTTCTTCCAGTCCCTGCATCCATTCATAAAGCTCCGAGATGTCCATTTCCGACAGATCGGCAATATTCTTTCCGTCGATAAAGAAATGCAGGGCCTCACGGTTCAAGCGCTTGCCGTGGCATTCCGGACAGCAGGCCACCTTGGAGAACTGCTCCATCCAATTCTGGGCTGCCGACGAATCATCGGCCTCATAGAGCGTTTCCATATATTTGATCACGCCATCATAGCGCACAAAGTAATCCGAAGAAGTCTGGATGAGCGAAGCCTTGATCTTCAGTTTCTCCATCGAACCGTAAAGCAGTTCGTTCATCGCCTCTTCCGGCAGTTCTGCCAGAGGAGTCTTCAGGGTGGCATCATAACGCGCCAGCAGAGCTTCTATCTGCCAGAAGATCATGCAGTTCTTATATTTACCCAAAGGCAGAATACCTCCTTCGTGCACCGAAAGGGATTTGTCGGGACAAATCTTGTCCTCGTCAATCAGATTCACATATCCCAGTCCCTTACAACGCGGACAAGCTCCCTGAGGGGAGTTGAACGAGAAGTTATGCGGTGCCGGATCGCGATAGGCAATACCCGATACCGGACACATGAGGCGCTTGCTGTAATGGCGCACCTCTCCGCTGTCGGCATCCAGAATCATAATCAGACCATCGCCGTGATGCATAGCCGAAGACAGACTGTCGCGCAAGCGCTTGTCGTCTGTCTGCTCCACACGCAGCTTGTCCACCACAATCTCGATATCGTGATTCTTATAGCGGTCCAGTTTCAGTTCCTGAATCAGTTCGCGGATTTCTCCGTCCACCCGGGCATAGAGAAAGCCCTTGCGTCGGATCTGCTCGAACAGTTCCTTGTAATGTCCCTTACGGTTGCGCACCACCGGAGCAAGCAGAAAAATCCGCTTGCCGGCATACTGTTCCTGAATGAGCTGCTGAATCTGCTCTTCGGTGTATTTCACCATCGGCTCACCGGACAGATAGGAATAGGCCGCACCTGCCCGGGCATAGAGCAGACGCAGAAAATCGTAAATCTCCGTAGTGGTTCCCACCGTAGAACGGGGATTTTTGTTGGTGGTTTTCTGCTCGATGGAAATCACCGGACTCAAACCGGTAATCTTGTCCACATCCGGGCGCTCCATATTGCCCAGAAAGTTACGCGCATAGGCCGAAAATGTCTCAATGTACCGACGCTGTCCTTCGGCAAAGATCGTATCGAAAGCCAGGGATGACTTGCCGCTGCCACTCATACCGGTAATCACGGTCAGACTGTTGCGGGGAATCTCCACATCAATATTCTTCAGGTTATGCACCCGCGCACCGAACACCTGAATCTTTTCCTGTTCCTGCTTTTCCATATCCATAATCCTATTCAGCCCCGGTTGTACCCTCTTCACTGGTATATCCGGTCAGCACATTTACATCTTTTCTAATATTGAACTTTCTTCCGTCGGCTCCTTCGGCCTGTACCACTACATAATAAACTCCGTCACGGACTGTGCGCCCGTTCACCTTACCGTCCCATCCTTCGGCCGGATTGGTCCAGGTGTAAATTTTCTGTCCCCACCGGGTGAAGATGGTCGCCTTGAACTTCACGATGGAACGATATCCGTCCTTGGCCTTATAGACATCGTTGAAACCGTCTCCATTCGGCGAAAAAGCATTGGGGAATTCCAGTTTTGACTCGCTGACAGTCACCACAAACGGCTCTTCTCCACCGTCGGGAAAACGGATGGTGTCCGTTCCCTGTACGAAAGTGGCATAAAGCTGCACATAGAAGGTTCCGCTTTGCGTAAAAGTATATTCAATCTCGGGGTCAAAACGATCAATCAAAGGTGAATTTTCCTCTCCTTCCTTAAAGATACGCCATTCATAATGAGCGGAGTAACTACCCAGATCCGTCACCTCGGCCGAGAAATATCCGGTAATGGGAGCCGACTGTTCTTCAGAAGCGTCATCAATCTCCTCACCTTCGGAAGTCACGTATCTGGCCTGCGGGGTCACACTGGGATAAAGAGTCTGCGCTTTCAGGCAGAGAGGCCCTGAAAGAAGCAACAAAAAAACAATCCAATTCAAAATTCGATTCATAAGTCATTATATTTATGCAAAAATAGCACATCCCGTTGAATTAACCACTTTTTTTGTGTACTTTTGTCCGCATAAAATTTTGTTTTACATGAAACACATCAAATCGTTTTTCGTGTTGCTGGCATCCTGGAGTATGTATGCCACAGCCACTTGGGCCCAGACACCTTTCTTCACCCACACGGTTGAAGCGGGCGAAACGGTGTATTCCATTTCCAAGATTTATCATGTCACCACTGAAGATATCTACAAGCTGAATCCGGAAACCAGAAACGGTCTTCGCAGCGGTACCACTCTGAAAATTCCCCAGAACAAGGCTGATCAAAAATTTTCACGTTTTCATACCATTGCCAAGGGAGAGACCCTGTTTCAGCTCACCCAGCTGTATCATGTCTCTGCCGAAGACATCTGTCTGGCCAACCCGGGACTGACCGCTTCGAATTTCAAGGCGGGTGAAGTCATCGTGATTCCTCCTTCCAATGGAAAAGAAGCCGAGGTGCAGAAAGCCACCGACGACAAGGGAACTTTGAGTGTGCTGAACTCCGGCTGCAAGGAAATGCACCGGGTAAAGCGCAAGGAAACGATATTCAGCATCTCCCAGAAATACGGACTGACCACCGAACAGCTGATCGAGGCCAATCCGGAAATGAAGGACCCGGACTACAAACTGAAAAAAGGCAGTCTGGTGTGTATCCCTTATCCGGAAAAAAAGACCGTAAAGAAAACTCCATCCAATCAGGAACTGTTCCCCCAGAAAAGCGGTCCGGAAAAGATGCAGCAGATCACTATGGGAGTTCTGCTCCCGCTGACTCAGCAAAACAGTGAGGGAGAAAAGATGATTGAATTCTATCAGGGATTGCTTCTGGCAGTAGAGGATCTGAAGAATATGGGCACTTCCGTGACGGTTTATACCTACGACTGCGGAAAAAGCATTGCTGACATGAAGGCCGTACTGACACGCCCGGGCCTGTCCAAGGCTGATGTGATTTTCGGTCCGCTGTCTTCAGCACAGATTCCTACCTTAGGCAATTTCTGCAGAGAGAACAAAATAAAGATGGTAGTTCCCTTCAGTTCACAATGTGATGAGGTCTACAAGAACCCTTATCTGTATGTGTCCAACGTTCCTAAAAGCGCGTTGTTCGAAGAAACCTACAAACTGCTTCAGGATCAGTTCTCCAACCGGCATTTTGTGATCTGGAACAGCGGCGAGCAGCGTGAAGACGATCTGACCTTTATCAACGGACTGAAAAGAATGCTGAACGCACATGCCATCCCATTCCGGGAAGTATCTGCCGGAAGCAGCTCCCTTCAGGACTACCTGTCTCTGGGCAGAAAGAATATCATTGTGCCCAACTCAGCCAGCCTGAAGGCTCTGAACAAGCTCTGCTCAGAGCTGAACCTCTTCAAGGTGACTAATCCGGAATATCAGTTCAGCCTGTTGGGACACCCCGAGTGGCAGATTTACACCAACAGCCAACTGGAGAACTTCTTCCGCTTCGACACCTACATCTACTCTTCTTTCTATAAGAATATGAACAAGGTGGCCTGCGGACCGTTCGAAAACCGTTTTGAGAAAGATTTTCACACCGAACTGCAAAATACTTTCCCGAGCTTCGGTATGCTGGGATATGACCTGGGACGCTTTTTCCTGATGGGACTGGCCAACAAAGGAAACGACTTTGACAGCAACATCAGCACGTGGAGAACCGACCCGCTGCAGAACGACTTCTACTTCAAGCGCGCCAGCAACTGGAGCGGATTCATCAACAATAAAGCCGAACTGATCCACTATACCCCACAAAAGAAAATTGACGTTATAGAATTTACCAAGAAATAATGAAAAGACGCACCGCATTCATACTATCGTGTCTGCTGGGTTGCCCAGCCATGCTTCAGGCTCAGGTGGGCGATGCCCGCAGGGATCTGGCCATCGGATTCAATGCCGGAGCAACACTGAACACGGTCAGCTTCACTCCCAGCATCAAACAAACGATGAAACCGGAATTTACCGGAGGTATCACCCTGCGCTACACATGCGAGAAATATTTCAAAAGTCTCTGTGCCATCCAAATGGAAGTCAACTATGCCAATCTGGGTTGGGAAGAGGTAATTGAAACCAGCAGTGACACCTACAGCCGCGACATGCACTACATTCAGGTTCCGATACTCGCCCGCATGGGTTGGGGCTATGAAGAGAAAGGTGCCATGTTCTATGTGGTGGCAGGCCCCCAGTTGGGATACTGCATTGCCGACAAGGAACACCGCGGAGGTGCATTCAGCGAAGAGACCCTGAACAAGCGCCCCAACAAGGTCACCCAACAATATGGCAAAGCCATAGACCGGCCGTTTGACTACGGTATCACCGCCGGACTGGGTCTGGAAGTCAATACCCGTAAAGCCGGACACTTTATGCTCGAAGGAAGATATTACTTTGCATTGAGCGACATATATAACAATGGCAAACGGGATCCTTTCTCACGTTCGGCAAACGGAACGATTGTAGCAAAAATCACTTATCTCTTTGATATATTGAAGACAAAAAAATAGGATGCAGGTCATGCATCCTATTTTTTTATGTATTAAAAAAACGCTTATCTCAGACGATCCAGGGAACGGACAATCATCTCATCCTTCATCACGGCACGGAAGGCCAGATAATCCAGAATCAAAGCGATGGCCGGCATACCGGCAGCCCATCCCAAAGCAAAAGTTCCCCAAGTCTTTCCCAACAGAAAAGCAAATACCCCATAGGCGATATAATAACCGACCAGCAACAGGGCATTGAAGATAATGATGCGCACCTGCAACATTCTTTTCTTGAACAGGAAAATACAACCGAATGAAGAAACAGCCACGAGCAAGAGCAGGGCGAACAAAGCCCACGGCGCATAAACCGATTCTCCATTTGCGGGAGCGAGATACAAGTTATACAGTTCGGCTGTCAGCACTCCATCCTGCAAGAAACGCCCGATGGGCAGACAGAGGGTCACCACAGCCAGGACTGTAATGAGGAACAGATAAACAGACTGTATTCTCTGAATCATAATCGTCCGTTATTCAATAGTCTCCTTTGCCGGATTGCGGAAATAAACCTTTCCTTCAATAAACTCCTGAGTAGCAATCAGAGTTGGCTTTGGAAGTTTTTCATAATAACGTGAGATCTCAATCTGCTCACGGTTCTCGAACACCTCATCCAGGCTGTCGCTTACAGAAGCGAACTCCTGTAATTTCTTAGACAGTTCATTCTTGATGTCTACAGAAATCTGGTTGGCACGTTTGCCGATGATGGCAACACTTTCATAAATGTTTCCCGTTTCATCACACAAATCCATGATGTTACGAGTCACTGTGTTGGTTGCTGCATTCGTTTTTTTGTAATCCATAATGATATTATTAATTGCTGTTTTATTCTTTTACCTGTTTCTGTGCATAAGCGAGCATCGAGCGGGCTTCCGACAGATATTTTGATTCGGGGAAATCGTTCTCAAAAGCGTAATACTCATCAATAGTGGCGCGATAACGCTCTTCCTGTCTTTCCTGAACGCTCTGACGGGCCAGATGATAACGGGCGCGCAGCAGCATGATGCTCAGCTCTTCGCGGCGCTCCGGACTGGCATAAGGATATTCGTTCAGCGCATTCTGAGCCGTTACGATACAAGCTTCGTAATTACTGCCGCCACTGGTACAGTTACCCATATAGGTACCCAGATCGTAATACAACTTGGCAGCAAGATATTCCTTTTCCACCAGCTTGTCCTGAAGTTTCAGAATCATTTCCTGGCTCTGAGGTTTCAGGCGGGTATAGGGATAAAGATCGAGAAAATCCTGAAACTCCTTGATGGCCTCCAGCGTATTGCTCTGGTCGAGACGGGCATCAGGCACTCCCTCAAAGAGAGATTTTCCGGAATAGAAACGGGCTTCTTCCACATACCGTCCCTTAGGATATGACTGATAATACTTCTTGAAGTATGCCGCAGCCGTCTCCACATTTCCGGAACAATATTCAGACATGGCCAGCATGTAAAGAGATTCCTCTCCGTAGACCGAGCCTTTGAGGATAGCCATCAGATCCGTCAGAATCTGGGCAGCCTTGGAATACTGTCCTTCTACAAAGAAAGCCTTGGCGGCCTCATATTTATATTCGCTGTTTGTCGTTTTCAGAACCTGATTGTATTCGTTGCACGAAGTCAACAACAGAGTTCCGCAAAGCACTCCTAAGAATATCCGTTTCATATTATACAAATTGAGTTGCAAAAGTATCAAATTTCAGTCACTTATGCAATTAAATTATGCAAAATTATCATGAAAAGAAGGATAATACGAACAGTCTTTTCAAAAATTCGTTTGCCGCTCCACCCACCTTTCATTAAATTTGCAGATTATTTGATCGTATCACGTAAATAGTTATAGAGATATGCCAAACTTTGAACTGACCGCAGACTACCGCCCCACCGGTGACCAGCCAGAGGCCATCGCACAGCTTACCGAAGGTGTACTGCAAGGCGTTCCGGCACAAACCCTGCTGGGAGTAACCGGTTCGGGCAAAACCTTTACCATTGCCAATGTCATCAAAAACATAAACAAACCTACGCTGATTCTGAGCCACAACAAAACCCTGGCCGCCCAGCTGTATGGAGAATTCAAGAGTTTCTTCCCCAACAACGCGGTGGAATATTATGTGTCTTATTATGACTACTATCAGCCGGAAGCCTATATCCCCTCGACCGACACTTACATCGAAAAGGATCTGGCCATCAACGAGGAAATCGACAAACTGCGTCTGGCTGCCACGTCGGCTTTACTGTCGGGACGAAAAGATGTCATCGTGGTTTCGTCGGTGAGCTGTATCTACGGTATGGGAAACCCGGCAGCCTTCTATGATAATGTAATTGACGTGAAGCGCGGAGGCATCATAGACCGAAACGTGCTGCTCCGCCGTCTGGTGGACTCGCTGTATCAGCGTAACGACCTGGAACTGAACCGAGGATGCTTCCGAGTAAAGGGAGATACGGTAGATATCGCCCTGGCCTACACGGATCATATCCTGCGCCTGACTTTCTGGGATGACGAAATAGAATCCATAGAGGAAGTGGACCCGATCAGTCTGCTCCGTCTGGGCAGTTTTGATGAATACAAGATTTATCCGGCCAACCTGTTTATGACCACCAAAGAGAGTGTCCAGTCTGCCATTCATCAGATAGAAGATGACCTGCACAAACAGGTACAATATTTTGAAGAAATCGGCAAACCGTTCGAGGCCAAAAGAATCTATGAACGGGTCACCTACGACATGGAGATGATTCGTGAACTGGGACACTGCAGCGGCATTGAGAACTATTCGCGCTACTTTGACGGACGCGAACCGGGCACACGCCCCTACTGTCTGCTCGATTTCTTTCCGGAAGATTTTCTGATTGTCATCGACGAGAGCCATGTATCTGTACCACAGATCAATGCCATGTATGGCGGAGACCACGCCCGTAAAAAGAATCTGGTGGAATACGGCTTCCGCTTGCCGGCAGCCATGGACAACCGACCGCTCAAATTTGAGGAGTTCCAGCAGTTGGCCAAACAGGTGATCTATGTATCTGCCACTCCGGCCGATTACGAACTCCGGCAAAGTGAAGGTATTGTGGTGGAACAGGTGATCCGACCGACCGGACTTCTCGACCCGATTATCGAGGTACGCCCGAGCATGAACCAGGTGGACGACCTGATGGAAGAGATCCAGCAACGTATCGAAAGAGACGAACGTGTCCTGGTGACCACGCTGACCAAACGTATGGCCGAAGAACTCACAGACTATTTTCTGAAACATGACATACGCACCAACTATATTCACAGTGATGTGGACACCCTGGAACGTGTGCAGATTATGGACGATCTGCGCGCCGGAATGTTTGACGTGCTGGTTGGTGTCAACCTGCTGCGTGAAGGTCTGGACCTGCCGGAAGTTTCTCTGGTGGCCATTCTGGATGCCGACAAGGAAGGTTTCCTGCGCTCTCATCGTTCGCTGACACAGACGGTGGGACGTGCCGCCCGAAACGTGAACGGAAAAGCCATCATGTATGCCGACCGCATCACGGAAAGCATGCAGAAGACCATTGACGAAACCAACCGGAGACGGGAAAAGCAGCTGCGCTATAATGAGGAACATCACATCACTCCGCAGCAGATCAAGAAAGCCCGCAAGATGACCGATCTGATTCAGGCCAACAACGAGGCACAGGCAGAAAACCGTGCTTATATTGTAGAAGAAAAGACTTTAAAGGTGGCCGATCCGATTCTGGAATACATGAACCGGGAACAACTGGAAAAAAGCATTGCCAAAACACGCAAGCAAATGCAGGAAGCAGCCAAGAATCTGGACTTTGTGGCAGCCGCCCATTTCCGCGACGAAATGCTGCGCATGGAAGAACTGCTTCGAGACAAAGAGGCATAAAACATTTGCCGCAAACAAGAACATCCCTCCGGGATATAAAAAGGGTCGTATCAAGCTCTGTAGAGTAATGATACGACCCTTTTCGTGCATTTTAGAAAGTCCACTTGCATGCCAAAGTAGGAATGGCATAGAAGCGGTTATTACGTCCGTTTACCGGATATACAAAGTTGTTGCTGATTTCCACCTCTGTACCCACGCTAAGCTTGAAATCATCGCTCACACGCTTCAGAGGAGCCAGATTGAACCAGAACTGAGGCTCACTCAATACAATCAGGTTGCCATCTACGGAGTTGTCATGCCATACATCCAGGAATCCGCTGAAAGTACACAGACCCTTGGCAAAAGTATTGCGCCATACTCCGGTTACCTGCCAGGAATGCTTGCACTGGTCGTGCTTGGCCAGATACTTATACATTACCTGCAAAGAAACACCTTTGCTGAAATCCTTACTGTTCCAGTTGTAAGCCGGACCCACCAGATAAGCATCGTTGAACGAGCCGAAACCGTTCAGTCCACCATCGTACTCCACATGAGCAGCAACCGGTGCTTTCCAGAACTGCAACTCACGGGAAATTTCTCCATAGGCTCCCCGCATGGTCTGATCACCAAAATCGGCATCAATAAAGAAATAGGTACTACCCCACTTGTCGGCTGTAAAGTTCTCAATGGTTGCCGTCAGGCGCTGGCGGTTGTTCAAATCACCCCCATACATTGCATGACCCAGGTCGTAATGTAACTGGACATTGAGCTGTGCAGCACAACTGAGCGCACCTGCTACAAGTGCAGATGCCATAAAAAATCTTTTTTTCATTACTTTTGTTTAAAAATTAACGGTGCAAAGGTAGACTATTTATTTCAATAGACCAAAAATATAAGAACAGATATGGTCGACGATTTTTTCTTTGCACAAAAAAATCGGCTGCTTTTGTATTATTATAATAAGGAGTAAATGGGTCCTCGAAAAAAAAATATGCTTTTTTTGAAAAAAAATCGCCCGAAAATTTGCAGATTCAAAAAAAGTGCGTACCTTTGCACTCGCAATCGGGAAACAAACAATGAACAAAACAAAAACAACAAGTTCACCGAAAGCAAAAGAGGGCGTTTAGCTCAGCTGGTTCAGAGCATCTGCCTTACAAGCAGAGGGTCGGCGGTTCGAATCCGTCAACGCCCACAACCTCTTACAATTGGCTCCCTAGCTCAACTGAATAGAGCATCTGACTACGGATCAGAAGGTTACAGGTTTGAATCCTGTGGGAGTCACAAAAGAGCGGGTAGTTACCAGAGTGGCCAAATGGGGCAGACTGTAAATCTGCTGGCTTACGCCTTCGGTGGTTCGAATCCATCACTACCCACACCACTATGCGGAAATAGCTCAGTTGGTAGAGCACGACCTTGCCAAGGTCGGGGTCGCGAGTTCGAGCCTCGTTTTCCGCTCCACTTCCACTGGTGCGTTAGTTCAGTTGGTTAGAATACATGCCTGTCACGCATGGGGTCACGGGTTCGAGTCCCGTACGCACCGCCAGCTTACAAAGCAAAATTAGGAAAAGCTCTGATTCACAACAGAATCAGGGCTTTTTTCGTTTCCGGGCGGAAGCAGAATATAGCGTTTCTACGAAGTTTGTCAGGTGCAAATTCAGGGTCCTTTTTTAGGGACAATAAAAAAGCACCTGAAATGTATAATACTTCATTGATTATCATGTTTTTGCGTAGGGTTTTCCTGTTCCTCATTTTCTAATTTTACAACGTAAATAAAGTGGTATGAAACAGGAATCAATGAAAGTTCTGTTCTTTATCCGTAAGAGCAGAGTAAAGAAAAACGGCGAGGCACCGATTTTTCTGCGGGTGACAATTAACGGACAATTGGATGAAGTCCGGATTCAACGTTCTGTTCCGTTGAAGTTATGGGACAATGTGAAGGAACGCAGCAAAGGAAAAGACCGGAGTTCAACGGAGCTGAACAGCTATATTGAGGCATTGAAAGTAAGGCTGTACCAGATTCACAAGGAACTTCTCTGTCGGGAAGCCCTGATTACCCCAAAGAATCTTCTGATAAAGTTGTTCTCGAAAGAGGAACGGCATCTGGTTCTGCAGACCATGCGGAAATGTATTGATGACTGGACTTCTCTGATCGGTACGGAGTACCAGCCCTCCACCATTTCACGTTATAACAACTGTTATGAATCGCTGCAGACGGTCATCAAGGATTTCTACAGGAAAGAGGACATTACATTCCATGAACTGAATGGGGAGTTCATCGACCGGTTTGAGATGCATCTGAGAACGGTACGCAAACTTTCCCAGAATACCCTGACCAAGTATATGAGCTGTTTCCGCAAATTTCTCGGACTGGCCCGGGAAAACGGATGGCTGGAACTGGACCCGTTGGCCGGAAAACGCAAGCGTCTGTTCCGGAAAGAGGAGACGTGTCCTACGTTCCTGACCTTGGAGGAACTGAAACGGATTATGGAGAAGGACTTTTCCACGGCACGTCTGAACACCGTGAAGGATTTTTTCCTGTTCTGCTGTTTGACCGGCCTGTCGTACATTGATGTGAAGACCTTGTGCCCGGCACATCTTTACAAGGACAATGAGGGGAAACTGTGGATACACAAGGCCCGCGTGAAGATAACCACTCATAAGGAAAGCTGTACTTGCAATGTCCCGCTTCTGGAACCTGCTCTTGTCATTCTGGTGAAATATAAGAACTGGAACCCAAAAAATCCTCAAGGTCCCTGTTTCCCGATTCCGTCGAACCAGAAGATGAACGAGTTCCTGAAAGAAATAGCCACTCTGTGCCGGGTAAACAAGCGGCTGACCGTTCATGTGGCCCGGCACACGTTCGCGACGACTGTTACCCTTGCCAATGATGTCGCTCTGCAGAATGTGTCGAAGATGCTCGGCCATTCTTCAACCCGCATGACACAGCATTATGCCCGTGTGCTGGACAACAGTATCATGAAGGACATGAAGGATGTCGCCCGGGTCTTCGGATAATCAGAGAAGGCTATACTTCACAACGCACAGTGAGGTATAGCCTTTTACATAATGAAGAGTTGTCTGCTTGTATGGATTGGCCTCGCTTTTACCGGGATTATCTTTTCTTTCCTTTTTCAATCAGTCTGATGACATCCTGTCTCCGATAATAGGTTTTCCGGTCAATCTGGGAGAAGGGCAAGGTACCGTTGCTTCTCATGGCCTGTAGTGTTCTCTGTGATATGTTCAGTGCCATACATACTTCCTGATTGTCCATCCAGTCATCCAGACTTTTTGAGGTTTGCCTACCTTTGAAGTTTTCCAGTTTTTCTTTCAGCAGTTGGATGGACATTACCATTTCTCTGAAAGTACCGGCTTCAATGTTTACGATTTCCATAAAGTGTAGTTGTTTGGTTTGAGGCAAAGATAGACGGTATGGGCCGACCGGCCAATATCATGTCATCAGATGGCATCACAAGTCATCAGATGTCTCATGTTGTCTGTTCCAGGAACCGGTCTTTCAAAAATATCCGGTCGTTGAATCCGGAAAGTACAGCCGTGTTCAGGAAAGGCATGTATTATACTTCACTATATTGCGCAATTTTGCATAGTGTTGTATCTCAGCGCATTTACTAAGTTTGTACCAAAACAAAACGTATGAAAGGAAACACACTGAATGTAATGTTCTTTATCTTGAAGAACAAGTTATTGAAGAACGGTGAAGCACCGGTCGTTCTTCGGGTGACAATCAACGGGCAGCGGGATGAAATCCGTATCCAGCGCTCTATACCGGTGGAGTTATGGGACAATGCAAAGATGCGTAGCAAAGGAAAAGACCGAAGTTCGAGGGAACTGAACATGTACCTTGAGACACTGAGGGACAGAATATATGTCATCCACAGGAATTCCGTGTATGATGGGGAAAAACTGACTCCGAAGAAAATCCTGGATATTCTATATGCCAGAGAAGGACGGCATCAGGTTCTGAAGGCCATGAAGGAATGCATAGACGAATGGGCGGCTTCTCCCGGGGATTTGCATCCTGCCACGCTGGCACGTTACAACAGATGCTGCGGATTGGTAGAGACCGTCATACGGAATGTTTACAATAAGGAAGATATCGCGTTCTCCGAACTGGACAGGAAGTTTATCACGGCATTTGGAAGGTATCTGAAGGAAACCCGCGGGCTGGCACGGAATACGGCGGCTAAATATTTGGAGTGTTTCCGTAAGGTTCTCAAGGTGGCCCGGCAGAAGGGCTGGATGGAGGATGGTAGGTGCCTGGAAGAACTGGGACGGCTGTGCGTGAAAGAGGAGACTTCACCTTCCTTCCTGGGCTGGGATGAACTGAGAACAGTGATGGAAACGGATATGCCGGCCGGACGTCTGGAACGGGTGAAGGATGTGTTCGTCTTCTGTGCGCTCACCGGACTTTCCTATCAGGGAATAAGCACCCTTTGTCCGTCGCACCTGTTTAGGGATGACGAAGGAACACTATGGATTTGCAGGACCCGTGCTGAAGGAACGGAGGTCGGAGACAGCTGTACAAGCCGTGTTCCTCTTCTTAAACCGGCAATGGTTCTGCTGGAGAAATACAGAGGCTGGAATCCGATGAATCCCGAAGGTCCGTGTTTTCCTGTCCCGTCAGTCCAGAAAATGAATACCTGAAAGAGGTTTCGGTACAATGTCGGATTTCCAAGAGGCTTACCACCCAGATGGCCCGCAATACGTTTGTCGTAACAGTTACCCTGGCTAACCAGATTCCTAAAGGACACGTCAGGGAAATGCTTGGCTATTCTTCCGACTATATGTTGCGCCATTATATGCAGGCTCTGGAGAGGAATTCCCAAAAGGCATGAAGTGGATATATACAAAATATGATAAAAAGTGAAAGGCTATACTCCAACGGATGTGGTGGTATAGCCTTTCCCATAAACGGAACTGTGGTTTACCGAATGCTTACCCAGTTTGAGACTATAATCTATATCAACTTAAATTAAAAATCATCTCATTCTTCAATTCGTACAACAAATCAGCAATCTCCCTATTATGTAAACCTTGGGGAGCCAACAGAATCTTTGAAATCTCTTTATTGATATATAGTCTCATTTTTTCTTCAATCTGAACAAATCCATTATGCATAACGTCAACAACAAACTTTCCGACCACGTTTATTAACACCTGATTGAAATAAAGAATGTCTTTCTCATCCAACTCAGGATGATAAGATCTATCATTGTCTTGAATATGACGTAGTTCCTCCATACTTGTCGGAAGATCATTAAAACCAATTGCTGGATTTAACTCATAGTTTTCAATGAATTCACAGGAATGACACGATAGAAGAATCAATTTTTTGTTCTTTATCAAATGTATATTATCAATTCCTAAAAATTCAGTCATTCCACTACCATATAAACAAGAACTGGATCCGTGACCTAAGAATATAATACATTCGGCTTCGGATACCGACTGAAAAATGTCATGTAAATGACATTCTTCTCTAGTATCACCATTCAAAACCGGTATTTTATTTTGCTTTATAATTTCTTGAAGAGGATCAAGAAAAACAGTCGTTTCATCACAAGGATAAATACAAATTATATTATTCATTGATTTTTATCAAATATGCTATAGATTGTTCAATTAATTCCTGCATCCATTCTCTTGAACGAAAATCCGAACCCTTTTCAATCATATCAGCAATCTCTCCTAACTTCATTCCTTTAAGGGCTGGACAACATGACTTGAATTCATAATCCTTATATTTTCGTAATTGTATCAGGAAATAAGATTCCAAATGAATTTTTTTGTTACTGTTCAAATATTTAATAATGCGATCTCTATAATCCGGTCGTCTTACAAAATCAATAATACCAAAATTCAACAATTTTTTAAAACCAGCAATCAAATCTTCTGTATTCGGATTATTTCCCACTATTTTACGAATAACTTTATCCTGATTCCCTGAATATAAAATAACACGCACATTAGGACGAATTTCTTTCAATATTTCTATTATATTCAATCCATCGACATGTTCATCCCCCAAATCATAATCGGTTAATGCTAAATCGACTGTAATAGATTGAATATCATTGGCTATACGCTCTTTAATTTTTATTATATCAAGATCAGCATCATCATTCTGGAATGCTACATCATTCGTTTTGATCAATATAAAATTAACATCAAAATTCTTTTTCAGATTAAGTTGAAGACCTTCAACAATTTTAGTCTGATCCTCATCATCTATGATTAAAATATTTTTCTTAGGTTTCATATCAATTAAATATTAATCTAAAAGTAGCTCCATGTTCAAAATAAAGGCCATTCTCAAGAAGCTGGATTTCACCATTCATGTCTTTTCCCATTCTGTTACGGATAGTACTTAGTCCAATACCTGAGCCCCCACGTCTATTTGTCACCCCTTCTTCAAAAATTGAAGACACTGTATATTTTGAGAAATCCACGCCACAACCATTATCACTAAAATCCATAATGATTTTACGACCATCAGCATTAAACACGATTAAAATCTTATCAGCACCAGCTTTTTTTGAATTACTAACCAAATTATCCAAAATCACAGATAAATCCAATAATGAAATTTTCTTTATAATAGAATTCTGATATTCTATTTTATAAGCAATTTCTACAGAAGTAGAGAAATTAGACAAATACTCTTGAACATATTCCTTTATATCAACTTTTCTAGCAGAGCTCAACATAGAAATATCAGCCTTAGTTATCAGTCTACTCAATGTATTCACTCTCATAATGTGAAAAGCCATTGCATCCAAATTTGATACCAAATCCGATTTATCTATAGAGTTGTCCTTAATTCCAGAAGATATAATCTTTACCAAAGAATCCAACTCATTTGAAGATATCAAGATTGTATGAATCAAATCTTCCACCTCCTGTGATGTGTTGCGAACAGAAGATAGATACCGATTTTTCATTATTTGAGCATCTCGATCCATCTCTGCAGCCATGCGTTTTTTTTCTTCTTCCTCTCTTTTCAATTCAGCTTCCTTACGCCTGGCCTCTTGCTCTTTAGCCGCAAGTTCAGCCTCTATCTTTTTCAATTCTGCTTCTTTGCGTTTAGCCTCTTCTTCGCGACGTTTCAAAACAGCCTCTTCCTTAGCTATCTGTTCTTCTCGGAACTTCTTTTCAGCTTCAATACGCTTCTTTTCTTCTTCCCGTGCTAGTTTTTCTGCTTCCAAACGTTTTTCTTCTTCCCTTTGCAAGCGAAGCTCCATAGCACGTTTTTGTTTATATAAATTGTCTAATTCCAAACGGAATTTCTCAATCTTGGCAATCAAATCCCGGTCATGAGTTTCGGTTGCCAAAGTCTCAAGGTCGTCAACAAATTGTGTCTGGATAATCTCTGTTTCATCAACATCGGCTAATATATTAGCCAAATCAGCATTATAATAAAGGACTTGAATATTTTTGTCATTTACAAGACTCTTCACTAACAGCAAAAAATCCACCCGACTTCCTATACTCTCATAGACATGGCCGGCCGAACTGCTATCTTTCTCTTCAGTTTGCAATTTAACTCGCTGTTCCTGAGCTATTTTTGCATTCTTAAAATACTCTTTCTGTAGAAAACTTAGCCCCCAAAGGACACCTGACACATATCGTTCTAATCGTCGATGCACGGAGGTAAAATAATCGAACAGCTGAATAGTTGAAGGAGATTCAATCAAGCCACCATCACGACTGGAAACTTCTTTGAACTCTTCGATATTCTCTGTTTCCACATCAACACGACCTATCAAATCACGCGTACCCAAAAAACGTGCATAACCTTGTTGGGCTCTTTGATCTAATTTCCAACTATCATCTTTTTCATTTCCATAAGGCAAGATCCTAAAACCATTACGGAATAAAAAGATGGATCCGTATTGAACAGGTTGCACTCCCATCTTCATACTGAAATTATATTTTGCAGCACGATTCAAATAATATAGATTAACAGTTACATCAGATAGTTTATCATAACTATTCTTTTCTTGAATTTCATACATCAAAATTCCCCGGTCTGTTAATCTAGTAGTAATAATACCATCTTTTAAAACACTCTCTATCTGAGTCGTTTTTAAAGACAGTATATCAGCAATTCTATTTTCAACAATACCATTTACCAGTTTATTACGCTTGTCGGCAATTTCAATGTGCTCCTTGTCATTTAATGCAGGTTTATTTACAAGGGCTTTGATTTCCGAAAGGATTTTATTATCTTGTTCTAAATCTATACTTGATTTGATTTCTATAACGAAATCATTCGTTTCCGCAAATGGATTAATCAGTTTTTCTAAAGCTTTTTTTAAGGTTATAATACGAGGACGTGACCATTCAGAATGCAGTTTTTTCAATTCGAGGATGGTTCCATAACGACTATTATCAGGAAACGAAATTTCCTTATTCAACGAATTATAAGGAATCTTGATATCATCAAATTCTTTTGACTGATCCACTTCAAATTTAGACCAATCAATATCCAAATTTTCTACTATCTTAGATTCCTTACTACAGGTGGTAAGAACAAGCTGTTGGGACAAACGATCACATGACAAACGGCCTATACCTTTTGCTCCCGCATAATTTCGCTTCATTTTATGCCGATAATCGGACTCTTTATCTTCTGTACCGTCCCGTTTTGCAGAATACCCAACAAATAACCATTTGTTAACAATGTCGTTGTAAGACATCCCTTTCCCATTATCTGCTATTGTAATGCAATCTTGTGCAAAAGTGATCTCCACTTTTGTTGCACTTGCATCATAAGAGTTTTTTACAAGTTCTAATATCGCAATGTAATCGTTAGTAATTAAATCACGACCTAAAATATTTTTCAATTCAGAACTTACCCTAAATACCAGTTCACCCATACTTCTGCAATAATAAATTTAAAGCTAACCCTACTTGCTCACCGAATAATGGTGGTATTGCATTCCCTATTTGAGTATATCTTGGAGTTTCTTTAGTTCGCAAATCTCCGCCTGTAGTATATTTCCCTTTGAACGCATAGTCGTCAGGAAATGATTGAATTCTCGCATATTCCCTGACTGTCAATATCCTTGGTTCACAATAATGAATATAATCATCAGGCAATGTTGTAATAGTAGGTGCCTTCTGATCAGGAGCCAAAGGTATAATAGTATGCTTCTTAATATGTAACCGTTCCTTAATTTTATCACCTATATCCAAACATCTTTTCGCTGCTGAAAGATTCAACAACAGCTGAAAACGTTCGACTGTAGATGGGGCATGATTTGCAAACCGATGACTATCAGGATGAGCCATTTCTTCCTTCAGATCTTTCCTCATCATTTGTTGGTAAGAGGTCAAGCCTATATTTTTATATACTCCAAATTTAAAAGCTTTAAATTCTTGATCCTTCACTGTCCCATTTTTCTGCAACAAATCAGATATGGCATCTTCTAATGTCGTAGAAATAGTAAGACCCTTCATCTTCAAGAAATCAAATCTATTTTTTTTCAGATCCTCAAAAAACAGTTTTGCCAAGGTTGCACCTTGCCCAAAGTAATCACGAGACATACCGACCAAAATAAAACGAGTTCTTTTTTGCGGTACTCCATAATCACCGAAGTTAACCAGTTGGGCTTCAGTCTCATATCCTAATTTGTTCAAAGCCGACAATACCAGTTTTGAATAAGCAATTCCCTTTTCTTTATTTTTCTTAAACTCTTGGGTAAATCCTTTTACGTTCTCGAAAAAAATCATTTTGGGTTTTACCAAACTTATGAACTCTATATAAGAGTGAACCAACTGATTTCTGACATCGCCTTCACGTCGTCTTCCTGCCATAGAGAATCCCTGACATGGAGGACCTCCGGCTATAAGATCCACTTTACCTTGCAGTTCTTTCAATCGATCTCTATATTGTTCAATAAATGTATTGATTTCCCAATTCTGAAGAGGCAACCAAGAAGGCCATTTAAAATGTGGCTTTTCAAGCTTATCTATTAAATTATATTTCAATGTCTTGAATGCATCCTGACTTTTTTCAATAGCAAACAATCCCTGCCATCCAGCTTTATATAAGCCCAATGACAATCCTCCACAACCAGAGAACAAATCTATAACTGTTGGTTTACGCACTCTTCCCATATTAATGATTTTACTACAAAAATATAAATTCTTTCCGTAATATAAAAATAAAGTTCATCTCTCAAAATCTTTTTTATGGTTCATCCAATAAAGCATGAAAATAAGCTTATGAATCATCCTTTGTAACGATCAAACATACAAGTTAGTACATAACAGTATTATTTTGAGTATTCAAATCACAGAGAAAAACTTTGTTGTCCCTACTGTAAAGTCAAAAATATAGAAACAAATAAGGTTGTTCAAGGTTTAATGTGTGGAGCACCGTGAGTGTAGAACTATTCGCTGAAAAAACATCATTTAGCAACAGGGAGATGGATTATATAAATCGGTTTTGCGACTTAGTTGTCAAATTCAGTTGTATAGTAACATAAAAAAAGATGTAACCAACTTCTTATTATATATAAGCAGGAGTATAGTTAGGGGTAAATTTAAGACTGATCTTTATCATCATCACGAATCTCGGTACTTCTTTTATATAAAATTTTAGCATAGATGATTCATAGTTGTAAAAAGTCATAAATACAAGACATTAGTGATAAACTTTCGGATTGTTTAGGTGAAGTAAAAGGTACATATCAACCAGAGAAGTTTTGGACCTAAACCAAGAAAAAGGAGTCCATATAACGGCTGTTCACATAGACTGTCAACTGTATTCATGGCAACGGTATTTGGATTGGAAATGTTATAGAAACCTCACTTGTGTTTGAC